>Ga0182748_1000416_pt1 | contig 46082 bp, 40 predicted proteins | sample eDN3rd37CKraftOP_FD_128877 | JGI IMG/M metagenome (GOLD analysis project Ga0182748, IMG submission 128877) | Enriched Organic Plus compost microbial communities from Emeryville, California, USA - eDNA 3rd pass 37_C Kraft OP (version 2) (version 2) ... | reverse complement strand
TTCGGGCGGCCGCGCGGGCGCGCTCACGCCGCCTCCATGGCCGCCCCCGCCGGGCGCAGGCATTCGGCTTCGATGAGGCAGGCGGCGGCGTCGAGGTCGGGGGCGATGCGTTCGGGCACGCGCAGCGGGCCGCTGCGCCATTCGGTCTCGTTGCCGTTGTCGAGCAGCAGGGTGCGGCATCCGGCGCGGCGGCCGGCTTCCACGTCGTCCAGGATATCGCCGACGAACCACGAGGTCTGCAGGTCTATGCCGTGCTGGCGTGCGGCCTGCAGCAGCAGCCCGGGCTCGGGCTTGCGGCAGGTGCAGCGCACCGCGTATTCGCGGCGGATGCCGCGCGGATGGTGCGGGCAATAGTGGAAGCCGTCGAGCCGGGCGCCGGCCTCCTGGAACATGCGCCCGAGCTGCACGCGTACGCGGTCCAGGGCCTCGAGGTCGAAACGCCCGAACGCGACGCCGGGCTGGTTGCTGATGACGATCAGCGGGCGCCCCAGGCGCCTCAGCCGGCGCAGCGCGGTATAGGCGCCCGGCGCGAAGCGCATGCGGGTGGGATCGGCGTTGTACGGGTCATCGACGAGCAGCGTGCCGTCCTTGTCGAGAAATATCGCGGGAATCAGGGCCATGATGTTTCCTTCATGGGCAGCACCATCACTTCCGGCACTACCGTTTCGGGGGGTTGGGTCAGGATGAACTTCACCGCCCGCGCCACGTTGCGCGGGTCTTGCAGCAGGCTGGGGTCGATGTCGGGAAAGCGGTCCAGCAGGAACGGCGTGCGCATGCCGCCGGCGATGACGGCCGAGACCTTCACGCCCAGCGCCCTCAGTTCGGCGTGCAGGGCATGCGTCAGGCCCATCAGCCCCCACTTGCTGGCGTGGTAGACGCTGGCGTTGGGCCAGGCCCGCCGCGCCGCGGTGGAGGCAATGTTGACGATGTGTCCGCCCGGCACCAGATGCTCGATGCCATGCTTGGCCACCAGGAAGGGCCCGGTCAGGTTGGTGCGCAGCACGCGCTCCCACACGGAGGAATCCAGTTCCGTTACCGGCAGGGTGACGTCGATGCCGGCGTTGTTGACCAGGGCGTCCAGCGGGCCGAAGCGCTCTACCGCCGCGCGCAGCGTGGCGCGTACCGCGGCCTCGTCGCCGACGTCCATGGCGAAGGCGCACGCGCGCCCCGGCCCGGCGGCGATGCCGTCCGCGGTCGCCCGCGCCTTCGCCTCGTCCAGGTCGGTGGCGACGACATGCGCGCCTTCCTCGCCCAGCATGCGGCAAATCTCGGCGCCCAGTCCGCTGCCGCTGCCGGTGACCAGTACCGCGCGGCCGGCCAGCTTCTCGAAGTCGTGCATCGGTATGTCTCCTTCAGGCCGACAGCCGCAGGGCGGCCGACGCCTGCACCGGCGCCGGTGCGGCGGGCCGGGAGGCAGTCCCTGCGGCGTAGTCCAGCCGCCCGAACACGCGCAGCAGTTCGCGGCTGACGCGCTCCCAGGTGAACCAGCGGCGCGCGCGGCGCGCCCCTGCCCGCCCCATGCGGCGCGCCAGCGCCCGGTCGCGCGCCAGTTCGGCCAGCCGCCCGGCGAGCGCGGCCGGGTCGCGGGGAGGAACAAGGAAACCGGTCCTGCCATCCTCCACCGTGTACCGGATGCCGCCAGTGTCCGCCCCCACCACCGGCCGCGAGCAGGCCATGGCCTCCACCGGGGTGATGCCGAAGGGCTCGTACCAAGGCGTGGTGGCGAAGACATCGGCCGCGCAGTAGTAGTCGCGCAGCTGCGTGCGCAGGCGGCGGCCCTCGAAGCGCACATGCTCCAGGACGCCCTGCTCGCGCGCAATGTCGCGCAGCCTGCCGATCTCCGGCGTGGCGATCTCGCACGGCCGCTCGCTGTCGCCGCCCACCACGCACAGGCGGGCATCCACGCCATGCCGGCGGCGCAGCAGCGCCACCGCTTCGATGACGTTGTCCACACCCTTGCGCGGCACCATGCGGCCGAGCTGCAGCACGTGGAAGGCATCGCCGCGCCAGCCCAGCCGGGCCTGCGCCAGATCCTGGTCCATGGGGCCCATCTCGGCGGGGTCGTAGCCGCAGGGCACGACGTCTATGCGTGCCGGGTCGGCGCCGTAGAGTTCGATCAGGTCCTGGCGGTCCTGCGGGCATTCGGCGACGATGCGGTCGGCCTGCGCCACGATGCGGTCTTCTATCTCGAAGCGGCTGTCCGGAAAGCGGTCGGCCTCGCGCTGGTGGCGGCGGCGCACGCGCCCCAGCGCATGGAAAGTGACCGCCAGCGGGATGCCGTGGCGGCGCGCCGCCGGCAGCGCGGCCAGCGCCGACATGAAGAAATTGGCGTGGACCACGTCGTAGCCGCCCGGCTCCCGGCCGAAGCGTCGCAGCAGCCAGGCGCCGAATTCGTCCATATAGGGCAGCAAGTCTTCCTTGGGCACGCGGCGCGGCGGCCCGGCCGGCACGTGCACGATGCGCACCCCTGCCTGCCATGGCACCACCTCGGGCAGCAGGGGGTCGTCCATGCGGGTATATACATCGACCTGGTGGCCCAGCGCGGCGAAATGCCGGGCGGTCTGGGCCACGTAGATGTTCTGGCCGCCGCTGTCCACGCTGCCGGCCAGGGCCAGGGGGGAAGCGTGTTCGCTGACGATCGCGATTCTTCGCATGGATGTTCTCCAGGGTTCACGGACGGCGGCCAGCAAGGCAAACGCTGTGCCACCCCGCCGCGCCCCTTGCGGCGCCCTGCCTTGCGAACGCCTCGCCCGCCATCCGCCGCGGCGCGCGACCCCCGCGGCCCGGCCGGCATTTCTTACATGAACCGGTAATTCCGCGCCGGCCCGCGCGGATCCCGTCCGTCCCCGCGCGGCGGTCCCCGCCGTGCAAGGCGCATGCCCAGGCGCTTTGCGCGGCCTCGCCGCGAACGCCCCCCGTCCCGCCGGCATGGCACGGTTGTTGCTTGAGTACCTGGCACCCACCCGGTTCCCGCGGCACGCCGCGGGCGGTATCCCAGGAGACGAAGAGTGGCCTACGCAAGCTACGAACTACACGCCCGACAACAGACCACCCTCACCCCGAGATTGCAGCAATCCGTCAAGCTGTTGCAGATGTCCACGCTGGAATTCAGCCGCGAAATCCAGCAGGCGCTGGCGGAAAACCCTTTCCTGGAGGACCGGGACGAAGCCGACGCGCAGGAACCGGACGCCGGGAAGATGCCGGCCGATGCGCCGGCCCTGCCGATGGCGGGCGATGCCGCCTTGCCCGGCGACGGCCGCACGGGCGCGGACGGCGGGCCGGACGCGCCCGCCCCGCCGGAACCCCCGCGCGCCGAGTATTCGGGCGACTATCCGGCTTCCCGCAACAACGAGCCGCGCGACACCGACGTCGGCCTGTGGGCCCGCAGCACGGTCGGCATGCGCGAGCGCCTGCGGCGCAGCCTGGCCGGCTACCGGCTCGGCCCGCGCGACCGCGCGCTGGCCGAATACGTCATCGACGCGCTCGACGACGACGGCTACCTGCGGCTGCCGCTGGAGGAACTGGCCAACCGCGCCGAATTCGATCCGCCCATCGAGGCGGCCGAGTGGGATATCGCCCTTAAGCTGGTGCAGCACCTGGACACGCCGGGCCTGGGCGCCCGCGACCTCGCCGAATGCCTGGGCCTGCAGCTGGATGCGCTGCCGGCCGCCACGCCGAGCCGCGGCCTGGCGCTGCGCATCGTCGCGCAGGGGCTGGAAGCGCTGGCCCGCCGCGATTACGCCGCCTTGCAGCGCCTGCTGGGCTGCGAAGAAACCGAAGTTCGCCAGGCCTGCGACGTGGTGCGCGCGCTGGACCCGCGCCCCGGGGCGCGCTTCCTGCCGGACGACCCCTCGTGCTACGTGACGCCGGACGTGGCGGTGCGCAAGGAAGGCAAGGCCTGGAAGGTCGTGCTCAACCGCGCCAACGTGCCGCGAGCCAGGCTGCACCAGACCTATGCGGACCTGTTCCGGCGCACCCGCTACGACGACCGCTCGCCCATGGCCCAGGCCCTGCAGGAAGCCCGCTGGCTGCTGCGCAACGTAGAGCAGCGCTTCGCCACCATCGAGCGCGTGGCCCAGGCCATCGTGGCGCGCCAGCAGGCTTTCTTCGAGTATGGGGAAATCGCGCTGCGGCCGCTGATGCTGCGCGAGGTCGCCGATGAGCTCGGCATCCACGAATCGACCGTGTCGCGGGCCACGACCAACAAATACATGGCCACGCCGCGCGGCGTCTACGAATTCAAGCACTTCTTTTCGCGCGAACTCGTCACGCGTACCGGCGGCACCTGCTCGGCCGCCGCCGTGCGCGCCCTGATCCAGGAAATGATCGAGGCGGAAGACCCCGGCGACCCCCTGTCGGACGTCGTGCTGGCCGAACGGCTGGCGCGCGAGGGCGTCGTGGTGGCCCGGCGCACGGTATCCAAGTACCGGGCGCAGCTGCGCATTCCTCCGGCCGAGCTGCGCCGGGAACCCTGAGCGGCGCTGCCGGGCGATGCTGCGCCGCGCCGGTGCGGCGCCGGGCCCGGGCACGCCTATTGCTTGGCGCTGTCCGGACCACAGGGAGCTTCCATATGGATATCTGCATCATCGGGGCCGGCTATGTCGGCCTGGTCACCGCCGCCTGCCTAGCCGAGGCCGGCAACCGCGTCGCCTGCGTCGAAAAAGACGGCGCACGGCTGGAGGCACTGGCGCGCGGGCATTCGCCCATACGCGAACCGGGCCTGGACGGCATCCTCGCGCAAACGCGCCGCGACGGCCGGCTGCGGTTTGCCGCCGACCTGGCCGACGGCGCGCGGGGCGCGGAAATCGTGTTCATTGCCGTGGGCACGCCGCCGCGCGCCGACGGCCGCGCCGACCTGTCCGGCGTGCTGGAATGCGCCGAACGGCTGGCCACCGTACTGGACAGGGAAACCACCGTGGCGGTCAAGTCGACGGTGCCGGTGGGTACCTGCGAACGGCTGCAAGGCATCCTGGACGCCTCGCGCCAGCGCCGCCCGGGCGCGGGCCGGGTCTCGGTGGCCTCGAATCCGGAGTTTCTCGCCGAAGGACGTGCGGTGGCAGATTTCCGCCGCCCGGACCGCATCGTCATCGGCAGCGACGACGCCGTGGCCCTGGCCCGGCTGCGCGCCCTGTACGCCCCGTTCGACCCGGGCGGCACGCGCGTGCTGTGCATGGACACGCGCTCGGCCGAGCTGGCGAAGTACGCCAGCAACGCCCTGCTGGCCGCGCGGATCTCCCTGGTCAACGAACTGGCACGCATCGCGGCGCGGGTGGATGCCGATATCGAACCGGTGTGCCGGGCCGCGGGTGCCGACCCTCGCATCGGCTCACGCTATCTGCGCGCCGGCGCGGGCTTCGGAGGTTCCTGCCTGCCCAAAGACGTGCTGGCGCTGATCGGCATGGCCGAAGACCACGGCGAACCGGCGGAACTGCTGCGCAGCGTCCATCGCGTCAACGCCGCGCAGACGCAGCTCCTGGCGGACGCGATCGCCGGCCATTTCGCGGGCCGGCTCGCGGGGCGGCGCATCGCCGTCTGGGGCCTGGCCTTCAAGGCCGGGACGGACGACCTGCGGGACTCGCCCAGCGTGGCGCTGGTGCGCAGGCTGCTGGCGGCCGGCGCATGGGTCAAGGCCTACGACCCCGCGGCCGGAACGGCCGCGGCCTCGGCGCTGCCCCACGCCCGTCTGGAAGTGGCGCCCGACGCCGATGCGGCGCTCGACGGCGCCGAAGCGCTCGCAGTCATGACGGAATGGCCCGAGTTCGCGCACGCCGATCCGGCCCGCCTGGCCGGGCGGCCCGGGTTGGGCGCCGTGTTCGACGGCCGCAACCTCTACGAGCCCGAGGCCGTGCGCCGGCAAGGCCTGGCGTACTACGGCATCGGGCGCGGCCGGCCGCCAACCCTGGCGGCAGAGGCCGGTGCCGGGAACGGGAAGGCGAGCGAAATCGACGATACCGGGGCGGCCGGCCGGGAAGCCGCCGGTATCGAAATCGCCCCTACCCCGACAATCGCCCCTGCTACGGCCCATGCGGGGAGGCTCGCCCGGCACGGCGCTTGCCCGGCACCGGGTTCGGACCAGGCGGCCGGCGCGGGCCTGCGCCCCCATCCGGCCTTCCGTCCTTCCTGAGGAGAACCCGCATGAATGCCATCCGATCCGCTTCCTGCGCCGCCGCGCTGCTTCTGGGACTGGCCGCCGCCGGGGCCCACGCGCAGGCCCCGGCCGTGCCCGGCAGCGCCCTGCCTTCCGGCGACGAGATAGACGCCCGGCACCGCTCGGACCTCAAGCGTTGCGAGGGCCTGAACGGCGCCGACAAGGACGTGTGCGAAAAACAGGCCGATGCGCAACGCGACAGCGCCCGCGCCGACTTGCGCCAGGCAAGGAAAGAGGCCGAGGCCCGCCGCGACGCCCAGAAGGAAAAGCGCGACGCCGGCTACGATCTCGCCAAGGCCAAATGCGACGCGCTTTCGGGAGACGCCAAGGACGCCTGCGTGGCAGACGTCAAGACCCGCTTCGGCAAGTAGGCGCACGGCCCGCCGTATCCCGGCATTGCGGCATCCTGGCATTGCGGCATCGCCTATCGCGGCACCCGCCGCCGCGATGCCGCGCCGGGGTGCCAGCCCGGGCCCGGACCGCGCTCACGGCGCCCGCCGGGCGCCGCCCGGCGCCAGCGCCGCCGCTGTCGCGAGGAGTTCCCGGGCCGCCACCGGCTTGGCCAGGTGCACCTGGAAGCCGGCCAGCATGGCGCGCAGCCGGTCCTGCGCGCCGGCATGGCCGGACAGGGCAATGGCGGGCATGCGGCGCGCCAGCGGCACGCCGCGCTCGGCCTCCAGCCGGCGCACCTCTGCGACCACCGCATAGCCATCGGGTTCGCCCAGCGAGATATCGCAGACGAGCAGGCCGGGCCACGCCGTCGCCGGGGCTTGCGCCAGCGTATCCAGGAACGCCGTGCCCGTGGCGTAGGCCCGGACTTGCGCGCCATGGTCGCCCAGCACTCCGCAGACCAGCTCGCGCGCTTGCGCCTGGTCGTCGACCACCGCTACCGACAGCCCCTGCAAGCCCGCCTCGTCCGGCCCTGCGGCGGCCTGCGGGTCGCGGGAGTCCGGCGGCGCCTCGGCTACCGCCCGCAGCGGCAGCGCCACCGCGCAAGTCCAGCCGGCGCCGTCCGGCGCCGGCCCGCTTTCGAAACGGCCGCCGAAAGGCTCCAGCAGGCCGGCCACCCGCAGGGGGTCCACCGGCGCCGCCAGGAGGGTGGGCGGGAGCGTGCCCGCATCGGACGACGCGGCTTCGGGGCCGGGACGGCCATCGGTGACGGACAGGCGCGCGTCGGCGCCGCTGCGCTCCAGCCGCAGCTCCATGCGCCCGCCCGGCGGCGTGGCGGCCAGCGCGTGCGCGCACAGGTCCCAGACCACCTGCTGCAGGGCGCTGGGGTCGGCCGTCACGCGGGCGGAGTCCGTGCCGATCTGGGTGTAGAGCCTGACCCCGCGGGCGTCGATCGCCGGCCGCGCGGCGTCCAGCACGCCGGCCACCACCGCGCCCAGGTTGACCGGCTGCAGGGACAGCCGCACCCCCGCGGCCTCCAGCTCGGTCTGCTGGCGCTGCAGCGCCCACATCTGCGCATAGAGGCCGCCGGCCGCGAGCAGTTCGGCGTGCCTGCCGCGCTCGACGATGCGCCCGTGCTCCAGCACCACGATGGCGTCGGCGTCCACGACGGTCGACAACCGGTGGGCGATGACCAGGGTGGTGCGGCCGGCGGCGGCGCGCGCGAGTTCGCCCTGTATCGCGCGCTCGGTGCGGCTGTCCAGCGCCGAGGTGGCCTCGTCGAACACCATGACGGGCGGGTTCTTTAGCAGCGCCCGGGCGATCGCGATGCGCTGGCGCTCGCCGCCCGACAGCCGCACGCCGCGCTCTCCCACCATGGTTTCGTACTTCGCGGGCAGGCTTTCGATAAACTCGTCCAGCCGCGCGCCGCGCGCCGCGGTCCGGATCGCGGGCAGCGAAGCGTCCGGCTTGCCGTAGGCAATGTTGTAGGCGATGGTGTCGTTGAACAGCGGCGTGTCCTGCGGCACGATGCCCAGGCTGCGGCGCAGGCTGGCCCGGCTCACCGCACGCAAGTCCTGGCCGTCTATCGCCACGCGGCCGGCGTCGGGGTCGTAAAAGCGGAACAGCAGCCGCGCCAGCGTGGACTTGCCCGACCCGCTGCCGCCGACCACGGCCGTGGTGGTGCCCGGGGCGATGCGCAGGTCGATGCCGGACAGCACCGGCCGGCCGGGCTCGTAGCCGAAATCGACCGCCTCGAAGCGGATCTCTCCTCCCGCCAGTTCCAGCGGCGGCAGCGCCTGCGCCCCGTCCGATTCGCGCGGATGGCGCAGCAACTCGCACATGCGTTCGGCGTTGGTCAGCGCCTCGCGCGATTGGCGGAAGATCAGCCCCAGCGTGTTCAGGGGCAGGCAGATCTGAATGATGTAGGCGTTGACCAGCACCAGGTCGCCCACCGTCATGGCGCCGCCGGCCACCTCGCGGCCGGCCAGCAGCATGACCGCGCCCACGCCGGCCGCGATGATCGCGCTCTGCCCGATATGCAGCGCGGACAGCGCGCGCTGGTTGTCCACCCCCACGCCCACCCAGGTATCCATGATGCGGCGCAGCCGGCGGGACTCGTAGGCCTCGCTGGCGTAGAACGCCACGGTTTCGTAGTTGAGCAGGCTGTCCACCAGCCGCCCGCCGGCCATCGAATCCAGCCGGTTCAGGCGCCGCTGGTAGGCCATGCGCCGTTCGGTGCAGGCATAGGTGTAGGCGGCGTAGGCGGCGAAGGTCAGCGCCACGATGCCGGCGAACCACAGGCTGTAGCCGGCCGTGAGGATCGCCATCACCGACACGATCTCCACGACCGTGGGCAGCAGCGTGAACAGCGCCGTGCCCATGAGAAAGCCTATGCCCTGCGTGCCGCGCTCCACGTCGCGGGTAAGCGCGCCCGTCTGCCGGGCGGCGTGGAAGCGCGCGCCCAGCGCATGCAGGTGCTCGAACACCCTGACCGTGAAATCGGCCACGGTGGATTGCGCCACCCGCGCGAACACCATGTCGCGCAGCTCCGTGAACAGCCCGCCCGCGAAGCGCAGCAGGGCATAGCCCAGCAGCAGGAAAACCGGGATCGCCGGCAGCGCGCCAGGCCGGCCCAGATCGTCCACGATGGCCTTGAGCGCCACCGGCACCAGCACCATCAGCAGCTTGGCCGCCACCAGCAGCGCCAACGCGGCGGCCGTGCGCCGGCGGTGGCGCCAGAGCGCCTCGCCCAGCGTGCGCAGGACTTCGCGGCGGGCGAAGGCCGATGCCGCGGTATCGGTCGCCATCGCGCCGCTCGCTGGTCCGGGCCGGCTCCGGTCACGGGACCGGGCGCGGACCCCGGCTCAGCTCCGCCGGTCCGGGCCGCCCAGGCAGCAGCCGGCCACCAGCCCCACCCCGGCCGCGACGCCCATGGCGGTCCACGGGTGCTCGCGGGCGCACCGGTCGGCAGCGGCAGACCAGCGCTCGTAGCGCCGCGCGGCATCGGAATGCTCCCATTCCTCGACCGCTTCCCGGGCGGCGGCCAGCTGGGCGGCCAGCCGGGCGCGGGCCGATTCGATCTCCTCGCCGGCGTAATCGGCGGTGGACTGCAGCAGCTCCTCGGCGCCGTCGGCCAGGTCGCGGAACCGCGCCGCGATGCGGTGCCGCGGCCCGGTCGCGGCGGACGGGCGCGAGCCGTCTTCGTGTGCGATATCGTGCGGAATCTGGGCAGACATGTCGTTTCTCCTGCGGAAAAAGAGGGCGCGTGCCGTACGCGTCAGCCGGCCACGATCTGGCCGCCGTTCGGATGCAGCACCTGCCCGGCCATGTAACTCGAGTCGTCCGAGGCCAGGAAGACATAGCAGGGCGCCACCTCGTCGGGCTGGCCGGGGCGCTTCATGGGCGTGTCGGCGCCGAAGCGCGCCACCGACTCCTCGTCGAAGCTGGCGGGGATCAGCGGCGTCCAGATCGGGCCGGGCGCGACCGCGTTGACCCGGATGCCGCGTTCGACCACGGACTGCGACAGCGAGCGGGTGAAAGCCACGATGGCGCCCTTGGTGGCCGAATAGTCGATCAGCACCGGGTTGCCGCGGTATGCCGTGACCGAGGCCGTGTTGATGATGCTGCCGCCCTCGCCCATGTGCGGCAGCGCCTCGCGGGTCAGGTGGAACAGGCCGAAGAAATTGCTGCGGAAGGTGCGCTCGAGCTGTTCCTGGTCGATATCCTCCAGCTTGCGGGCCACGTGCTGCTCGGCGGCATTGTTGACCAGCACATCGATGCGGCCGAACTCGTCGAGCGCCTGCCGGACCAGTTCGCGGGCGTGCGCCGACTCGCCGATGTCCCCGGCCACCGAGACGCAGCGCACGCCTTCCTTGCGTACCAGCGCCTCGGTTTCGCGGGCGTCTTCCCGCTCTTCCAGGTAGGCGAACAGCACGTCGGCGCCCTCCTTGGCGAAGGCCACGCAGACCGATCGCCCGATGCCGCTGTCGCCCCCGGTGACGAGGGCGCATTTGCCCTTGAGCTTGCCGGCTGCCAGATAGCCGCGCTGTTCGCCCCGGGGCGGCGGGCGCATGGCGCCCTGGCGGCCCGGCTGGCGCTCCTGGTGCTGCGGGGGCAGGGTCTGGGGGGAGGTTGCGCTCATGTCGGATCTCCTGTCAGTGTCTGCCGGCCCGCGGGATCGCCGGCCGGCGGGCCGGCCAGCCGCGGGGCCTCGGGCTCGGCCCGGGCGCGCGCCTTGGCGGCAGCCTTCAAGCAATGCGCGATCGTGCCGGCGAACGCCTCGTCGTACCAGGGGTTGGCCCCGCTGACACCCACGACGATGCCTTCCACGCAAACCGCGCCCCACAACCCGGTATCCGCCTCGCCCAGCAGGTGCGGACGGACCTGGCGCACCAGATGTCCGTCCAGGCCGGTGCGCCAGCTGACGCGCGCCTTGTCGCGGGCGAAGGCGGCATAGTCCGCGTCCCATTTCGAGCGGTCGCCCACGGCATGCTCGTAGAGGATGGCGTCCTCGAAGCCGCAGGCGCCCGGCGGACGGGCCGGGTCCATGACCACGATATACAGGAAGCCGCTTTCGCCGACCTCGCGGCGGGCCATGGCGGCCTCGATCATGGGAAGCGCCATGCGCACCGCCTCGGCCGCCGCGCGGCGGTCGGCGAAATGGGCGCGGGGAACGGCACTCGGGAAATGTTCAGGCATGGCGGCGGACCGGGTCGATGAGCGGCCCTGATGGCAAGGGCCATGCCCGCCGGACCCGGACCGGCGGCGAACCGGGATGCCGCGGCGCCCGTGGCGGGCTGCGGCGAGATGCCCGGACGCCACGCAGGCCGGCTGGCCCCGGCCGACGCCCGCGCGGCCGGCAGGCAGGAAGCCGGCCGGCAAGATTTACCGCCGGCTATACATTCTTCACCCGGTACGCCCGCGCCGGCCGGCCGCCCACCCTTCACGCGGCCGGCGCCTGGAAGGCCTCGGCCAGTTCCTCCCTGAGCAAGGCCATCTGCATGCCCAGGCTGCGCAGGTCCAGGCCCAGCGCCACGATGGCAGGAAAGAGCTCCTCCTCTTCCCTGGCGGCGTGATGCGCGAAATAGGCTCCCAGCACCGAAAACCTCGCATCGCGCAGCGCGTCTTCCGGCCAGACGTCCTCGAGCTGGGCCACCAGGTCCTTGGCGGTGGCGTACTCCACCTGCGCCTCGTCCAGCCGCCGGCCCAGGGCCTCGGGCGCCATGTCGCGCAGCACCGGGTAGAACAGCGCTTCCTGCAGCCTGGCGTGCGCCTTGAGCTGCGCGCAGGCTTCGCGCACCACGTCGTCCCGGGCGCGGGCGCCGGTTTCCCGCTCGAAATCGCGGAACAGCTTCCGCAGCCGCCGATGGTCGTCCAGCAGCAGGCCCAGCGCGTCTCGCTGGGCGGCGGGAAGCCGGGATTTGTTCATGCCGGGACTCCTGGGAAGGCGCGTGCCGCAACGTCCGGTGTCCGGCAATCGGCGTGCCCGGGATCCAAGCCCGGCGGGCACGGCGCTTGCAGGCGGACCCGTCCCGCCCGACGAGGAGATCCCATGCCACGCACCATCTGGAAAGGCGCCATCGCCTTCGGCCTGGTCCACATCCCCGTGGGAGTGCACGCCGCCGCCCGCAGCGCGCGCCTGGATTTCGACTGGATAGACCGGCGCGACATGGCGCCGGTGGGCTACCAGCGCATCAACAAGCGCACCGGCAAGGCCATCGCCGCCGAACACATCGTCAAGGGCTACGAATACGAGAAAGGCGAGTACGTGCTGATGAGCGACGAGGATTTCCGCCAGGCCAACCCGGAAGCCACGCAGACGATAGACATCCACGCCTTCGTGGAGCTGGCGGACATCCCTATCTATTACTTCGACACTCCGTACTACCTGGAGCCCGACCGGGGCGGCGCCAAGGTCTACGCGCTCCTGCGCAACGCGCTGCGCAAGAGCGGCAAGGCGGCGGTGGCTAGCGTGGTGCTGCACACCCGGCAGCATCTGGCCGCCATACTGCCGGTGGCGGACGCGCTGGTCATGCAGACCCTGCGCTACGCCGACGAAATCCTGCCCATGTCCGATCTCGACCTGCCCGAAGGCAAATCCGGCAAGACCGCGCCCACCGCGCGCGAACTGGACATGGCCCTGCGCCTGGTGAAGGAAATGGCCGAGGCGTGGGAGCCCGGGCAGTACCGCGACTCGTACCGGGAAGACCTGCTCGCCCGCATCGACCAGAAGGTGCGGGCGGGCGCCACGCACACCCTGGCGGAGCCCGGAGAGGCCGCCGAAGGCCGGCCCTCGGCCAAGGTCATCGACCTCATGGCAGCGCTCAAGCAAAGCCTGGAGGGCCGGGGCGGCCGGGCGCCGGCCAAGGCGGCGCGGGCCTCGTCCTCCGGCCGGACCCGGGCCGCAGGCGCCAAGCCGGCGGCCCGGGCGCCGGTCCGCAAGAAAGCCTCTGGCGCGGCGGCCGGCCGTTCCCCGGCGCGCAAGACGCGGGCCGCTTCCTCCGGCAAGCGGGCGGCGTGAAGGCCCGCACGGCGCCGCGCCGGACAAAGGCCCGCAGGTATCGCGCAGGAATGCCGGGACAGCGCGACGCCGACCGGGGCATTTCGCGCACACGCCCATGCCCGCTTTCCTGAGACGCGAAATCGCGCTGGCCGCCGCGCTGGCCGCCGCGGCCGCGGCCTACGCCTTCGAGCCGCGATGGCTGGCCGGCGGCCGCACGCCGGCCCTGGCCGCCGCGCTGGCCCTGGCGGCGGCCGTCGCCTGCGCCTCGATCCGGGTGGCGCACCATGCCGCGCGCATCGCCCGCCGGCTCGGCGACCCCTACGGCACCATGGTACTCACGCTGTCGGCGGTGCTGGTCGAAGTCCTGATCCTGGGCTTCGTGATGACCGACCATGGCTCGCCGACGCTGGCGCGCGACACCATCTATTCGGCCGTCATGCTGGACATCAACGGCATCCTGGGCCTGGCCACGCTGATGGGCGGGCTCAAGCATGGCGAGCAGGCCTACAACGACGACTCCGGCCGCACTTACGGCGTCATGATCCTGACCGCCATGAGCATTTCCATGGTAGTGCCCGAATTCGTGCCGCCGCGCCGCTGGCATGTGTATTCGGGCTTCACCATCGTGGCGATGGCCACGCTCTACGCCGGTTTCCTGCGCATGCAGACCGGGCCGCACAGCTATTTCTTCAGCTACGACGCGCCGGAAAACGCGCGCCGCCCGCGTGCCCGGGAAAATGCGGCCGCGCCGCCCGAACCCGGGCCCGCCCCGGCCCGTTGCGGGCCGGCCGCGCAGGAAACCGCCGGCACGCTGCGGGCCGCGCTGCTGCTGGCCGCCGGCATCGCAGCCATCGGCGCCCTGGCCGAACCGATGTCGCGGGCGCTGGCCGCGGGACTGCGCGGCAGCGGCGCGCCGCCCGCGCTGGTGCCGGTGCTGGTGGCCGCGCTGAGCGCCGGCCCCGAGATCCTCACGGCCCTGCGCGCGGCGCTGGCCAACCGCATGCAATCGGTGGTCAACATCGCCATGGGCGCGTCGCTGTCGACCGTCATCCTGACCGTTCCCGCCATGGAGGCGCTGGCGCTGTTCACCGGCCAGCCGCTGCAAATGGCCATGACGCCGGTGCAGACCGTGATGGTCTTCGTCACCCTGGTGGCGGCGGCCATCAACCTCAACGACGGCCAGACCAATGCCATCGAGGGCATGACCCATTTCGTGCTGTTCGCCACCTTCCTGGCCCTGGCCGGGCTGGGGCTGTAGCAGCCCGCAGGCGGCCGGGGAAGCGAGGAGGCGAGGAAGCGGAAAAGCGGAATGCGCAGGCCGGAAGGCGGAAAACGGCCCTTGGCAAGTCTTACAACGGCGGCCCGCCGGCCCCGGCGCGCGCCCGGGAACGGCGCTTGCTGGCCACCGGCGCGGCGCCACGCCGCGTCCGATGGTCCAAGAGAGGGGAACGACATGCACCTGCTGATGGAATTCGCGGTTTTCTTGCTGGGATGGTCGCTCACGGTCCTGCTGCTGGCGCTGCTGGGCGACAGGGTGGCCCGCTTCCTGCGCAACACCGACCGCTGGAGCACCGTGCCGCGCGCGGTCCAGGGCGGCGCGCAACAGGGCCTGCCGACGCCGGGCGAACCGGCGGCGCATTGACGGCGGCACGCCCGGGAGCGCCCATGTCGAAACCGCACGACAATCGCCTGCGCCGGCCGGCGCCCGCCGCGGCCGGACCGCGCACAAGGGCAGGCCCCGCAACCGGCGGACCCACGGCCGGCGGGAGCGGGGCCGGCAAGACGGCCGGCGGCGCCGGCCCCCGGATCTTCCCGCCCGCCGGCCCGGTGGAAGTGCCGCGGCGCCCGGCCCCCGTCCCGCCGGAAACCGGCGAGGCCGGCCGCATGCCGCCGCACGACACCGCAGCCGACTCCAGCTGGGCCGACAATACCGAGCCGGCGCCCTACAAGACCAATGTCCGCAATTCGAACTATCCTTGAGGCCTGCGCTTTGCCCGGCCGCAGGAGCGCAGCCCCGTGATCGCCCGCCGACCGCCATGCCCCGCGACGCCCCACTGAGCCGCTATCGCGCCAAGCGCGATTTCGCCGCCACGCCCGAACCGGGCGGGGCGCGGCCCGCCGCCGCGCGGGGCCGCGCCCTGGCCTACGTCGTCCAGCGCCACCAGGCGCGCCGCCTGCACTACGATTTCCGGCTGGAGATCGGCGGCGTGCTGGCCAGTTGGGCGGTGCCCAAGGGCCCTTCGCTGGATCCGGCCGTCAAGCGCCTGGCGGTCCATGTCGAGGACCATCCCCTGGAATACGGCAGATTCGAGGGCGACATTCCCGCCGGCCACTACGGGGCCGGCCACGTCGACATCTGGGACAGCGGCCGCTGGAAGCCGCAGGGAGACCCGCGCCGCGGCCTCGAACAGGGCAAGCTGCATTTCGAACTGGAAGGCGGCCGGCTGGCCGGGGGCTGGGTGCTGGTGCGCACCGGCTCCGGCGACAAGCAATGGCTGCTGCGCAAGCTGGACGACGCCTACGCGCGGCCGGGGCACGACGCCGAGGCCGAAGCGGATGCCGATGCCAATACCGACGCCGATACCGGACCAGCCCGCCCTGCCGGCAAGGCATCCGCGACGCGGGGCCGCCGCGCCCGGGCCGCCCTGCCCGAACGCATCGCGCCCCAGCTCGCCACGCTGGTCGACCGCCCGCCGCCCGGCCCGGGCTGGGCCTACGAGATCAAGTACGACGGCTACCGCATCCTCTGCCGCCTCGACGGCGACCGGGTGCGGCTGGTCAGCCGCAACGGCCTCGACTGGACCTCGCGCATGGCGCGGCTGGCCCGCGGCATCGCCCGGCTGAAGCTGGGCTCGGGCTGGCTGGACGGCGAGGTGGTGGTGCTGGACGAGCGCGGCCAGTCCAGTTTCCAGGCGCTGCAGGCCGCGCTGGACGGCGACTCCGCGCAGTTGCGCTACATGGTCTTCGATCTGCCGTTCTGGGATGGAGAGGACCTGCGCCCGCGCCCGCTCGCGCAGCGCCAGCAGGCCCTGGCCCGCCTGCTGGAAACCCTGCCCGGCGAGGCTCCCGTGGCGCTCAGCCAGGCGCTGGCGGTGCATAGCGAGGGCGACGGCGAAGCCGCCTGGCACGAGGCCTGCCGCCTGGGTTGGGAGGGGCTGGTGGGCAAGCGGCTGGACGCGCCCTATTGCGCCGGGCGATCGGCCCAGTGGGTCAAGCTCAAGTGCCGCCCGCGCCAGGAATTCATCATCGGGGGCTACAGCAGCCCGACCGGCTCGCGCGCCCACCTGGGATCGCTGCTGCTGGGGTTGCGCGACGCGCAAGGCAAGCTGGTCTACGCCGGCCGCGTGGGCACCGGCTTCAGCGCGCAGGCGCTGCGCGACCTGCACCGGCGCCTGCAGCCGCTGCGTACCGACCGCTGCCCTTTCGCGGCCGAGCCTCCCGCCACTACCCGCTACCGCGCCGGCCATGGCCGCACGCAGGTGCAATGGGTGAGGCCGGAACTGGTGGCCGAAGTCCATTTCACCGGCTGGACCCAGGACAACCTGGTGCGCCAGGCTTCCTTCCAGGGCTTGCGCGAAGACAAGCCCGCGCGCGCCGTGCGCGAGGAAACGCCCGTGCCTGCCGGCGAACTCGCCCGTCCGGCGCGCGGCCGCCGCACGGCCTCCGCCGCGGCGCCAACGGCCCGGAAACCGGCCAAGGAAGCGCCGCCTGCCGGCGACACGGTGGCCGGCGTGCGTATCTCGCACCCCTCGCGGCCGGTGTTCTCGGTGCCCAAGGTTTCCAAGCTGGAACTGGCGCGCTACTACGAGGCCGTCGGGCCGGCCATCCTGCCGCAGCTGCGCGGCCGCCGGGTGGCGCTGCTGCGCTGCCCCGAAGGCAGCGGCTCGCCCTGCTTCTTCCAGAAACACCTGGCCGAGGGCCGGCTCGCGGGCCTGCGCGAAGACGGCCCCCATATCGTGGTCGAGCGCATCGAGGGCCTGATCGCGCTGGTCCAGCGCGGCGTCATCGAGTTCCACACCTGGGGATCGACGTTGCCGCGCGCCGACCGGCCCGACCGCATCACCCTGGACCTCGACCCCGACCCCGCCCTGCCCTGGACGGAAGTGGTGGAAGCCGCCCGGCTCACGCGCACGCTGGTCGAGAGCCTGGGGCTGAAGGCCTTCCTGAAGACCACGGGCGGCAAGGGCCTGCACGTGGTGGCGCCGCTGCGCGCCACGCGGGACTGGGACACGGTGCGCGGATTCTGCAAGGACATCGCCGGCTACCTGACCCGGTTCGCGCCCGATCGGTTCACCGCGAACATGTCCAAGGCGCGCCGCAAGGGCGTGATCTTCGTCGACTATCTGCGCAACGGCGAAGGGGCCACCGCCATCGCCGCCTACTCGGCGCGCGCGCGCCAAGGTGCGCCGGTGGCCGTGCCCATTGCCTGGGACGAACTCGGGCCGCGGCGCGACCTGCGCTACGACGCCTTCAACCTGGCCAACGCGCCGGCGCGCGCGGCCGGCCCCGACCCCTGGGCGGACTACGCCGCCTCGCGTCGCGCGGTGACCCGCGCCATGCGGCAGGCGGTGGCGCCGGCCGCCGGCGCCGGCCGGAAAACGGAGCCATCATGATTGCCGACCCCCATCCCATCCATTCCGTGGCCGGATACCGCGCCCAGGCCCGGGACGAGACCGACTCCGTCCTGCTGCAGTTCCGATATTCGCTGCACCGGCCCGAGGAAAGCGAACTCGACGCCTCGCCCTGGTACGCCGTGCCGCGCGCCATGGTGCCGGAGCTGATCCGGCTGCTGCGCCGCCAGCTGGACGCGCTGCCCGCCGGGCCGCACGGCAGCTAGCCGGCCGCCTCCCCCCCGACCGTACAATGGAGCCCCTGCGCCGCCCCGCGCGGCCGGACGCGGGAAACCGCGCCCGCCCCGGGAAGCCCGCCGCGCAGCGTCAGGAGAGCATCCAGTGAGCACCGACATCGATTGCATCGTCATCGGCGCCGGCGTGGTCGGCCTGGCCGTCGCCCGCCGTCTCGCGCTGGCCGGCCGCGAGGTCCTGGTGGCCGAGGCCGCCGAAGCCTTCGGCACCGGCACCAGTTCGCGCAATTCCGAAGTGATCCACGCCGGCATCTACTACCCGGCCGGCAGCCTCAAGGCCCGGCTGTGCGTGCGCGGGCGCGACGCCCTCTACGACTATTGCCGCGAGCACGGCGTCGCCCACCGGCGCTCGGGCAAGCTGATCGTGGCCGCCGACGCCGCGCAGGCGCGGCAGCTGGACGGCATCGCCGAACGGGCCCGCGCCAACGGCGTGACCGACCTGCGCCGGCTGGACCGGGCCCAGGCGCGCGAACTCGAACCGGCCCTGGAATGCGCGGCCGCCCTGCTCTCGCCCTCGACCGGCATCGTCGACAGCCACGGCCTCATGCTGGCCCTGCTGGGCGACGCCGAGCACGCCGGCGCGCAATGCGTGTTCCATACGCCGCTGCGGCACGGCAGCGTGCGGCCGCAGGGCGGCTTCGACCTGGAGTTCGGCGGGGACGAGGCCGCGCGGCTATCCTGCAATCTGCTGGTCAACGCCGCAGGCCTGCAGGCCTGCGAGGTCGCGCGGCAATTGCGCGGCGTGCCGCCGCAGACCGTTCCCCAGCCCTATTTCTGCAAGGGCAGCTATTTCACCCTGGCCGGGCGCGCGCCGTTCTCGCGCCTGATCTACCCTGTGCCCACCGAGGCGGGGCTAGGCGTGCACCTCACGCTGGACCTGGGCGGCCAGGCCAAGTTCGGGCCCGACACCGAATGGGTGGACCGGCCGGACTACGCCATCGACCCCGCGCGCGCCGATTCCTTCTACGCCGCGGTGCGCACCTACTGGCCGGATCTGCCCGACGGCGCGCTGGCCCCCGGCTACACCGGCATCCGCCCCAAGATCACCGGCCCCGGCCAGCCGGCCGCGGACTTTCTCATCGCCGGCCCGCGCGAACACGGCGTGGCGGGGCTGGTCAACCTGTTCGGTATCGAATCGCCCGGCCTGACGGCCAGCCTGGCCATCGCCGACGCCGTGGGCGAAGCGCTGGCCCTGGCGCCGGTACCTGCCGATAGGCAAAGGAGCCACGCATGAGCCCCCGAACCCGCGCCCCGCAAGGCGCAAGACATGGCCACGGCCGCCCGGCCGCGGGCTGCCTGGTGCTGGCCGCGGCGCTGGCCGGCTGCGCCAGTCCCGAACCGCCGCCGCGTCCCGCCGGAGAATGCGACGCCGGTCCGGCGCACACAGTGGTCGGCCGCCGCCTCACGCCCGAGCTGCAGGAAGAGGCGCGCGCCATCTCCGGCGCGGAAATCGTGCGCACGCTGGTCCCGGGGCAGGTCATCACCATGGAATTCAACCCCCGCCGGCTGAACCTGCAGCTGAACCGCGACTACGTCGTCACCCGCGCCACCTGCGGCTGACGCCTCGTCCCGGACGCAGGCGCCCCTGCCCCGCAAAGGCACCCTGCCCCGCATGAAACCCGCCGCCGCGCTGGCCGTCGCCGTGGCCGCCGGCACGGCGATCGGCGTCGCCATGGACAATATCGGCATGGGCATAGGCATCGGCCTGGCCCTGGGCCTGGCCCTGGGCGCGATCCGGTGAGGGCCGGCGAGACGATAATAATTCTTATTAATATAGAATCACGCTGTCGCCGACCCGCGCGGGGCCGCCCCGGATGCCGCCCCCTGCCATTTTCATTGCGGAGTTTCACGTTGTCCGGCAGCCGGCCCGTCCTCCTCCTTGCCTGCCTGGCTGCCGCCGCGGCCCTGCTCTGGCGCCTGTTCGCCCCGGGCACGCCGCCGCCGGGGCCGCCCAGCTACGCGGCGCTGCCCGTGCCGGTGCGCATCGCCCAGGCGCAGGAAGCCTCCCTGGGCGTGGACATCCACGCGCTGGGCACCGTCACCCCGCTGGCGCGCGTCGAGCTGCGCCCGCAGGTGGACGGCGAGTTGCTGCGCCTGCACTATGCCGAAGGCCAGGCCGTGGCCCGCGGCCAACTGCTGGCCGAGATCGACCCCCGCCCCTACCGGATCGCGCTGCTGGCCGCCGAAGGCGAACTGGCCCGCACGCTGGCCTTGCAGGAAAACGCCGAGGCCGAACTGCGGCGCTACCAGCGGCTGGCGCGGCAGGAAGCCGTCTCCGCGCAGCGCCTGGACGAGGCCCGCACGCAGGCGGAGCGCTACGCCGCCCAGCGGCGGCGCGACGAAGCCCGGGTCGCCGACGCGCGCAGGCAACTGGAATACACGCGCATCGTCGCCCCGCAGGACGGGCGCATCGGCCTGCGCCGCACCGACGCCGGCAACCAGGTACGCGCCGACGACCCGCTGGGACTGGCCACGCTGGTACAGACCGCGCCCATCTCCGTGCTTTTCAGCGTCCCGGAAACCCGGCTGGACCTGCTGCGCCGCGCGCAGGCCGGCGGCGCGCGGCTGCGCGTGCAGGCCTGGGACGCGGATGACCGCCGCCTGCTGGCCGAAGGCGACCTGCAGGCGCTGGACAACCGGATCGCCGCCGGCAGCGGCACGGTGGCCTTGCGCGCCCGCTTCGACAACGCCGACGAGGCCCTGTTTCCCAACCAGTTCGTCAACGTGCGGCTGACGCTGGCGCAGGACGAGGCGGCGGTCACCATCCCCTCGGTCGCGGTGCAGTACGGCCCCGCCGGCCCCTACGCCTTCGTGGTCGGGCCCGACCTCAAGGCCCGGCGCCGCGTCCTGCAGCTGGGCCGGGCCAGCCGCGGACGGGTCGCCGTCGAAACCGGCGTGGCCTCTGCCGAACAGGTGGTGGTCGAGGGGATAGACCGGCTGCGCGAGGGACGCGACGTGGTCATTGTGGACAGGCAGGGGTGAATCTCCAGTGAGCCTGTCCCGCCCCTTCATCCTGCGGCCCGTCGCCACCAGCTTCCTGATGATCGCCCTGTTGCTCTCGGGCATCCTGGCGTGGCGGCTGCTGCCGGTGGCCGCGCTGCCGCAGGTGGACTACCCGGTGATCCAGGTCACCGCGGCCTATCCCGGCGCCAGCCCCGCCGTCATGGCGCGCGCCGTGACCGCGCCGCTGGAGCGCCGCTTCGGCCAGATCCCGGGCCTGGCGCAGATGTCCTCGTCCAGCGGCAGCGGCGTGTCCGTCATCACGCTGCAGTTCTCGCTTGACATTCCCCTGGGCGTGGCCGAGCAGGAAGTACAGGCCGCGATCAGCGCCAGCGGCGCCCTGCTGCCCGACGACCTACCCGCCCCGCCCGTCTACCGCAAGGTCAACCCCGCCGACGTGCCCATCCTGACGCTGGCGATCACTTCCGACACGCTGCCGCTGCCGCAGGTCTACGACCTGGTCGACACCCGCATGACCCAGCGCCTGTCCCAGCTCTCGGGCGTGGGCATGGTGAGCCTGGCCGGCGGCCAGCGCCCGGCGGTGCGCGTGCAGGTCAACCCGATGGCGCTGGCCGCGCTGGGACTGTCGCTGGCGGACGTGCGGGAAGCCATCGCGGCGGCCAACTCCAACCAGCCCAAGGGCAGCTTCGACGGCCCGGTGCGCTCGGTCATCATGGACGCCAACGACCAGCTGCGCAGCGCCGGCGAATACCGCGACCTGATCGTGGCGTGGCGCGAAGGCGCGCCGGTGCGGCTGGGCGAGGTCGCCACCGTGGAGGACGGCGCGGAAGACCGCTACCTGGCGGCCTGGGTCGACCGCCAGCCCGCGGTGCTGCTCAACATCCAGCGCCAGCCCGGCGCCAACGTGATCGCCGTGGCCGACCAGGTCAAGGCGCTGCTGCCGCAGTTGGCCGCGTCGCTGCCCGCGGCGGTCCAGCTGCGCGTGCTGACCGACCGCACCGACAGCATCCGCGCGTCGGTACGCAGCGTGCAGTGGGAACTGGCGCTGGCGGTCGGCCTGGTGGTGGCGGTGACCTTCCTGTTCCTGCGCGACCTGCGGGCCACGGTCATCCCCAGCCTGGCGGTGCCGCTGTCGTTGATCGGCACCTTCGGCGTCATGTACCTGGCCGGCTTCTCGACCAACAATCTCACGCTGATGGCGCTGACCGTGGGCGCGGGTTTCGTCGTGGACGACGCCATCGTCATGCTGGAGAACATCTCGCGCTACCGCGAACAGGGCGAAACGCCGCTGGCGGCCGCGCTCAAGGGCGCCGGGCAGATCGGCTTCACGCTGGTCTCGCTGACCCTGTCGCTGATCGCGGTGCTCATTCCGCTGCTCTTCATGGAAGACGTGGTCGGCCGGCTGTTCCGGGAATTCGCCGTGACGCTGGCCGTGGCGATCCTGATCTCGCTGGCGGTCTCGCTCACGCTCACGCCCATGATGGCCGCGCACCTGCTTCCCGCGCACGCCCCCCGGCGCCACGACATGTTCGACCGGCTGCAGGCACGCTACGCCGGATGGCTGGATGCCACGCTGCGCCACCAGGGCCTGACGCTGGCCGCCACGCTGGCCGCGACGGCGCTGCTCTACCTGGCGGTGCCCAAGGGCTTCTTCCCGGTGCAGGACAGCGGAGTGCTGCAGGGCGTGACCCAGTCCGACCCCGGCGTGTCCTATGCGTCCATGGCGCGGCGCCAGCAGGCCATGGCCGACGCGCTGCTGGACGACCCCGACGTGCTCAGCCTGTCGTCCTTCATCGGCGTGGATAGCGCCAACACCACGCTGAACACCGGCCGCCTGCTGATCAACCTCAAGCCGTGGGGCGAGCGCAGCGCGCCGCTGGCCGATATCCTGCGCCGCCTGCAGGCGCGCGCCGCCGGCGTGCAGGACATCTCGCTGTCGCTGCAGCCGGTGCAGGAACTGAACATCGAGGACCGCGTCGGCGGCGGCCAGTACCAGTTCACCCTCACCTCGCCCGACGCCGCCCTGCTCGCCCGATGGAGCGCCGCGCTCGCGCAGCGCCTGGCCGGCGCGCCGGAACTGGCCGGGGTCGCCATGGACGGCCAGGGCGGCGCGCGGCAGGCCTACCTGGAAGTCTCCCGCGACGCAGCGGCGCGGCTGGGCGTCACGCTGGACGACATCGCCCAGACCCTGTACAGCGCCTTCGGCCAGCGCCAGATCGCCACGCTGTTCACGCAGTCCAACCAGTACCGCGTGGTGCTGGAGGTGGACCGGGCGCTGGCCGCCGACCCGCAGGCGCTGGCGCGCATCCATTTGCAGTCGGATGCCGGCCGGCCCATCCCCTTGTCGGAGCTGGCCACGGTCGTCGAGCGCACCACGCCGCTGGCCGTCAACCACCTGGGGCAGTTCCCCGCCGTCAACGTCTCGTTCAACCTTCCGCCCGGCGGCTCGCTGGGCGAGGCGGTGGCGGCGGTCGAACGGGCCGCCGCGGAGATCGGCATGCCGGCCGGCGTAGAACTGCGCCTGCGGGGCGCGGCCGCCGCCTTCCAGGCCTCGCTGTCCAACACGCTGTGGCTGGTGCTGGCGGCCGTGGTCACCATGTACCTGGTGCTGGGCATGCTGTATGAAAGCGCCATCCACCCGGTGACCATCCTGTCCACGCTGCCATCGGCGGCCGCCGGCGCCCTGCTGGCGCTGCTGCTGACCGGCCGGCCGCTGGACCTGATCGCCGTGATCGGCATCATTCTGCTGATCGGCCTGGTCAAGAAGAACGGCATCATGATGGTGGACTTCGCGCTGGAAGCCGAGCGCGCGCGAGGCCTGGCGCCGCGCGAGGCCATACGCGAGGCGGCCCTGCTGCGCCTGCGTCCCATCCTTATGACCACGCTGGCCGCGCTGTTCGGCGCGGTGCCGTTGATGCTGGCCACCGGATCGGGCGCCGAGCTGCGCCAGCCTCTGGGCTGGGTGATGGTGGGCGGCCTGATCGTCAGCCAGGCGCTGACCCTGTTCACCACGCCGGCGGTGTACCTGTTCTTCCACCGCGTGGGCAGCCGCCGCCCCCGGCCGGCTCCCGCGCCCGGCGGCGGACCCCGGCCGTGATCCGCGCCCTGGTCGGCCGCCCGGTCACCTGCGTCTTCCTGGCGCTGGCGCTGGTCCTGGTGGGCCTGGTCGCCTGGCGGCTGCTGCCGGTCGCGCCCCTGCCGCAAGTGGACTTCCCCACCATAGAAATACGGGCCGAACTGCCCGGCGCCAGCCCCGAAAGCATGGCCAGCACGGTCGCCGCTCCCCTGGAGCGGGCCCTGGGCAGCATCGCCGGGGTCACTTCCATGACCTCATCGAGCAACCAGGGCGCCACCCGCGTGCAGCTGCAGTTCGAGCTGGACCGCGACATCGACGAGGCCGCCCGCGACGTGCAGGCCGCCATCAACGCCGCGCGCGCCGACCTGCCGGCAGGCATGCCGGGCAGCCCCACCTATAGCAAGATCAACCCCTCGCAGGCGCCCATCATGGCGCTCGCCCTAGCCTCGGCTACCCGGCCGCCCGGCCAGCTGTACGACCTGGCCGCCACGGTGCTGGCGCAGCGCATTTCCCAGGTGCCGGGCGTGGGCGAAGTCACCCTGGGCGGCAGCGCGCTGCCCGCCGTGCGCGTGCAGCTCAACCCCAACGCGCTGGCCCACTACGGCGTGGCGCTGGACGACGTGCGCGAGACCATCGCCCAGGCCGCTCCCATGCGCCCGCCCGGCCTCATCGACACCGGCGGCGGCCGCTGGGAAATCGGGGCGCCGCCGCAGCCCCGCCAGGCGCGCGAGTACGAACGGCTCATTGTGCGCCAGCAGGACGGCGCCGTGACGCGGCTGAGCCAAGTGGCGCGCGTGAGCGACTCGGTCGAGAACCGCTACAGCAGCGGCTTCCACAACGGCAACCCGGCGGTGATCCTGACCGTCAGCCGCCAGCAGGGCTCCAATATCGTCGAAACCATCGCCGCCATCGAGGCCACCCTGCCCGGCCTACGCGCCCTGATGCCGGCCGACGTCGACCTGACCGTAGTGCTGGACCGCTCGCCGGGCATCCACGCCACCCTGCGCGAAGCCCATCTGACGCTGGCGCTGGCCGCGCTGCTGGTCGTGGCGGTAGTGTGGGCCTTCCTGGGCGACGCGCGGGCGGCCGCCATTCCCAGCATCGCCATCCCGGTCTGCCTGATCGCTACCTTCGCGGTAATGTACCTGTGCGGCTTTTCCCTGAACAACCTTTCCCTGATGGCGCTCATCGTGGCGGCAGGCCTGGTGGTCGACGACGCCATCGTGGTGGTGGAAAACATCCGCCGCCACATGGAGCGCGGCCTGTCGGCGCGCCGGGCCGCGCTGCGCGGCGTCGGCGAGGTGGGCTTCACCCTGGTGGCGATGACGCTGGCGCTGGCGGTGGTCTTCGTCTCCATCCTGTTCATGGGCGGGTTGGTCGAGCGCCTGTTCCGGGAGTTCTCCATCACGCTGGTGGCCGCCACCCTGGTCTCGCTGGCCGTGGCCGCTGCCATCATCCCCGGCCTGTGCGCGCGCTGGCTGCGTGCGGCGCCGGCGCGGGCCCCGTTCACGGGCCGCCTGTTCGAGCGCCTGCAACTGGCCTACGGACGCAGCCTGTCGCGGGCGCTGGACCGCCCGCGCCTGATCCTGGCGCTGCTGGCCGGGGTCATCGCCCTGAACGTGCTGCTCTACGTCCAGGCGCCCAAGGGCTTCCTGCCCCAGCAGGACACCGGGCAGCTAATGGGTTTCGTGCGCGGCGACGACGGCTTTTCCTTCCAGGTCATGCAGCCCAAGATCGATGCCTACCGCAAGCTGGTGCTGCGCCACCCCGCGGTCCAGGACGTAATCGGCTACAACGGCGGCAACCTGGGCATCAGCAATTCGCTGTTCCTGATCCGCCTGAAGCCCGCCGCCCAGCGCGAGGAAAGTTCCGCCGAAGTCGTCAATTGGCTGCGCACCCACGCGCCGCCGGTAGCGGGCGGCATGTTCTTCCTGGAGGTCGACCAGGACCTGCGCCTGCCTGGCAGCTTCGGCTCGGCCGGCGAGCACGAACTGACCGTCATGAGCAGCGACGTGCCGTTGCTGCGGCATTGGGCGCGCCAGGTATCCGAAGCCATGCAGGACCTTCCCGAGCTGGTGGACGTGGACTCCGTGGGCGACGACGCCACCCAGCAGGTCGTGATCGACATCGACCGCGCCGCCGCCCGCCGCCTGGGCGTGGACATGCAAAGCGTCGCCGGCGTCCTGAGCAATTCCTTCAGCCAGCGCCAGGTCGCCACGCTGTACGACCCCATGAACCAGTACCGCGTCGTGCTGGAGCTGGACCCCCGCTACACGCAGGACCCGGAAGTGCTGGAGCGCGTCTACGTGCGCTCGGCCGACGGCGCCGCGGTGCCGCTGACGGCCTTCGCCAGCTACGACTACGGCTCGGTCAACGACCGCGTCTCGCACGACGGCCTGTTCGCCGCGGTGGGCGTCGAGTTCTCGCTGGCGCCGGGCGTCACGCTCGAAGCCGGCCTGCAGGCCATCGACGCCGCGCTGTCCCGGCTGATGCTACCCTCGCAGATCCAGACCCGGCTGGGCGGCGAGGCCCGCACCTTCCAGCAGGCGCTGCAGGACCAGCCCTGGCTCATCCTGTCCGTGCTGGTGGCCATCTACCTGGTCCTGGGCATCCTGTACGAAAGCCCCCTGCACCCGCTGACCATCCTGTCCACCCTGCCGTCGGCCGGCATCGGCGCCTTGCTCGCCCTGCGGCTGGCCGGCATGGAATTCACGCTGATCGCGCTGCTGGGGCTCTTCCTGCTGGTGGGCATCGTGATGAAGAACGCGATCCTGATGATCGATTTCGCGCTGGCGCTGGAGCGGCGCGAAGGCCTGCCGCCGGCGAAGGCCATCCACCAGGCGGCGATGCTGCGCCTGCGGCCCATCGCCATGACCAACCTCGCCAGCCTGCTGGGCGCGCTGCCGCTCGTGCTGGGCCTGGGCGAAGGCCACGAACTGCGCCAGCCGCTGGGCGTGGCCATCGTCGGCGGGCTGGCGCTGAGCCAACTGCTGACGCTGTACACCACGCCCGTGGTGTACCTGGCGCTGGAGCGGCTGAGGGTGCGGGCGGCGGGCAGGCGGAAAAAGGAACCTGGCTCGCAGCCGGGTACCTCCAGCGTGCCAGCCCGCCGCTGACCGAGTCGCCAGGCCTGGCCGATGGCCCGGTCACATCATCTTTCGAGCGGCCCTATTGACCGGCTGCCTGGATATGGCGGGTGGCATCTTTCCATCGCGTCAGTTCTCCCGTCACGAAATCCGCAAACTCCTGCCTTGAGGCCGACGGTGCCGGCGTCGTTCCCGCCGCAAGCAGGCTCTTGGCGATCTCGGGATCGGACAACGCCGCGTGGAAGGCTTCGAACAGTTTGTCCAGTGCTTCGGGAGGCGTTCCCTTGGGAGCGAATATGCCCTGCCAAGAAAGGATGGAAAAGCCGTCGATCGTCTCGGCTAGCGCGGGAACGTCCGGCAGCAGCGGAGAACGCTCCTTGCTGGTGACGGCCAACGGCTTGAGCCGCCCTGCCTGCACCTGGGCATACGGCGCAGGAAAATTGTCTATCCCGAGGTCGATCTGCCCGCCGATGAGATCGGTCAGCATTGGCATGCTTCCCTTGTATGGAACATGGGTAAGGCCCATGCCGAACTTTTCGCTCAGAATTTCTCCGGTCAGATGGCCGGTCGTGCCCGTGCCCGCCGAACCGAAAGTCAGTCCCTTCGGGGCGGACTTGGCCTGCCCGACAAGGTCCTGGAAGGAGCGGGCCGTCGAAGAAACCGGCACCACCATGAGGAGCGGCTGCTCCATGAGCTTGATGACCGGCTCGAAGTTGCTCATGTCGTAGCCGATCTTGACACCGGTAACGATATTGATGGCATGGGAACTGATGGTCCCCCAGACGACCGTATAACCGTCGGCGGGGGATCGCGCCACGTACTCCGACCCCACTGAACCGCCTACCCCGGACCGGTTCTCGACGATGACGGGCTGCTTGAGGCTTTGACGCAGCTTTTCCGAAACGATTCTGGCCGTCGTGTCGGACGTCCCTCCCGGCGGGAAAGGCACCACCAGATGGATGGGCTTGTCCGGAAACCCCTTGAACGGCTCTGCGGAAGCGGCCACGGAAGCCTGCGACGCGGCCAGAAACATGAACAAGGCGGCGATCAACCGAGTATGCATTTTTGTCTCCTGTGTGGAATAAGACGCTCCCCTGGCCCGAACCGGGGTTCGGCGTGAGGGCTCGCCGGCGAGCGGCGGCTGCACTTGGCAAGCTGCCGGCCGGCACCGCCCGGCGAGCACCGAAAGCGTCCGGATCGCTTGGCCAGTCATGGCAACGACGCGATCCTGTCGAACAACGGTCGGCGGATTTTCAGAGAGAAATTCCGGCCGCCTTGAGCACCTTCGGCGACAAGCCTTGTCCGGCCGCATTCAACGGACCCAGCATGTCGAAGAAGTGCCCGATTTCCTTCAATCCGAACTCGGTGGGCAACGGCTCCGGGGGCGTGGTGCGCACCGGATCCAGGCCGATGCGCTTGGCCATCAAGATCTTTCCGTAAAGCAGCTGGTAGGACAGACCTCTGGACATCAGGACGATCACCGGCAAAACCGCGCGATGCAGCGCCTCGGCCTTTTCCCGAGAGCCCTCGCTGCCTTCTTTCCATAGCTGGTGGATCTTGAGCTGCACGTCTAGCAGTTCGGGCGCGGGGATAAGCCCGGCGCATCCGCTGCGCAGGTTGGTCATGTATTCCACGCCGCTGTGGCCCGCGAAAATATCGCAGGTTCCCGCAGTCACGCGGGCGAATTCCGCGACCGCCAGCGCCGCGCCTTCCGCCTTCATCAGGCTGATGTTCGGATGATTGCGGTGCAGGTCCAGCAGCGACGCGTCGCTCAGCGACACATCCATGCTGATCGGGTTGTTCTGGATCGCCACCGGAACGGTGCAGGCATCGGCCACCGTCGCCAGGAACTTGACCAGTTGCGATTCCGTCGCGCCCTTGAGCGTGGGCGGTTGCAGGATCAGCCACGTTGCGCCCAGGCGCGTGCTTTCCCTGCAGAAGTCGATTTGCCCGTAGGTGGTCTGCTCGGCCACCGTCACGGCCACCGGCACGCGCCCGGCCACTATCTCGAGCGTCCATTTCACGATTTCCATGCGCTCTTCGGTGCTCAGCCGGAACACCTCCGTGACCAGACCGAGAATCATGATGCCGTCGGCGCCGGCGGCGATGCAGCTCTCGATCTGCCTGCGCAGGGCTTCCTTGTCCGGGCGGCCGTTCTCGTCCCGGTAGGTATAAAGCACGGGATACACCCCGCTGTATCGGATTCGTTCCATCTTGGTTTCACCTCCTTATTCGCTCCGGATCCCGGAGCCTGGTTACCGATTCCCGAACCGGGCCCTATGCCCGGCTCAGCCCCCCCACCTCAGGACCATGGGGTCGAGCGCGCGGGCAGTATCCAGCAAACCGGCACGGGTGTCCGGATGCAGCCCGGGCCACGGGGCGCGCGCGGCTTCGCATGCGATGACGCCGCCCTCCTTCATCAGGATCTTGGACGCCAGGAAACCGCACTGGCGGTTCTCGTAGTTGATCAGGGGCAGCCACCGGCCGTAGGCCTGGCAGGCCTCGTCGCGCCGGCCGGCCAGGTAGGGCCGGACGATCTGCTGGATACCGTCCGGGAAGCCCCCGCCGGTCATGGCGCCCGTGGCCCCGGCATCCAGGTCGGCCAGCAGGGTGATGCCCTCTTCGCCGTCCCAGGGGCCCAGCACCGCCCCCTCTCCCTGGCGGATCAGCTCGCGCAGCTTGGAGGCCGCCCCCTGGGTCTCTATCTTGAAATAGGCTACCTGCTCGATCTCCCTCGCCATCCTGGCCAGCAGCGCCGCCGGCATCGGCGTGCCCGACACAGGCGCGTCCTGGATCATGACGGGGATGCGCAGCGCGCCGGACACGGTGCGGAAAAATGCCTCGACCTCCGGCTCGGGCACGCGCAGCGTCGCGCCGTGATAGGGCGGCATGACCATCACCATGGCGGCGCCCATGTCCTGCGCCCGCCGGCTGCGCGCGGCACAGACCCGGGGGCTGAAATGCGATGTGGTCACGATGACCGGCACGCGCCCGGCCACGTGCTCGAGAATGACGCGGGTCAGCATGTCGCGCTCTTCGTCGCTCAGCGAAAACTGCTCGGAATAGTTCGCCAGTATGCAAAGACCGTCGGAACCGGCGTCGATCATGAAATCGACGCAACGCTTCTGGCTCTCCAGGTCGAGTTCCCCGGTTTCCGTGAACGGCGTCGGGACCACCGGAAATACGCCCTGGTAGCGCACTTGGCGGGAAGGCATGCGGACATCTCCTGCTCGATCATCAATGACAATGCCGCCATGCCGCCGGACGGACACGCGGGGCGCCTGGCGGCTTCCCGGTCCGTCGCGCCCGGGCATGGCCGCCCGGTACAACGCCGCACCATTCTAGGAAGGGCCGCGCATGGGCGATAATGAATTGCATTGATAGCTCGATAACCCGGGGGAATCAGCGGGCGGCTCGTGCCGCGGCCGCCGGGGCGCACCGCCCGGCCCGACGCCCGTAGGCGGCCACGCCCCCGCGGACTCCGCCTCCCCCGGACACGCCATGATCGCTCCCCTGCACACCATCATCTCGCGCTTGCGCCTGAGGCAGCTGCGCCTGCTCATCGCGCTGGACGAAAAGGGGTCGCTGCACCGCGCGGCGGAAGAAGTCGCCATCAGCCAGCCCGGGGCGACCAAGGCGCTGCACGAACTGGAGGACACCTTCGGCACCCCCCTCTTTACCCGCACGAGCCAGGGGCTGGTGGCCAACGACCTGGGCCGCTGCGTCATCCGCTACGCGCGGCTGATCCACAACGACCTGGTCCACATGCGCAATGAGATGATGGGCGTCTTCCACGGCGCCGGCGGCTATGTCTCGACCGGCGCCATCATGGGCGCGGTGCCCTACGTGACGCAGACCGTGGCGGCGCTGCGCCGAAAGCAGCCCGACCTGTCCGTGGAGATCATCGAAAGCACCAGCGCCAACCTGCTCGGGCTGCTGGACGAAGGCCGGCTGGACTTCGCGATCTGCCGGGCCAGCGTCAGCCGCCGGCCGGACGCCTACGATTACCGGAATCTCCAGGAAGAGGCCGTGGCCATCGTGGGGCACCCCGAATTCGCGCGGGACCGCGACGGCCCGCTTACGCTCGCGGACCTGAGCGCCAACTCATGGGTGGTTTATCCGGCCAACATGCCGATGCGGGTCGCGCTCGAACGGGAGTTCGGCGACGCGGGCCTGGAGTTCCCGCGCTACCCCATCGAGACGGCTTCGACCTTCGTGCTGCTGAGCATGATCCAGCAGGACCCCTCGCTGGTGGGACTCATCCCCAGCGACGTCGCCGAGTTCAGCGAAAGGTTCGGCCTGATCCGCCGGCTGCCCATCGCGTTCCGCTCCCGGACCGAGCCCTACGGCGTGGTCACGCGCCGCAACGGCGAGCTGTCGCAACCGGCGCAGCTGGTGGTCAATGCCCTGCTGTCGGGACAGGAAGCGCCGGCCGGGCCGGACTGAGCCGCGGCGGGACGGCGCGCCGGCAACCGTAGCCGGGCCGGCTTGCAGCCGGCCGGCAGCGGTTACGCGTCCGCCTCGCGGCAGGGCCGGGAAAAGCCGACGGCAGTTACTCGAACACCTTGAACCGCAGGGCGTCGTCCATGAAGGTCTTTTCGCCTATGGGCGCCTCGTTGGAGCCGAACGGCATCTGCGCGCGCAGCCTCCAGCTCGGCGGCACGCCCCAGGTCTGCGCGATCTGGTCGTCGACCAGGGGGTTGTAGTGCTGCAGGCTGGCGCCCACTCCGGCGTTGGCCAGGGCCGACCAGACCGCCACCTGGGCCATGCCGGAGGACTGCTCCGACCATACCGGGAAGTTCTCGGCGTAGAGCGGGTATTTTTCCTGCAGCCCCTTGACCACGTCCTGGTCCTCGAAGAACAGCACGGTGCCCACGCCCGCGGCGAACGCCCGCATTTTCGCCTCGGTCTTGGGAAAGGCGTCCGGCGGCGTGACCTTGCTTAGCGCCTGGGTGACGATGGACCACAGGGATTCGCTCTGCGCGCCGAAAAGCAGCACGACCCGGGAACTCTGCGAATTGAACGAGGAAGGCGCCAGGCGGACCGCCTCCTTGACCAGATCGGCGATCTGCGCATGGGAAAGGTCGACGTTGCGCCCGAGGGCATATTGCGTGCGGCGGCGCCGGAAAGCGTCGAGGAATGCGTTGCTCATGGAGACTCCATAACAAAGACAGGAGAAGAAAGGCCGGGCCGGCCGCGGCGCCCCCGCAAGGCGCCCGCCGGCCTCCGCGCAAGCATACTCCTGTCCCGTGGCGGAAACGCAGCCGCGGACCGCCCGGGGGGCCGCTACGCCGGCGGCACGCCGGATGCCGGTACGTGCGCCTGCGGCCCGGCATCGCGCGCCATGCGCACGACGCGGCCGCGCCGCAGCCAGTATTCGCAGCCCGCCCAGCGTATGCGCCGCGAACCGGCTGCCACCGCGACCATGGCGGCGTGGGCGAGCACCGCGACGAATGGCGCGGCCATGTCCAACCAAAGCGCCGGACGCATGCGCTGCAGCCCTTCCCGGCCGTGGATGCGGACGATGATCCCCGCGCGCAGCACCGCGCGCGCCCAGGACGCGGCATAGGCGGCGGCAAGCGCCCAGAACGCCGCACGGGGGTCGACGGCCAGGGTGGCCGCCCAGGCAAGCCAGCCCAGCGCCTGGGCTCCCAGGAACGCCGCCGCGACCAGCCACAGCCGCCGGCGGCTGAGCCAGGCGTGCCGGTACTGCCGCACGCCGAACGCCAGGCACTGCGCCAGGCCCATGCGGGCCGGCGACGCGACCAGCACGTCGCGCTGCATGCGGATGTGCAGCCCTTCCCGGCGCGCCAGCCGGGCCAGCCACAGGTCGTCGGACAGCACGCCGCGCCAGCTGTCCGCCAGGGCCAGGCGCCGGCAGGTTGCCTGCGTCATGGCGGTGCCGCCGCCCCAGGGAACGTTCCATGGCCGGTAGCGCGCGAAAGTGGCGACCTGCAGGTTGACCGCCGCCGCCAGCAGCGAGCCGGCGCGCTCGTCGGCCGGGTGGATCAGGCGGTAGGAAGTGGCGATGTCGCAGCGGCCGCGCTCCAGCGGAAACAGCAGGCGCCCCAGGAAATGCGGCGGCAGTTCGCCGTCGGCGTCGGCGAAGACGATGTAGCGGTCGTCCGGTGCGACGCACGCCAGGCCCGCGCGCAGGTTGTGCACCTTCTGGCCCTCGTCGGCCGCCAGTCCCGCGACCTCCACCTGTGCCCGCCCCGGGCGCTGCGCGGCATAGGCCGACAATACGGGCCACGCAGGGTCCGCGCCGTCCTCGACCACGAACACCGCCTGCCAGTCGCGGTAGGCCTGCCCGTCCAGGCTGCGCAGGAAACGGGCCAGGCCTGCGCCCGCGCCGCGCACCGGCACGATCACCCGCGCGCGGCCCGCGCGAGCGGGCACGCCGGCGGCCGGCACGTAGCGCCAGTACATGAACACGCAGAACACGCTCGCGGCCTGCAGCAGGACCCATGTCCCGAGCACGACCCACAGCAGGCTGGGCATTGCCATCGTCCTCGACCGCCGGGATGAATACGGCCGCGCCGGGGCCCGGGACGCCCGGCGGGAACCACCTTTATTCCATATAGCCCTTCAGGCAGGCCAGCGGGATCTCCCGCCCCGGATCTCCGCTGCGCGAAGCGAGGGACATGGCGGCCAGACGGCGGATCAGCGCCAGCGTCCGCTCGCCTTCCGCGGCACTGCGCGCATTCACCGCCGGCCGCCAGCTGGGCAATATCGTGAAATGCGCCCAATGGGTCCGCACGTCCTCGGCGTACACCACATTGACCTTGGGCGATGCCAGCACGGCGGGCGTGAGCGCCGACACGCTGCCGCGCAACAGCGCGCCCTCCTTCGAATAGAGGAAAGCCAGCTGGCCCACTTCGGGCGCCTGCAGGTCAACCAGGCCTTCCAGGCCGTCGAGCTCGTAGGGATCGGCCACGATGGCGTGATAGCGCAGTTGCTCTCCGCGCGCCGCCGACGCCCGCCGCGCCGCCGCGAAGGTGGCGGCCAGCAGCCGCGCATTGCCGCCCAGGCTGTAGTGGATGCCCAGGAACTGGGTCCCCGGGTCGGCCATCATGTGTTCGTAGACCACTTCGACGTCGCGCTCACGCACGATGGCCCGTGCTGCCGCATAGCCTTCCTTCACCAGCCGGTCGGCGGTTTCCACGGCGGGGCTGCGGTCCCAGCTCTGGGAGACCAGCACCATGCCCGGCTGCACGAACAGGGTGTTGGAACGGTCGACATCGTCGGGCGCGAGCCCAGGCAGATCGCAGGCCAGCGCGTCGGCGGCGGGCGGGTCGGGACGGTAGACCCGTCCGATGGAGCATCCCGTAACGAAAAAAACGGCCAGTAAAACGCCACCCAGCCTGGCGGGCAGGCGCCGCGCCGCGCCGGTTCCGATAACGGCATGGCGCGGGGCCGGACCACCAACGCCCCCTGCCGCCGGGAACCTCCCGGCCATCGTCCCTGCCTTCATTCCATTCTCCGGAAACGCATATGCATCGGGTATACCGCCTTCGCCGCATGCGCGGTAAAGGGCGCATGCGGCGAAGGCGGCGGCCTTGCGGAATCTACCCAAACGGGCGAGGCAGGCCTTTCGAAACGTTTCCCGATTCGACATGCCGCAAGAGGCGCGCCGCGAGCGATCGCGCCCGGTGCGCGCCCGCCTGGCCCGGGATGGCGGCCGCGCGCGCCGCCTCGTCAACGCCAGACCGGCACATCAAAATAATTGAATGAAAACCGGAAAATAACTTGCTTGTTGCCCGTGGAGGCGCTTCCTATACTGCAACGACAGGCATGGTCCGAAAACCCTAGTCAATATCCAAGCGCCGGGGATCATTATGGTTTTGGCCGCACCGATACATGCAGTCGCGCAGGTTCCGGATAACAAGAAGGTGCTCATCCGCACGCGCGTCGATGCCGTCACGGAAATCGCCGAGGACATTTCCTGTTATGAACTTTCGGCGGACAGCCTGCCGGGTTTTTCGGCCGGCTCGCATATCGACGTACATATTCCGGGCGGCCTGATCCGCCAGTATTCGCTGTGCAACGATCCGCGGGAAAACCACCGCTACGTCATCGCCGTGCTCAAGGAGAAAAACGGGCGGGGCGGCTCGAAATATATGCACGAGCATCTGCTCGCCGGCGACGGGCTGCTGGTCTCCCGTCCGCGCAACCATTTTCCCCTGGTGATGGGAAACGGCCGCCTGCATTTCGCCGCCGGCGGGATAGGCATTACCCCCATCATGTCCATGGTGGCGGAATGCATCCGGCGCAATGCCGATTTCCATCTGCATTACTGCGTGAGGTCCAGAAGCCGGGCCGCCTTCCTGGACCGCCTGCGGCCCCTGCTGGAAAGCGGCCGCGCCACCCTGCACGTGGACGAGGAAGGCGCCAGGCCCGATTTCCGGCAAACGTTCGAGCGCCCCGGCGCCGGGGAACATATTTATTATTGCGGCCCCCCGGGGTTCATGGACCATCTGGCCTCGGCCACCCGGCACTGGCCGGAGGGCTCGGTCCATTTCGAGCGCTTCACAGCCGCGGCGGAAAGCGGGACTGCAGCCAAAGCCAGCGAAAACGAGGCGTTCGAGATCCAGATAGCGGGCTCCGGCAAGCGTTATACCGTGCAGCCCGACGAAACCATCGTGCAGGTCCTGCGGCGCCATGGATTCCAGGTGGACGTTTCCTGCGAGGAAGGCTATTGCGGAACCTGCATGACCCGCTACGTGGGCGGGCGGCCGGAACACCGCGATTCCGTGCTGGACGAAGCCAACCGGAATACCTACGTGATGATCTGCTGCGCAAGGGCGCAGGAAAGCCCCCTGGTCCTGGATATCTGAAATACGGCAATGGCCGGCCGGTCCATCGGCCGTAACACACCGACAGAGAGGAGTCGAACCATGGCTGAGTTTGAGTATGTGCGCAATTGCTGGTATCCGATCGGGTTTTCCGACGAATTCAAGGCGGGCGAGCTCAAGGGGCTGAAGATCGCCGACAGGCCGATAGTGGTCTGGCGTACCGCGGACGGCGAAGTCGTCGCCTTCGACGACCGCTGCTGCCACAAGCGCTTTCCGCTGTCCCAGAGCAAGCTGCTGGAAAGCGGAAACCTGGAATGCGCCTACCACGGGCTGCAGTACGACGCCACCGGCCGCTGCGTGGAAATTCCCTCGCAATCCGACCGCCCCATTCCCAAGCAGGCGCGGCTGCAAGTGGTGCCGGTTTGCGAACAGGATACGATCGTCTGGCTATGGCCGGGCAACCCCGCGGCCTGTCAGGGCATCCCCCCGCCGCGCACCCGCGAGGCCGTGGACGAAAACCTGGAGGCCCTGCCCTTGCCTCACATCATCGATTCGCCATCCAACTACATGCTGCTGATCGAAAACCTGCTGGACATCAGCCATTTCTACCCCTTGCACGACGGCAACATCGGCGACCGGGCCAACAGCGAGATCCCGGTGAAAATCGAGGAAGGCGAAACGGACGGCTTCAAGTACGTGCGCACCATACGCGAAGTGCAGAATTACAAGCAGCCCCCCTACTTCCGGGAATATTTCCACTACGACGTCATCGACCGCGTGCATACCCATACCATGGTCACGCCCGGCCTGACGCGCGTGGTCATGCGCATCGCGCCCCCCGGCCAGCTCGGAACGGAGGCGGAGCGCGGCTACACGCTGCTGCACCTGCATTTCCCGGTGGACAAGAGCAACCTGCAGTGGCGCATCCTGATTTCCACCAAGAAGGGCCTCACGCCGCTGAGCGACCCCGGTCGCTCCACGGCGCAGGCCATCGCCGACAGCTTCTACGCCGTGGTCGAACAGGACGAATGGGCGCTGAAACGGCAGCAGAAGATGATGGAATATCCGGACGAGGGCTATTCGGAATTGTTCCTGCTTTCGGACGCGGCGCTGCGGCGCGCCCGGCAGATCGTGCTGAACATGCAGCGCGCGGAACGCCAGCCCCGGGCGGTCGAAGAAGCCCTCGCATAATCGCCGTACCGCCCGCACGGCTTTCCGGGGCCGCCCGCCTGCCGGCCAGGGGCGTCAGGCCCGCGTGCGCGCCGGGTCGGGAAGCCCCGGCCCGGCGCGCATACAGGAAGACGCACCGGATCTGCGTTCCAGCACCCGTTTGTCGGGAAAGTCGCTTGCCTCGAACGCCAGGCCGGCAATGCGGAATACCAGGGGGTCCATTTCGTCGGCGGACAGGGCGGTAATGACGCCGACGTGGGGGTCGATGTCCGTGTCGATCAGCTCCAGCCTGCCGGCCTCTATCTCGTGGCTGAAGCAGTTGATGGGCAGGTACGCACAGCCCACGCCGCTGGTCACCATGGAGGCCGCCACCAGCATGCTGGTACATCGGACTTGGTAGTAGCTGTAGGCATGGCCCTTGCGGAACCAGTCCTCTATGGTGGCATGGTGGTAGGACTGCCGTGCCAGGCCGATCACCGCCTGCTCGGAAATGTCCTGGGCGGTTCTTTTGGCGCCGCCCAGGCCGAGCCTGGGGCTGGCCATCCATGAAAACTCCACGAAGCCGAGCGAAGCGGTATTGAGCCCGGGCTCGGGCTCCCTGCCGGGGGCGATGATCAGGTCGAACGCCCCTTTCCGGATGTGGCTCATCAGGTCGCTGGTGAGCATCTGGTCGATTTCCAGCCGGACCCGGGGAAACGTGGAGGAAACCGCCTCGATGAACTTCGGCAGCCAGGTCAGGGAAACGATTTCGGCGACCCCGATGCGGACCTGGCCGGTAAATGCCTGGGCCGACATGATCTTCTGCTTCAGTTCGGTATTCAGGCCCAGCAGCCGGCGCGCATATTGCATGAGTTCCAGGGCCGTGGCGGTGGGTTGGGCCACGCGGCTGGAGCGGTCGAAGAGCTCGACCCCCAGGTGCTTTTCCAATTCCCTGATGCGCATGGAAATGGTCGACTGCGTCACGCAAAGGTGATCGGCCGCCGCCGCGAAACTGCCCAGCACCACTACCCAGTAAAAGGCTTCTATCTGCTGGAAAGACATCTTGTCTGCCTCCTTTCCGTGCCCGTCTCGGCGGGATCGGCTGTCTTTATTCCGCGGCATGCCCGTGCGGCCCCGCCCGCTTCTGCACGCCGGCGCGGACCGCTGCGTTTCCGGCGAAGAATGCTCCCATTCCCGGCCGAGATCAACTGGTTTTACGCGGCTGCGCACCCATGCGGAAAGCCCGACCGCCGCAACCCGGACGCATCAAATAATTTGTTGGAGCGCTTCATAATATATCGCTTGTTCCGGATGATTCGCGCCCCTATCCTTGATGCGAAGCAGGGTCCGGGCCGGACGGCGAACGCATCCCGGCGACGGCATCCAGGCAAGGAATCCCGCCGGCCGCCACGCGCCCGCGCGCGGCGCGCCATGGCAAACGCCGCGGTTCGTGGGCCGCCCGGACGCCACGGCGGCGGCAAGCCGGGCCGGCCGGTTTCCTGGACCGGTCCCCCGGCGCCGGAAGACGCCCGGGCAAGCAGCCGACCTCCCTCCGGGACGCCCGGAGCCCGCAGAAAAGCATCGGTTTTTCGTTCAGTCAGTTCCGGTATCAGCGGCAGACCGGCAAGGCCTCTCGAGCAGGAAACGTTTGCGCGCGCACGATGCGGCAACGCGGTTTGCGCAGCCCGCATGGCGCGGCTTTTATCCGTTCGTCAAAGGAGGGAAACCATAATGTTCACCTTGTATTGGGCAGGCGTGATCCTGTTCGGCGGGCTGGTCGTCGCGGTGTGGAACCGCATGTATCCAAAGCATATCTCCAGGCATATCCATCCGGATTGAACAAAGGGCGGCATGCCCTTTCCCGACTATCCGGACCCATACCGGATCTATCGATCCATATTGATCGGCACGGATTCCCGTTGCCGGACCGCATATTCCGGAGCGGTTTTCCGGACCGCTGCGCCATAACGATATCTGGAGACAAGCAATGGATGACAAGACGTTCCTCATAGGGGCCATCACCGCCTTCCTCGTGCTCTATCTGGTGGTGATTCTCTGGGTCGGAAAACTGGGGGCCAAGCACAGCAAAGACATGCGCGGCTATTCGATCGCGCGCGGACAGGTGCGCCCGTGGGTCGTCGGCGTGAGCTTCGGGGCGACCTATGCCAGCGCCAACCTGTTCCTGGGTGTCCCGGGATGGGCCTACACCTACGGCGCCCCGACGCTCTGGTGGACGTTCGGCTGTTTCGTCCTGACCTGGGGCGGGCTCGTTGTGTTCGCCCGCAGGTTCTGGCGCGACGGGCAGAAGAACGGCGGCGCCCTGACATTGCCGCACTGGCTCAAGATACGCTACGGCAGTACGGCGATACAGGTCATCGTGGGGTTCCTGGCGTTGTTCAACATCTACTATGTCGTCGGGCAGAACGTCGGCCTGGCCACTACATTCGAAACCATCATGGGCCTGCCCTATTTCTGGGGTGTCGTATTGGGCGTGGCCGTGACGATCGCCTATCTTTTCGTCGGCGGCGCCTACGCCCAGTACATAGGGGATGCCCTGCAGGGCATCCTGATGTGCGTCACCGGCGTCATCCTGTTCGCCTCCCTGGCGTGGACCATAGGCGGAGGCTGGAACTTCCTGGGCGAACTCGGCGCCCGCCTCGAGGCGATCGATCCCAGCCTGACCGCGCCGGTCGCCAAGACAGGGCCGTTCTACAGCTGGATGGCCATCCTCTCCATAGAATGGCTGCTGTTCACCTTCGGCCTGCTGCCCCACCTGATGAACAAGGTACTATCCATCGGCAAGGAAGAAGACCTGCGCCCATTCATCCTGTCCTCCGGCATCACCCTGTTCCTGCTTTCCTGTTTCGCGGTATTCGCCGGCATGGCCGCCCGCGTGCTGATGCCCGGCCTGGGTTCGGCGGACGCGGCCATCCCCGCCTACATCGCCCACGCATTTCCCACGGTCGTCATAGCGCTGATGATAGGAGGCCTGCTGTCGGCGATTCTCTCGACCACCAACAGCCTCTATCTGGGCATGTCCTCGATCATAGGCAACGACCTCTTCAAGCCGCTGGTCGCGCCGCTGCTCTACGGACGGTCCCCCGCGAACGAGGCGCGCATCGACAAGAGCACCCTCATGGTGTCCAGGATAGGCTTGATCGCGATAGGCGTGGCGTCCATGATCATGTCGTTCAAGCGGCCAGATTCCCTGGCGCTGCTGACGCAGTTCGGCATTTCCGCCATCATCAGCGGGGTGATCGCGCCGATTGCCCTGGGCTATGTGTGGAAGCGCGCCAACCGTACCGGCGCCCTGGTGTCCACCCTGGGCGGGGCCGGGTGCTACATCGCCCTGACGACCCTGGAAATACAGAACAACGTATTCATCGCCCTGGGCATCAGTTCCCTCCTGGGTTTCGCCCTGATGGTGGCCGTCTGCCTCGTGACCGGGCAGCAGGCCGGCGACGAAGCCGGCGGCTATGCCGTGAACGCGAAGCCGCTCTGAGACGCAGGGGCGGCCTCCCGGCCGCCGCCGGGACACACGCTCCCGGGCGGCCGGGCCGGCCGCCCCGCCGCCCCCTGCTTGACCATTCTTGACTTGCCTCCTCCGCCCGTTCGCCATAGCCTGGGTTTCCCTTCGATCGATCGGAAACAACCTAAAAGGTTGTGAAGAAACAGGAGGTCCGTCATGGGACACCCCCAGCCAGATCCAGCCCTTGCCCCGGCGCGCGCGCCCCTGCCCGTGCGGCGCCGCAAGCGCCCCCGCCACGAGTCCAGGCTCATCGCGGCGCTCGCCGCCGCCATGCGGAAATTGTCGCAACGGGGCCGAAATACCTTTCAGGGCAGTTCTCCGCCCGGCTCGCCCGCAGGCCGGGCCGAATCCGGATGGGAAGAACTGACGCCCCGCGAGCGCCAGATACTCGGGCTCATGTGCCGGGGCCTGAGCGATTCCGAGATCGCGCATGGCCTCTGCCTGTCGCCAACCACGGTGCGCAACCACGTTGCCTCGCTCTACAGCAAGCTGGACGTGCACCGGCGCAGCGCCGCCATCGTGCGGGCGCACGCATGGGGTATGCCGGACGAAAACCGCCTGGAGCCGCAGGCCGCGGGAAAAAGAAAAGCGGCTTGAGTCCGAGGCCTCGGACGGACTCTAGGCAATGCGGCCAATCGCAATGTCAGATCGGGCGGCCAACCGACAGCCGCACGTTTCGCCATCGCGCTGCGCGCAGGAAGCCATAGATCAGCCGGACATCGCGGGCGCCTTTTTCAGGCCTTTATCGCGCCGACGGTCGCACTCGGCCTTCGTGCATCGCCCATAGAGGACAAGCGTATGCGCCTGCAGTTCGGCGCCCAGCCGTCTTGCGGCCCGGTGCAGAAGGTGCTCCATGATGTCGTCATGGAATTCCACCACCCATCCGCATTCCGTACAGATCAGGTGGTCGTGATGCTGGCCGTCGTCGAGTTCGTAAATGGCTCTGCCGGCATCGAAGCGCGTATGTTTGAGCAGGCCTGCCTGTTCCAGTTGCGCCAGGACCCGGTAGACCGTGGCCAGGCCGACCTCGGCGTTTCTTTCGAGCAGGAGCCGATATACCTCTTCGGCGGAAAGATGGTGTTGGCCCGGCTCTTCGAAAAGGGCCAGTATCCGTAGACGGGGCAGCGTTGCCTTCAGCCCCGCGCGTTTCAGCTCTCCCGCATCGCTCATGATGGCCTCCCGGTTCTCGTGGACGAACGGAAACCGCCGTCGCCTGGCGGAAACGCGGCTTCCTGGAAAGCGAGAGGGTTGCCCATCGCCTGCCCCGTCATCGTGTCGTGCTGCATGGCCACATGCCCACGCACTACCGTGGCAATGGGCCATCCCGTCACGTGCCAGCCGTCATATGGCGTCCAGCCTGCCACGCTGGCGATCCAGCGGTTCGTGATTTCCCGCCGGGCGCCCAAGTCGACCAGCGTCAGGTCGGCGTCATAGCCCACGGCGATCCGGCCCTTGCCGGCCAAACCGAAGATACGGGCCGGGCCGGCGCTGGTCAGGTCCACCAGACGCTCCAGGGTCAACCGGCCCGCATGGACATGATCCAGCATGATGGGCAGCAGGGTCTGCACGCCCGTCATCCCGCTGGGCGACTGCGGGTAAGGCAGGGCCTTTTCCTGCAAGGTATGGGGCGCATGGTCGCTGCCCAGCACATCCACCACGCCGTCACGGACGGCTTGCCACAGGGCATCCCGGTGGCACGGCTCGCGCACGGGCGGATTCATCTGGGCGAGGCTGCCCAGGCGCTCGTAGCATTCCGGGGCGGCCAGGGTCAGGTGATGCGGGGTGACCTCCACGCTGACGCGGCGCTTGTGCCCCGCCAGGAACGCCATCTCTTCGGCTGTGGATACGTGCAGAATGTGCAGCCGGCGGCCCGCTTCGCCCGCCAGGCGCACGATCCGCTGCGTGGCCGTCAGCGCGCTGGCCACATCGCGCCAGACCGGGTGCTCCCGCACGTCGCCGCGGGCCTGCGCCAAAGCCTTGCGTTCGCGCAGCCGTGCCTCGTCTTCGGCGTGCACGGCCATACGGCGCGTACCGTGCCGGACAATACGGCGCAGCACGTCCTCGTCGTCGGCCAGCAGGTCGCCGAAAGAGCTGCCCATGAACACCTTCACGCCCGCGCAGCCGGGCAGGCGTTCGAGGTCACCCAGCCGCTCGGCGTTCACCGCCGAGCCGCCGATGTAGAAGGCATAGTCGCACCAGGCCCGGCCTCGGGCCCGGTCGAGTTTGGCCTGGAGGTCGGCGGCGGTCAGCGTCAGCGGATTCGTGTTGGGCATCTCGAAAACGGCCGTCACGCCACCCAGCACCGCGCCGCGCGTGCCCGCCTCGAACGTTTCCTTGTGGACCAGCCCTGGCTCGCGGAAGTGAACCTGGCTGTCGATCACGCCAGGCAGGACATGCAGGCCGGTTGCGTCGATGATCGTGTCGGCCGTCCATCCGGCGGCGTCCAATGCCACGACGCGACCGCCCAGGCAGACGACATCGCACGCCTTGCGCCCCCCGGGCGTCAGGACCGTGCCGCCCGTCACGCACAAATCGGCATGGCGAAGGCGCAGCCGGTGGCCGGTATCCGGGTCATCGCGCATTGCCGTCTCCTTCATAGGCAGGGCCCTCCGACAGCGGCCCATTCCTGGAATCCGGTGAGGGCGGCACGCAATGCGTCTTCCCTGGCCGGATCCGCGGCAGTCGTGCCAGCCATCATGCCGGGGCCAGCTGGTCGGGCGGCGACACGGCGGGCCGCAACCGGGCGACGGCATCCGCCAGGGCCGGCGCGCCCAGGTCTTCGCCGGCGCGGCCGCGCAGCGCCACGGTCCCGGCTTCGGCCTCCCTGGCGCCGGCCACGAGCAGGTACGGCACCCGCTGCAGAGTATGTTCCCGGATCTTGTAGCCGATTTTCTCGTTGCGCACGTCGGCGGCGGCCCGGATGCCGGCGCGCCGCAAAGTGTCGGCCACCTGCCGCGCATAGCCGGCGTGCGCCTCGGTAATCGACAGCACCACCGCCTGCACCGGCGCGAGCCAGGCCGGCAGGCTGCCCGCATGATGCTCCAGCAGAATGCCGATGAAGCGTTCCAGCGACCCGAACAGCGCCCGGTGCAGCATCACGGGACGCCGGCGCTGGCCGTCCTCGGCCACGTAGTCGATGTCGAAGCGCTCGGGCAGATTCATGTCGACCTGCAGCGTGCCGCATTGCCAATCGCGGCCGATGGCATCGCGCAGCACGAACTCGAGCTTGGGGCCGTAGAAGGCGCCCTCTCCCGGATTGACGGTATAGGACAATCCCAGGCCATCGAGCGCCTGCACCAGGGCCTGCTCCAGGCGGTCCCAGGTAGCGTCGTCGCCCATCCGGTGCCCGGGCCGGGTCGAGAGCTTGATGGCTACGTTCTCGAAGCCGAACTGACGGTAGATGTCCAGCACCAGCGCCACCACGTCCCGGCATTCGGCGTCCATCTGCCCGGGCGCGCAGAAGATGTGTGCGTCGTCCTGGGTGAAGTGGCGCACCCGCATCAGGCCGTGCAGCGCTCCCGACGGTTCGTAGCGATGCACCTTGCCGAACTCCGCCATGCGGATGGGCAGTTCGCGGTAGCTGCGCAGGCCGTGCTTGAACAGCGATACCCCGCCGGGACAGTTCATCGGTTTCAGGGCGAAGACGCGCTCGTCCTCGGTAGTCGTGGTGAACATATGCTCGCGGTAATTGGCCCAGTGGCCCGAGCGTTCCCACAGGCTGCGGTCCATCACGTCGGGGGTGTTGACCTCGACATAGCCGGCGGCCTCCTGGCGCCGGCGCATGTAATCGACCAGGACACGAAACACCGTCCAGCCCTTGGGGTGCCAGAACACCGCGCCCGGGGCATCTTCCTGAAAGTGAAACAAGTCCAGTTCCCGGCCCAGGCGGCGGTGGTCGCGTTTTTCGGCTTCTTCCAGGCGGGCCAGGTAGGCGTCCAGCTGCTCGCGGCTGGCCCAGGCCGTGCCGTAGATGCGCTGCAATTGCTCGTTCTTGACGTCACCGCGCCAGTAGGCCCCCGCCAGCTTGGTCAGCTTGAAGTGCTTCAGAAAGCGCGTATCGGGGACGTGCGGCCCGCGGCACATGTCCACGTACTCTTCGTGGAAATACAGGCCCAGTGTCGTTTCGCCCGGCATGTCCTCGATCAGGCGCAGCTTGTAGGTCTCGCCACGCGCCTCGAAGATGCCGATGGCTTCCTCGCGCGCCACCCTGCGCTTGATGACGGGGTAATGCCTGGCGATCAGTTCGCGCATGCGCGCCTCGATCGCCGCCAGGTCTTCCTGCGCGAACGGCCGTTCGAAGGCGATATCGTAGTAAAAGCCGTCCTCGATGACCGGGCCGATCACCATCCGGGCCGTGGGATAGAGCTGCTTGACGGCATGTCCGACCAGGTGGGCGCAGGAATGGCGGATGATGGCCAGGCCGTCGGGGCTATCGGCCGGCACGGCCTGAACCCGGGCATCCGGCCCAACCGGGTCGGACAAGTCCCGCAGCACGCCGTCCACGCGGGCGGCCACCGCGGTCTTGAGCGTAGCGGCGGCCTGCACCTTCAGGATCTGGAGCGCGGTGGAGGAAACGGGTTGGGTGGCGGGAGCGGTCACGGGATGGTTCATGCGCTTCAGAGTTCGTTTTGAATGGCCTTGTAGCCCTGTACGAGGCCGTTGTTGGTGCGCGCCACGTCTTCCGAGAATTCGCTGGCGTCGGCGCCGGCCCTTGGCAGCCTGCCCAGATCCGTGGCCGCGCCGATGCGCTCGGTGGAAGGCACGTAGAACCCGGGCGGCAAGTGGCAGCCGTCCACCACGGCGTTGTAGCGGACCACGCAACCGTCTTCGACCGTACAGTTGAAAAGCACGCTGTTGAAGCCGATGAAGACGCCATTGCCCACCCGGCACGGGCCGTGCACGATGGCCCGGTGTGCGATCGACGTGCGCTGCCCTATCGTCACCGGCGCACCGGACTTGGCGTGGATGACCACGCCGTCCTGGATGTTGGAGTGCGCGCCGATGACAATGGGTTCCAGTTCGCCATGCGCATCGACCTCGTCGGCCCGGATGACGGCATAGGGGCCGATGAAGACGTTTTCCTCAACCACGACCTTGCCGCACAGGATGGCGGTCGGGTCGACGAAGGCGCTGGGATGGATATGCGGCAGGTCGCCGCGTGGATTCTTGCGGATCATGGGGCAGGTCTCCGGCACGCTGCTTCCGTCGCGGCGCCTTCCGCCGCGCCAAGGCCATGCCGAGGCCGGAGCAACCGGCTCCCGCGATAGCGGCGACCAATCGATGCATCACGCGTTCCGGTTTCTGGCGCCGCCCAGGCGGGCTTTGAAACAGCCGGACCCGGAAGGATAAAACGGCGGGCCCGCCTCATGCGGTGCGCTCCGCGTCACCCCTCGCTACCCGCCAGGAGGTTCCCTCCGGCTTGTCCTCGAGGGCAATGCCGGCATCCTCCAGCCGGTGCCGCAGCGCATCGGCCTGCGCGTAGTCGCGGCGGGCGCGGGCCCTGGCACGATCGGACAGCAATTGCTCGACCCAGGCCGGGTCGACGTGCACGCTCTCGGTCGCCGCCGGACTGCCCTGCAATA
>Ga0182748_1000415_pt1 | contig 46121 bp, 55 predicted proteins | sample eDN3rd37CKraftOP_FD_128877 | JGI IMG/M metagenome (GOLD analysis project Ga0182748, IMG submission 128877) | Enriched Organic Plus compost microbial communities from Emeryville, California, USA - eDNA 3rd pass 37_C Kraft OP (version 2) (version 2) ... | reverse complement strand
TCGGGCCGCGAAACAGACCCACGCAACCTTTAAGGAACCCGCACCAAGTTGCGCGTTTTGGGCCCGATCCGGGCTCAAAAAAAGTAAGTTTTTGATTTTGTGGCGCGCCCGACAGGAATCGAATCTGTACAGCGGCAAAATAACGGTATATAGCGCGAAATTAGCCTCAAGATAGTCGCAACTTAGCAGCACGAAACCTCATAAATTGGTGTGCTCGGACACGGTCTTGGGCACATCATCCAATCCCGCCAGGAGCGCGGAACCCGACACCTAGGGTGCCGTACCGCGCTACACAACCACACAACCAAACTTCATGCACATGCGCGATGCCCCCGATCCAGGGGCGCGCTGCTTTGGCGCGCCCTATGAATTCCCCTCCACCGCCCGCGCCGCCCGGCACGCCGCCCGGCTCTGGTTCCAGACGGAAACCGAGCTGACGGCCGCTCAGTTCCGGGACGAGCGTTTCCGGGAGCACTGCGCCGGTCGCAAAGACAGCCAGGTGGAGTACCGGATCCGCCGGGCGGCGTTTCACCGGGCATTCGCCGAGGCCATCGGACATATCGTCGTGGAGGAGGGCCGATTCCATGCGGCAACTGCTTGAATGCCCGGTAACTTTTCGCCTGTCTGCCGATGCTCATCGCCGGTACGAGGCAGCCGCCAAACACTCAGGCATGAGCCTGTCGCAGTATCTACGAGCTCGGCTGGAAACTGAAGACACGGTCGCGGACCAGGTGGCGCAGCTCCGGCTGACCCTGCTGGATGCAGGGCCAGACGCGGCCCAGCCTGAACGCGCCGGCACGGCACCGATTCTCACGGAGCTTCTGCTGCTGGCACGCCGCGCAGCCGCGCCGGGCGATCTGCGAGCTGTCCACGCCGAACTCGAACGCCAGGGCGTCCGCCCTTGGACCCCTGACCGGCACCAGGAGCTGCCGGAATAACCGCCTGGCCAGTCCGGCCGACATATCCCTGGAGTAATCATGCAAGCCAAAATTCTGGCCACCGCCTTCACGGTGGCCTGCCTTCTCTCGGCCTGCGGTTTTGTGCCGCCGGCCCCTCCGATGCCCGACGACAGCAATCGGGTGGCCATTAATCACGGCGATCCGCGCAAGACGCAGGACGCGGACAAGTTCGCCTCGGCCCCCGCACCTGCCGAGCCGGTCAAGATTGCGCTCGACCAGACCGCCCAGGCGAGTCCATCGGCCACCTCGCCTGTGCCGGCGGCTTCCACACCCGTCTCCGGCAAGCCGCAGCCCCCTGCGATCCCTGTGCCGCCGGCGCCGCCCAAACCGCATACGCCGGCCGCCGCTCCTGCGACCTCCGACAAAGCACTCGCCACCACGCCGACCGACGCCGTCCAACCGATGGCTGAAACGAACGCGCCCATCGTGGCCAGCTCTGCTCTCGTTCCGACGACAGACGCCCTGGCGAGCCTTCCGACGAGTGCCGACAGCACGCCGGCGCCGCCTTCGGCACCGGAGCCCGCACCGCAACCGATCGTCGTCAAGGAGGTCTGGCACCTCAGTCCCGATGACGGCACGGTTCGCCAGGCTCTGACGCGCTGGGCGGCCAAGGCGGGTTGGACCTTCGGTCCCGATCAGTGGGAACTCAACTTCGACCTTCCCATCCAGGCACCGGCAGAGTTCGAAGCCGAATCGTTCCAGGAAGCCACCCAGGCGCTTTCGCAGGCCATTGCCATGACCGAATCGCCCGTGCGGCCATGTTTCTATGCCAATCGCGTGCTGCGTGTAATCCCGTTCACCCGCAGCTGCAACCGCGCCCCAGCCGCAACGCTGCAACCCTGAGCGCGGCCCCCCAAAACAGGAATCCCCAATGACCGCTTATCGCAAAGTGGCGGCCTCGCTCGCGCTTCTCGTGCTAGCCGGCTGCTCCGCCCTCCAGGCCACCGATCGCATCGCCGAGCGCGCGGATTCCGCCCGCTCCAGCAGCTACGAGAAACTCGATGCGTTCAGGGAGCAGGTGCGTGACCCGGAGCGCGCCAAAGGCCAGACCGTCGACCTTCCCTGGGTTGCAGGCCGGCCCCAACCGCTGGCCCGGGAAGTCTCCTTGCCGCCCGCACTGCGTGCCAACGTCAACACCACCCTGCTGTTCGAAGGCGGCGCCACCGACCTGAGCACCCTGGCTGAACGGATCCAGCTCGCCACCGGCATCCCGACCCAAGTCGCGCCTGATGCGTTGCTGCCGCGGGAGTACTTCCTGCCGCGCCTTGGCTCCGACCAGATGGCGATCACTGCCCGCGAGCTCGCCCCGGCCACCGCCGACACGCTCGTTCCTGCCCTGGTCCCCGAGACCGGCGTGGACCGCATCGCCGGCCCCGCTCTGCCCCCGGGGGTGGCACGCACGAAGATGGAGCCCTTGCCGGCAGGCAAGGCCCCGCTCTCCACAATCCTGGACTCCGTCGCGCTGCGCCTGGGCGTCTACTGGCGCTATGACGACAAGGTCGGTGCGATCCGGTTTTACCGAACCGAAACGCGCACGTTTTACGTCAAGGCCCTGGAGCTGACCGGGGAGACCAGCCTTGAATTGGGCCTGTCCGGCAAGAGCGGCTCGCAAGGCAATGATGGACAGTTCGCCTCGCAGAACCGGTCGAAATACTCGACCGCAGGGCAAACACCGCCGGCCGAAGCGGTGTTGACGAAGGTGAGCCAGTACCTGACGCGGGCCGGGGTGGTCAAAGCGGCCGCCGGCGCGGCCAACAGCATCGTCGTCACCGACACGAAGGACGCACTCGATGCCGTGGCCCAATTCCTGGAAGCCGAGAACCGAATCATGTCGCGCAGCGTGCGGATGCTGTTCGAGGAAATCACGGTCCAACTCGACCAGACCAGCCAGGCAGCCCTGGACTGGCACCTGATTTACAACAGCCTGGGCCGAGGAAACGCTGCGGCGGGCGACGCGCCTGGTGCCCTGCTGGACGGCACCAAAGCGGCCGGCTCCCTCGGAGGCACTGTGGGAAGTGGACCGTTTGCCGGATCCAAGCTGCTCATGAGTGCGCTGAATGAGATGGGCACGGTCGTGCGGCACACGAGCATTCCGATTCTGGCCTCCAATCTCCGACCCGCCACTGTGGCGGTGCGGCAGAACATTCCATACGTGAAGGATCTGCAGCAGACACAGAGCTACTCGGACGCGTCGGGCCCGACCGTAAGCGTTACCCAGGACGAGAAGACAGTTGGCACCTTCCTCACGGTGGTGCCGAACGCCCAGGATGATGGTCGCGTGCAGCTCACCGTCTCGTACGACGACACACGGATGATCGGCGCACTGCAGAAGCTGGAATTCGGCTCGCCGGATTACCCCTCCTTCGTGCAGCAGGCCAACATCGGCGGTCAGGGCGCGATCCAGCAGGTTGAGCTTCGCCCTGGACAGCCGGCCCTCATCGGTGGGTTCGAGCAGTCCGCCGGCACCAGCACGCGCCGCCGATTGGACGACAAAGCGCCGATCGCCCTCGGCGGATCGGACGCCGCGCAGGATAAGAAGCAGATCACGCTGCTTCTGATGACTGCCATTCCCGAAGAAGGATATTGATCGTGGCAAGGCAACAGCGCTATCAAACCATCCCCATCGCCGGCACGCACAATGCGCTCGTGGTCGGCATGAGCTGGCAGGCGGTGCTGGGCCAGGATCTCACCGCCGCGGCCATGAAGGCCGCGCACCAGGCCGGCGCCACCCATTTCACGCAGGCGGGCCCGCGCAGCCTCGTGGTCGGCCTGCTGATCGCCCAGGGCCGCGACCGTCGGGCCAAGGCAAAAACCCGCCTGTACTCGGCGGCCGCCGCCTTCGCCCAACTGTACAGGCACGGCACGCACATCGCGTTCGCCGAACTGCCGCAGGGCGGCTTCTGGATCACCGTCGCCGTCGATGGCACGGTACAGACAGGCGGCGACCGGATACTGCCGGATGCCGATGCGGCAAATCAGGCGCTGGAAGGTCTACTGCAGCGTTACCGGGACGCCGTCCTGCACGGCACGGACCGACCGGGTGCTGCACCCTTCCAGTTCAATCAGCTGGCAAGCCAAGCCAACACACAATCGTCGTTGCGCAGAGCGGCATTCCGGCTGTCCATGATTTCGCCCATGTGGTGGGTCGTGTTCGGATTGATCCTCGCGTATGTCGCGTGGGACACCGTCCAGACCTGGTGGCAAGAGAAACAGGCCCAAGAACGTCAGCGGCTTGAAGCGATGCGTACCGCAGTCGATGCGCATGCGCTTTGGAAGCAGGCGCTGGACAGCTGGGCGCGAAGCACCAAAGCGGATGGAGAGGCCGGCCTGAACCGCCTGTTGAACGCGGTGGCGGATGTCCCCGTGAACCCGGGGCGGTGGCAATTGGCCGAAGCGTCCTGCCAGCCTGCTGCGGGCTCGTGCTCCGCCGAGTACGTGCGAGGCCTGCTGGCAGATAACAACTCGCTCAGGGCCGCGCTGCCTGTCTCCTGGAAGGTGTCCTTCCCCACACTGGGCACGGCCAAGGCCAGCTGGCCCATGGATGAGACAAGAACCACCAAGCCCTTGGCGCTGGCCGCAGTGCCCGTCGCCGGTGATCTGGACCGCATCTGGATTCCCAGCTGGCAGGCCCTCAGTCCCGCGCTGCAGGATGTGAAGCTCGACCCCCCGAAGGCCGTGCCGATCCGGGTACCCAACATCCAGTTACCCAATGGCCTGGAACAGCCCGTACCACTGCCTGCGGACATGACGGTCCCGGCCATGCGCAGCTTCACGATCAATGCACCGTTGCGCTCGTTCTATGGCCTCGCGCTGCCCGATAGCACCGCGCTGACACAGTTGCAGGTGCGTTACCAGCCGGACACGCAGCCCAAGCTCACCGCGAGCAGCTTTGCTGCCACGCTCGAAGGAGTTCTTTATGTTCAACCCCGTTAGTTCGGGATTCGTCCGCCTGTCAGCGGTCTTCGGGCTGCTGGCTGCCCCTGTTCTGCCGATGACCACCTCCGCTGAATCCATCAACCTGCAGGTCGTTCCGGCCCCGCCGCCGGCGCCGCCGGCGCACCTGGTCCGGGAGCTGCTGGAGGAAGACGCACGACGGGCTCTGGCCAATGAGCGGCTTGCCCAGGGCCATGCCGCCAGCACCAGAGCCAGCGTCTCCGCCACGAACCAACTGCAGGTAACGACAGCAGCTCCTGATTCCAATCCCGGCGACGCCAGTGAGCCTGTCGAGCCGCCGAAGCCGCGGCCACGGGCGGCGCGCCTCAAGGGCATCGTCGGCGTGGGCGGAAGTATCTCGGCCATCGTCGACGTCGATGGTCGCGACGTAATGTACCGAGCCGGCCAGCGCCTTCCGGCCATGGGCCACGATCCAGGCCTGCGCCTGGTGAAGATCGCAACCCCGTGCGCCATCTTCATTGACAACCGTCACGAAACCGAAAAGCAGACGCAGATTTCCGTGTGCTTGAACGAGGTTCACCCATGAGATCGCTGGTTGAATGGTTCCGCCAGCTGGCCCCGCGCCTGCTGGCCGAAGGCAGCCCTACCACCGCCGAAGCCGAAACGCCTTTGATTCACGACCCCGCAGACCCGGACGTTCGCCCGCCCGATGAGCCGCGCGGCGACCTGGGCACGATGAAGGACATCGCAGATCTGCATCCGCGTTTCCGGGCGCTCAAGGTCGACTGGTCCGGTCCCGACGCCGCGATCATTGCCTGCGTCGCCGAGCTGGAGGGTGACCAGTACGCCGTATTCGTTAAGCGCGGCCAACTGGATTCCGATATCTTCCGGGCCGTGCTGGAACGTGCCAAACATGCCGACCGGCACGGCCGTGGTGTCGTCATCTACACGGTGGCACCCGTCGTGCTCCTCACCCTCGTGCGCGAGCGATTGGGAGCCAAAGACCTCGCTGCCAAGCTGGTGACCGAAGGCGGTCGGTCCGCAGTCCGCACTGGCCTTCACGACTTGATCGCCTGGCAAATTCGCAACGGCGCCAGCGACCTTCACTTGAACATCGACATGACGAGCACGCTGTCCAAGGTGAGCGCGACGATCGACGGTCAGTACGTCACGCCGGCCCATCTCGTGATGCCCACCGATCGGATGCTGGAAATGGCCCACGTAGGCTGGCAAGACGTCTCCGGCGGCAATGGTGCGGTGTTCAGCACCAAAGTCGAGCAGCAGGGACGGTTCTACGAGGTGATCGATGACCGCAATTACCTGTTGCGCTGGGGATCGTTCGTCGCTGACACCGGACCGTCCATTACCATCCGCGCCCTTGACCTCGATGCCAAGGTCGAATCGGTCGATTTCGCCAGCCTCGGATTCCTGCCGTCGCAGGTCGAACAGCTCGAGCGGGCGATGCAGAGCCTGGGTGGCGCCATCGTCATAGGCGGCGTACCGGGCTCCGGCAAAACGACCACCATCGGTCAGCTGATCGTGCGACTGCCCCCCACTCGCAAGAAAATGTCCATCGAAGATCCGGCCGAACAGCGGTTCCCCGGCGCACTACAGGCCAGCCTGTCCCGCAGCCACACCGACGCAGACAAGGAAGCATTTCAGGCCAAGCTGATGGCGCTCAAGCGTGCCGCCGCAAGCGACGTGTTCCTCGGGGAAATCCGGGACACGCTGACTGGCCAGGCATTTCAGGACATCACCCAGGCCGGATCGAGTTGCTATACGACGCTGCACGTGGGCGGTGCGCTCAGCATCCCGCAGCGCTTGGCATCCGTGCAGATCGGCATACCTTGGGATGTACTCGGATCCCCCCGCTTCCTGAAGCTTCTGGCTCACCAAACGCTCCTGCCGGTGCTGTGCGAGTGCGCGTTGCCGGCAAACGCCCTTTTCTCGGGAGCGGCGGACCCCATCGGGGTGCAACGGTCGGGAGATTGGTGGAGACGATACATGGCTCGCATAGAGCGACTCTACCGGATCGGCCACGACAGCATTCGCATACGGAACCCTGAAGGCTGCGCGCATTGCCGGCAAAAGGCGATTCCAGAGCTGTATGGCTATGCCGGTCGGACGGTTGTGGCCGAGATCTTCGAGCCGGGCGTGGATCCCGAGGCCCTGCGCGCCATTTCGCACGGAGATGAACTGCGGCTGCTGCAGATTTTCCAGGCGCAACGCACCGCGGCCTACGACGATCCCAACATGCATGGCAAGACCGCAATGGAATGCGCCGTTTACAAGATGAGCAAGGGGGCCATCGATCCGCGCGACCTCGAGCAGCATTTTGTGGCCTTCGCCACCCTGGACATGGAAAAGGCGCCATGAGATCTCTCCTTGGGCGGCTGCGCGTAAAGCTGGCAGCCAATCAGTTCGCCAAGCATCGAGCGGACTGGTACGACTACCTCGCGGACATGATCGCGGACAGTGCCGGACAGCGGACCCTGCTGCGCATGTTCGAAGCTGACGCCCGCCGCTACGGTCCGCGAACGGCCCGCGGCTTCCTGTCTGCGCGCTGGGCGTTCAATCTGGCCGATGGCGGCGAGCTTGGACAGGCGACCCTGGGCACGCTGCCGCAGCGGGAAGTCGCTGAACTCGCGGCGCTTCAGCACAGAGGGGATGCCATTCTCGTCGAAGGCCTGCGGGACATCGCCGCGCTGGTACGCCTGACAAGAACCCTCGCCGATATTCTCAAGTGGACGCTGCTGGCCGGTGTGGTTTCGCTGATCGTGTTCTGGCTCGTGGCTATGGTCGTGGTTCCCTATGTGTCGGCGCCAGAACTGCTGGCGGCCTTCCCGCCCGTGGATCAACGGTTCTACGGACCGTTTGCACGGTCGTTCTTCGCTTATGCGGAGTGGGTTCGAGAACACGGCATCATCTTGTGGCTCCTGTCGGCGGGACTTGTCATCGCTCTGCCTCTGTCCTTTCCGCACTGGGACGGCAGGATCCGACGATGGCTCGACACCTGGGGGGTATACCGCTTGTACCGTGATATCCAGGCTGTAGCTGTTGTCAGCTCGCTGGCAACGGCATTGAAGCGACGCGCTGGCGTTTCCGTGCCACTGCGCGAGGCAATCAACGCCCAGCGCGCCGGCGCTTCCCGTTGGCTCAACGCTCGACTGCAGGCAATGATCGCCAAACTCGATGATTCCACCGATGGCGCCTCGATTCTCGACGTGGGGCTGCTGGATCGCGAAAGTTATTGGTATCTCCAGGATCTGACCGATGCGCTGGGTCTGGACGTGGCGCTGCAGAAGACCCGAGCGCGGCTGGAGCGCTCCATGCTCCGCCGCATCGAGCACCGAGCGGTCGTCATCCGCTGGGTTCTGCTGCTCATATCCGTGGCCGCGCTGCTGGGCTTCCTCGCCTGGCACTATGCCGTCATCTTCGACTTGCGCAGCGCCATGTTGCTCGGCGCTTTCTAGGCCGGCGTGCCTGCGGGCCTTCCCGAAAACGCTACCCCCTCCACCGAACCCCGCTGAATCGGGGTTTTCGTATTTCTATCTCCCGCAATGGAGTGTCTTGCATGAATGCATCTTCCCAATCGCAACACCCGCGCCCGAAACTCGCCACGTCGAGCGTCTACCGGCTCAACTCGAACCTCGCGCGCCGCAACCCGGCAGCCTACCGCCAACTGGGCCAATTCAGCCTGGCCGAAGTGGTCATCGTCGTCGCGATTACGCTGCTGGCGCTCGTCTTCGGTGTTCCGGCTGTCAACGGCATCGTGACCGAAATGCGTGTACCCGCCGTCGCCGGCGAGCTGCAGCGGTTCATGGCGCGAACGAAAGTTCTTGGAGAATCCGATAACGTCACGCCCTACGCCAACATCACCACCGTCGACAACCTGATTCCGGCGCTGCAAGGCTCCTCTGTTTTCAAGGTGTCGACCACCACTGTGGCCCACCGTCTGGGTGGATCCGGCACCGGCAGCAACGGCACCATCACGCTAGCCCCGGCCGCTTTGGGCGGCGGCGCGATGGGTAGCGCCTTCTCGCTCACCCTCACCAACGTCAACGCAAAGGCGTGCCCGACGCTCGCCTCAACGTTGGCCGCGGTGTCCGAAACCATCTCCGTAAATGGAACGGCAGCCAAGACGCTGGGCAGCAACAACGAACCCGGCACCTTTGACCCGGCGACCGCGCAAGCTCTGTGCGAGAAGGGCGACTCCAACACGTTCGTCTTCGCCTCGCGGTAAGCCCGTGACCGAATGCGCTTCACCGCGTCCACGACGCGGTGAAGCGCCTACCAAAGGAACCAGATCGATGTCCCAATCTACTCGTGCTCACATGGCGCAATTCAAGCGCAGACGCCGTCAGTTGACACGAATCTTGCGCGTCTATCACAAGAGCTCCGTGTTCCGAGTTCTGTCGTCGCCTCGGGAAGATTTCGCCCGCCTCGTCGCGTTTGCCGTCGTGGTGGGAATGGTCGGCCTGTCGCACTTGGCGGTCGACAGCACGCCCAGCACCGCGTTTCTCATTGCTTTCTACGGCCTCGTCCTGCTCGCTGGCGTGGTGGCTCATCGGGTTGCTTTGCACTGGAGCAAGCGTCCCTGGACGTATGTATCGCTCCTGGACAACCTGCTGGCCCAATATGACCCCATCGACGTGACCGCCTACCAACACCTACAAGACGAAGCGCGAGAACTCGGCTCTGTTTCCCGGGCCAACGTGCCTGGTTGGCTCAAGATTGAGATCGCTCATCTCGATAAACAAGCTCCAGCTAAACAAGCTCCAGCCCACTTCTTGGACAGACAGCTATAGGACCGGCCCAGATCAGCTAAGTCCGACCCGCCAAACGAAGGAAATGCCTTGATTCCCGTCATCATCACAATCGTGGTCGCCATATTCGCGGCCATATTTGGAGCAGGCGAGATCAGCCGTGCCGTCGACGACAACGCTGCGGCCAGCACTGGACGCTACATGCTCCAAGTGCGTGGCGCGGTTGTCGACCTGCAGGTGAAGTATCAGTCCTGGCTCAGCAACGAGAACATTACTGGCGGCGACGGCGTCCCGGCGAATCTGTCCTGGGTGGGAGTCGCTGGCGGCCAAGTCGCGCGCGGTGGCGTCCCCGAATTGGTCGAGCTCGGCGTCCTGCCGGCTAACACACCACGCTATCCGGCGCTGGGCGACGCGGTGCGGTTCGCCCTTGTGCGGCAGGGCACGTGCCCCGGCGCCGACTGCCGAACGACAGCCTATGTCTATACATGTCACCCGATAAGCGCGCAGCGCAGTCAACGGCAACCCGGTGGCTGCACGGCTCCGGCAGGCTCACGCGCGCGTTATTCGCCGACGCTGTTGGCCAAGGTCATGATGTCCGCCGACGGATATGGTGGCCACGACGCGCGCGGCGGCACACAGGTGGTCGGCCCATTGGTCAATGTGCCGCGCACGTGGTTTGACTTCGGCACCGAAGTAGGACATGCGGTCGTCGCCGCAGGTCTGGATGCCACGCCGTTTGCCCAATTCGTCCGGCACGGGGAAACACGGCCCGTCACGCTGCACAACACGCTGACGGTGGACAGGACAATCCAGACAAACCAAGGGCTGCTCCTCAACACCGCGGTCACGCCTGGTGCGGCCTGCACACCCGAGGGGCTGTACGCCTCGACGGCCGACAAGATGCTGGCCGTCTGCGTGAATGGTGCCTGGTTCTCCGCCACAGGCCATGTGGTAACCGGCGTGTACCCCAACTTGCCGAACAACGCGACGGTGCCGTCTCTGGTCTGCCCGGCTGGCCTAACCCCCTGGCGCTATGTCTCCCTGCAGGGGCTTGGCGCCACCGTCACGGGATCTGACGTGAATGTTGCGGGCTCAGTGGGCGGCACGATTCAGGGTTCCGGCTATGTCAATGCTGCTGGCGCTGTCACGGTGAACGGCTCGTTCTCCGGCACCTTCCAGAATGCAGGGTCCAGCTACGTGCGGGTGGCCCAAACCGCGACGCTCTCGGGTGACCGCGTCATCATCACGCCAGCCGACGCGAACGCGCGTGCCGCTGTCATGCAAGGCTGCAAGAGCTAACGCCCACCTTTCAACAGGAGATAACCATGAAGTTCCGCACCATCGCGTGCTGGGGCGCGCGTGCGCTCGCCCTTGTCGGCCTGGCGCTCGCACCGCTGGCCCATGCCCAAACTCAGGCCGATGTGCAGCTGCAGACCGACCTGCAACACATGTCCGTACAGGTGAACCAGGGCGCCCCTCTGCCCCCGGGCGGCTGCATCGCCGGATATTCCTGGCACACCGTCTATGGCGGCTGCAGGCGCGCCGAAACCCAGAGCGAGACGACTCAATGCCCTGACGGATACGTGGGAACGCAGGTGCGCTATCGCACCGCGTACATTCTGCAAGCCAATCCCGCAGACGTCGCCCATGAGGACTGGGGGCCCTGGCAGCAAAACTGCCAAGCGCCGCGCGGCGCCGGGGTCGTAGACACCGTCATCGCCAAAGCTCGGGGGGCCGAATACTCCGGCACCAACAACTTCAAGGGCACCGCAATCTCCTCCAGCACGCACAAGCAGATCTGGAAGGGGATGCAGGTGAACTACGGGACGATGTATGGCGTCACGCTGTATCGGCCCGCCGCCACGCTGACATGCCTGTGGGCGATCGGCTCCACCGCCGGAAGCGGCAACTCCACCGGCACTATCTGGAGCGGCTCGATCGCCTCGCCCGGCCAGTCGGTGACGAATGGCTATGCAGGGCACTGCCAGCTCTCCAACGGCGGCAAGACCGCGGAGCTGACTGGCAGCTGCGACAACTCGACCGGCGGCGACGCCGACATGTGCGAGTCGGCCACCCGGGTCGTGAACGTCATAGCCGTCGACGGATGCTCGGCCACAACCGAGACCCGCGAGGGCAAGCGCGTGGTGGCGACCAATTCCTACAACCTCTGCCTATAGGAGCTCCACCATGTCCATCCGACTCAAGCGCCTTCTGGCGTTTTTCGTGCTGACGCTCATGCCAGGGTTCGCGCCTGCGATGGCCAGCGGCGTCTCAGTCCAGTTGCCGCCTTCGGTAGACATCGACACTTCCCTTCTTACCGGCGACGTGCGCCTCGCATGCGAAGCATTGCTGTGTCTGTCCGGCAGTAGCCGCCCGTCCGAGTGCGGCGCTTCCCTATCCCACTTCTTCGGCATCAAGAAGAAGAAGCTCTCTGACACACTGGACGCTCGGCAGGCATTCCTCGCGCTTTGCCCGGTAGTCCGGGAATCTAGCGCGATGCAGGGATTGGCAAAGGCGCTTGCCCACGGCGCTGGTCAGTGCGACGCGAAAACGCTGAATCGAACCCTGGCCTACACCTATGGTCAGGGCGGCGATGCCGGTTACGACCGCACGGTCATCTCCGACAAGCTGCCGTCCTACTGCTCCGCGTACATCCTCCATGAGTACACCGACCTGCGCGGCGATATGCCTCGCTACGTCGGCACGCCGGAGGAGGACGGCTTTTGGGCCGAGGCGAAGGACTATGACCGCGCTCTGGCGAAGTACCAACGCGACCAGGCCGCCAAGAAGGCTGCGCGCGAGAACTACGGCGGAGGAAACTGACGATGGATTTTCCTGCACTGGCCCGCCAGTGCGCACCTGACGTCCATATCAGCACCTTGGCCGCCGTCGTGCGCCATGAATCCGCCTTCAACCCATTGGTCATCGGCGTCAACAGCAAGCCGCATCGCAGCATTCGGCCGAAGTCTCGCGAGGAGGCGATTGCGGAGGTCCGAAAGCTGATGGACCGGGGCGTCAACTTCGACGTGGGCTATGGCCAGATCAACGTGCGCAACTGGCAATGGCTCGGCGTAACGCCCGAAACCATCTTCGACCCGTGCGTAAACCTGGCCTCCGCACAGCGCGTGCTCGTGGAGTGCTACAGGCGCGCCGCGGCGTTGCACGGACCAGGGCAACCGGCCCTGTACGCCGCGTTCAGTTGTTACAACACCGGAAACCTGACCGATGGATTCAAGAATGGATACGTCGCCAAGGTCATCGCGGGCGCGGGCATGCCCGTTCCTGCGATTGTCAAGCAGGTCGAGGGAGCCGCCCGGCCGCCCGCCACCAGCGGGGTGAAGCGTCAGGATGCCTCCATGGCACCTCGGCCCGATGCCTTCGCTGCGCCTCGGCCCGACGCCTTTCACACCCCGCGCGCTGACGCCTTCACGTCACCTCGAAAAGACGCTTTCAACAGGCGAGCGGATGCCGTCTTCGGGGCACCAGTCCCCATGCGACCGGCCACGCGCCCGCAATAGCGGCGCCAAGGGCGTTTAGCCGCTAAACGCCTCCTTCCTTGTTCTCTCGCCGCTCTGCCCCCCGCAGGCTCGCGGCTCCCTTCTTCTACCACATTGCCGCCCGCACTCACGTGCTGGGTGGCGAATAGCTATTGGAGATTCCAATGTCGACCACGTCGCAACGTTCCTCGCGTCCCTTTGCCCTGCTCCCCTACTTCGCGTTGGGCGCGCTCCTGCTTGTCCACCCGGACCTGGCTTTCGCCCAGCTCGAAAAGGTGCAGGCAGCCGCGGAGAACTTCAGAGACTGGCTCTGGCTCGTCATTCCGGTAATTGCGTTGATCATCGCCGGCGCCCTGGGCCTCGCTTACTCCGCGGAGGTCATCCGCAAAGACCAGCTGATCCAGTGGGCTGGCGGCGTTGTGTTTGCCGGCGCTCTCGCCGGCGGCCTCATCAAGCTGATCTTCTGAATATGAGCGCCCCTGAAAAGGCGTCGCGCCAGCGCGGTGGGGCCGCGCCCGAGACGCCTGCCACAGCGTCGAGCGTTCCACCGAATCAGTACCCACTGTTCAAGGGAGCCACCCGCATAGCCACCATCAAGGGCGGCGTTCCGACCCGAGCCTTTGTTGGCCTGGTCTTCCTGACCGTCTCGGTCGCCATGTTCACCCTCTGGGGCTGGCTGCTCGGACCTGTCCTGTACCCGGTCGTGGCTGTGCTCAGCCGAAATGACGATCGCGCGTTCTGGATTTGGGAGCTCTGGGCAAAGACCAAGCTCTTTGCACCCAACAAACGGCACTGGGGCGCCGTTTCCCTGACCCCCACCCCATACGGCAAGCGCCGGCGTTGGTGCCGGCAGCTGGGAGATCGTAATCAATGACCCACCACGCTCCGGCGCTGCCCGCTAAAGAGCCGGCAGTCAGCAAGTATGTTCCATTTTCGCACCATGTCACCGAATCCATCATTGCCACTCGTGATTGGGAATATCTGTCGACCTGGCGCATCGACGGACGCACCTTCGAAGGTTACTCCGAAGCCGAGCAAAAGGCCTGGATCGAGGAGCTGAACAACGTTCTCCGTGGGTGGCCGAGTGGCTTCGGCCTCTGGACGCATTTGGTTCGGCGTCGTGTCTCCGAATACCCGGAAAGCAACTACCCCGACGCGTTCTCACGCGCTCACGACGCCGCCTACCGCAAGGTTTTCGATGGCAAGCCGCCGATGATCAATGAGATGTATCTGACGATCATCATTCGGCCGCAGATCGATCCCGCGCTGCAGCTGCTCTCAAAGTTCGAACGTCGCACAGCCCGTGACGCCCTGGCGTGGCAAACGCAGGCCATCGACCAGCTCGATGACATCAACCGCAAGCTGAGCTCCTCGCTCAAGCGTTATGGCCCAGAACTGCTCACCATCGTGAATCGGGCCACACCGCCCGATGAGGCCGGCAACCGCCGCGTCGGGCATTTCTCGGAGCCGGCGGAGTTCTTCGGGCTCTTGCTCAACGGCAAGATGTCACCCGTCCCCGTCGTCGACGCTCGCCTTTACAACTATCTGCCGGTCAGCCGCCAATTCTTCTCCACCCACGGGGAGCAGGCAGAAATGCGAGGCCCCGACTGGACGCGTCGTTACGTGATGCTGGAAATCCGCGAGTACTGCAATAGCACCAAGCCTGGCCATCTGAACTGCCTGCTGAATCAGCCGCACGAATTCGTGCTGTCGCAGTCCTTCGGCTCCATGTCGAAGGCCGAGGGCCTGAAAGCGCTGTCGCGCCAGATCAAGTGGCTACAAGACTCGGGCGACTATTCCACTTCGCAGATCAATGATCTCAAGACGGCGCGAGACGACCTGGCCGCCGGCAAGTTCGTCATGGGCGACCACCATGCCACCCTGCAAGTTTTCGGCGAGGATAGCGAACGCACGCTACGCGCCGCCGCCGAGCTGAGCGGTGCACTCGCCAATGACGAAGTGGTGGTCCGCCTGGTCGACCGCGCGCTCATCGCGGCTTGGGCCGCTCAACTGCCGGGCAACTGGAAATGGCGCCCACGCCCTGCCCCCATCACCTCGCTGAACTACTTGTGCTTCTCCTCGATGCACAACTACCTGTTCGGCAAGCCGGCGGGCAACCCCTGGGGACCGGCGGTGACGATGCTGAAGACCACAGGCGGTACTCCCTATTACATGAACTTCCACGCATCGCTCGCGGAAGTTGATGAGACGGGTAAACGCCGCTTGGGCAATACGTCGATCATCGGTCAGTCCGGAACAGGCAAGACTGTCCTCCTCGGCCATCTCATTTCGCAGGCTCGCAAGTTCAACTACACGGGCGCGATCTTCGACAAAGATCGTGGCATGCAGGTCGCCGTGATGGCCATGGGCGGGAAGTATTTTTCGATGCAGCTGGGCCTGCCGACCGGCTGGAACTACCTGCAACTCGAGCCCACCAAAACGAACACGGCCTTCATGGTGAACTTGACTCGCCAGCTGGCGGCCGATGGGGGAGAACCGCCGACAATGGCTGAACAGAAGCAGATCGAGGCTGCAGTACACAAGCTGGTGGAGTACATCGAACAGCCGCAGCGACGATTGTCGACCCTGCTCCAGTTCCTCCCGTCAGCCCCGTCCGAGGGAGCCTCGCTCAGCCTGCGCGAGCGGCTGCAACGGTGGTGCACAGGCTATGAGAACGGCTGGCTCCTCGACAATGAGACCGACGAGCTCGATCTGTCACGCACGGATCTCTTCGGCTTCGACTTGACCGAGTTTCTCGACCATGGCGAAATTCGCGACGCGGCCATCACCTATCTGCTTCATCGGACCGAGAACATGATCGACGGTCGGCGCTTTGCGTACTTCTTCGATGAGGTTCAGCACCCGCTCAAGGTGCCGTACTTCCAAGACTTCATGCAGAACAAGAGCCGCACGATCCGCAAACAGAACGGCGTCTTCGTGTTCGCCACACAAGAGCCGGAGGCGATCAGCGGCAATCCCGTCGGCCGCTCGATGATTCAGCAATCGGCAACGCAGATCTTTCTGCCCAACCCGAAAGCGTCCGAGGCGGAGTACATCAACGATTTCAAACTGAGTCCCGCCGCGTTCAAGCTGGTGCAGAAATTGGGCGAATTCAGTCGCCAGTGTCTGATCAAGCAGGGCGATTCCACGGTGACCGCGGAACTCGACCTGTCCACGTGCCCCGATTCGCTGCTCGTGTTCTCCGGCTCCGCAGATATGGCCGACCTCGCGGAGGAGGCCATCGCAAAGTACGGGCCAGATCCTGAGGTCTGGCTGCCCCATTACCTCGCGCTCGCCCGAGAGGCGACAAGGAGTTAACCATGTACCGTGCAAAGCAAGCTTGGCGGCGCTGCGCCGCCTTCACCATCGCGTCAGCCATGCTTTTCAATGCAACGACGGCAACGCACGCCAGCGGCGGCATTCCCGTGGTCGACGGTGCCAGCATCGCCGATCGTGCGGTCAAGCATGCGGAAACCATGCTCAAGTATGCCGAGCAGATTGGGGTGCTCAAGGATCAACTCGATAACCAGCGGCGACAGCTCGAGTCAATTACTGGCGTGCGCAACCTGGGCGATATTCTGAACAACCCGGCCATCCGCTCCGCGCTTCCAGTCGATGCCCGGGTGATTCTGCGCCAGGCCGAAAGCGGGGATTTCGAAGCCATCCTGCGGCGCATCGAGCGAGAGGAGCGTCTCACGGGCAACTACGAGACCGACCGCAAGAATCTCGACAATCGTGCCGACCAGCTGGCGCTGCGCAGCCAGGCCATGAGCGAACAGATCCAGAAGGGCATGACGGCCCGCATGCAACAAATCAGCCAGCTGCAGGCGCAGATCAACATGACGCAGGATCCGAAGGCCATCGCCGACCTGCAGGCCCGCCTGATGGTTGAACAGGCGAATGTGCAGGTGGACCAAACCCGCGCAGACATGTTGCAGCGTCAGCTCGAAGCGGAAAAGGCTCTGCTGGAGGCTCAGGCCGAAAAAATCGCTGCGAGTTCTCTTAGCATCGACGCGATCCACGCGCCGCTGCCGGGAGTACGCTAATGGCTGGGTCTTCGGTCACCCTTACAAGCTTGGGGGGCATTGCCAACTGGGTTGACGAATCGGTAACCACCATGCTGACCGGCGTTGTGACGCCAATGGTGGCCTCGATTACCGAGAAGATTATGCCGGTCGTTGCCGTCGGCTTGTCCATCTCGCTCATCTGGTACGGTTGGCTCATCATGACGGGGGCCATTCAGACGCCAGTATTGGAGGCTGCTCGGCGTGTCGCCACTATAGGAGTCATCGTCGGCATTGCTGGTGCTGGCGGTCTGTATCAACAACAGATCGCTGGCGTCATGTTGGATCTGCCGTCATCCGTTGCACAGCTGTTCACTGGCTCTCAGAAAACGCCTTCAGAGATGATGGACGAGGCGGCCAACAAGGGCGCTGAGATTGGCACCCGCATTCAGGATCGTGCGCCTACTGGCGTTGGCAACATCGGCAGAGCCTTTGGCTTTTGGGTCATCGCATTGCTCATCGCGATCATCTCGGCATTCATGAGCGCCGTCGGGATGATTGTGCTGATCACCGTAAAGGTGGGTATGGGCATAGTCGTGGTGCTCGGGCCGTTATGCATCCTGGCCCTGCTGTTCGAGCCGACGCGAGACTTCTTCAAAGCGTGGTTGGGACAGGCCATGTTCTATGCAATTTACGCCGGCCTATTCTTGTTGATCTTCATGTTCATCATGGGTATGTTCGGCATGTTGCAGAAGGGACTGCTTGATCTCACGAAAGCGGACCAGATCAATGTTTTCTCCATGTTGACAGCCATCGTATTGTTCGGACTGTGCGCGAAGCACATGATGGCTCAGGTGGCCGACGTCGCACATGCGATCACCAGAGGTGCCGGCAGCGAAATATCTGTGCCCTTTTTAGGCAAGTTGGGGTAACATACACTTACCATTTGTGCGGTTACGCCTTCTGATTGCTGAACCGATGAATTGATGAGGTTCTCTAATGGCTCCACTTACTCCTCTGGGCAAGCCCCTCTCGCAACAGCCCCTCGTGGGTGAGCATGTCGCGACCGGCTCCACGCTTCATGGCGTGTCCGCCGAGCAGCCTGTAACCGCCTGGCAGTGGGTGAGCCTCGCCCGAGCAACCTGGACGTGGATCATCCGGCCTCTGTGGTACATGTTTTTCAAATGGCCGAGCAAACTCTTACTGCCCCCGCCGCTCACGGATGCTGAATACGAGGAGAAGCGTCGTCGTCAATACGAAGAATACATCTGGCGAGAGAAATGGAGAGAACGGAACGAAAGCTGGTAGCGCTACCCGGTCGCTCATGGCAGTGGGCGTCCAGTGGATCATTCTTAGGTCTTCGCTCAGTTCCTATCTCCAGGCAGTTCCCCAAGGCACAGCATTCGCTGTGCCTTTCTATTTCCGCTCGGTGCTAGCCGGGCTCCCCTGATCTAACCCCCCTTTTTCTTCTCTACGGAGAATCGATGAAGCACGCCTACGTGGCCGCGCTTGGCGCGGCTCGCCCTATTTCGTCCGTATGGTTCGTACGTCCGCCCGCCCCGCTTTTCAGTTGGCTGGGAGGTTGCCATGGCCGCCGATGACCCGAAGCTTTCGCTCCAGCAGGAATTGGAGCGCACCCGAGGACTCGAACGGGATCTGCTGACCGAGCTGCTCACGTCGAGGCGCGCTGCTTGGCGCGTCGCGGTAGGCTCTTTCGTCATTGCCATCCTTTCCGCCGGAGCGCTCGCCTCCATCTTCCCTTTCCAGAAACCCCCGCTGCCCTACGTCGTACGCGTCAACGATGCCACAGGCGAAATCGAGCACGTCACGCAGCTGGGCAACGGCAAGGAGGACTACGGCGAGCGAATGGACAGGTATTTCATTCAGCAGTACGTCCTGGCATGCGAAAGCTACGACTGGAACACCATCCAGAACGCCTACGACCGCTGTGGCCTGTTCAGCGCGCCCGACGTGCAGCGCGCCTACTTCGCCAAGTTCCAGGACAACCCGAAGACGGGCCAAGAGGCACTGGACAAACGCTACGGGAAGCACACACGCATCATCGTGAGTGTTCGCAGCATCACACTCGGCCCCAATCGCAGCGCCACCGTGCGCTTCACTCGAAAACTGGAAGGCTCCGACGTGTCGCCAGCGCCGGAGCAATTGGTGGCCACGCTCGCCTATCGATATGTCAACGCCCCGATGACAGAGAGCGTACGCCGCGAGAATCCCCTGGGCTTCCAGGTCATCACCTACACCACCGACGTCGAAACACTGAGGTAATCGCCATGAATAAAGAGCAGATCAACGAGCTGGCCCGTCGCCTAGAGAACGCTCACCGCCTCACGCCTGCAGAGCAAGCTGCCCTGTACCGCGATCTCGAACGCTACGCCAAGGTCGATCTTTACGGTGCCGATCGCCTGGTCAAGGACCACATGCGCAAGGACGCAGACTTTCGGCTGCCCAGCATCGTGGCGGCGGCCAACCGGATCGCGAAACACTTCGAGGAGCGCATTCGGGAAGCGCGCCGGCCGATCGAAATGTACGGCGAGCGGGATCGCCAGATTCGCCAGCCCGAGGACGGCCGCGAATACCGTGGCCCCGTGGTGGGCACCACGCCCAACTGCCTCATCCAGCTGGACCGCGACACGGGCGACTTTATCGTGCACGCGCGAAACTCGTTGAATCGGTCGTTCGAGCTGACGGGTCAAGAAGAATCGCTCTCGATCAGCTATCCCTTCAAGGCCGTGGGCGGCGTGGGCCTGGTCCGCGATCCCGCGCGCGACAAAGAGATGGGAGTCGGCCTGGAGCATGCGCACAGCCGCACCCACGAGCACAACCACGGAATGGAATACAGCCGATGAACACTCGCCTGAAAGCGTTGGCCGCGGCGGTGCTTGCGGCCGCGCTCTGCGGCGCCGCCCCACCCGCATGGGCGCTGGACCGGCCGCAGGCCTCGCCGAAGGATCCGCGCATCCGCTGGACCGATTACGACCCGGCAGACGTGATCCAGGTGGACACCACCTTGGGGGTAGCCACCCAAATCCAGCTCAATGACGACGAAGAGTATGTGACGCATGGCTTCGGCGACTCGGCCGCCTACGATTTCCAGCAAATCGGCAAGCACCTCTTGCTCAAGCCCATCGTGGAACAGGCCGACACCAACCTGCTGTACATCACCACGAAGCGCACCTACTCCTTTCTGCTCAAGTACGCCAAGGAGCGCAAAGGGCGAGAAGTGTTCCGGCTCGTGCTGCGCTATCCGGACGCCGAGCACGCCAAGACGGTGCAGCAACAAGAGCGGGAGCATGTGCAACGGGAGTTGGCCGCGGCTGACTTGGCCATCAACTGGCAGGGATACACCATGAGCGGCGACACCGGCATTGGACCCGAGGCGGCTTGGGACGATGGTGCCCAGACTTGGCTGCGTTTCGCACCGGGTCAGGATCTTCCGACGGTCTACTTCGTGGACGCCGACGGCAACGAAGTCATCGCCAATCGCCACATGGAAGGCAATCGGACGATCGTGTTGCATCGCGTCGCCAAGCGCTGGCATCTTCGATTGGGCGACCAGGTCGTGGCGGTTCACAACGAGGGCACGCTCTCTGCCCGCTCGCTGTCGACGGGAACGGTATCGCCGGCAGTGGAGCGCGTGCTGCTGGAGGAGCCGAAACCATGAGATTCTTCAGACGCCGGCGCGCCGCGCGTAAAAGCATCGACGCGGTCGCCGAAATTGAACGACAACAGGCGCATATCGAGGGGCGTGGCGCACCAGACCTGCAAGGAGCCGCTCGTCCGACGGCAGCTGGTGCCAAGGCGTTCTTCTCATTGGTAGTGCTCGGTGGCATATTACTGGCGGGCACCGCGATATGGCGTGCCATGATTGCCAGTCCGGATGGCAGCACCCAACTGGATGCTGTGGCGCAAGCCAAGATAGAGAACATCCTGCCCAAGCTCAAGCTGCCCGAGGACAAGCCTGCGCCGCCGCCGCCGCCTCCACCTGAGCCGAATCGAGCCTCTCTCCCTGACCTGACTGCTCCGCCGCCGGCGACCGGCAACCTGGGCAGCCTGGTGCAGTCCGTGGTCGAGGATCCCGTCGTCAAGCGCCGCCTGACGAGCGGTCTGCAAGCCGGGAAGGACGGCCAGGGTGAACGCCGACAGCAGGCTCCGACCCAGGCAGCCACACGCGAACCGGACAGCGGCCCCATGTCCGACCGGCTCAAGCCCATGAAGCTGACCGCCGCTCGAGCCGGCACGCTCGGCAACCGCGACCTGCTCATTACGCAGGGAACAATGATCGACTGCGTCCAGGACACCAGGTTCGTCAGCGCCCAGGCGGGCATGATCACCTGCTACGCGCCGCACGACGTTCGCTCAACCAGCGGCCGTGTCGTCCTGATCGACGAAGGAACGAAGTTCATAGGCTACCAACAGGGTGTGCTGTCGCAAGGGCAGCCTCGCATTGGCGTGGTCTGGTCCCGGCTGGAGACGCCCAAGGGCGTGGTGATCCACCTGGATTCGCCGGGCACTGGCGCGCTGGGTGAAGCCGGCCTGGATGGCCACATCGACACGCACTTCGCCGAACGCTTCGGCGGCGCGATTTTGGTCAGTCTAATCAGCGACTTCGGCGCCTGGGCTTCCTCTCGTGGCGACAACAGCAGCGGGTCGATTCGATTTGATTCGACGGGCGACGCCGCGCGGGACGCCGTCAGCACAGTGCTGGACAACTCGATCAACATCCCGCCGACGCTGTATCGCAACCAGGGCGGGCGCATCGGTATCTACGTGGCCCGGGATCTGGACTTCAGCTCGGTCTACGCCCTGCGCCCTGTGTCGCGGTAGGTCGCCAAACACCCTTTGACCACCTCGCTGGCCTGCCGCGTCCCGGCCAGCACCTTCTATTCTGATCACTATGAAAGACTCCCATAGCGCTCCGCCCGCTGTGGCGGTGGCCAACGACATTGCATTGCGCCAGCTGCTGCGCCCGGTCGCCCACTACATGGCGGACGATGCGGTGCGCGAGATCACGATTCCGCGCCCCGGCCTCATTCTGACCCGGCAGAACGGCCGCTGGCACGAGCACGAAGACGCGGCCCTCACGTTCGGATACTTGGACGCCCTCGTGTCCGCCATGGCCAGCTACAACAACGTGAACTTTACCCCCATCATGTCCCTGGTGCTGCCGGATGGGGAACGGGGCCAAGTTGCCAGGCCTCCAGCCGTCATTGATGGCACGTTGTCCATCAACATTCGCAAGCACAGCAGCCTGGTCAAGACGCTCGACGAGCTGCAGGCCGAAGGCGCGTTCGAGAAGTGGGTGGACGTCAGCGGCGGCGGCGATCACGCAGCGGCGGCGGTGACCCCTCAAGATCGGAAGCTGCTCGAGCTCAAGCAGCAACGGCGCATGCGCGAGTTTCTGGAACTTGCCGTCAAGAGCTGCAAAAACATTATCGTGGCCGGCAAGACCGGATCGGGGAAGACCACCTTCGCGCGTAGCCTGATCGAATGCGTGCCGGTCACGGAACGGATTCTGACGATCGAGGACGTGCACGAACTGTTCCTGCCTAACCATCCGAATCGCGTTCACATGATCTACGGCACTGGCGCGGGGCGCATGTCGGCCACCGACTGCATTGCAGCCGCAATGCGCAGTTCGCCAGATCGCATCTTCCTGTCCGAGCTGCGCGGTCCAGAAGCCTGGGACTACCTGAACGCGCTCAATACGGGCCACCCTGGATCGGTAACCACGACCCATGCCAATAGCGCCGCCGATACGTACAGCCGTGTAGCGCTGTTGGTTAAGCAATCCATAGCCGGTAATGCCATGGATCTCGACACGATCCTGCGCTACTTGCATTCGACCTTGGACATCGCGCTCTACTTCGCTGACTACAAGCTCGTCGAAGTCTATTTCAACCCCGGCGCCAGCGCCGGCCTTTGATTGTCCCTGCCCTCGACGCACCCGCGTCGTCCCGCATTCCCCGGAGACTTCCATGACCCACGCGAACCGCCAACGCGGCGCGCAGGAAGCGCGCACCCGCATGGCGTACAGAATCATGCAGCAAGTGTACGAACGTGGCCAAGCCGAAGGCCAAACGCTCGAGCAAATTCATCTCGCGATCCGCGACGCCTATCCCTGGGGCGAGCGCCGCGCCTGGCCGTACAAGGCCTGGCTCCTGGCTCGCCGCGAGTTCTACGAAAGACACGGCCTGCCGCTGCGGCCGCGCGCCTCGATCGCTGAAACGGTGCAGGAGGATGGCGTGTGAGCGGCCCGAGCTGGACAAATCCTTTACCCGGTAAGAATCTGCTGCAGCACAAGGGGCGGCCATGAGCATTGAAGCAACAAAATGGGCCAGGTTGGCCAACGTCGAAAAATCATCGTCCAAGCTCATCCTGCTGAACCTCGCCATGTTGGTGCGCTACGACGCAGAGGAATGGACCGTGTTTGCCTCGATCGAGTACCTGAGCAAGGTCACCCACCTGAATCGCAAAACGGTTATCGAAGCGCTGAGCCGGTTGCGCAAGCTGGGCGCCATTCAGGATACCGGACACCGTACGGGCGAGAACCGCAGCTGCATCGTCTATCGATTGTGTCCCAACGCCGTGCCGCTCGTGGGCCTGCCCCCTGCATTCGGTGTAAACGCAGGCAATGTCAGTGCGTCAACGCAGACCGAACCAGACGATGGCGGAGCCGGGCCAAGCAATGAACCCGATGGAGAGCCTGACCACGACCGCCGAGTATCCGAGGCGGTCACGCCTGCGGAGATAGCGAGCGCGGCGGCCGAAGAGGTGCACGAGATAGGATGCGCCGCGGTGGCCACAGGCGTGCGGCAGGCGCTTGTCAAGACAGATCATGAACCTACGGCTGCAGAACGACCTGGCCGGCTCCGGCATGGCCAGCACGCAGCCGCCGCCGGTGCCGCACCCACGCGGCTGCCCGCGGGATGGACACTGCCAGAGCGCTGGCGCGTTTGGGCAGCGCGCGAACGGCCGCACTGGAATCCGGAGAAGATCGACGCCATGGCGGCCACCTTCGCGGCGTACATGCGTTCACGCCCTGGTGACGCTGGCATGTCGTCGGACTGGTTCGAGTCGTGGCGGCTTTGGGTCTTCCGGGAATGGGAGCCCAAGGCTTCGCGCACTCCGTGGCATGCCACCTGGGGCGGCATTGTCGCCAAAGGCAAGAGCCTCGGACTGAGCATTCGCCCGAACGAGCCGGAAGCCTGGTTCAAGCAGCGCGTATTCCAAGCTGCCGGCATGCCACCGCCGCACTGAACGTTATCCACAGCATGGACCAATTTTGGAACTAGTCCCAAATTCGGGCCAGGCCCAAAAAGGTCTTTCGCCCGGCCCAATTTTGGCGGCGGCCAGGCCCAAAAACGGCCTGATGCTAGTCCCAAAAACGGTACTCAATAGGTATTTATAGGTTTTATAGGTTTGAGAGAGAGTCGCGCGCGAGGCGCCGGCCGCAAATTGAGCGCCGATCCGCCTACCCTCCGGTCGCTTCGCTCCCTTCGCCCCGCCGCCTGCGGCGTCGGCCTGAAACCCATAGGTTCAGTCCCCCTCCCCGCCGGCGCTGCGCGCCGCCGGGCGGGGGAAAGGTAGCCCCCCTGGGCGCTGGCGAGCCGATGGCCTCGCCGCGCCCTGCCCGCAACCGCCTTTTCCCGTAGCCCCCAGGGCGGCCTGCTAAGGCCCCTGCGATTCGGCCAGGCACGACGTTGTGCGTGGCAATCCCAAGAAGGCGAGTCCCCATCCCGGCGGCAACACCGGCCGGCGGGATGGGGATGCATGGCCCCCAAGCGCGGGGGCATGCTGCCCCCCTGGCCGGCCGCCTGTCGGCGGCCGCGCTTCCGACCCCCCGGGGGAACCGCAACGGTTCCCCCACGCCCGCAAGCGGGCGCGGCTCCCCCTCCTGTCAACCCCGTATCCAGCCCGGTGCCCCGGGCATTTCACCATGCAGAAAAGAAGCACTCCTCCTGACGGCGTGCACGTGGACATCGTTCGGCAGCTGAACGCGCTTGAGCATGCTGAGCAGCACGCCAGAATCCGGGCCCTGTTACCGGTGATTGACCACCTTGTCAGCGTCGGCGTGTCACACGCCGCGATCGTTTCCACGTTGGCGAACGCCGGCGTCCCGATGACAAGAGGCGCCTTGCGAAAGGCGCTCTATCGCTGGCGCAAACGGCAGGCGGCGGAACCCGCGCGCATGCCTTCGCCTGCCATTTCCGCCCCATCGCCACCCGTCCCTGCGCTGCCGACACCCACGGCTGCCACTACCGGCGGCGGCCTCATGAGCAAGGCTGACCTCGTCCGCCTTCGCACTTCCAACGACATTGACCTCAACGAGCTGGCCGAGATCGGCCGGCAGAAATAGGAGTAAGCCCCCATGAACGAAGCCATTCTGGCCACCCAGACCCCGCTGAAAATCGCCGTCCTCAACTACTCCGGCACCGTCGGCAAGACCACAGTCACGAGCCACGTGCTCGCCCCGCGTATCCAGGACGCGGAAATCATCGCGGTGGAATCCACCAACGAAAGCGCGGCTGATCTCGGCCTGGACGTCGAACAGATTCGCGGTGGCCATTTCGGCCGCCTGTTTCGCAAGCTGCTGATGGCCGAGGCCGCCATCGTCGACGTGGGTGCTTCCAACATCGAAGACTTCCTGACCGAACTGGTGAAGTACGATCAGGCACACCTGGAAATCGACTACTACGTGCTGCCGGTGATCCCGCTGGGCAAAGCCCAGCGCGAAACCATCAAGACGATCCAGGCTTTGGCCGAAATCGGTGTTCCTGCGGAGCGCGTGCGCGTGCTCTTCAATCGCGTTGACGCCGATGTGAAGGAGGAATTCGCCGCGATATTCGGTTACGCCAGGAAGGCCGGCGGTTTCGTAGCCAACCCGGAGGCCGCCATCTTCGAGAACGAAGTCTTCGACCTCCTGGGCAACAAACGCACGACCATCAAGGAAATTCTGTCCGACCAGAAGGACTACCGGCAGGCTCTGCGGGAAGCGGCCCGCGACGACGTCAAGCTGATCTCGCACCTGAGCGACATGCACGCCCTGCAGTCGCTCGCTCGGCCCGTCGATCGCCAGCTCGACCGCGCCTTCAATGCGCTCCTCGCGTAGGAGGCCGCCATGTCCGATACGCAAATTGGCGGGCCGCCTCCTGCCGTGCCCGCACGCAGCAAGGTGGAGCTGCTCTACCAAGAAATCCTCCGGGAGAGCCACCAGCTTGTCGGGCGCATGGAGTTGCTGACGCAGCGCCAGGAGGAGATGCAGCAATCGCTGCAATCGCTACCGGCCGTCATCCGCCGGGCGGGACAGGAAGCCGCCAGCCAGGCGGCGGACCAGTCCACCCGCTCGATGTTGGAGGCTGGCCGAACGATTGCGCATCTCACCGGCGAACTGCGCGTGACCAGCCGTGCCGCCGCGTCCGCAGTGCCGGCCGTCGCTTGGCGCACGGGCTTGCTCTGCATGGCAAGCGCGTTCTTCGGAACCGCGCTCTGCACGACGCTGATCATGCTTTTCAACCATTCCTGACCAATGTTCCGGCCGGCGAGGCTCCGAAGAGCCCGCCGGCATCACATGCCACCTCGTGGCCCGTCCTCAAGGAAAACCATGGCACCGTACACCCGACGGCGAATCATTCGCTTCGCCATCCTCTTTCTGCCCTTGACCTTCTGGCTGCTGACCGCCAAGGTGATGTCGGGCGTTCCCTTCAGTCAAATCACATGGCTGGTTCTGTCCAACTGGATCATTGCCACCCCGTCCCATATCCTGCTGATTACTGCGCCTGTCGTTGGGCTGATCTTGGCAGTGAGCCTGGCCATCGCTCTGAAGCGCCATTCGAAAAAGAAGGGATTCGACGGAGCGGGATACAAGATCCACATACGCGGCACCAAGGTGGTCCCGATCAAGAAACTGCGCAAGCTGTGCCATGAACAGGGAGTTCAACAGATCAATGTGGCAGGCGTGCCGATGCCCACACGCGTCGAGAACCTCCATATTCTGCTGAACGGCGCAACCGGCAGCGGCAAATCAGTCCTTTTGAGAAACTTGGTTTTTTCCGCACTGGTTCGCGGTGATCGCATCGTCGCCGTCGATCCCAACGGAGACCTCTACAGCAAATTTGGCCGCCCCAGCGACGTCCTGCTCAATCCGTATGACCAGCGCACCCAAGGTTGGTCGTTCTTCAACGAGGTTCGTGCTGACTATGACTGGAAGCGCCTGGCACTGAATGTTGTGCCGTTGGGCAAGGATGCCCAGGCGGAAGAATGGAACGGCTACGCTCGGCTGCTACTGCGTGAAACCGCACGCAAGCTCTACGAGTTGGGCACGCCGTCCATTGATGAATTGTTCCGTTGGACAACCATCGCCTCGGACAAGGATTTACGCGCCTTTCTGGCAGGCACGCTTGCGGAATCGTTGTTCGCTGGCTCGTCCGAGGCCAACAAAGCGCTCACCAGCGCCCGCTTCGTGCTGTCGAAGTATCTGGCGGAACACTGCTCCATGCCAGCAGGCAAGTTCAGCATCCGAGACTGGATGGAGACCGGCACGGGCAGTCTGTTCATCACCTGGCGCGAGGACATGAAGGAGGCAATGAAGCCGCTCATCTCGTCGTTCGTCGACGTGTTCTGCTCCGCCCTCCTTTCGCTGCCTGAAGACCAAGCCCGCCGCTGGTGGCTCGTTATCGACGAGCTCGGCTCGATGGAGAAGATGGCCAGTCTCGAGGACTTCCTCACCAAGGGGCGAAAAAACGGAGGCCGGGCTGTGGCTGGGCTGCAGTCGGTTTCGCAGCTTGACGACATCTTTGGCGAGAAGATGTCGCAAACGCTGCGGGCCAGCTTCCGTTCGCTGGTCGTGCTCGGTGGCTCCAAGACCGACCCCGAAACGGCGCAGGAAATGTCCAAGGCTCTTGGCGAGCACGAAGTCGCGCGGCCTGAGTATACGGATAGTCGCAACCCGGGAAGCGCACGCAGCACAAGCGAACGCATGGAGCGCAAGACCGAACCCGTCGTGACAGCCGCACAAATTCAATCCTTGCCTGATCTCTGGGGCTGGATCGCTTTCGCGGGTGACCGGCCGATCGCAAAGTTCAAGCTTGAGCCCGTCAACTTCGCCATTCGGCATGCCCCCTTCATTGAGGCCAAGCGTGCGGGCGCTCACGGAGCTGCGCATCCAGCACCCAGCGAAGCTCGAGCTTGGTGGCAGGCAGAACTGCCTGAAGATCCCACGATCGCCGCCTAATGTTGTCGCACTGGCCGCCAGCCACCTGGCGGCCTTCTGATTTGGAAGCGAAATGATCTCTCTCAAGACGATTCACCGCAGCGCCGCCACCAAGGCGTCGCACTACTATGCCGACCAGAAGGACGACTACTACAGCCGTGACGGCGCGGCTGCCCAGTGGCAAGGCAAGGCCGCCCAGGCGTTGGGGTTGAGCGGCGTTGTGGATCCGGCCGACCTGCAACGGGCTTTGCGCGGCGAGTTCGGGCCGGGCGTGCGCCTTTCCCGATCCGTTCGTCATGATGCCAAGGCTCGGGCCGCGCTCGACATGACATTCTCCCCGCCCAAGAGCGTGAGCATTCAGGCTCTCGTCGGCAAGGACGGCTCCGTCATCGAGGCACATGATCGAGCGGTGAGCAAGGCGCTCGAATTCTTGGAGAAGGAGTTGGTGCGCGCCCGCCAGACGGAGAAAGGCGTGACCACGATGGAGCGGACCGGAAATGCCGCCATCGCCAAGTTCCGCCATGAAACCGCGCGGCCGACGCACGGAGCATACTCCGACCCCCAGCTTCACACGCACGCCCTGGTCCTGAACATTACCCAACGTGCGGACGGCTCCTGGACCGCCATGTCCAATGATGATGTCTATCGCCTGGTGTCGCTCGTGCAGTCCATCTACTCGGCCGAGCTGGCCACTGAACTGGAGCGGGCCGGGCACGCCATTCGATATGAAGGCAAGAACTTTGAGCTTGCCCACATCTCCCGTGAGCAGATTGAAGCGTACTCGAAGCGGTCCCAGGACATCAACGCCGAGCTGGCCGCCCTCGGCGAAAGTCGCGTCACGGCGAGCCCAAAACTTAAACAGACGATTGCGCTCAAGACGCGCAATGACAAGGCTCCCGAGATCACGCGAGAGGAGCTGCAGGCGGACTGGAGCCGACAAGCCACGGAGATTGGCATTGATTTCGAGGCGGGCAAGGGTGAGCCGAAGAAGTCCAGGGAGTTGTCCGCCGAAGCTGCCGCGCTCATCGCTGACAATGCGCTGCACTGGGCGATCAAGCACCATACCGAGCGGGAATCGGTGGTCAAGGGCCGGGATCTGCTGAAAACTGCACTGGGGCGCGCGACCGGCACCGGTATTCGACTGGCCGACGTGAAGTCGGCTGTCAAGCGCTCGCTGGACAAGGGTCACCTCGTGTTGGGGACGCTGGAGTACCGCATGGCTCGAAGCCACGATGGTGCCGCGTTGACCCGGGCAGCCTGGGTCAACCAGCTGGTGAAGGACGGGCTGACCAAGAAGCAGGCCGAGGCCAAGGTGCGGCGCTCCATCGCCACCGGCGAGCTTGTGCCGAACGGCGCCAAGTACACCACACAGAAGGCGCGGGAACGGGAAAAGCGCATTCTGCAGATCGAACGAGAAGGACGCGGTCGCGTCAGGCCCATTCTGCAGGCTGAGGCAGCCAAGGCCGCACTGGCGGAACGCGGCCTGAAGCCTGGCCAATTGGCTGCCGCTGAACTGATTCTGGGCACAGCGGACCGCTTTGTCGGCGTCCAAGGCCTGGCTGGAACCGGCAAGTCTCACATGCTCGCCCAGGTAAAGGAGGCGGCTGAAGCCGCGGGATTTACCGTCAAGGCCGTTGCGTCCTACGGCAAACAGATCCAAGCGCTGCGCGAGCTGGGTATGGAAGCGCGCACCCTCGCGTCGGTGCTGGAGGCACGCCAGCGCGACCGCTTCAAATTGGATCCGAATACTGTCCTGGTGATTGATGAAGCGGGGGTCGTGCCGGCGCGGATCATGGAACGGCTGATGCAGATGGCCGAGGCCGATGGCGCCCGCATCGTCATGCTGGGCGACACGGGCCAAACCAAGGCGATCGAGGCCGGGCGCCCCTTCCATCAATTGCAGAATGCCGGGATGGCCACCGCCGTGATGGGCGACATCATCCGCCAAAAAAAGGTCGAGCTGAAGGAAGCAGTGGAGCTTGCCGCCCATGGGAAGGCTGTTGAAGCCTTGGACGTCCTGGATGCCAAGCTCCAGGCGGTGCACGCCATCAAAGACGATGCGTCGCGCTACGACAAGATCGCCACGGAGTACGCGGCGCTGACCGCCGATGAGCGCCGAGAAACGCTGATTATCACCGGCACCAATGATTCCCGGAACGCGCTGAACGAAGCTGCCCACCAAAAACTCGGGCTGGCCGGCCGCGGTTTCGAGTTCGACCTGCTCACCCGCCGGGACACGACGCAGGCCGAGCGGCGGGTGGCGAAGTATTACGTTTGCGACGACATCATCCAGCCCGAACGAACGTACAAGACGGGAAACCTGCAGGAGGGCCAAATGTATCGGGTTATCGGGACCGTTGCCGGCAAGCGGAACGAACTGGAGGTCGAGCACGTCGCCACCAAGGTTCGAACGACGTTCAATCCTGCGCGGGCGACGAAGATCTCCGTCTATCAGCCCTTGCGTGCGGAGCTATCCGCCGGAGACTGGGTGCGGGTGACGCGCCATAACGCGTCGCTCGACCTGGCCAACGGCGCGCGCTTGGAGGTCGTGGCGGTCACGCCCACGACGGTCACGGTCGCCGGCAGCGGCCGGCGCCTGGTGCTGGACGCCGCGACAGCCCCTTTGCACCTGGACCGCGCTTACGCCACCACGAGCCACAGTGCCCAGGGCCTGACCTGCGATCGCGCTTTGATAAACGCTGAAAGCTTCAGCCGCACCACCCAGCGTGACGTGTACTACGTGGCCATCTCCCGAGCTCGCCACCAGACCGAGATCTTCACCGACAACTTCGCCAAGCTGCGTGGCGTGGTTAATCGGCTCGAGGAGAAGACCGCGGCGCTGGATATCGGCCTGGAAGCGACCCGACCGTGGCGGCGCCAAGAAAAGGCTGCATCCATGGAAATCGGCTCCTGAAGTTCGGCCAGGCGGTCGGCCAGCTCGGTTGCCTCGTTGCGGTCGGCTTCCAGCTCGGCGCGGGCCTTTTCCAGCCCTTCCCGCTCAACAGCCAGGCGGGCGTTCGCCAGGTCGAGGGCGATTGTCCATAGGTCGCTGCCCAGCCCGGCCGCGAGCGCGTCGGGGTCGAAATTTGGCCCTGTGCGGGCCGTGGCAGCGTTTTCCGGGGTGATAGGCCAAGCCTGCCAGGCTCACGTGCCGGGGCGGCGTTGCGCGTGGCCTCAGGCGCGGCGTGGCCTCAATTGGCACCAGCGCGTCCACGGCGATGATGTGGCGCGCGAAAGCACGCGGCTGCGCGTGGCGGTGAAGGGGAACGCGCGCACCCGCGCGACCAGGTCGGCTTCGGACGGGCCGCTGCCGGCCGGCGCGTGAACCGCACGCCGGTTTTGTGGTTCCGGTTCGACATGCGGACCAGCATCTCGCATTATTGACTCCAGGCACGTGCCCCTGCGGATGCAGGCGCTACGTACCCGTATAGCGTCGCCGTGACGAAAAAACTTGGCCGGCTGGCTGTTTCCAGTTTTAGGAAACCAAAGGCACAAAACATGAACAGCTTTTCCGCCCCCCCGGAAGTTGGAGCGCCGGCGAAGCACCGTAACGCCCAATGTCCCAGGCCGAGAGCGTCGGAGGGCTGAGCGGCTCTTTAGAAGACGGTTCGGCTGTTCATTTCCGCTAGATACGTCAAAATTCTCCGAATTGCGCTCGTTTCCTCCACATCCTACAATCGGATTTGCCGGATGGTCCGGTTCAAAGGATAGAAATGAGTACACCTATTTCCCCCGATGCGGTCGATAACACCGACCGTGCCTTATACCTCTACCGCTGGCGCCGCGCGCTGGGCTGGGACACCACGGCCACCGCCGCCCGACTCAGCGTGACGGCGCGCACCATAAACCTATGGGAAACCGGGGCGCAACCGATGCCGGACGCGCGTTGGTTGCTATTCGTGCTGCTGGTCCAGCAGGCGGCCGAAAAACAGATGAAAATGGACTTAGAACAGGTCCGACCCGGCGGCCCTGACGTGGCGGTGGTCTTGGGCCCGGACGGCACGCCGGTGGACGTCGTATCCCGGGAAAACTACGCTGGCCATGTCACGGACCGTCTCATCGGCAAGGGCATGGTGGCTTCCGTAGTGACCGACCGCGAAACCGGCAGAGAGCGCCTGCACAACCAGTCGTTCGACCTCGCGGACAACGAAGGCTTCGTTCACGCCGCGGAGCAGTGGGCGGCATATCGAAACATCATTGTGGACGCCCACGAACGCTGGTCGTACCACCTGCACCGCGAGATGGTCCAGCAGGCACTGCGCGCTGAAATGCGCAACCCGCAAATCGGCACGCTGAAGGCCGCGATCGAGCAGGCGGCCGCCGAACGCAATGCCGTCGGCGATGACGAGCCGGTTGAGGCCCATCACGCCGCCGAACGCAAGCTGCGCGCAGCCATCTGGGCCCTGCAGGAGGCCATCGCCCAGGGCGTGGAGGACTGATGGGCGGAAAGGGCTGCGGTCAGGTGAAACTTGACATACTGCGCCGTATGTCAAGTTTAGGTTTGTTGACCGGTTTAAATATACCGGTTAATGTACCGACCCTTACAACGCCAGGTGAACCTGATGGCATAGCCAAGTCATCCGCCTGGCCCAAAATACGCCGCCGAGAACGGCAGGCCCATCGCGTGCCGCGCCACGGGCAGACACGGCGGCACTGCCGCCAGAGGCCGACAATGCCGAGTAGGCGCGCCGTCACCGCCTCGCCCGGCCAGCTGGTGCTGCGGCAGATTGATCCTGCCGATGTTCAGCTTGCGGCCCTGGCCGGCGATATTCAGATTGCCAATAACTATGCCGCCGTGCGCGCGCTCTCGGACGGCACCATCGTGGCACTCGGCCGGCTGACCTTCACGACTGCGCTCTACGTGGACCTTTCGCGCACCGGTTGGGCCCGGCGCTACTGCTTTGAGTCGCCACGGCTGGCCGTGGCCGCGTTCGACGGCTTGGCCAGCGCCGATGATGAGCCGAGCGGCTGGGTTGCGTGCCGCGAAGGATGAAAGACATGGCCATCATTGCCCTCGCTGCAGGCCTGGCGCTCGGCGCCGGCGCAACCTGGCTGTATCGCTACGTCCCGCGCTGGCTTCTCAACGATGTCGGGGACCGGAACGCAAACCCGCCCGCATCCGGCGGCGGCGTGCGCGGCATCGCCATTGTCATTCTGGCCATGGGCTTGTCGTGCATCTGCTTTTTGCATTTCGCTGCGCCCTGGAAAGCCGCGGCGGCCGCAGCGTTTGCGGCAACGCTGCTGGCCTTGGCCGCTATTGACCTGGAGACCCAACTGCTGCCTGATGTGCTGACCCAGCCCTTGCTTTGGGCCGGCCTGCTGCTGAACACGCAAGGGTGGTTCGCCAGCCCCTCGCAAGCGGTTTACGGTGCGGCGGCCGGATACCTCTCATTGTGGGTTCCGTTTCAGGTTCACCGTGCGCTCACCGGCCGGGACGGCATGGGGCATGGCGATTTCAAGCTTGCCGCCGCCGTCGGCGCCTGGCTGGGCGCCGACGGCGTCCCTTCCGTCTATTTGCTCTCGGTAGGCGCCGCCACCGCCGTCAGCCTGATTCGCTTCGCCATTGGGGATTCCCGCGCGCGTGACCCGCAGCCCTTCGGCCCTTATCTCGTGATTGCGGCGCTCCTCACGCTGGTGTGTCCTTTCTCGCCGCTCGATCTCGTGCCGTAGAAATGGGCCGGCCCTCCATCTTCCCGCTTCCAGACGACCAAGCGCGCGCCATCATCGCAGCCGCCGACGCGCTGGAAGCCGACTTCCCGCCAGGAGGCAATAGCCGCGCCTTCCTGGCCGCGTTCATTGCGCGGGTTCACGCAATTACCGGTGAAGTCTATGGCCACGGCACTTATCGGCGGCTGCTGAAACTTTACGCGCCGCGCTACGCGCCGTCCTCTGTGACCATACATACCGAGATCCAGGCCTTTCGGGGAAAGTTGGCCACCAGGGCGGGGAGAGCGCGCCGGTACCCGCGTCCGCTGCGCAGGGCGCGGCTGTGTCAGCACGCACGACAGGCCGGCCCCGCGAGGCCGCCGCGCCGCCGGCGCACGCTGAGGCCATCGCTGCGCTGGAGCTGTCTCGCCTGCAATCCATGGAGAACGACCGCCTGCGCTCGCAACTGACCGCCACCCAAGACCGCATGAGCCACAACGAGGCCTTGGCTGCGCGGCTGGCCGCTGATTTGGCCGCCGAACGCACACGCGCCGACACGCTGCAAACCCTGATGGAGCAGCTGCAGGTCGAACGCGAGCAATTCCGCCAAAGCATCGAGCGTTTGCAGCACCAGGCCGACGCTGCCCGGCGGGATGCGCTTCTACGCATAGACCAGCTGCACAGCGAAACGCGCGAGGCGCAGGCCGAAAGCAGGGCGCTGCGCGAGCGGCTGGAGCAGGCGCACAAGGATCTGCACGCCGAGCGCGAATTTTCCGCGCTTTTGCGTCAGCAGCTTGGCCAGCGGGCACGGCAGGAGCGGGAGCCATGAGCACAGAGATCGCCTTGAATAGGGGCGCTGAGGCCGTTCCCGCGCCAGGTCATGCCCTGGGCCAAGTGGCCAATGATTGGCAGGCGGCCGAGGTATGGCTTGCCGTGCTGCAGGCCAGACCGGCCTCTCCCCAAACCCTGGACACGTATCGGCGCGAGATCCGCAGGTTGCGCTGGTACTGCGACACCCAGGGGAGGCCGCCGCCGAGCGCCTGGACCTACCAAGACGGACTGCGGTATGTACGCTTCCTGACAGAGGAGGCAGGGCGGCACATTCGACCGGCGGGTCTGCGGTACGGGGATCCTGGCTGGACCCCATTCTTGGGGACGCTTTCGCCCTCGTCGGTCGCAGACGCCCGGAAGATCCTGCATACCATGTTCAAGTTCTGGATGAACGCCGGGTATGTACCGCGCAATCCGTTCGCTGGCCAGGCCGGCCGCGCCCGGCGCACGTCCGCGCCGAGCCGGCGGGCGTTGCCGCAGGCTGCGACGGACTTCGTGCTGACCTTTCTCGATGCAAGGCCAAAGTCAACCGCGCGCGATCATCTGCGCTATTACCGTGACCGCTTTTTATTCCTGCTGCTCCTGCACACCGGTATTCGGGCACATGAGGCCGCGGCGGCAGCGATGGGCGACGTGGAGGCACGCACCGATCCACAGTCTCATCGAATCTATTGGGCATTGCGGCTGCGCACACAGAAAGGTGGCGGAGAAGGAACTGCGTTGCTGAATAGCGAGGTCATGGCAGCATTTCATGGGTATTCGTAAAAGTGGGTTGTAGAGCGCCCTGCTGCCCGTCGATGCGCAAGCATCAACATTCGTAAAAGCGTGTTGGTCATGAGTGCAGAAATCAAGTCTCTTGTTCTGGATACTTGGGCAGGCCGCCGCTATTACGCCGTCGAACTGGTTGGCCAGACTCCTAAGAAAGCGCGAGTTCGTGTTCTCACGCCGGGCGGCGTCATGCTGCCCGGTCGGCGCTACGTCAATTGTGGCGAGACTGTTTTGGTTCCCAAGCACGCAGTTGTTGATCTCCCCAAAGATGCTCACAAGGTCGAACAGGGGTACTACGACGGCCATTTAAATGGCTATGGAGGCGTGGTTGATGCCCCCATTCTTACTGGGCCGCAGAAGTAGAAACTGATGCGGCCATGGCCAGCCGCTGTTTTGGTGTGAGCCCGCCCAATGCCATATTCGGGCGTTCGTGATTGTATGACCACATCCAGCGCGTGGCGTGGTCCTGCACATGCTCGAGGTCTTCCCACTCGTACTGCGACAACCATTCGTACCGGGCGGTCCGATTGAACCGCTCGATATAGGCATTTTGCTGCGGCTTGCCGGGCTGAATGAAGTCGAGCTTGATGTCCCGCTTTTGCGCCCAGGCCAGTAGCGTCGAACCCGCGTATTCCGGGCCGTTGTCGCAGCGAATCGCCAGCGGCTGTCCCCGGTGTTCGATGATCTGATTCAGCGTCCGCGCTACCCGTGCCGCGGGCAGCGAGAAGTCCACCTCGATGGCCAGTGCCTCACGATTGAAGTCATCGATCACGTTCAATGTCCGAATGCTCCGGCCGTCGGCCAACTGGTCATGCATGAAGTCCATCGACCAGACTTCGTTGATGGCCCTGGGAACTGCCAGCGGCTCGGGCATCTGTCGAACCAGCCTTTTGCGCGGCTTGATGCGCAGGTTCAGCTCCAGCTCCTTGTAGATGCGGTACACGCGCTTGTGGTTCCAGCCAAATCCACGCACGTTGCGCAGGTACAAGAAGCACAGCATGAAGCCCCAGGTGCGATGGTTGTCGGTCAGGCGCATCAGCCAATCGGCAATCTCCTCGTTCTCGGCCTTGAGCTTGGCCTCGTACCGATAGCAGGATTCGCTGATGCGAAAGACCGCGCAAGCCACACGGATCGATGCTCGCCTGGACCTGACCACTTCCTTGGCCATCTCGCGCCGGCGAGACGGCCTCAGGACTTTTTTGCCAGGTACTCCGAGGCGATCTCGGCCTTGAGCTTCTCCTCGACGTACATCTTGCGCAGCCGGGCGTTCTCGGCCTCCAACTCCTTCATGCGCACCATCATCGACGTGTCCATACCGCCATACTTCGAGCGCCACTTGTAGAACGTCGCCGAGCTGATCCCCAACTCCCGGCACAACTCCGGCACCGCCAGACCGCCTTCAACACGCTTGATCGCATCGACGATCTGGCTATCCGTGAACTTCGATCGCTTCATCTGTAGAACTCCTCAATGAGAAAATTCTACTTCTGACTCCCAGGGTTTTCAGGGGGCATTACCCTGGGCGGCGGCCAGTTGGCCGCGCAGCTCGTCGGCTTCGCCGTCCGCGCTATCCTTCCCCGCCCTGAACGGCGGGGCTTGTCGCGCACCGGGTCATGCATGGTACGAAAACACAAATCCAGCACGCGCGCGACACGATGCAGCGGTCTAGTGCCAAGGTATCCACAGCCACCATGCAGCACCTGGACAAGCGCGAGGAATTGAACCGGCAGCGCGGGGAGCGCGAGGCGCACCAGAATCAAGCGCAGCGCGTGAACGAGCGTGCGATGGAACAGCACAACCCGCGCAACTTGGATAAGCGAGAGGCGGAGCCGGATATAGCCTTTGAGCAGTTCCTAGACGAGCTGAAAAAGCAGCGGGAGCTAGAGCAACAACAGCCCACGTTGCTACAAGAGACGGAACAGGGTTTGGAAATGAGCTTGGAGCTTACAGGGCCGTCCATGTCGGGTGAGGCGGGAGAGGGTGCGGCCAGCGGCGCGAGTGCTGGTAACGGCGGCGCAGCCGCTGGTGGCAGTAGTGCCGGCGGAGCTGGCGGAGCTGGCGGTGGTGGTGGTGGTGGCGGCGGTGGTGGTGGTGGTGGTGGCGGTGGCGGTGGCGGCGGCGGTGGTGGCGGTGGCGGGTAGGCCGGCCGTGCTCATAACGGGCATTATGTCCAGTCGATGGCCCGGTGGATAAAAAGCCAAACCCTGATTTATAATTGTCCGGGACACTGTTTACAGTTGAATTTTTCCCGGAACCTATCAACGACGCGAGGTGAGGACATGGCAACCGATACCATCGACCACGGCACCCTATCGCGCCTGGTCGAAGCAGGCGCAGTGCGCGGAGCGCACATCGTCGGCCAGCCTGGCGGCTGGGCCGTGATGGTGCGCTATGGCATGCACGAACGGCCCCTGGCCACGAAGAATACGCGAGCTGTGCGGGTGTGGCGGCGCTTTGAAACCCTGGCGTCCTACCTGAAAGGCATCGGCCTGACTCAGTTCGACGTGGACGCGGCCAACTTCGATCAGGACGCCGTGACGACCGCCAAGCGGCCCGACCGCGCCGAGGCATTGAAACGAGCGCATGAAGCCGCCGCCTACGATGCCTGGTTCCGTGAGCAAGTACAGGCAAGCATCGACGACCCGCGTCCGAGCATTCCCGGCGAGGAAGTCGAAGCCCGCTTTGCCAAGAAACGGGAAGCTCTGCGTAAACGCATGGTGCAGGGGCAAGCGTGAAGGTTCGGTGGCGGCCTATGGCCGAGGCTGACCGTGACGAGATTTTCGACTATATCGCCCAGGACAGTCCGCAAGCGGCGCTCGATCTGGACGAGGAATTTGAGGCCAAGGCCGCGACGGCGGCGCAGCGCCCGAAGCTATATAAACCGGGTCGCATGCGCGGCACCCGCGAAATCGTGGTGCGGCCCAATTATGTGATGGTCTACCGCATCGAGGACGACGCCATCGAGATCCTGCGCGTGTTGCATGCGGCCAGGCAATGGCCACCAGCAGACGACAAAACTCCGTGAACCTTGTGTGTGGTGGGTGGTGCCATGCTCCGCGCCCTCAAGCTCGGCAAAGACGCGCTCCATATGCGCGCTGGCGTCCTCATCGCTGATGGCCGGGTTGGGGTCGTCCAATGCCTCCTGCACCTGGGCGCGGAACCACGCATCGTAAGCGGCTGCTTCATGGGCACGCTTCAACGCGGCCGCACGGTCGGGCCGCTTGGGCGCGTTCGTGGCCGCCTGGTCGTAGTTGGCCGCGTCCACGTCGAACTGTGCAAGCCCAATGCCCTTGAGGTACGACACCACGGTATCCAGTCGCCGCCAGCAGCGAACGGCGCGGGTGTTGGTGCTGGCCAGGGGCCGTTCGTGCATGCCGTACTTGACTACCACGGCCCAGCCGCCAGGCTGGCCGACAACGTGCGCGCCGCGCACGGCCCCCGCCTCGACCTGGGCGGGGGATCGCTTAACGGCTGGACTGTTGTCCCATTCATGTCTCATTGTTGTCCTATTCATGTCCCATGGTTGTCCCATTCATGTCCCACTGTTGTCCTATTCATGTCCCATTTGTGTCCTATCTATGTCCCGGATCGGCTGATAGGCAGCGGAATTTGCTCAAAAATCGCTGTTTGTATACGCGGCTGTTAAGCCGCGAAGGCAGATTTCAAGCGGCTCTCCGGCGTCTGGCGCGTTTTCATTGTCGGACAAAAGAAAACAGCTCGATGCGAAAAAAACTCAAATAAAACAAGAAGATAGCTGCACCCGCAGGGTGCGTAGTGTGTGGGGGGCCTTAAGGGGTCCGCCGCGCCCCTGCGGCGGGGGCCTTAAGGGACCCCGGTGAGCGTCCGGGGGACGCTCACAACGTCCACAGGACGGCCCCGCCGGCGAAGCCGGTGGGACTGGCCGCCTCGCGTGAAAACCACCGCCACCCCAAAGCAATGGGCCACCCGAAGGTGGCCCATTGGCTTTGCGACGACTGTCGGAATCAGGCGTGCGCGGCATCCTTGCTTTTGGTCACTGTCGTGAACGATACCCCGAGGGCGTCCATGACACGACGCAGCGTGTGATAGCTGGGGTTTGCCCCAGGAGCCAAGACGCGGTACAGGTTGGTCCGCGCCAGACCGGCCTCTTTGGCAATACTGCCGATGCCGCGCGCGCGGGCCACATCCCCCAGCGCCTGGAGGAACGCATCCGGATCCGCCTCTTGCGCGGCATCCGCCAAATAATGAGCAATCGTCTCGTCATCCGTCAAATAGTTCGCCGGATCAAAATCACGTAGTTTGGTCATTTGGATGCACTCCCTTTGATCTTCGCCCATAGGCGCTTGGCCATGGCAATGTCCCGCAGGCCCTCAATCCAATTTGAGAAAGTCTCGGTTTCGCGGAATTTCAGCATGCGTTATTGTCTCTCAAAAGGGACAAAAAATCAAGCCACGAGGGACCGGCCGGGGCAAGTCCAGCCGTTCCGCCACGCAGCCGCGAGTTCCGGGACATCAGCAAGTAGTGGGGGGATGTCGTCGACGGAGCGACGGCAAAAAAAATCTTGATGCCCTTGAGCGACGGCGAGATCAAGCGCCTCACCCAAATCGGCATCCGCGCCGGCCGGGGCGGCCGCCCAGCAGCAGCGTGCTTGCAGCCCGCGCAAAAAAGTGATCTTTTCGGAAAGAGCAAATTCGAGATCGAGAAAAAACATTTGTATGCTCCTGAGAGGTTTTAGTGCTGACCGGGCCTGAAGATTTCAGCCCGATGGTGGGTTTTCGAGATCGGCTTGCATGGCGGTGGTAGTGCGCTGTAAGCCGCCAGTCCTGTGAGTTCCGAGCCCGTGCCGTCCGTGACCACGAATCGAGCGCTGGAAAGGGGGAAGGTTTGTAGGGTATTCATAAAAGGCTGCGGCCAGGCGCAGCCTGGCGGCGGGCTTTATGAAAGCCCCCTTGCAGGCGGGAGAGCAGTGGTAAGGTCGGCGGTTTTAGGGCGCGGGGGTCACAGGACCAGGCATTGCACCTGGTGCAGCTGCATGCTGATCGCGGCCGGCGCGGCGAGCGCCACCAGCCCGCGCTCCGGCGCGGGCTCTAACTTCGGGGTTGGCCAGGTCCCCTGGCTGGCGCCGTCCAGGTGCCAGCCACTCGACCGCAGCAGGCCCGGCGGCCCGGGCTTGGCCATGCCGGCGCTGGCACGCCGCAATGCTTACGGCAAATTGCCGTAAAGGTGGATTTGTACGGCAATTTGCCGTATAATTGGGTTCTCTTGGAGGACAACCACCATGGCACAAACTTCCCGACTAGAGGCCCGTATCCCGACCGGCCTGATGGAAATGGTCAAGCGCGCAGCTGAAATGGAAGGCCGTTCGCTAACCGATCTTGTAATCACATCCCTGCAATCCACTGTCGTTAAGACCTTGGAGCGCGCAGAGGTCATTCGCCTTGCTCAAGTCGATCAAGCAAGGTTTGCTGCTGCACTTATCGACCCGGCTCCGCCGACGCCGGCATTGAAGCGTGCAGCGCTGCGTCATCGCCAGCTGGTTCAAAGTAAATGACCCAGCCGGCGTACGTCATCGAGCGCCTAGCCGCGCACGACCGCACGCAGTTCAGCTGCGGCGTTCCCGCCCTGGATGGATATTTCAGCAACACCGTAAGCCAGGACGTACGCCGCCGAGTGGCCACCTGCTACGTGGCTGTAGCCCCGGGCGGCGCAATTGCGGGCTTTTATACGCTTGCAGCATCGAGTATCGTCCTGGCGGACCTGCCGGAGCAGCAGAAGAAAAAGCTACCGCGCTACCCCAGTGTTCCGGTGGTTTTGATGGGGCGCCTGGCCGTGGATTCCCATTTCACTGGAACGGGGCTGGGTGGCACCCTGCTAATGGATGCTCTAATGCGCTGCGCGGACGCCGAAGTTGGAGCCTATGCAATGTTGGTCGACGCCAAGGATGAAAGCGCTGTACGGTTCTACAGGCACCACGGATTCATTTCATTCGAGCGTGAACCGCTGCGACTCTTTTTACCCATCGCCTCGGCGCTGCAGGCGATCAACGCGCAGTAGTCCCGGACAACGAGCAACGGGCCGCATTTGCGGCCCGTTTTGTTTCTTCCAGTCTGGTTGAACGCTCACCCGCCACGGGCAATTACTGGCTCGCCCGCGTCTTGCTTACCCGCAAGCAAGATTTGCCCGCCGGTAACTGCCAGGACGCACGTACTAGGGTGCTGTTCCATATATTCATTGGCCTCATGCGTGCCTTGCTCGCTGTCCGTGAAGGAAGCCAGCACGCGATAACGCCGGCCCAATCGGGTGAAAAACCATCCCTCACGGGCCACGCTTGTCGCTGGAATTTCCGCGAACCGCTGGCCGCAGCCGGAAAGCTCGACATAGGCGGGCCCGTCGTCGAACAGTACGCCAAGGTGACCGCTCAAGACGCTGTACACCGTGCCGGCAGCCCCCGCTTGCACACGCAGGCGCCCATCGGCACCCCGAACGTCAGTGGTCACCGTGACGCGCTCATAATAGCGAATAGTCATATCGTCCCGCAGTCCACTCAGTAGCCAAGCCAATTCAATATCGTTTCACCGCGATACAGCGGCTGCTCCCCACACTCGCTGAAAAACTCGCCCGCGTCTGCACCATGACGCTCGATTTCCATCACAACTTGGCCGCGCGTAAGAATTGCATCGTGCTCCTCTTCCAGAGACCCTAGCCCGTGCGCCGGGACCGATCCCATCTCGCATAACTCCGCAAGCATCGCTATGCAGTCCGGTTGGTGGCCGTGCCATGTCACGGTTTCTATGCCGAGCTCAATGCTCACGATTGGGGCAGTGTCCTGCTCGTCAGGCCGCCAATGCCGCTCCACGACACAAATGCCGAGACGAGACAGCATAGCCTTTGTCGCTGCCGATTGCGCGCATCCTAGACGGATGCTGATAAGTATTCTCACGCTGTTCTCCTTATGTCCGTTGTGGCACCTGCCCCACCTGCGCAAAGCAGATGGGGCGTTTTGTTGAAATGCACAGTCCTAACGATGGCTAGAGCACGGATGCCCAGCATCATCGCGGCAACTTGGGCAATGGGCAATCTCTTCAAATTCAGCAGCTAAACACTGTCCTTCCTGCCAAGCCGAAATCAGGTCCGGCACATCAGAAAAAAGTACAGGCACGGCAACCACATCTCGTGCATAGTCGTCCAGGCCAAGCTGATGGGCATCAAAGTAGGCATCTAGCATGGCGTCTTGTTTCTTTTCCTCATTGAACAGGCCGGTGGCGATACCCCAGGCAATGCGGATCGTGATGCCGCGCAGGACTTCACAGTTGCTGTTGTTGGCCTGAATCGACTGGTTCCGTGACACTTTGAACTCCTGATAGTTGGTGTTTTTGTGCTGACCTGGACTGAAGATTCCGAGCCCCTGCGTAGGTTTTCGGATCGGGTTTCGCAGTTCGGCGGCTGCGCGTTGTATGCCGCCCGTCCTGTTAGTTCGTCGCCCTTGCCGATCTGGATCACGCAGTGACGACCAGAAAGGGCGGGCGCGGAAGCCGCATGCGGAGCGCAGCCCGCGAGGGCGAGCACCGAACGGGTGAGCACCCGGCGCAGCGGACCCTTGGCGGAAGGAACGTAGTGATACAGTCGGCGGTTTAGGGCGACGGGCTGACAGGACAGGCGCTGCACCCGCCGTGTTGCGATCCCGGTCCGGCCGCGCGGCGAGCGCCGCCGGGCCGCGCTTGCGCGGTCCCTGACCGCGGCCATCGGCCGCCAGCAAGCCAGCACGTGCTGGCGCGCAGCGTCGGCTCTGCCGGCGCGAAGGCCGGCGCAGCCGGCGGGGCACGCCCTGGCCTTTGCTCATTGGCACAGATGCATGCCTGGCCATATCCAGGCTCTTGTCCGCGCTGTAAGACCGAAGAGCAAGCTGCGCAGCCATAGGCGGCGGTGGTGTTTAGCAGCTAAACACCACCGCCCTTCCCCCAAAACATTGGCTGCGATACCGCCCCACCATTGCAGCCAACAGGGACGCCTCTAGCGGCGGGGCCGAGGCTCGCGCAGTACCTGTCGAGCGAGCTCGTTGAGATTGATTTCCTGACGCGCTATAGCCCGGACTTCATCTAGAGGCAGAGATTCAAGAAGGCGTGACATGCGCCGCTCATATTCCAGCGCTGCCAACCTCGGCCAGGATTCATGCTTCGCGATGGCGGACAGTTCTTCGCGATTGTTCCTGCCGTAGCCCTGCAGGAAGGCGACCAGGCCCTGGGTCATTGCGTTGTCATCCCGGCTCATGCTGCGAACCTGTCTTGGTTGGCCAGGTGAAGGCGTTCCACAGCGGCGGCGTGATATTTCGGGTCCATTTCGATGCCATAGAAGCGTCGGCCGGTCTGGCGGGCGGCCACGCACGTCGATCCGGAACCTGCGAACGGATCCAGCACAATGTCGCGCGGCCGGCTGAACGCCTCAATGAGCGGCACCAGACATTCCACAGGTTTCTCGGTTGGGTGGTGGCGGTTGCCGCTGTATTTCCAGGGCAGCACGTCAGGCAGCGGCTTGTTCGGCACGGCCGGCTGGCCCTTGGCCAGCAGGTAGGCCGACTCGTGCTGGTAGGCGAGAAAGCGCGACTTCGATTGATACGGCTTGGCGAAAACGATGTGCCCGACGGCGCGAAAGCCGGCGGCGCGCCAGGCAGCGAAGAAGCGGTCCACGCGGTTCCAGCTATAGAAGGAGATGCAGAAGGCGTCATCGCGCAGGACACGGAACATTTGGGTAAACGCCGGCACCAGCCATTCGTCACGGCGATCATTGGCAATGCTGCGGCCGGAGCGGTCAACGTAGTTGACCAGGTACGGCGGGTCGGTCAGAACGAGATCGACGCAGCGATGGGGCAATGTGGGGAGAATGGACAGACAATCGCCCAGGACAACACGGCTCATGGTTGGCTCCTTGCGTGCAGCAATGGCAGCCGATCTGCATTGCACTGCACGGGGCAGGCGGGCGCAGGCCGGAAGGAGCCGGTCAAGGGACGTGGAATAAATAGCGAGCGCGAGCGAGCGGTTTATGCCGCGAAAGCCCTTGAAAGGCCGGACGCGGCTACAAGGCCGCGCGCCGCGGCCGGCCTGTCCGGAGCCGAAGGGCCTGCGACGGTATGCACCGTGCAGTGCTTGACGACCGTGAATTGGCAAGAAGACAGGCGCGGCAGCGCCGCGCCAGGCCCCAATAGGGGCCCAAGGCCGGAGGCTAGAACAGCGTCATTTGACCAGTGGCGGCCGCCTGGCGCGCCGCTTTGGAGAGCGCCGGCCGCCGCAGCACAGGAGCTACCGCCTCAGTCAGAACAGATTCGCCGGCCGGCGTTGGCGCGGCGACGGCTCCAGGCGCAGCCAGCAGGTCGCGCGTGGCCTGGATCGCCTCGCGCTCGCGCAGCCGCGCGCCCCAGCCTCCGATGACATGCGCCGGCGTGTACCAGTGTTCCCATTCTTCGGAGGTGAGCGCGTTGCCGTGCACGACGATCGCCGGGATATGCAGCAACGCCAGCTGCAGGTAGGTCATGTGGACACACCGGCGATCTATGTCGATGGCCACCACGTGCATGGCCTGCTGGTAATTGACCTTGGCATCGTGCAGCGCGTGAGCGGCGGCGATGATCATGCCGCCTGCGCCGCATGCCGGTTCCAGCAGATGTATGAAGCCGTGCTGGTTTACGTGATCGGTGAGTTTGGGGGTGTCGCCCAGAATCATGCCGCCCATGAGACGCGACACCTCATAGGGCGTGAAATACTGGCCCGTGCCTGCATTGCCCATGTCCAGCATCATGAACGTGCTGCCCAGCACGTCGCCGAAGTCGCCCGTGGCCACCTGCTCATCCCAGCACTGCACCAGCAGCGCAAAGGCCTCGACCAGCCGCTGCAGCTCGTCTTGTGCGTAGCGACCCACAATCTCGAGGTAGCGCGCCTCTCGCTTGTCGAACTGCGCCCGATCGACGGCGTTAGCCAGCGCCAACGCACCCATCTCCGTCCAGTCCGACCAGGTGCGATCCAGGCCGTGTGTACGCGAGAGATCGCGCAGGATCTTGACGATGGCTTGTTGCCGCTCGTCGGCCGATTGGAGGAATTTACGCTGTTGTGCCTTCGTGGCCATGTGTGTGCTCCGGTTGCCAGGGCGGGAATGCCCGGAACCGAAGGACACGGCGCAGCGCAGGACTCAAGTGTCGAAGACGGCCGGCGGCCGCAAGCGGTGCGAGCGCAGCTCGCACCGCGCCGCACTTGAATCCGAGAACGCCGTGGCACCCTGACCGGGAATGCAGACCCGCCCACCCGTGGGGCTTGCCGCAGCGGTGTTCGCGCGCAGATGTTTCCTAGCGATGTCGCTTAGCAGGGAGCAGCCGTCACCACCAGGCGGCCGCGCCACGGAGAGAAAGGCCCGCTCGGAGCGGGCCTGCAGGCCTTAGTCGATGGCCGCGTAACGGGCCACCGTGTTACGTGAAATGCCAAGTCGCCGGGCGATCTCGCGCTGCGACAGGCCTTGAGCAATGAGCACATGGATGGTCATCCACTGATCCTTCTGAAGCATGGTGG
>Ga0182748_1000414_pt1 | contig 46144 bp, 44 predicted proteins | sample eDN3rd37CKraftOP_FD_128877 | JGI IMG/M metagenome (GOLD analysis project Ga0182748, IMG submission 128877) | Enriched Organic Plus compost microbial communities from Emeryville, California, USA - eDNA 3rd pass 37_C Kraft OP (version 2) (version 2) ... | reverse complement strand
TATCCCTCCAAGCCGGTGCGCATCGTGGTCCCCGTGACCCCGGGCGGGACCAGCGATTTCTTCGCCAGGCTGCTGGCCCAGCGCCTGACCGGGCGGATCGGCGCCACGGTACTGGTCGAGAACCGACCGGGCGCCGGCGGGATCACGGGCAGCGTCTATGTCCAGCGTGCCGACCCCGACGGCTATACGCTGCTGCTGGCCTCCGGGGGAACGCATTCCATCAATCCCAATGTCTACCGGCATCTGCCCTACGACCCCATCGGCGATTTCGAACCGGTCATCCGCATCGCAACCACGCCGAACATCCTGGTGGTAAACAAGGACCTGCCGGCGAATTCCGTCGGCGAACTGGTGGCGTATGCCCGGCAGCATCCCAAGTCCCTGTCGTTCGCGTCGTCCGGTACCGGGACCTCGGTCCAGCTGGCGGGGGAAATGTTCAAGCATCTTTCCGGTACCGACATGGTCCACGTGCCCTACAAGGGCAGCGCGCCGGCGGTTACCGACCTCATCGGCGGGCAGGTCACCATGATGTTCGACAACATGCCGTCTTCGCTGCCCCAGGTGCAGGCCGGCGCGATCAAGGCGCTGGCGGTGACGTCGGCCGCCCGATCGCCGGCGGTGCCCGATGTGCCCACCATGGCCGAGGCGGGCCTGCCCGGCTTCGAAATGACGACCTGGTTCGGGTTGCTGGCCCCCGCCGGGACGCCCGCCGACGTCGTCGCCCTGCTGAACCGCAATCTGGCGGAGATCCTGGCGGACCCGGACGTGAAGCGGCAATTCCTGGAAGTCGGGGCGGAAGCGGCGGGCAATACCCCTGGCCAGTTCAAGGCCTATCTGGCCGAGCAACTGCAGAAATGGAAAGCGGTCGCTGCCGTCGCCAAGGTCAGCATCGAATGAACCGGGGAGAAGCATCCATGAACGCAACGAAGCAGCGCGTGCTGATTACCGGCGGCGCATCGGGCATCGGCGCGGCCATAGCCGCCCGCTGCGCGGCCGATGGCTACGAGCCCGTGGTGATCGACCGCATCGGCGACGGCATACGCGCCGACCTGTCCGACCGACATGCCACCGCCGAGGCGCTGGAGCAGGCCCTGCGCGGTGGTCCGATCACCCGGCTGGTCAACAATGTGGGCATGGTGTGCCCGGCCGCGGTCCAGGACCAGACCCTGGACGAGATGGACGGCGTGTGGGCGCTCAACGCCCGCTGCGCCATGCAGTGCGTCCAGGCGCTGCTGCCCGGCATGCGCGAGGCCGGATTCGGCCGCATCGTCAACATGTCTTCCCGCGCGTCGCTGGGCAAGGAACTGCGTACCGCCTACGCGGGAGCCAAGGCCGGGCTGATCGCCATGGCGCGGGTCTGGGCGCTGGAACTGGGCCAGTACGGCATCACGGCCAATGCCATCGGCCCGGGGCCCATCATGACGGAGCTGTGGCGGCGCGCCAATCCCGCCGATTCCCCCCGGACCCGCGCCATTATCGATTCGGTGCCGGTGCGGCGGGTGGGGATGCCCGACGACGTGGCCCACGCGGCGTCGTTCCTCATGCACCGCGATAGCGGGTTTGTGACCGGGCAGGTGCTGTATGTATGCGGGGGGGTGACCGTGTCGGCGGCGCCGATGTGAGCCGGAGCCTGCGGCGATCGGATCGCGTGGCGCCCCCGCGCCGGCAAGACGGCGGCAGTCCCGCCGCCGTGGCGGCTTCTGCCATAATTCGGCGGGGCCGCAACGGCGGCGACCGCGATTCGATTGCCAAGGTCCATCATGCAGGAAACAGACATTGAGGGTGCCGCGCGCGCGCTGTTGCAAGCGGCGCGTGCGCGCGTGTCTCTGGACGGCTTGCCGGCAGGGGTCAGACCCGCGACGCTTGCGCAGGCCTATGCCATCCAGGACAGCGTGGCGGCTATGCTGGGTGAAGTCGTCGCATGGAAGGTCGGTGCCAAGCAGCCAGGCCAGGAGCCGGCCTGCGCGCCGCTCACCACGGCCACGGTCCATGCCTCGGGCTGCGCACTGCCCGCGGCGGATTTTCCGCAGCGCGCGGTCGAAGTGGAGCTGGCCGTGCGCATCGGCCGCGATCTCCCCGGGCGGGCCGAGCCGTATGCTGCTGCAGAGGTGTCCGGGGCGATATCCGCCGTGCTGCCCACCATTGAACTGGTCGAATCCCGCTATGTCTCTCCGGCATCTCAGGACCGCCACGCGATTGTCGCTGACGGTCTGAGCCATGGAGCGCTGATATGCGGACGGGACTGCCCGGACACGGCCCTGCTGGCGGCGCACGAGTTCCGGGCGACGTTGGATGCCGACGGCAGCCGCGTCCTGGCCCTGGACCGGGCGCACAATCCTGCGGGTGAACTGCTCCCCTTGGTCGTGTGGCTGGCCAATCATGCGGCCCGTCGCTGCGGGGGGCTGAAGGCGGGACAGGTCGTGACGACGGGATCGCTGACGGGTATTGCCAGCCTTGCCGGCGCAATGCATGTCGAAGCTGCCGTCGAGGGCTTGGGCGCGGTGTCGTTCGATTTCCGATAGCCACAGCGTCGCCGGCGCCGGCCGCGATCGGACCGGTATCAGGCTGGCATCAAGCTATCCCAAGGCCAGCAACACCCGACCGAGCGCCATGCCTACCGCGGCCCGGGTGGGCTCGACCACCGGCAGGCCCAGCGCCTGCTGGAGCGGCTCCTGGTAAGGTGCCATGCCCGCGCAACCCATGAGCAGCACGTCGGCTCCGTGCTCGTCGCGCAGGCGCCGGCCGGTCTCGATCATGCGTGCCCGCGTGGCGTCGCGCCGGGCGAGCTCCGTCACTCCCAGGCCGATCGCCAGGTCGCCGGCTAGGCGGTCGATGACGCCCATGGCACCGAAGTATCTGAGGTGCCGGGGAATCGAGGCAGGAAGGATGGAAATCACGCCCACACGCTGGCCCATCGTCATGGCGGCCAGCATGCCGCATTCGGCGATGCCCAGCACCGGTTGGCGGGTGGTTTCCCGCACGGCAGCCAGGCCGGGGTCGCTGAAGCAGGCGATAACGAAGGCGCATGCCTGCACGTCTTCCTGTGCGGCGCGTGCTTCACAGTCCCGCACCAGTTCGCACAGGGGCAGCACCACGCCGTCGACGTCGCGTTGGCTCTGGATGCCGGGCGGGCCGGATTCCAGAGTCAGGCATGCAATAGTCGGCCCGCCGGGCACGCGCAGCGGCTCTACCGCGGTATCGATTTCCCCGGTTACGCGCGCGCTGCTGTTGGGGTTGAGCACATAGATTCGGCGCCTCACGGGTATTCCTTTGCGGCCAGGGCACGATCCAGTTCCAGGATCGTCCGGTAGAGCACGCGCGTGCCGTCCAGTAGTTGCGAGGGCTCCAGCCATTCCTCCGGGCAATGGCTGCGGCCGTCCAGGCAGGGAACGAAGATCATGCCGATGGGGCCGGTGCGCGATACGTATACGCCGTCGTGGCCGGCGCCGCTGGGCAGCCTCAGGCTGGGGTAGTCGAGCGCGGCCGCGGCGCGGGCAATGGCGTCCATCACCAGGCTGTCGCAGTCGGTAGGAGCGGCCCGGCTCACGTGTTCGGCGCGGGCCCAGACGCGAAGGTCGGCCAGCGCGGCGCGTGTCTCCTCCAGTACCGCTTCGGGAAACTCTTCCAGGATCTCGGGCGAATCGCTGCGCACTTCCAGCATGAGCTCCACCTTGCCTGGTACGGCATTGGGAACGTTCGGCGTCATGGCCAAGCGGCCTATCGTCGCCACGACATAATGGGGAGCGCCGCTCAAGCGGCAAGCGCGGGCATGCGCGGCGTCTATGATGCGCGCCGCGCCCACCAGGGCGTCGCGGCGCAGATCCATGGGCGTGGTGCCCGCATGATCAGGCTGTCCGGCCACGGTGACCAGCACCCTGCGGATGCCCACGATATTGGTCACGATGCCGATGGGAATGTCCCGGGTTTCGAGCACTGGGCCTTGTTCGATATGCAGTTCCACGAAGGCGGCCGTGCTTCCGGCGGCCCGCAGCGGCACGCCGAGTTGGTCCGGATCCGCCCCGATGCGCCGCAGGCCTTCGGCCAGCGTTTCCCCGTCGGATCGGCGGGCCGCCAGCATGCCCGCGTCGAGTACGCCGGCCATGGCCCGGCTGCCCACGCAAGAAATGCCGTAGTCGCTGGGTTCTTCGGACAGGAAGTCGATGACTTCGAATGGGCGGGCCAGTTCGATACCCTGTTCCTGCAGGCATTGCGCGACTTCGATGCCGGCAAGTACGCCGATGATGCCGTCGAATCGGCCGCCGCCGACCACCGTATCGCAATGCGAGCCGGTGACGATGGGGCTCGCGCCGGGATTGCGTCCCGGGCGCCGACCGATCAGGTTGCCGCCGGCATCCAGGCGGACTTCCAGGCCGGCCTGGGCGAACTGCCCGGCGAGCCATTCGCGGGACGCCAGGAACAGGTCTGAGAACGCCCTGCGGGTCCAGGGCTGATCGGGCAGGGTGAAGGAAGACAGCGTTTCCACTCGGCGCCACAGGCGTTCCGCGTTCAGGGGCGGCATCCGGGCCATCACGGCGTCCTGGGGCGCAGGAAGGTACCGCTGCCGGCCGGGCTGAGGATGCGGCCGTCCCGGTAGACCAACTGGCCACGGCACCAGGTGGCTTGCACCTTCACGTGGAACTCGCGGTCTTCGAAAGCGCTCCATGTGACCGCGGAGAGGCTGCGGGAGGGGTCGTAGTGGTGGCGTTCGGGTGTGAGCACCACGATATCCGCGTCGTATCCGACCTTGAGCGAGCCCTTGCGGTCGTCCAGCAGGAAGTGGGCGGCCGGTCCGCGGCAAAGCAGTTCTACGGCCAAGGAGGGAGACAGGCCGTGTTCGGCACAGCCGGTCCAGAGTGCGGGGAGCAGGGTTTCCAGGCCCGGCCCACCGGAGGCATTGCGAAATACGTTGGGATCGCCCTTGCGCTCCAGGCCCCAGCTGACGTGATCGGATGAGACGAAGGTGCATTCACCGCGGGCAATGTGCGTCCAGAGCTTCTCGACCTCGGCCTGCGGCCGGATGGGCGGATAGTGCTTGGTCTTTGCGCCGAACCGGCGCGTGTGTTCTTCGTGATTGAGCATCAGGTACTGCACGCAGGTTTCTATCGTCGCGGCGTGGCCGGCCGCCCGGTACATGTTGCAGATCTCGAATCCGCGCGACGTCGAAACGTGCACGGCATGGGCGCGGGCCCCTGTTTCGGCCCCGATTTCGTAGATGGAAGCGGTCGCCAGGTTCTCGATCAGCGGGGTATGGGCGCGCAGGAAGGCGTCCCATCCCGTGTCTCCGGCTTCCGTCATGCGCCGGATATGCTTGAGCGTCAGTTCCTGGTTCTGGTTGTGTACGCCGCAGGCCAGGCCGGAGGGGGCAATGCGCAGGAAGGCTTCGTATAGGTCGTCTTCGTCCAGGCGGGGAAAGCGGCCGCGCGCGGCCTCGAAAGTGGAAAATTTGAATGCGCAGGCGCCGGCTTCGATCAATCCGTCGACTTCGTCCATGCCGTGGATGTCGTTCAGGGTGGCGTAGAGGGCGACATCCACGTGGCAGTCCCGCTCGACCTCGGCGATCTTCGCTTCCAGTTGAGCGCGGGAGGCGACTGGTTCCGGATCGTCGTAGGGCATGTCGACCATGACCGTCACGCCTCCCGCGGCTGCGGCGCGGGAGGCATGGCCCAGGCCTTCCTGGTTGGCTTGGCTGCCTGAATGGACCTGCCCGTCCACTGCGCCAGGCACGATCCACATGCCTCGAGCGTCCACGACCTCGGCGGCTTGCGGGGGCGTGCCGCTGCCGCGCAGGGCCACGCGGCCGTCCCGGACGGCCAGCCACCCGTCTTTGGCAATTCCATCGGCTTCCACGATATTGCCGCGGACGACTATTTCGAAATCGGACATCTCCAAGGCTCCTGCTACCTATTCGAGCCGCCACTCTACCGCCCGAAAAACCAAATGTCGTATGCTTATTTATGGATTGTTCATAACATTTGATTAATCAATTGCCACCCTCCGGTGCATCCCGGGGTCGTCCATGCAACTCAATCTGCGCCAGATCGAAGTCTTCCGCGCCATCATGCTCACGGGCTCCATCAGCGGCGCCGCGCAGTTGCTGCACGTTTCGCAGCCGGCGGTCAGCCGATTGATTTCCCATACCGAGACCCGCCTGGGCCTGCGCCTGTTCGAGCGCATCAAGAGCCGCCTGTATCCCACGCCGGAAGCCCAGCGCCTGTTCACCGAGGTGGAATCGGTGTACCGGGGGGTGCAGCGAGTCAATACTCTGGCGGCCGATCTCATCGAGAAGCGCACGGGCTCCCTGCGCATCGCCTGCAGCCCCAGCCTGGCCTATACCCTGGTGCCGCTGGCCGTGTCGCGCTTCGGCAAGCGCTTTCCGGACGTGCGCGTGCACCTCGACACCCTGGTGGCGGCCCCGCTGGTGGAGGCCATCGTCACGCAGCAGGTGGAGCTGGCCGTGTCCCTGGTTCCCGTGGATCACCCCAATATCGAGGTCCAGCCGCTATACGAAGACCATATGGTGGCCATCCTGCACGCCACCCATCCCCTGGCGGACCGGGCCGTGCTCGACGTTGCAGACCTGGAGCGCGAGCGCCTGATCGGCTACGGGGCCGACACCCCGCTGGGTGTGGTAGTGGGGCGCATGTTCCGCAAGCGGGGCAGGGAGCCTCGGCTGGCGGCCGAAGTGCGCCTGACGCACATTGCCTGCGCCATGGTCCAGGCGGGAGTGGGCGTGGCGCTGGTGGACGAGCTGTCGGTCATCGGCCGGGTGTGGCCCGACATCGTTGTGCGCGAAGTGACGCCGTCGGCCATGCTGAAGGTGGTCATCGCCCACTCGCGCTTCCAGCCGCTTTCTCGGCTGGCGCAGGAGTTCGTCGCCACCTTCACCGGGCTGCAATACAAGAGCCTGCGCCTGACGCCCTGATGCACGGCCGGTGCCGCCCGTGCCGGCGGCATGGCGCCATGTCGGGGAAGGCGCCATGCCCCACGGCAGCACCGAAAATTAACTTGATGTTATGTCTGTGCCATATAAAAGCATGAGACAGCATGATATGGCCTCCCTAGAATGACGATCGGTTCAGGTACGCCGGCAACCGCCGGACGCAGCCGGGTCTAGCCAGATCACTTTCAGGGGAATTTGCATGAGACGACAGATACGCGGCCTGCTGGCCGGTAGCGCCGCCGCGCTGGCATTCGTTGCGGCCTGCCCGGCCGCGGCACAGGAGAAAATCCAGCTGGTGCTCGACTGGATACCCACGGGCGACTACGCGCCTTACTACGCCGGCATCGCCAACGGGCTGTACGCCAGCCGCGGCATCGATCTGAAGATCGTCCGCAGCAATGGTTCCGGCGATGCGGTGATCAAGGTGGCAGGCGGCGCCGCCGATATCGGCATGGCCGACATTTCGGCGGTGCTGACTTCCCGCCAGAAGGCCGCCACGCCGGTCAAGGCAGTTGCCACCGTGTTCACCAATTCGGCGCATTCCCTGTTCGTGCTCAAGGATTCTGGCATCACGGATTTCCATGGGCTGGAAGGCAAGCGCATCGGCATCACTCCCGGCAACAGCCACAAGCTGTATTTCCCCCAGGTTGCGGCCAAGGCGGATACCGATCCGTCCAAGATCCAGTGGGTCACGGTCGACGGTGCCGCCATGGCTTCCCTGCTGGTCAGCGGCCGCATCGACGCGGCGCCCTTTCTGGCCACCAATTGGTACTACCAGAACAAGCAGGCCAAGAAGTACGGCAAGGAAATCGTCGTGCTGCCGTTCAGTGAGCAGGGCTTCAGGATCTACGGCCTGACCATCGTCGCGGCCGACAAGACCATTGCCGAGCGCGGGGACATGCTGCGCAATTTCCTGGCGGCGAGCAAGCAGGCCTGGGAATGGGCGCGCGAGCATCCCGAACAGGCCTGCCAGGCGCACGTCAAGTTCAACCCCGAGGTGGACCTGGACGATTGCATGGGCAACCTGCGCGCTACGCTCGCTTACGTGCTCAATGACTATTCGGCCGAACACGGCTGGGGACATTTCGTCGACGATCGTCTCAAGGCCACCTATGAGGCCGTGGCCCAGGCCCAGGACCTGGACCCGGCCTGGAACCCCCGACAGGCGGTGGACGATACGCTGCTGCCCTGAGTGGCAGAGCGCACGCAGCTTACGCAGGACCAGAACAATGATCCGATTATCCAATGTCGACCTGACCTACGGCCAAGCGACCGAGCAGGCCACGCTGGCGTTGCACGACGTCAACCTGGACATCAGGAAGAACGAAATCCTCACCATCGTCGGGGCATCGGGCTGTGGCAAGTCGACGCTGCTGCGCCTGATCGCCGGGCTGCTGTTGCCCACGCGCGGCGAAGTCCTGGTCAACGGCCAGCCGGTGCGCGAACCGCGCCGGGATACCGGTATCGTGTTCCAGGCGCCGACCCTGGTGCCGTGGGCCACGATCTTGGACAACGTGCTGCTGCCTCAGCGCATCGTCGGCAGGGTTTCCCTGGAACTGCGCGAGCGGGCTCAGCGGCTGTTGCGCACCGCCGGACTGGGGGAGTTCACCGACCGGCTGCCTAGGCAACTGTCGGGCGGCATGCAGCAGCGCGCGGCGATTTGTCGCGCGCTGGTTCACAACCCCGATATCCTGCTGATGGACGAGCCCTTCGGGGCCCTGGACGCTTTGACGCGCGAGACCATGACGCTGGAGTTGATGCGGATATGGGCCGAGGAGCCGAAGACCATCGTCTTCGTGACGCATTCGATCACCGAGGCCGTGCTGTTGGGCGACCGGGTAGTGGTGATGTCGCCGCGTCCGGGCGTAGTGCGCGAGATCGTCCAGGTGGGACTGCCGCGGCCGCGGCGCTTCAAGATGGAAGCCGACCCGGAATTCGTGCGGTGCGCGGAACGGGTACGCGAGCTGATCTTCACTCAGGAGGAACACGCATGACTCCCTCGTCTTCGGCCGCCTCGGCCGGTTCCCGGGCCAGGAAGCGGGGCCGGCCGGCATGGCAGGCTTTGGCTCGCATGGGGCTGGGCAAGGAAGTGCTCGTGCCCGCCTTGACCCTGGCTGTGATCGTCGGGCTGTGGGAGCTCCTGGTGAGGGCGTTCCAGGTGCCCGAGTTCCTGCTGCCGGCACCCTCGCGCATCTGGGCTGATACCGTGGCCATGGGGCCCGTCGTGGCCACGCACACGCTGGCCACGATGCGCACGGTGCTGATCGGTTTCGCGGTATCCATTGCCATCAGCCTGCCGCTGGCGGTGCTCATCACGTATTCGCGCTTTTTCGAGGCGGCGGTCTACCCCCTGCTCATTCTGACGCAATCGATTCCCAAGGTTGCCGTCGCGCCCATCCTGGTAGTGATATTCGGGGCGAACGAACTGCCGCGCGTCATCGTGACGTTCCTGGTGGCTTTCTTTCCGCTGGTCATCGCGATGAGCGCCGGCCTGCTCGCCGTGCCCAAGGAGCTGCTGGAATTGGCCCGCTCCTGCAAGGCGAGCCGAATGCAGGAGTTCTACCGGATCCGTCTGCCCTATTCGGTGCCTTTCCTCATGTCCGGCCTGAAGGTTGCGATCACGTTGTCCGTGGTGGGAGCCGTGGTGGGGGAATTCGTCGCGGCCGAGCAAGGGCTGGGCTATCTGATCACGTCCTCGACGGCCTTCTTCCGTACTCCGGTGGCATTCGGCGCGATGTTCATCCTTTCCATCCTGGGCATAGTGCTGTTCCAACTGGTGGTCATCGCCGAGAAGGTCTTCTTCCCTTGGGCCATCCCCGATCAAAAGGCGCAGTAGCCATGGACGAGCGTTCCCCCGATTGTCTGGTCATACGCGGCGGCCTGGTGCTGCGGTCGTCCGCGCATGAAGCGGCCGCGCTGGACATCCTGGTGCAGGGCGGGCGGATTACGGAACTCGGCCAGCCCGGCATGCCCGCGCCGGCCCAGGCGAGGGAGATCGACGCGCGCGGCAGGCTGCTGCATGCCGGGCTGGTCAACGCCCATACCCACGGGCACGGTGCCTACGCCAAGGCCATGGGGGACCGCTGGACGCTGGAGCTTCTGCTCAACGCCGGTCCCTGGATCAACGGCAGCCGCACGCAGGAAGATCTTTACCTGAGCGCCGTGCTCAACGCGGCGGAGATGGTGCTGAAAGGTTGCACCGCATGCTACGACCTGTATTCCCAGGCTCCTGCGCCTACCGCCGAAGGCATGCGCACGGTGGCGAAGGCCTACGGCGACGTCGGCATGCGGGCCTTGATCGCTCCCATGGTCGCCGATCGCAGCCTGTACGACACGGTGCCCGGGCTGGTCGAGGCATTACCGGAGGATCTGCGGGCGTATGCCGGATCGTTACGGCCCCAGTCCTACGACGCTACGCTGGCGGCGCTGCGCGACTTTCTCGCGGAGGGCCGGGTAGGGCCATTGGTGCGGGCTGCGCTTGCCCCGACCATTCCGCAACTGTGCAGCGACGAGTTCCTGAGGGCCTGCCGCGATTGCGCCGCCGACCTGGACCTGCGCCTGCATAGCCATATTGCCGAGTCCCGGCTACAAGCCGTGGCGGGATGCGAGCGCCACGGCGGAACTATCGTTGCCCACTTGGACCGGCTTGGCCTGCTGTCCGAACGCCTGACCATGGCCCATGCCGTCTGGCTGACCGAGGACGACATGATCCGGGCAGCCGCGCGCGGCGCCAGCGTCGCTCACAATCCGGCCAGCAACATGCGCCTGGGCAGCGGGATAGCGGACGTGCGCGGCATGCTGGAGCACGGCGTGACCGTGGGGCTGGGCGCGGATGGGTCCAACAGCTCGGACAACCAGAACATGTACGAGGCGATGCGGCTGGCGTCCTTTTCCTCCAAGGTGCGCACGCCACGCTTCGAAACCTGGCTCACCACGCGCGAAGCCTTCCACGCCGCGACCGAGGGCGGCGCGCGCTGCCTGGGAATGGACGGCGAGCTCGGCCGTCTCGAGGTCGGCTATCAGGCCGACATCGTGTTCCTCGACCTGGACCACATCAACTGGATACCGTTGAACGACCCGGTCAACCAACTGGTGCATACCGAGGATGCTACGGCGGTGGACAGCGTGCTGGTGGGGGGGCGCTTCGTCGTGCGCGGCCGCCAGCTTGTCAATGTGGACCTTCCAGGGGTTGCGAAGAAGGTCGCCCTTGCGCGCGCCCGGCTGGCCGAATTGACGGAGGACAAGCGCCTGATGGCAGAGCGGCTGGGCCGTATTGTCGGCCCGTTCTGCGCCGATTTCGCTTGCTGCCGGCCCTATCCCGTCGATCGCTACGGCTACCGGGACGGTTCGTGCGCATGAAGGCGTCCGGGGTATATGCGGACTGCCCGACCCCTTTCGACTCTGACGGCGAACTGGATCTGCCCGGGCTGCGCCGCCTGATCGATTTCTATGTGCGGGCCGGCGTGAAGGGCGTGCTTATCCTTGGCCAGGCCGGGGAAGCCGGCGAACTCAGCTCTTTCGAGCGGCGCCGCGTCATGGAAACCGCGGTCATGCACGCGGGTGGGCGCGTGCCGGTCTGGGTCGGTGTGCAGGCCTGCGGAATCCGACCCGCGGTCGAGCAGGCGCAGCGGGCGGAGGCGCTGGGCGCGCAGGCGCTGTGCGTCCATGCACCAAGCGGGAACGATGAGTGGCATGACTTGTTTTTCTCGGAACTGGCGCAATCGGTGCACATTCCGATGACCGTCCGCGAGGGCTCGCATGCCATGGCGGAATCGTCCCTGGCCCGCCTGGCCCTCCAGCCTTTCATGGCCGGTCTCGTGTTGGAGCGGCCGCCGGCCGGGCTGCGGCTGGCCCGTCTGCGCGAAGCGGGGGCCAGGCCGGCGAAAGTGCTGGCCGGTGAATGCGGCGCCTCCCCCCTGGAGCTGCTTGAGCGCGGTGCGGGCGGTGTTTTGACTGCCTCGGCGTTTCCCGAGATCTGGCTTCGCATCCACGGACTGCATGCCAGCGGGCAGGCGGAAGACGCCGCGGCGGTCCTCGATCGGTACGAAGCGTTGCTGGCTTATGAACGCCAGCCCCTGCTTGACATTGCGCTGCGCAAGCAGCTTTACTTTCGGCGCGGCCTGATCGCCAGCGACACGATGCGCGCACCGTCGGTCTTGCCGGACGATACGGTCGAACGCGTGCTGGCCGATCGCCTCAGGCGGGCTGGCCTGACTCTGCGGGCGGAGCCGATTCCGGTGACTTAGGTCCCGCCGGACGCCCGGCGCCGAGCGCCTGCCGGCAAGCGCGCGCCCCGCGCCCATGAAGTAGAATACGCCCGGTCCCGGACCGGGATCGCCCCTCAGTCCGGTGTGCCCTCATCGAAGGCGGCCGGCCGCGTGCCGGCCTGCCGCCACCATAGGGATACCGAGTTGCCGCCCAATTCCCCGCGCAAGAAAAAGAAACCCGGCATCCGCGAAGTCGCGGCGCTGGCCGGGGTCGGCATGACGTCGGTTTCCCGGGTGCTGGCCAACCATCCCGACGTTTCCGAAACCATGCGGGTGCGGGTGATGGACGCCGTCGAGCGGCTGGGCTATATCCCCAACATGCAGGCCAAGAGCCTGCGCGGCGGGGGGACTTTCCTCGTCGGCTGTCTGCTGGGCGATATTTCCAACCCGCTCATGTCCGACATCGTGCGGGGCGCGGAAGAAACGCTCAGCAGTTTCGGGTATTCGCTGCTGCTGACGGATTCGCAGTCGGACGCCGACCGCGACGCCTATCTGCTGCGCGTGCTGGAACAGCGCCAGGTCGACGGCCTGATCGTTTCGACGGCCTCGGAAAGCCATCGCCGGACGCTGGACGCGCTGGCCGATTTTCCTTGCCCGATCGCCGCGGTCGACCGCGATTTCGCGACTCGCCCGGAAATCGGCTACGTGTTGTCGGACCATCGCAGCGGGATGAGCGCGGCGGTGGAGCATTTGCTGAAGCTGGGCCACCGGCGCATCGATTTCGTGGTGGGGCCCGACATCCGGCCCAGCCGCGAGCGCTTCGAGGCCTTGCGCGGGGCCTACGCGGCGCACGGGCTGCGCGAGACCTTCACCGTGCATGCCGGCCCCATGTCCGCCGAGTTCGGCTACGAGGCCACGCAGCGCATACTGGGCGGCCCGTCCCGGCCCACGGCGATCATCCTGGGCGCCAACCAGTTCCTGGACGGCTGCCTGGGCGCCGTGCGCCAGCGCGGCCTGCGGGTGGGGGCGGACTTCTCGCTGGTCACCTGCGACGACCTGCCGCTGGCGCGCCACTACGAACCGCCGGTCTCTGTCGTCAAGCGCGATACGCGGGCGCTGGGCCAGACTGCCGCGTCCCTGGTGCTGGAGCAGATCCGGGACGGCGGTGGCCCGCGCACGATCACCCTGCCCACGGTCTACGAAGACCGTGGCAGCGTGGCCGCCCCGCGCGCGTGAGTTTTCGCCTGCGCTGGTCGCCCGGCGGCGCGAACCCTTGCCTTTGCGAGCCGGACGCGCGTCCGGTTCCGCGCGGCGCCGGGCTTTGCTCAGCCCGGACGCGCGAAGGCCGCCGGGGTGCGGGCGTGGTGGTCCGTCGCCTGTTGGAAGGCGGCCGCGACCCGCAGGGCCAGGGCTTCGCGCAGCGGCGGGCAGACCAACTGGGCGGCCACCGGCATGCCGTCCGCCGCGAAGCCGGCCGGCATCATCAGGGCCGGCAGGCCGGCGAGGTTGCACATGATGGTCGTGCGGCTTTGCGCGGCCAGCAGCGGGACGCGGCGGCCGTTTATGTCGACGGCCAGGTCGGCCAGGCCGGGCGCCGTGCCGGGACAGCCGGGCGTGAGCAGCACGTCGAAATCCTCGAACGCACGCCCGAACCCGCATTGCAGCGCATGCCGGTAGCCGAGCATGGCGAGGTAGTCCGACGCGGACGAGGCGGCGCCTTGCGCGATGCGCGCGCGTGCCGCGGGGTCGTAGTCGGCCAGCCGCTCGCGCCGGTCCCGGTGCAGGGCCCAGGCTTCCGTGTAGAGCAACTGGTAGCCGATCTCCTGCGCATGGGCGGCCAGGGGGAGTTCGGCGCCCGACACCGTCGCGCCGAGATCCCGTAGCACGCCGGCCGCGGCCGAGCAGGCCTGTTCGACGCTGCGATCCAGGTCTTCCATGAAGACGCCGCCCAGGACGCCGACTCGCACGCCGTCCAGGCGCGGGCCGGGCGCCGCCGCATGGGCGTATCCGGCGTGCAGACTGTGCGGGACTTCGGGGTCGTGGCCCGCCGCCACGGCCAGCACCCGCGAAGCGTCGCCGGCATGGCGGGCCAGCACGCCGACGGTGTCCAGGGTGGGCGACAGGGGAGCCAGGCCGGCCGTGGAGACCAGGCCGTTGGTGGGCTTGAGCCCGACGATGCCGCAGAACGCCGCGGGCACCCGTATGGAGCCGCCCGTGTCGGTGCCGATGGCGAAGGGCACGACGCCCGCGGCCACCATCGCGGCGGACCCCGAAGACGAGCCGCCCGCCCAGCGGTCGGCGGACCAGGGGTTGCGCACGATGCCGAACTCCGGGTTGCGGGCGCCGCCGATGGCCCATTCGGTGGTGGCGTCCTTGGCGACGAGCACGGCGCCGGCGCCGGCCAGTCGCTGCAGTACCCGCGCGGTCGCGCCGGCGCGATGGCCGGCGGTCAGGCGCGATCCCGCGCGCGTGGGCGCGCCGGCAAGGTCGAAGAGGTCCTTGATGCTGAAGGGCACGCCTTCCAGCGGGCGGGGCGTGCCGCCGCGCCAGCGCCGTTCCGATTCGGCGGCGGCGGCCAGGGCGGTTTCGTCCAGCGCGTACGCGGTGCAGTTCAAGGCCCGGTGCGCCCGCGCCCGGAGGGCCAGGGCTTGCTCGACGACCGTTACCGGGGAAAGTCCGCCCTGCCGGTAGCCGGCCAGCAGGCCGGCGACGGAGTATTCGTTCATGGAGCGTCCTTCGCATCGCCGCCGGGCCGGTCCGCGCCCGGGGCCTCGTGCCGCGCCAGCCACCACCAGCCCCGCGTCCATCCCAGCCCGCCGCAGGCGGCCGCAGCGGCTTGCAGCACGCCGGCGTGGCGGTCCAGGACCTGCCGGCCCGCCTCGGCCGCGGCGGCCAGTTCCGCGTCCAGGGTGCCGGGGGCCAAGCCGGCCGCGCGGTCCCGGCTGGCGGGCGTGTCGTCCGGCCGGACCATTACCGGGACTGCGCGGCGGGACCCGCGCCGTCGGAAGGGCCCAGGGAACGCCGGTAGGTTTCCGGGGCGAGCATCAGCGAGACGAAGACGATGGCCATCAGCCCGATGACATACCAGATGACGTAGACGGGGCTGCCGCCAGCCATGGACAGCAGCACGGTGGCAGCCAGCGGAGCGATGCCGCCGCCGATGGGCGTGGGCACTTCGCGCGCCAGCGCGAAACCGGTAAAGCGCACGCGCGCGTCGAACAGCTCGGCCAGCCACGCCGGCTGCGCGGCCACCATCATGGTCTTCGTGACCGCCGAGGCGAAGATGACCGCGAACCAGATCAGGGAGGAAGATTTCGAATCCAGCAGCCAGAAGAAGGGGTAGGCGAACAGCCCCGTCAGCAACGCCCCGGCCATGTAGACGGGCTTGCGTCCCACCTTGTCGGTGAGGCTGGCGAAGAAGGGCACCGTGACGATCTGCAGCGCGGCGGCGGCCAGCAGCGCGGACAGCACGATGGATTTTTCCATGCCGAGCTGCGTGGTGACATACACGATGACGAAGGCCTCGAAGATGTAGTTCGCGGCGCTTTCGCCCAGGCGCGCGCCCCAGGCGCAGAAGAGTTCGCGGCGGTTGGTCCGCAGCAGTTCCCGCAGCGGCAGGCGGACCGTGCCGCCGGTTTCGGCCAGTTCCTCGAAGACCGGGGTTTCGCTCAGGCGGAAGCGCAGGAAGATGCCCAGCACGACGATGAGCACGCTGAGCAGGAAAGGAATGCGCCAGCCCCAGGACAGGAAGTCCGCCTCGGGCAGCTGCGACACCAGCCAGAACATGCCGGTGGAGAGCAGCAGGCCGATGGCCACGCCGATGTATGGCAGGCCGGCGTACAGGCCCCGCTTGCCGGCGGGCGCGAATTCCGCGGCGATGAGCACCGCGCCGCCGTATTCCGCGCCGGCGCCCAGCCCCTGCACGATGCGCAGCAGCAGCAGGAGCAGCGGCGCGGCGTAGCCGATGCTGGCGTAGGGCGGCAGCAGGCCGATCAGGGTAGTCGAGATGCCCACCAGCAGCAGGGTGATGATCAGCACCCGCTTGCGCCCGAGCCGGTCGCCCAGCATGCCGAACAGCACGCCGCCCAGCGGCCGCGCGATGAAGCCCGCGGCGAAGGTCGCGAACGCGGCGATGGTGGCGTGCAGGCCGTCCAGCCGCGAGAAGAAGAGCGGACCGAAGACCGTCGCGGCCGCGGTGGTGTAGAGAAAGAAGTCGTACCACTCGAGGGCGGTCCCCACGATGCTCGACGCGAGCACGGTGCGCAGGGAAGTATGCGGTTTCCCTGCGATGGCGTTGCTGTTACCTAGGTTCACGATCTGCCTGCCTCCAGTTCCAGGTGCATTGCGTGCCGGTGGGGCGGAGCGGCCCTGGCCTGCCCCGGGCGTGGCGCCCGCGGCGGCCCCGCCATCCTGTTTTGAAACGTCACCGGTAACGTAACCAGCAATTCTAGGCGCGCTTTTGGCGCAGTGTCAATTTGTGTATTAACTGGTTTGACAGTGGACCGGCAGCAGGCCTAGACTATGAATGGTGACGTCACCGGTTTCGTAGTCAATGTTGGCCGCGTGTCGATCCCGTTCCTTCTCTTCCCCGTGAAACGACCATGAAGATCACCGATATCAAGACCATTCCCATCCAGATGCCGCTGCCCAAGACGTTCAAGGGCAGCTATTACTACATGACCCACCGCTGCACCATCATTACGCGCGTGTACACGGACGAGGGCATCGTGGGCGAGTGCTACAACGGGGACGAGTTCGAGACCCAGGCCGAAGTGCTGGAGATCATTGAAAAAGAGATCAAGCCGCGGGTGATCGGCATGGAAGTCGGCGCCACCGAACGCATCTGGCAGGCCATGCTGGCGCCCACCTACAACATCCTGCGCGACCGCAAGCTGGCGACCAACGCCCAGGCCTGCGTGGACAGCGCGGTGCACGACGCCTGGGCCAAGAGCCTGGGCCAGCCGCTGTACAAGCTCTGGGGCGGCTACCGCAGCGAGCTGCCGGTCATCGCCATCGCGGGCTACTACGAAGACGGCAAGACGCTGGCCGATTACGGCACGGAAATGGAAAAGCTGCGCGAGGCCGGGCTGGCCGGCTGCAAGTTCAAGATCGGCGGGCGCACGCCCCGGGAAGACGCCGAACGGGTGCGGGCCGCACGCAAGGCCGTGGGCGAGGACTTCGTCCTGGTGGTCGACGCCAACCAGGGCTACACGCAGCGCGAGGCCATCGAGTTCGGCCGGCTGGTGCAGGACCTGGGCATCCGCTGGTTCGAGGAGCCCTGCCGCTGGTACAACGACCGCTCCTCCATGGCGCTGGTGCGCAGCCTGACCGGCATCCCGGTGGCCGCGGGCCAGTCGGAATACCACCGCGGCGGCTGCCGCGACCTTTTCACCGACCGTTCGGTGGACGTCTGCAATTTCGACGCCAGCTGGAGCGGCGGCCCGACGGAATGGCGCCGGGTGGCGGCCATGGCCATGGCGTTCGAGGTCGAGATGGGGCACCACGAAGAGCCGCAGGTGTCGGCCCACCTGCTGGCGTCGATTCCGCACGGCACCTTCCTGGAAGTGTTCCACCCGGACCGCGACCCGCTTTTCTACAGCCTGGTGGCCAACCGCAATCCCTTCGTCAAGGGCGTGTACCAGGTGCCGCAAGGACCGGGCTGGGGCCTGGAGCTGGACGAGGCCGTGATCCAGAAGTACCGGGTCGACAACAAGTAGCGGCCGGCCGGGCCTTCCCGCCCGGGGCGGCCCTAATGCACGGCCGCGCGGAGCATCGACATCGCGGCCAGGGGCGAGACGCCTATGCGCGGGCAGGTCGCGTGCTCCAGCCTTATCGTGCCCAGGGCCGTACCGGCCGGCGGCACCGAGATTTCCACCTCGTAGCCCGGCCTGCCGGCCGGCGCGTCGCAGCCGGAGGAACTGGAAAGCGCGAACCAGGCCGAGGGGTTGCCGGCGGACAGCACCACCGGCAGGGGTAGTCCGGCGGGCGCGGGCAGCGGCTGCGCCGCCTCGTATTCCACGTAGCCGTCCCGGCGCGCGCCCGCGGCGTCCCGTATTGCAACCACCGGCGGGCCCTGCAGCACGCAGGCCTGGCCGCCGAGGTAGTCGAGGCGGTAGGCGGCGACGGCGTGCGACATTCCGTAGTCTCCCAAGCCCGTCTCGCGCAGCCGCAGGTCGGCCGGCCGGCACGCCGGCAACGTGCCATCCAGTGAATTTCGCAGGTCCCGCAAGTCGCGTTCGCGCTGCGCCAGCAGGCCGGCGACACAGCCGGCCGCGCCCGGCGGTTCGGGGCAGCCATAGGCGGTTTCCGGGAAGCGGCGCTGCTGGTCTTCCAGCGCTGGCCTGCGGTCGGAGGGCAGGCCGGCAGCCAGCGCGGCGGCCAGGGCGTCGATGCGGCGGGCCTGCCGTTCGAGGGCGGGGTCGGCGCAGACGGCGGCCGCGTAGGGACGCGAGGCAGGCCCGGCCCCGCCCGCGGTGCCGCAGACCGGAACGATAGAGACGTGGCCGGGGGTATCGCCGGCCGTGGCGCCGGGCGCGTCGCCCGCCGGGCCGGCGCAGCCCAGCAGGATCGATGCGGCGAGCGCCGCAGGCAGGGACGGAAGGACAGGCATGGCGATATTCGCAGGCTCGCGCCGAGAGGGACGAGAGTACTATGGAAAAGCATACTCTTCCCCTCGCCGCCAGGGAGGCCGCCATGGCCCGCAAGACGCCCATCGAACGCTACCGCAACATCGGCATCAGCGCGCATATCGATGCCGGGAAGACCACCACCACCGAACGCATCCTGTTCTACACCGGCGTCAGCCACAAGCTGGGCGAGGTGCACGAAGGCGCGGCCGTCATGGACTGGATGGCGCAGGAGCAGGAGCGCGGCATCACCATCACCTCGGCGGCGACCACGGCCTTCTGGAAAGGCATGGCCGGAGACCGGCCGGAGTACCGCATCAACATCATCGACACCCCCGGGCACGTGGATTTCACCATCGAGGTGGAACGCTCCATGCGGGTGCTGGACGGCGCCTGCATGGTGTACGACTCGGTGGGCGGCGTGCAGCCGCAGTCGGAGACCGTCTGGCGCCAGGCCAACAAGTACAAGGTGCCGCGCATCGCCTTCGTCAACAAGATGGACCGGGTGGGCGCGGATTTCTTCCGGGTGCAGCGGCAGATCGGCGAGCGGCTCAAGGGCCGCGCGGTGCCGGTGCAGATTCCGCTCGGCGCGGAAGAGGGGTTCCAGGGGGTGGTCGACCTGGTCCGGATGAAAGCCGTCGTCTGGGACGAGGCCAGCCAGGGCGTCAAGTTCCGCTACGAGGATGTGCCCGCCGACCTGCTTGCGACCGCGCGGGAATGGCGCGAGCGCATGGTCGAGGCCGCGGCGGAGGCCAGCGACGCGCTGCTCGAGAAGTACCTGGGCGGGGAAGGGCTGTCGGAAGACGAAATCCGGGCCGGCCTGCGCCAGCGCACCATCGCCACCGAGATCGTGCCCATGCTGTGCGGTAGCGCCTTCAAGAACAAGGGCGTGCAGGCCATGCTGGACGCGGTGATCGACTACCTGCCGTCGCCGGCGGACGTGCCGGCCGTCTTCGGCCACGCCGGGGACGACAGCCCGGCCGAGCGCCACCCCGGCGACGACGAGCCGTTCGCCGCGCTGGCCTTCAAGCTCATGACCGATCCCTTCGTGGGCCAGCTGATCTTCTTCCGGGTGTATTCCGGCGTGGTGGCCACGGGTGACGCCGTCTACAACCCGGTCAAGGGCAAGCGCGAGCGCCTGGGCCGCATCGTCCAGATGCACGCCAACGAGCGCCGCGAGATCAAGGAAGTGCGTGCCGGCGACATCGCGGCAGCGGTGGGCCTGAAGGACACCACCACCGGCGACACGCTGTGCGACCCGGCGCACGTCATCGTGCTCGAGCGCATGGCCTTTCCCGAGCCGGTGATTTCGCAGGCGGTCGAGCCCAGGACCAAGGCCGACCAGGAAAAAATGGGCCACGCCCTGTCGCGGCTCGCGCAGGAAGACCCGTCGTTCCGCGTGCATACCGACGAGGAATCGGGCCAGACCATCATCTCCGGCATGGGCGAGCTGCACCTGGAGATCCTGGTGGACCGCATGCGGCGCGAGTTCGGCGTGGAGGCCGACGTCGGCCGGCCCCAGGTGGCGTACCGCGAGACCATCCGCCAGAAGGTCGACCAGGCCGAGGGCAAGTTCGTCAAGCAGTCGGGCGGGCGCGGCCAGTACGGCCACGCGGTGATCCGGCTCGAGCCGCTGCCGCCGGGCTCGGGCTACCAGTTCGTCGACGAGGTCAAGGGCGGGGTGGTGCCGCGCGAATTCATTCCCGCGGTGGACCGCGGCATCCGCGACGCGCTGCAGGCCGGGGTGCTGGCCGGCTATCCGGTGGTGGACGTCAGGGCCGTCCTGTATTTCGGCTCGTCGCACGACGTGGATTCCAACGAGCACGCCTTCCGCATGGCCGGCGCCATGGCCTTCCGGGAGGGCATGCGCCGCGCCCGGCCCGTGCTGCTCGAGCCCGTGATGGCGGTGGAGGTCGAGACGCCCGAGGAATTCATGGGCAACGTCATGGGCGACCTGTCGTCGCGACGCGGCATGGTGCAGGGCATGGAAGACATCGCCGGCGGAGGCGGCAAGCGGGTGCGCGCCGACGTGCCGCTATCGGAGATGTTCGGCTATTCGACCGCGCTGCGTTCGCAGACGCAGGGGCGGGCGACCTACACCATGGAGTTCAGCCGCTACGCCGAGACGCCGGCCAATGTGGCCGACGCCGTGATCAAGGGGCGCGCGCCGGGATGAGCCGCGCCCCGGCCGCCGCGCCTATTCGATCGCCACGTGCGGCGCGGCGTCCGCCTGCGCCTGGCGGCGCCGGCGGATGAAGAATACCAGCGGCACCACGCACAGCGTGGCGTAGAACATCAGCGTGAAGGCGTCGACGTAGGCGATCATGGACGCCTGCCGGGTCACCAGGTCGTTGACCGTCTCCAGCCCGGCGGACGATCCGAGGTCGTAATAGCGTTCCCACCCCCGCCCGGTGGCGGCGACGTGCTCGGCCAGCGAGGCGTGCACGATCTGCGTGTTGCGCGTGACCAGCGCCTGCACCACCGAGATGCCGATGCTGCTGCCGATGTTGCGCACGAGGCTGAAGATGGCCGTGCCGTCCGCGCGCAATTCGGCCGGCAGGGTAGCGAAGGTGACCGCGCTCAGCGGCACGAACACCAGGCCCAGCCCGATGCCCTGGATGGCGCCGGGCCAGACGATGTCGCTTTCGGACAGCACCAGGGTGTAGCCCATCATCAGGTACATGGCGTAGGCCGAGATCAGGAAGCCCGACAGCAGCATGGCGCGCGTTTCGAGCCGCGCCACCAGGCGTCCGGCGATCAGCATGGCGATCATGGTGCCCACCCCGCTGGGCGCGGTGACCAGGCCGGTGGTGGCCACCGGATAGCCCATCAGGGCTTCCAGCATGGGCGGCAGCAGGGCCCGGGTGGCGTACATGACCGCACCGATCACGAAGATGAAACAGGTGCCCGAGACGAAGTTGCGGTCCTTGAGCAGTTCGTAGCGGAAGAACGAACGCTTGCCCACGGTGGCCGTGTGGATCACGAAGAAGGTGAAGCTCACCACGGCCACGATGGCCTCGATGCGGATCTCGGTGGAGCTGAACCAGTCCAGCTGCTGGCCCCGGTCGAGCATGGCCTGCAGCGAACCTATGGCCAGCGACAGCATGGCGAAGCCGAAGAAATCGAGGGCGGCGCGGGCGGCCGGCCGCACCCGCGGCATGTAGGTCAGCACGCCGAACAGCGCGAACGCCCCGATGGGCAGGTTGATGAAGAACACCCACCGCCAGTTGTAGCTGTCGGTCAGCCACCCGCCGAGGGTAGGGCCCAGTATGGGGCCGACCATCACTCCCATGCCCCAGATGGCCATGGCCTGCGGCTGCTTCTCGGGCGGGTTGATGTTGAGCAGGATGGACTGGGACAGCGGCACCAGCGACGCGCCGAACAGCCCCTGCAGCAGCCGCGCGGCGACGATCTGCGGCAGCGTCGCGGCCAGCCCGCAGAGCACCGACGCGACGGTGAAGCCGGCGATCGAGATGGACAGCAGGCGTGCCATGCCGTAGCGCGAGGTAAGCCAGCCCGTGAGCGGGGTGGCGATGGCGGCGGCTACGATATAGGAGGTCAGCACCCAGCTGATCTCGTCCTGCGAGGCGGACAGCGCACCCTGCATGTGCGGCAGCGCCACGTTGGCGATCGTGCTGTCCAGCGTCTGCATGAGCGTGGCCAGCATGATGGAAAGCGTGATCATGCCCCGGTTGGGCGGGGCGGTAGAGGCGTCGGCTTGCACGGAAACGGGAAAAGGGTGTCGTAATTTATATGCAAGCATATAATATCCATGCTTACTGAATCCTGGATGGCCCGAGGAGTCCGGCAACGATGACGGCACCCAAAGACCGAGACGAGGCGGCCCTGGCGCCCGAGTTGTACGAGAAGCGCTTCGGCTTCCTGGTGTCGGACATCGCGCGCCTGTTCGGCACGCAGTTCGACCGCCTGGCCCGCCAGGGGCTGGAGCTCAGCCGCGCGCAATGCCGGGCGGCGCTCTACCTGTCGAGCTTCGGCGAGATGAACCAGTCCCAGCTGGCGGAACTGCTCGAGGTCACGCCCATGACCGTGGCGCGCATGCTGGACCGCATGCAGGAAGCCGGCTGGGTGGCGCGGGTGCAGGCGCCCCACGACCGCCGCGCCTTCCACGTGCGGGCCACGCCCAAGGCCGAGCGCGCCCTGGCCGACGCGCTGCGGCTGGGCGACCGGGTGGCCGAGACCGCGCTGGCCGGCCTGGACGCCGCCGAGCGCGAGGCCTTGATCGCCATGTTGCGCAGGGTGCGCCGCAACCTTGGCAGCGGGTCGGGCGGCGCGGTCTGACAAGCCGGCGGGTGCGGCGTACACTGCCGGAGTCGTCCCGTCGAGGCTGTCGGCCGCGGTGCCGACCGCCCCTTTCCATGCCCCTTTCCCATTTCCTGCTGGCCCTGTTCGTCGTCTTCATCTGGGGCACCAATTTCGTCGTCATCAAGTGGGGGCTGGCCGAGCTGCCGCCGCTGCTGTTCGCCGCCTTGCGGTTTTTCTTCTCGGCGCTGCCCGGGATACTCGTGTTCCGCCGTCCCGCCGTTGCGTGGCGCACGCTGGCGATCGCCGGGCTATTCGTGGGAACCGGCCAGTTCGGCCTGCTGTACTGGGCCATGCGCGAGGACATTTCTCCCGGCCTGGCGTCCCTGGTGATCCAGTCCCAGGTGTTCTTCACGATCGCGATGTCGGTGGCGCTGCGCGGGGAACGCCTGCGCGCCATGCAATGGGCGGCGCTGGCGCTGGCCACGGCGGGCTATCTGGTCGTGGCCTGGCGCAGCGCGTTCGATCCCGCCGCGCTCGTCACGCCGACGGGCCTGCTCATGGTGCTGGGGTCGGCCTTCTGCTGGTCGTGCGCCAACGTCGTGGTGGGCCGGCTGGGCAGGGTAGACATGCTCGGGTTCGTGAGCTGGAACAGCCTGTTTGCCATGGCGCCGCTGTTGCTGCTCAGCCTGGCGGTCGAGGGGCCGGCCGCCATCGCCCATGCCATGGCCCATGCCGGCTGGGCGGTCTGGCTGTCGGTGCTGTGGCAGGCATTGGTCAACACCCTGCTGTGCTTCGCGGCCTGGAATTGGCTGCTGGCGCGCCATCCGGCGGCGTCGGTGGTGTCCATGGCCCTGCTGGTACCGGTGTTCGGCATCGTGGGGTCGGCCTGGCTGCTGGGCGAACCGCTGCCGCCCTGGAAGCTGGCGGCTGCCGGGCTGGTGCTGGCGGGGCTGGCAGCGAACCTCTATGGGAGCCGCGCCAGGGGGCTGAAGCCCGGCGCCTGAGCCGGCCCGGCCCGCCCGCTCCCGCGTTTCCGCTTACTGGGGGTAGTTCTTGCGGGCCCATCCCCCCACGAGGGTGCGCCCGTTCTCGTCCAGGGCCAGCACGGTCCATTTGTAGCGGCCCACGATCACGCGCGAGCACGGCCCGTTGTACGTGAAGGCGCCGGGAGTCAGGACGGCCATGTTGCGGGGGTTGGGCGTATAGGACACGTCGCCGCCGCCGTAGGGGGCGAGCGGGTCGGCATCGTTGGTGAGCGTGAAGCGCAGCGTGCGCGTGTCTTCCGGGATGTTGCGCACCACGAAGGAGGGCGAGGGCGACTTGCTGCATTCCACCGTGCCTTCCCACGAGAAAATCACATCGAGAACGCTCATTTTGGCCTCGTCGGCCTCGCGCTGCGCCACGGTCTTGCAGGCGCCCAGCAGCAGCGCCGAGCAGGCTGCCGCCACGAGGGCTCGGGAAACACGGATCGCCACGGAAATTCCTTCTTGCTGCGGTTCCGCCAAGAATACTACGTCCGGCGCAGGCGCAGGCGCGGCGGAACCCTTGCGTCCGGATGGGCCCGCGGCGGGCCCGGGCATGGCGATTGCGGATGAACCGGCCGCGCGCAAGGTGCGCGCTTCCCAGGGAGACTGCCATGACCTTACGCAACCTTGTTCTCGGCGCCGCTGCCGCCGGCTCGCTGTGCCTTGCCACAGTTGCCGCCGCCCAGACCGCCCAGCCGGCGCCCGGCGATTCCAGCCAGCCGGCGCCCGGCGCGCCGCCTGCGCCGGCCCCCGCCCCCGTCGCTCCTTCCCCGGCGCCCGGCAGCGATGCCGCGGGGCAGCTGAGCTCCGCGGACCAGGATTTCATCGAGGCGGCGGCCCATGCCGGCAACGCGGAGATCGAGGCTAGCCGGCTGGCGCTGGAAAAGGCCGGCAGCCCGGACGTCAAGGCTTTTGCCCAGAAGATGATCGACGATCACACCAAGGTGGCCGGCGAACTGAAAACCCTGGCCGGCGCCAAGGGCGTGACCCCGCCCGACGGGCCGTCGCTGGTGCAGACCGCCAAGATCAAGGCGCTGGGCATGCTCGACGGCGACAGCTTCGACAAGATGTATGCCAGCCAGATTGCGGTGTCCGCACACGAGGATGCGGTCGAGCTGTTCCGCAAGCACGCGCAGGAAGGCGAGGACGCCGAACTGAAGGCCTTTGCCCAGAAGACACTGCCTTCCCTGGAGTCCCATTTGCAGATGGGACGCGAACTGAAACAGAAGGTCGATGCGAAGGCCGAGCAGCAGTGACCGCCGGCCGGCGTTGCGCCGGGGATTGCCGGTCCCGCCTCCGGGACCGGCGCGGTCTTACACGCGCGGGCAGTTTTTACCGCGGCCGTCCGGCGACCTGCCGGGCAGGCCGCCAGTGTGGCACGGTGCTTGCTGAGCCAGCGCACGGGCGCCAGGCGTCCGTGCAACCCAGGTATTGGAGACCGACATGAGCAACCAGCAAACCCCGCAGGCTTCCGGCAAGCAGCAGAACCAGCAGAATCAACAGAATCAACAGAACCAGCAGCCGAACCAACAGCAGAATCGGCAAGGCCAGCAGAACCAAGAGAACCCGCAACACGGTTCGCGCACGCAGCAGGGCGGGCAGCAGCCTTCGCATTCGCAGCAAAGCCAGCAGCACGACCAGGCGGCCCAGCAGGGCCAGCATTCCGGCAAGGGAGCGCCGCAGCAGGGCGGACAGCCGCGGCACTGACCGCGTGGGCGGGAACGGTTTGGTGCCGTTCCCGCCGGGATGCCGGCGCCGATCCTGCTCAATAAGCGAGCCGAGGGCCGCGGTTGCAGCGGTTTGCGGGCAGCAGGGAATTTCCACAGACTTCCTACCGGACCTGTGGACGGTGAGGGGGCAGGCTGGACCCGTCCTAGGGGTATTCCCCGATATCCAATGCATTGACAGCCTACAGGCACTTACGGGAAACTTTGGGAACGTTCCCAAAGTTTCCACATGAAGCCTCCTTCACAGAAGATCACCATCAAGGACATCGCCCGGGAAACCGGCCTGTCGAAATCGACTGTGTCGCGGGTGCTGAATGCACCCGGCCAGGTGGCGACCGAGACACGCGAGATCGTCCAGGAGGCCATTCGTCGCCTGAACTATCTGCCGGACGGCAACGCGCGTTCCATGGTTCTGCAGCGGTCGTTCACTTTGGGTGCAGTGGTGCCGACTCTCGACAACGCCATATTTTCCAGGCTTCTCGACGGTTTCCAGGAAGTGCTGTCCGCCAAGGGGTTCCAGTTGCTGGTGGCCGCCAACGGCTACAGCGCGGCCCAGGAGGCCGAGCAGATCCGCGCGCTCGCCCAGCGCAACATCGCGGGCCTGGTGCTGGTGGGCGGCGCTCGTTCGGCCGAGACCTACGCCTTCCTGGATGGGCATCGCATTCCTTACATCCTGACTTCGGTTTACGATGAAAACGTTCCCAGCATCGGTTGGGACAATCGGCGCCAGGGTGCGCGGCTGGCAGACCTGGTCATGGATCTGGGCCACAGGCGGATCGGGATCCTGGGTGGCATCGCCCGCGACAACGACCGCGCCGCGGGCCGCATTGAGGGCTTTCACGGCGCCATGCAGGAGCGCGGCGTGACTCCGGACCCGCGCGCCACGCTGGAATGCCTCTACAGCATCCCCGCCGGGCGCGAGGGCATGCGCCGACTGCTGGCGCTCGACCCGCGCCCGACCGCAGTGCTGTGTGGCAACGACGTACTGGCCTTCGGCGCGGTGCTCGAATGCCTCTGGCAGGGCCTGCGCATTCCGCAGGACATCTCCATCACGGGCTTCGACGACCTGGAAATGGCCTCGCACTTCTTTCCGCCCCTGACCACCCTGCGTTCGCCGGCACGGGAAATGGGCATCCGGGCGGCCGAGATGCTGCTGGCGGCCGGGGCAGGGCAGCCCATGGGCCCCAGCGTCAACTACGAACTCGAACTGATCCTGCGCGGCACGACGGGCCCCGCGCCCGCGTCCGTTTCCCCCAACCTATGAACGGGACGACCATGGAGGCACATCCTTTACCGTATTCTCCGGACCTGACCGAACGCCTGGGGCAGCGCGCCCGCGAGCTGCGGTGCGACGTCGTGCGGCTGGTGGCCGCCACCGGTCAGGGCTATGTCCAGCAGGGGCTGGGTGCCGCCGACCTCTTTGCCGCGCTATACGGCGCCGAGCTGCGCTACCGCCCGCAGGAACCCGCCTGGCCGGAGCGCGACCGATTTTTTCTTTCCACTGCGCACAACTCCGCGGTCTTCGGGGCCGCGCTGGCCCAGAACGGCCTGATGGCGCGGGAGCTCATGCTGTCCTATTGCCAGGACGGCTCGACCTACGAAATCAATATGTCCGAGCGCCTGGGCAGCGTGGTCGAGGCGACCTGCGGCTCGCTGGGCCAGGGCCTGTCGGTGGCGGTCGGCGCGGCGCTGGCCGCGCGGATGCGGCAGGGCCGCACGCCGCGCTGCTACGTGATGCTGGGCGATGGCGAGCTGCAGGAAGGACAGGTCTGGGAAGCGGCCATGGCGGCCGGTCATTACGCCCTGGACAACCTGTGCATGATCGTGGACTGGAACCGGATGCAGGTCCAGGGCCATGTCGACGAGGTCATGCGCATGGATCCCATTCCCGACAAGTTCCGAGCCTTCAACTGGGCGGTCCGGGAAATCGACGGCCACGACATGGATGCCATTCTGCAGGCCCTGGCATGGGCCCGTGCCACGCAAGGAAAGCCCAGCTTGATCCTGGCGCGCACGCTGGTCGGCAAGGGGGCGCCGAGCCTGGAAGGCATATTCGGCCACAACATGAAGCTGCCCGCCGAAATGGCCCGCCGGGCGTTGGAAGAGCTCGGCGCGCCCGCGCCTGCCGCAGAAGGAGTCGCGCCATGACCGTGCAGGAACGCATTGCCGCCGACGATCTTAAGGTCGGCGATTTCATCGCCCGCGGCGCCGCCGAGGCGCTGCCGCGCGCCTACGGAGAAGCCTTGCTGGCGGCCGCCGGGCGCCATCCGGAACTGGTGTGCCTGTGCGCCGACCTGACCTTGTCCACCGAGACCGACCTGTTCCAGGAGCGGTATCCGGAACGCTTCTTCCACGCCGGCATCGCCGAGGCCAACATGATGGGCATGGCGGCGGGCATGGCGCGCAGCGGGCATATCGCCTTCGCGCATACCTTCAGCGTCTTCGCTACCCGCCGGGCCTACGACCAGGTGGCCATGCAGGTAGCCTACCCGCGCACGGCGGTGAAGATCGCCGGCTTCCTGCCCGGGTTGACCACGCTGCTGGGCGTGTCGCACCAGGCCATCGACGACGTGGCCCTGATGCGGGCGCTGCCCAACATGGCGATCGTCGAGCCCGCCACGGCGGAACAGATCCCGGCCATTGTCGAGGCAGCCTGCCTGCGCGACGGACCGGTCTACCTGCGCATGCGGCGTGCTGCGCGCGCGCACCGGCCCGAACTGGCGCGCGCAGAATTCGCCTTTGGCAAGGGAAGGGTGCTGCGCGAAGGCCGCGACGCGGTGATTTTCGCCTGCGGCCTGATGGTGGCGTCCGCCCTGGACGCCGCCGACGCGCTGGCCGCGCAAGGGGTGGACGTGGCGGTGGTGGACCTGGCCTCGATCAAGCCGCTCGACACGGAACTGGTGCGCGCCATGGCCGCGCGCTGCCGCGTCGTGGTCACGGCGGAGAACCATTCCATCGTGGGCGGGCTGGGCAGCGCGGTGGCCGAGTGCTTGGCCGAGGAGGGCGGGGCCGCGCCCTTGCGCCGGGTCGGCGTGCGGGACGTGTTTGCCGAAGGCGGCTCGACACCGTACCTCATGAAAAAGTATGGCCTGGACGCCGAGGCCATCGCCGCGGCCGTGCGGGACGGCCTGGCGGCCGGCCGCGGAGCGGCATGATGCGTATCGCGTTTCTCGGACTGGGGACCATGGGCGAGCCGATGGCGCGCCGCCTGATCGACGCGGGGCACGCGCTGAGCGTTTTCGACGTGTCCGCCGCCGCCCGCGGCCGCTTCGAGGGCCTGGGCTGCACCGTCGCCGGCAGCGCCGCGCAGGCTGCGGAGCGGGCCGAGATCCTGATCGCCATTCTGCCCGACAGCGATGCGGTCGAGTCCGCGTTGTTCGGCGACCGCGGCGCCGTGGCGGCGCTGCCGCCGGGCGCCCTGGTCCTGGACATGAGTACGGGCGATGCCGCCCATGTGCATCGCTGCGCGGCCCGGCTGGCGGTGCGCGGGGTGCGCACCATGGACGTGCCGGTGGCCCGCTCGGTGCGCGAGGCGCGCACCGGCCAGCTGCTTGTGATGGCCGGGGGCGACGCCGCCGATTTCGAGGCGGCCCTGCCGGTGCTCGAGGTGTTGGGCGACCCCGAGGCCATCCACCATGTCGGGCCGCTGGGATCGGCCATCCGGCTCAAGCTCATCAACAACTACCTGTCCATGGTCAACATGGTGGTTGCCGCCGAAGGCCTGACCTTCGCGCGGCGGGCCGGTATCGAGCGGGACGTGGCGCTGCGGGTGCTGCAGTCCACGCCGGCCGGCAAGGGGCAGCTCAACACCAACTATCCCCGCAAGGTGCTGCGCGGCGACATCGCCCCGGACTTCCCGCTGCGCATGGGGCTCAAGGACATCAACCTCGCCCTGAGGCTGGGCGACCAGGTCGGCGCACCGCTCTATCTCGGCGCCGCCGCGCGCCAGGCTTTTGCCTTGGCCAGCTCGTGGGGCAGGCAGGACCAGGACTGCACGGCCATGCTGCTGCTGATGCAGGACTTGTGCGGAGAACACGACACGGCATCGGCACAGTCCGCGGCCGCACCGGTATAAACCCGGGGCCTCGCCCCAATCGACCGGCCGCACACAGGCTGGCATTCTAGACAGGAGACGACAGCATGCACGTCAGGTCACTTTTCGCGGCGCTCGCGCTGCTGTGCGCGTCGGGCGCGTCCGCCCAGACGCTGGAGAAGGTCAACATCAGCTACCAGCCGGGCTACTGGGCCCTGCCGCTGCATATCGCCGGCGAGAAGGGCTGGTGGAAGGAGGTCGGGCTGGACGCCAAGCCGGTGATGTTCGCCGCCGGGGCCGCCCAGATCGCCGCCGTCGGGGCCAAGAGCTGGGATATCGGCGGCATGGGCATCGTGCCGGCCATCCTGGGCAACGTGCGTTTCGACCTGAAGATGGTGGGCCTGGCCACCGAGGAAGGTGGCGTCAATACACTCTACGCCACCGGCGCCTCGGCACAGAAGATGAAGACGCCGGCGAACTGGAGGGGCGAGAAGATCCTCGTCACCACCAATTCGAACGGGGACTACATCGTACAGTCGTGCCTCAAGAAGGCGGGGCTGGACAAGAAGGACGTTCAGCTCGTCAACATGGCACCGGCCCAGATCGTCACGACGCTCGCGGGCGGCCAGGCCAATCTGGGGATCACCTGGGCGCCGCACATCTACGCCATCGAGAAGCAGATCGGCGGGGTGCCGCTGTGCAGCGGGCGTGACGCTGGCGTCTTCGTGCCCAATGTGCTGGTCGCCCGCAGCGACTATGCCAGGGAGCACCCCGAGACGGTGGCCAAGGTGCTGGCCGTCTACCTGAGGGGCTGGAGCTGGGCCAAGGCGCACCCCGACGAGGCGCGCGAGATGTTGCGCGGCTTCTTCCAGGCCAACGGCGTGTATTTCGACGAAGACAGCCTGCGCCGCGAAGTCGCCGAGCGCACGCACTACGACCTGGACGACGAACTGCGGCTCATGGGCCGCGGCCAGGCCGGTGCCTCGGACGCCGACCAATGGATACGCGACGTCGCCGGCTTTATGCAGGCCAACGGCTCGATTCCGAAGGTGCCCGAGCCCGCCGGCTGGGTCACCGACGAATACCTGAAGCAGGCCAAGGACGACACCGCGCTGGCCGGATTCGCCGCGCGGGGCGACTGATGGCCTCCGGCGTGACGACCGCCGCCGTGTCCAAGGAAACCGACCGCCGCGCCGCCCCGCCGAAGCCGGCGCGCAGCGGCGCGGACCTGCGCTGGGCCCGCGCGGCCGTGCTGCCGGCCGCGTGCCTGGCCTGGCTGCTGGCGACCTCGGCCGGATGGATCGCGCCGGGGCGGTTCCCCTCGGTGCCGGAGTTCCTGGACGCCTTGCGGCAGATCGCCGTGGCCGGCTATGCCGACGGCACGCTGGCGCAGCATATCGGGCACAGCCTGAAGCTGATCGGGCTGGGGTTCCTCGCGGCCGTGGCCGTGGGCCTGCCGCTGGGGCTGGCCATGGGCTGGAGCCGCATCGTGGACGCCGTGGCGGGGCCGGTGTTCTCGCTGCTGCGGCCGATCCCGCCGCTGGCCTGGATCCCGCTGGCCATCCTCTGGCTGGGCCTGGGAGACGGTGCCAAGATCATGGTGATCTGCGTGGCGGCCTTCGTGCCCAATGTCGTCAACGCCTACGCCGGCGTGCGCGGCATCGACCGCTCCGTCCTGGAGGCCGCCGAGATGCTCGGTACCCCGGCCTGGCGCGGCCTGGCCGAGGTCATCGTGCCGGCGGCCGCGCCGATGATCTTCACGGGGTTGCGCCTGTCGCTGCAGACGGCCTGGGCCGCGCTGGTCGCCGCCGAGCTGGTGGGCGCCTTCCTGGGCCTGGGGCGGGTCCTCAACGTGGCCCAGCAGGACATCTATCCCGCCATGATCCTGGTGGGCATGGCGACGGTGGCGGCATGCGGCTGGCTGACCGGCCGGCTGCTGGAATGGGCCGAACGCAAGGCGATGCCCTGGCATGCCTCGGCGCGCAGCGCGTCCTAGCCCGGGCGCAGGGAGAACACGATGGGCATACGCTATACGGGACATCCCCCCATGGGACCGGGGCGGGCCGCAGTGCTGGGCGGCATCGGCCTGCTGGGTTTTTTCGGTGTCTGGACCCTGGCGTCGATGGCGACGACCGGCTTGCCGCGCCTGCTGCCGGGGCCGTGGGAGGTCCTGCAGCGGGCGGCGGCATTGCTCGGCCAGCCCTTCGCGGGGGATACGCTGCCGGGCCACCTGGCGGGCAGTTTGTCGCGTTTCGCCATGGCCTACGGGCTGGCGGTCGTGGTCGGCGTCCCGCTGGGCCTGGCCATGGGACGCTTCCGCCCCATCGAGGCTGTCGTGGCGCCGCTGTTCGAGGCGCTGCGCTTCATCGCGCCCATCGCCTGGGTGCCGTTCGCCGCGCTGTGGTTCGGCACCGGCGTGGGTGGTCCGGTGCTGGTGATCTTCGCAGGTGCCTTTCCGCCCTGCCTGCTCAGCGCCTACCGCGGGGCGCGGCTGGTGGACCCGCAATTGCTGGAGGCCGCTCGCATGCTGGGCACGCCGGTGCTGCGGACCATGACCGAAGTGCTGTTCCCGGCCGCGATTCCCTCGCTGGTCGCGGGGCTGCGCGTGGCGGCGGGGACGGCCTGGCAATCCCTTATCGGCGCGGAGCTCATCATCGTCTCCAGCGGCATCGGCTACCTGATGGTGCAGGGCCAGGCCCAGATCAGCACCGCCACCGTCATGAGCGGCATGATCGCCATCGGCGTGGTGGGCGTAGCCATCGACATGGCGCTGCGGCAGGCCGAGCATGCGGTCAAGGTGCGGCGCGGGCTTTCCTGAGGATATCCGTATGGACCTGATCGAATTCAAGAACGTCAGCAAGCATTTCCGCCGCGACGGGCAGGACTTCGCCACGTTGTCGGACATCAATCTTACCGTGGGCGAGCGCGAGTTCGTCGCCATCGTCGGTCCGTCGGGCTGCGGCAAGACGACCTGCCTGCGCATGGTGGCGGGGTTCGAGCCGCCTTCCTCGGGAACGGTGTCGGTGGGCGGGCGGCCGGTGGGCGGCCCCGGGCCCGACCGCGCGGTGGTGTTCCAGCAGTTCGCGCTCTTTCCCTGGAAAACGGTGTGGGAAAACATCGCCTTCGGCCTGCGCAACCGGGGCGCCGCGCCCGACGTGATCCAGGCCACGGTCCGGCGCTACATCGGGCTGATGGGCCTGGGCGGCTACGAGACGGCCTTTCCGCACCAGCTCTCGGGCGGCATGCAACAGCGGGTGGCGATCGCGCGCGCCTACGCCCTGGACCCGTCCGTGCTGTTGATGGACGAGCCTTTCGGCGCGCTGGACGCACAGACGCGGGTGGCCATGCAGGAAGAGCTGGTGCGCCTGGCGCGCAGCAACCCGCGCTGCGTGCTGTTCATCACCCACGCGGTGGAAGAGGCCGTCTACCTGGCCGACCGGGTGGCGATCATGACCCGACGCCCCGGGCGCATCAAGGAAATCATCGATGTGTGGCCGGTTCGCGAGCGCGAGGGCTGGGACCGTCTCGAACGCATCGAGGACGTCATGGAGCAGGAGGCGTTCATCGAGCTGCGCACCCATATCTGGGCCCAACTGCGGCAAGAGAAACTGCCGGCCGCGGCCTAGTGTCCTGCCCCGCGGTGGCGGCGAGCCCGCTTCCGGCGCATGGCCGCACGGGCAAGGACTCGCCCGGCCCCGCCGTATAATCCGCTGGCGGCTGCGCGGGCTTGTGCGGCCGCCTGCCGGAGCCCGCCTGCGCCTTGACCGATATTTCCCAACATGCCGTCGCGGCCGAACTGGTGGCCGTCCTGGTCGCCGTCACCGACGGCCAGCCTCGCGTGCTCACCACGCAGGACGCAGGCGCGCTTCCTTCGGGCCCCTTCGAGCTGGCGCACCGCTCGCTGCAGGCGGGCATGCGGGCATGGGTCGAACAGCAGACCCATCACCCCCTGGGCTATGTCGAGCAGCTCTACACCTTCGCCGACCGCGATCGCCTGGACGAGGCGGGCGGCCAGCGCCACGTCATTTCCGTGAGCTACCTGGGGCTGACCCGCGAGGTGCCGCCTTCCGGCCGCACGCACCCGGGCTGGCAGGACTGGTACCGCTATTTTCCCTGGGAAGACCATCGCAGCGGCCCGCCGGGCCTGCTGGCCGAGCGGATCGAGCCGGCGCTGCGCCGCTGGGCGCGCGCGGGAGCCGATGCCCAGACGCGCCGCCTGCGCCGCCAGCGCGCCTGTTTCACCTTCGGCCTGGACGGCTACGCCTGGAACGAGGACATGGTGCTGCAGCGCTACGAGCTGCTGTACGAGGCGGGTCTGGTGGCCGAGGCCTTGCGCCGCGGCGCGCCGGGCGTCTGCCTGCCCGGTGACGCCATGCTCCACGACCATCGCCGCATCCTGGCCACCGGCATCGCCCGCCTGCGCGCCAAGATCAAGTACCGTCCGGTGGTGTTCGAGCTGATGCCGCCCGCTTTCACGCTGTTGCAGTTGCAGCAGGCGGTCGAGGCGCTGGCGGGGCGCAGCCTGCACAAACAGAATTTCCGCCGCCTGATCGAGCAGCAGGAATTGGTCGAGGAAACCGGCGAGGTCACCGCCCGGGGCGCGGGCCGTCCCGCCAAGCTGTTCCGCTTCCGCGGCGGGGTGGTGCTGGAGCGCGCCATCGCCGGCAGCAAGCTGCCGCTGGCCCGGGGCTGAGGCTGTTCGCGCCGCCGTGCGGCCCAAGGGCCGGTCGCGGGCGGCACGCCGAACCCGGCGCCACCTCGCAGGCCGCTCCAGCACCCCGCGGGCTGGCCGGTCGCCGGTGCCGGCGGCGCCTTAGTCGCCTTCCAGGCTTTCCCTTTCCATGCGTAGGTATTGCCCGTAGGCGTTGATGCGGTTGGCGTCGTCGAAGGCCGGGTAGGACGCGAACCGGCTCCAGTCGGTCGCGGCATAGGCTTCCTCGAAGCCCGTCATGTTTTCCACCGCCTTGCCCATTTCCTGGCGCAGATAGGCCAGGTAGTCGCGCGTGAGCGCCATGTCCCGCGCGGTGTCCTTCGACGCGGCGCCGTGGCCGGGGATCACGGTTTCGGGCTGCACGTCCAGCATGCTGTCCATCGCTGCAAGCCAGGCCTTGCTGTCCGCGTCGCCCACGAACGGAATGCGGCCGGTGAAGTACAGGTCCCCCGCGAAGAGCACCTTGTCCTCTTCCACATACATCATGATGTCTTCGTCGGAATGGGCGCCGCTCGCGTCGATGACCTGAAAATGCAGGCCGCCCATCGAGAACCGCAGGGTTTTCCCGTCCGCGAAATCCAGCCAGCGGTCCGCCGCCACCAGCCGGGTGTCCTGGTTCACCCACGGTCCCAGATCGGCCCGCCGCTGCGCCAGGCGTTCCTGGGCGATGTCGGAATTCAGGTAGCCCCGGCCGTTGGCATGCGCCCAGATCTCGGCTTTCGCGTCCTGGAAAGCCTGCAGGCCGTAAATGTGGTCCGCATGGTAGTGGCTGACGATCACCCGCCTGACCGGCTGGTCGGTGACCTTGGCGATGGCGGCCAGCATGGCCCGGCCCAGCGCCGGGGTTCCCAGGGAATCGAATGCCACCACACCGTCCTGCGTGACGACGAAGCCGGCGTTGGACATGAAGCCCTTGTTCGCCGCGTCCGCCATGCCGGAGGCCCCGCCGAAGTAATACACATGGGGGCTGATCTGCACGGGCTGCAGTTCGAGTTCCGGCGCGCGTTCGCCGGCCCACGCCGGCATGCCGCCCACCAGGGCGAGGAAGGCTGCAAGGCCCAGTTGCAGGATACGTTCCATGAGAGGCTTCCCTTTTCGGTCATATCGCGTTTGCGGCCACGCCGCGCGCCAGCGATGTCCGGCTGCGAGCGATGTCCGAGTATATGAGGAAGCGGCTGCGCACCGTGGTCGGCCTCGAGGCGGTATCCTGGCCTGCGGCGTGCCGCGCTGCGGGGCGCCCGCGTCTCGCCGCCCGGGCCTGCCTTGTGCGGCTACGTTTCCGTGCGGCCGGCAATGTCGCGTGAGCAGACCTCAACTGCCGCCGGCCCGCGCCATGCAGCGCCGCCAGCGGTCGTTCACGCGCTGGGCGAACCAGGCGGTGGTCAGCCTGCGGGTGATCTTCGGGCTGTTCAGCACGATGTCCGGCACCACGGCACGCGGGGGCGGCTTGCCGGCGCCGCGCGCGGCCAGTTCGAACACGCGCCGATAAAGCCCGGTGTCTTCGAAGCCGGGGCTGTCTTCCAGTTCGAGCGCGCGCCGTATCGCCGCATCGTCCATGTCCAGCCGCGGGCGCAGCGCGCGCACGGCCAGTTCGGTGCGGCTGGGGGCGGGCGAGCCCGCGATCAGCAGGTCGCCGTCCAGCGCCAGCCCGATTCCGGTCAGCCGGCCGACGGCGCTCTGGAAGGCGGCGTTGCGGCTGGCGTACCAGCCGGCGTTGAAATCCGCGAAGCGGTACAGCAGCGCGTCGTAGGGCGCCGGATAGCCCAGCAGGTGGGCGATGCCGAAATACACACCGCCGCGCCGCGTGAACACTTCGCGCCGGATCGAGTCCGCCACCGGGTAGGGATAGCCGTCCGCATGCGCCTGCGCGAAGGCGATGCCGACCTGCATGGGGCCGCCGGTGCGTACGGGGTTCAGGCCGTCGAACAGCACGCGGCCCATGGGCACCATGCCGATGAAGTCCTCGAAGATCCCGCTCAGCTGGCCTTCGGTGCGTACCGCGTCCAGGCGCTCGTCGTAGGTCCTGCCGTCCGGGGAACGCAGGCCCAGCGCGGTGTTCACCAGGAACGGCGGCAGGTGCACGGCCCGGGCGCGGCGCTCGATTTCGGCGCGCGCGATGCGGGACAGGCCGGGCACGGCCGGGTCGGCGCTGAAGGACGATTCCTGTTCCGTGACCGCGACCACGGCGCACAGGTTGGGACGGCCGGGGTCCAGGCCCTGCGCGGCGAAGGCCGCGGCAATGTCGCGCGCCCAGCCTTCGCGGTCGGCGACCTTCGGCGGCAGCAACCGCAGCAGGTCGGCGCGAATCTCGGCGGGGCCGCGGGGCGGGGCGACGGGGGCGCGCGTGGCGCAGCCGGCCAGCAAGGCCAGGGCGGCAACGGCCAGCCACCGGGCCGGGCCCGGCCGTGCGCGCGCAGGGGCCGGAGTCATCATGCGGGAGATTCTACTTGCGCGGGAGGAGGGCCTGCGCCGGGCGTCGCCGTCCGGACGGCACATTCGCGCATCGCGTGGGAGTGGTCCATTGAGGCGGCGTATCCCGGGAGCGGATCGCGAGAGCAGGGAGGCAAGGGAGCTGGGCAACGGGCAACGGACTGCGACAAGCGGGCCAGGGAGCCGGAGGGTCGGAGTCGGGTTCCTGCAATCGGACTTGACAGTCTTTATGCTCAGAATTAGCATAATTGAAGCGCGAGCATGGCCGCGCTTTTTCCGGAACCTTAAATACTCATTATGAGCATAAATAGAGACAACCTGGCCTACCTCGACCGCGCCGGCGCGCAGGAGCCGGCCGCCGCCGTGCCGCCGCTGCCGGCGGTCATGCTGGAGCCCCTGGTGCGCGCCGCGCTGCTGGAAGACCTCGGGCGCGCCGGCGACATCACGACGGATGCGGTCGTGCCCGCCGGGGCCCGCGCCGAAACGGCGCTGGTCGCCCGCCAGCCGGGCGTGCTGGCCGGACTGGACGTGGCCGCCATGGCGTTCCGCCTGGTCGATCCCGGGCTCGAGATCGAGGTGTTGCGCGGCGACGGGGCCCGGCTGGCGGCCGGCGACGCGATCGCCGTGCTGCGCGGGCCGGCCCGGGCGCTGCTGACCGGCGAGCGCACGGCGCTGAATTTTCTTTGCCACCTGAGCGGCGTGGCTTCGGCCACGGCGTCGGTCGCGGACGCGATCCGCCAGTACCGGGCCCGCGTGGTGTGCACGCGCAAGACCATGCCGGGGCTGCGGGCGCTGCAGAAGTACGCGGTGCGGGTGGGCGGCGGCAGCAACCACCGCTACGGCCTGGACGACGCCGTGCTCATCAAGGACAACCACGTGGCGATCGCCGGCGGGGTGCGCACCGCGGTGGAGCGGGCGCGGGCCGGCGTCGGCCACCTGGTCAAGATCGAGCTCGAGGTCGATACTCTGGCCCAGCTCGAGGAAGCCCTGGACATCGGCGTGGACGCGGTGCTGCTCGACAACATGGGGCCAGACATGCTGGCGCGCGCCGTGGCCATGGTGGACGGCCGCGCCGTCACCGAGGCCTCGGGGCGCATCACTCCCGCCACCGCACCGGCCGTGGCCGCCAGCGGCGTCGACCTGATCTCCATCGGCTGGCTGACCCACAGCGCGGCCGTGCTGGACATCGGCCTGGACCACAGGGGCTGACGCCGCCCGAGACCATTTCCCCTTTTTTTCCTTCCCGGAGGTTGTTCCGATGTTTCCCGTTCTTGCGCGCGGGTGGGCCGCGCTCGTCCTCGCGATCCTGGCCGCCGGCGCCTGGGCCGCGCCGCCCGCCCCGTCCGCGGCATCCGTGCCGGCCGGCCCGGCCGCGGGCTTTCCTTCGCGGCCGATCACCATCATCGTCACCTTTCCGCCGGGCGGGGGCACCGACCTGCTGGCCCGCAAGCTGGGCCAGGCGCTGTCCGCGCGCACCGGCCAGCCGGTGATCGTCGAGAACCGGCCGGGCGCCAGCGGCAACATCGGCGCGCAGGCGGTGGCAGAAAGCGCGCCCGACGGCTACACGCTGCTGATGGTCAACAGTTCCTTCGCCATCAACCCGGGCGTGTTCCGCAACCTGGCGTTCTCGCCCAAGCGCGATTTCGACCCGGTCATCAACGTCGCCTTCGTGCCCTCGGTGCTGGTGGTGCCCGCGGCCTCGCCTCACCGCAGCCTGGCTTCCTGGCTGGAGGCCGCGCAGGGCGACCGGCCGCAGCCCTACGCCTCGTGCGGCAACGGTACGCCGCAGCACCTGGCCGGCGAAATGCTCGCCCTGCGCGCGAACGTCCGGCTGCAGCACGTGCCCTATCGCGGCTGCGGGCCGGCGCTGACCGATGCGGTGGCCGGGCAGGTGGGGGCGGCGATCGTCACGACGTCCAGCGCCTCGCCTTTCATCAAGGCGGGCAAGCTCCGTGCGCTGGCGGTGACTTCGCCGGGGCGCTCCGCCCTGCTGCCCGACGTGCCTACCGTGGCCGAGCAGGGTATGCCGGGCTACGAGCTGGACCAGTGGCACGGGCTGCTGGCGCCGGCGCATACGCCCGTGGACGTGGTCCAGGCGCTGAACGCGCAACTGGCGGCCATCGTGGCGGAGCCGGCCATGCGGCAGGAACTGATCGGGATCGGCTTCGGCCCCACCGCCAGCACGCCGCAGGAATTCCGCGAGCTGATCGACGGCGACATCGATCGCTTCGCGGAGCTGACCGCGCGCATCGGCCTGCGGGTGGACTGAGCCCGGTACGCCGGTCGCTGCCCGGACCGGGCCGGCGATGGCCGGTCCGCATCGTCCTGCGCGCGGACCGGCCCGGCGCGTCGGGCCTGCGGCGGCATCGTGCTACAACCCCGGCAGGCGGGCGCCGCCGCGCCCGCCGCAACGGGAATCAGGAGTTGCCATGAGCATACGCATCCGCCAGGCCGCGCCCCAGGGGCTGCGCTACCGCGCCGAGGTCCGCGCCCACCAACTGCCGCTGGACATGCCGCCGCCCCGGGGAGAAGGCCCCGACCCCCACGATTATTTCGACGCCGCGCTGGGCGGCTGCAAGGCCATGACCCTGATGCTGTACGCGCAGCGCAAGGGCATGCCGCTGGAGGCGGTGGACGTCGAGGTCGAGCGCGACGCCTCGGACGAACCGCGCGGCATCTACCGGCTGACGGCCCGCCTGTCGCTGCGCGGCGCGCTGACCGACGCCCAGGTGAACGAACTCTTCGGCGTGGCCGAGCGCTGCCCCATACACAAGCTCATGGTGCACGCCGACGTGCAGGTGTCGACGCTGGTCGAGCGGGCGGCCGGCTGATCGCCGGCCCGGCGTGCAGCCGTCCTAGCCTTCCATGCCGGGCACGACGGTGGAGAAGCCCGCGTCCACGTGCGTGATCTCGCCGGTCACGCCGGCGGCCAGGTCCGACAGCAGGAAGGCCGCCACATTGCCGACGTCGTCGATGGTGACGTTGCGGCGCAGGGGAGCGTTGGCTTCGACGAACTTCAGGATGGACGAGAAGTCCTTGATGCCGCTGGCCGCCAGGGTCTTGATGGGGCCGGCCGAGATGCCGTTGGCGCGGATGCCCAGCGGGCCCAGCGAGCTCGCCAGGTAGCGTACGCTGGCTTCCAGCGATGCCTTGGCCAGGCCCATGGTGTTGTAGTTGGACACCGCGCGTTCGGCGCCCAGGTAGGTCAGGGTCAGCAGCGCGCCCTTGCGGTCTTTCATGAGGGGCAGGGCGGCCTTGGCCATGGCGGGAAAACTGTAGGCCGAGATGTCGTGGGCGATGCGGAAGGCCTCGCGGCTGACGCCGTCCAGGAAATCGCCGGCGATGGCTTCGCGCGGCGCGAACCCGATGGAATGCACCAGCCCGTCCAGCCCGTCCCACAGCCCGGCGAGCGAGGAAAAGGCGGCGTCGATCTGGCCGTCGTCGGAGACGTCGCAGGGCAGCACGATGCGGCTGCCGAACTCGGCCGCGAATTCCCCGACGCGCTCCTTGAAGCGCTCGCCCACGTAGGTGAACGCCAGTTCGGCGCCCTGCCGGTGGCAGGCCCGCGCGATGCCGTAGGCGATCGAGCGGTTGGAGAGCACGCCGGTGACCAGTATGCGTTTGCCTTCGAGAAAACCCATGGTGGAAATCCTGTCGTTCGTTGTCGTTGTCGGTTGCGCCGCGGACGCCCGGGCCGCCCTCAGCCGCGCACGCCGGTGCCCGGGATGCGCAGCCGGCTGCCGACCTTGAGCTGGCTGCCCTTGATATTGTTCAGCGCGCGCAGCGCGTCGACCGTCGTGCCGTAGCGCTTGGCCAGGCCGAACAGGGTCTCGCCGCGGCGGATGAGGTGGCTGCGCGCGTTCGGCGCGGCGCGGCCGGCTCGCGGCGCGGCGGGCGACGGCGTGTCCATGCCGGCAGGCTCTTCCAGCGACGCCAGCCGTACGCCGCCCGCGGGCTTGCCCGGCACCAGCAGGGTCTGCGCCACGGCCTTGCGCCGGCGCGAGGAAATGCCGTTGATCTCGCGCAGCCGGGATTCGGTGATGCCGAAGCGCTTGGCGATGGCGGCGTAGGATTCGCCGCGCCGCGCGCGATAGACCTTCCAGGAAGACAGGTCGCCCTTGTAGGCCTCGAGATTGGCGTTGAAGACCGAGACCCGGTCCAGCGGCAGGATGAGGGTGGGCTGGTGCTCGCCCAGGATGATGGGGCGGTTGAACGAGGGGTTCAGCGCCTTGAATTCGTCCAGCGGCATCTCGGCCAGCCGGGCCGCTAGCTCGACGTCGATGTCGCGCGTCTTGGTAATGGTGGCGAAATAGGGGGCGTTGTCCACCGGCGGCAGCGCCACGGCGTACTTCTGCGGGTTGGCCACGATGTTCTTGATGGCCTGCAGCTTGGGCACGTAGTTGCGGGTCTCGTCCGGCATGTCCAGCGACAGGTAGTCGGTGGGCTGGCCGCCGGCCGCATTGCGGTCCATGGCGCGGCGCACCGCGCCCTCGCCCCAGTTGTACGAGGCCAGGGCCAGATACCAGTCGCCCTGGAACTCGAACAGGTATTCCAGGTAGTCCAGCGCCGCGTTGGTCGAGGCGATGGGGTCGCGGCGCTGGTCGCGCCACCAGTCCTGCTTGAGATTGAAGTGCTCGCCGGTGCTGGGAATGAACTGCCACAGCCCGGCGGCCTTGGAGCGCGAATATGCGCCCGGGTCGTAGGCGCTTTCCACGAACGGCAGCAGCGCCAGCTCGGTGGGCAGGCCGCGCCGGTTGACCTCGTCGACGATGTAGTACAGGTACTTGCCGGCGCGCGAGGCCATGCGCTGCACGTAGTCGGGGTGGGCCGCGTAGTAGTCGGTCCATTGCTGGACCAGGGGGGTGTCCAGGTTGGGAATGGCGAAGCCGCGGCGGATGCGGTCCCAGGCGTCGACCGGCGGCCGGGTCAGGTCCACGGTGCGCGACGTGTCGGTCGCGACGTAGCGTTGCAGGTTGGGGGTGGGGGCGGGGGTTGCGGCGGCCTGGGTCTGTTTCTGCGGCGTGCCCGCGCAGCCGGCCAGTACGGCCAGGCACAGGGGAACGAACAAGCGTAGAAATTTCATCGACGGGTCACTTGAACTGGTTTTTCCATTCGCGCAGGGCTGCAAAAACCTCGACCGGCCCTTCCAGGGGCCGGCCGGACCAGCGGGATGCGGCCTGGGCGACGTCGGCCTGCGCGACGCGCAAGAACGGGTTGGTGTCGAGCTCCAGCGCGATGGAGCTCGGCAGGGTGGGCCGGCCCGCCTCGCGCAACCGGCTGGCCTGACCGTGCCATTCTTGCAGGGCGCGGTTGCCGGGTTCGACGGCAAGCGCCCAGCGCAGGTTGGCAAGAGTGTACTCGTGTGCGCAGCAAACCTGTGTATCGGGGGGTAAGGCGGCGAGCCGGGAAAGCGAGTCGTGCATCTCTGCGGGCGTGCCCTCGAACAGCCGGCCGCAGCCTCCCGCGAAGAGGGTGTCGCCGCAGAAGGCCACCCGGCGCCCGGCAGCCTGCCCGCAGTAGGCGATGTGGCCGGCGGTATGCCCCGGCACGTCCAGCACCGCCAGGTCCAGCCCGAGCCCGGGCAGGCGCACGGCGTTGCCCCCGTTCAGGCGGACGTCGCAGCGGGGCAGGGTTTCGCGGGCCGGGCCGTAGATGACGGCTTCGGTGGCCTGCGACAATGCCTCCACGCCGCCGACGTGGTCGGCGTGGTGGTGGGTGAGTAGAATGGCCCGCAGCCGCAGGCCCTGCGCGCGCAAGGCTTCGAGCACCGGGTCGGCCTGGCCGGGGTCGACGACGGCCGCGTCGGCACCCTGGCGCACCAGCCAGATATAGTTGTCGGTAAATGCGGGCAGCGCCTGCAGACAGGCGGCCGGCGCGTCGGCGCGGGGGCTGGCATTCATGGCGAGGAACGGAAGAACGTGGCGGGAACGGGCCCTATTGTAGAACTGGCGGAGTGGTTCCAGACCGCGCCGGGCGAATACGTGCGCGCGTGGGAACAGGCCCGGTTCGACGAGGTGGTCGCCAACGCCTTCGGCTACTACGCCCTGCAGGCCGGGCTGAGCGGCCTGGACATGCTGCGCGCCAACCGCATTCCCTTCAAGGTGTTCGTCGGCCCGCAGGCCCCCGATCCGGACCAGGCCGGGCAGTGGCAGGGCTGCGTCGTGGCCCAGGCCGAGGAACTGCCCTTCGCCTCGCAGAGCGTGGACCTGGTCGTGCTGCCCCATACCCTGGAATGCACGGCCCAGCCCCACCAGGTGCTGCGCGAGGTCGAGCGGGTGCTGGTGCCCGAGGGCCGCGTGGCGATCTCGGGCTTCAACCCCTGGAGTCTGTGGGGGCTGCGCAACCGCACGCCGGGCATGACGCCCTGGCTGCCGCAGCCCTCGTCCGCCCAGGTGTCGCTGGCGCGCCTGAAAGACTGGTTCAAGCTGCTGTCCTTCGAGGTCGACCGCGGCCGCTACGGCTGCTACGCCCCGGCCTGCCGCAGCGACAAGTGGCTGGCGCGCTGGCGCTTCATGGAGCAGGCGGGAGACCGCTGGTGGCCGGTGTGCGGCGCGGTGTACGTGGTGTCGGCCGTCAAGCGCCGGCACGGATTGCGTATCATCGGGCCCGCCTGGAAGACCCGGCGCCGGACGGTGCGACGGGAAACTTCCGTGGCGGTCAACCGCGGCGCGGGTCCCTCCGGCTCGGGCGCCCGCCGCAACACTACGGGATGAACGCATGAACGACGACATCGTCGAAATCTGGACCGACGGCGCCTGCAAGGGCAACCCCGGGCCCGGGGGGTGGGGCGCGCTGCTGCGCACGGCCGGCAAGGAAAAAGCCTTGCACGGCGGCGAGGCGGCGACGACCAACAACCGCATGGAGCTCATGGCGGTGATCGAGGCCCTGCGCGCCCTGCGGCGGCCCTGCCGGGTCCGGCTGCATACCGATTCGCAGTATGTCCACAAGGGCATCACCGAATGGCTGGCCTCCTGGAAGCGTCGCGGCTGGCGCACCGCCGACCGGCAGCCGGTCAAGAACGCGGACCTCTGGCAGGCGCTCGAAGAGGCGGCGGCCGGGCACGAGATCGCCTGGCACTGGGTGCGGGGCCACGCCGGCGACCCCGGCAACGAGCGCGCCGACCAGCTCGCCAACCTGGGCGTGGAGCAGGCGCGGCGGGCCCGCGTCGAGGGTTTGCCCCGGCCCTGAGGGCCGGCCGCAGCGGGATCTTTTCCGGCTTGCGGCAGTCGGTACGGAAAGGCGCGCGGCGGCATCCCCGGATGCTACAGTTGCGCTCTGTTGCATCCCCGGCGATCCGGGGCGTCCGGCCGTCCCGGACGGCACGCCGCCGATCGGGGCGGGAACTCTGGCTTTCCTATGAAAAAAACCGTTCTGCTCGCCTGCATCGCGGGGGCACTGGCGATCGGCGTGGCGACGGGCTGGTACCTGCCGCGGCAGGCCGCCGCGCCCGGGGCCGCCCCGGCCGCGCCTGCCGCCGCGTCCGCCCGGCAGCCCGTCGCGGTCGAGACGGCCGAGGCCGAGGAAGTCCCGTTCGCGCGCGGCCTCACCGCGGTGGGCAGCCTGCGCTCGGACGAGTCCGTGATGCTGCGCCCGGAAGTGGCCGGGCGCATCCGCGAAATCAATTTCCGCGAAGGCGCGGCGGTGCGCAAGGGCGAAGTGCTGGTGCGGCTCGACGATTCCATTGCCCGCGCCGAATTCGAGCAGGCGCGCGCCAACCTGGCGCTGGCCCAGAGCCAGAACCGGCGCGCCGCCAACCTGCATGCCGAAGGCTTCATCAGCCAGCAGGCCCGCGACGAGGCGGCCAGCTCGCTGCGGGTGCAGCAGGCCGCCGTCGCGCTGGCGCAGGCGCGGCTGGACAAGACCGCCATCCTGGCGCCCTTCGACGGCATCGTGGGGCTGCGCAGCGTGTCGGTCGGCGATTACGTGGCCGAAGGCCAGGACCTGGCGCCGCTGGAGGCCATCGACCCTCTCAAGGTGGATTTCCGCGTGCCGGAGGCCTACCTGACCCGCGTGAAGGTGGGGCAGTCGCTGGAGGTGCGCTTCGACGCGCTGCCGGGCGAGTCGCGCCCGGGCTCGGTGTATGCGGTCAGCCCGCTGGTGGACGCCGGTGGCCGCTCGGTGGTGCTGCGCGCCCAGGTGCCCAACGACGACGCGGTGCTGCGGCCGGGCCTGTTCGCGCGGGTGCAGCTGCTGTTCGGCCAGGACCGCGCGCTGGTCGTGCCCGAGGCGGCGCTGGCGCCATCCGGGCCCGTGCAATACGTCTACCGCGTGGCCGAAGGACGGGCCGAGCGGGTCGAAGTGACCATAGGCGAGCGCCGCGAAGGCCGCGTCGAGATCCTCGCCGGCCTGGCCCCGGGCGACCGGGTCGTGGTGGCCGGCCTGCAGCGCATCACCGACGGTGCGCCGGTTTCGGTGGCGGACCGGTCCTAGCGGCACCGGAAGACGGCCATGATCCTGTCCGAGACCTGCATCAAGCGCCCGGTGTTCGCCTCGGTGCTGTCGCTGGTCATCGTGCTGATCGGCCTGATTTCGTATTCGCGGCTGACCGTGCGCGAATACCCCCAGATCGACGAGCCGGTGGTCTCGGTGTCCACCGACTACAAGGGCGCATCGCCCGAGGTCGTCGAGTCGCGCGTGACCAAGCCGCTGGAGGACCAGATCTCCGGCATCGAGGGCGTGGATGTCATGACCTCGCGCAGCCGGTCCGAGCGCAGCTACATCAACGTCAAGTTCCACCTGTCGCGCGACCCCGACGCGGCCGCGGCCGAGGTGCGGGACAAGGTCTCGCGGGCGCGGCGCTTCCTCCCCGACGAGATCGACGAGCCGGTCATCTCCAAGGTGGAGGCCGACGCCCAGCCCATCATCTATATCGCGGTGGAGTCGGGCGAGAATTCGGTCATCCAGGCTTCCGACTACCTCAGCCGCTACGTCAAGACGCGGCTGTCGGTGCTGCCGGGGGCCGCGGAGGTCCGGGTGTTCGGCGAGCGCCTGCCGTCCATGCGCATCTACGTCGATCGCGAGAAACTGGCCGGCTACGGGCTGACCGCGCAGGACGTCGAGAACGCCCTGCTGGCCCAGAACGTCGAGATCCCGGCCGGGCGCATCGAGTCGCGCGCGCGGGAGTTCTCGGTGGTGGCATCGACCGACCTGCAGACCGTGCCGCAGTTCGAGAACGTGGTGGT
>Ga0182748_1000413_pt1 | contig 46224 bp, 35 predicted proteins | sample eDN3rd37CKraftOP_FD_128877 | JGI IMG/M metagenome (GOLD analysis project Ga0182748, IMG submission 128877) | Enriched Organic Plus compost microbial communities from Emeryville, California, USA - eDNA 3rd pass 37_C Kraft OP (version 2) (version 2) ... | reverse complement strand
GCTGCTGGCGCTGCTCCCGCTGCTGCCGCTACTCCCACTGCTGCCGCTGCTGCCACTACTCCCGCTGCTTCCGGTCGAACCATGTGGCGGCTTGTGGGGCTTCCCGCCGGTGGAGCCGCCCGAAGAGGAGGAGGAACTGCTCGAGCTGGAGCTGCTCGCCGAGCTGCTCGAGCTGCTCGAACTCGAGCTGCCCGAGGAAGTGGAGGACACATTGCCGCTCGACGTCGACGTGGAGCTGCCACCGGTCGAGGTCGAGCTGCCGCCGGTCGACGTGGAGGTGGAACTGCCGCCGCTGCCTCCCGAGGACGTCGAGGTCGACGTCGAGGCGGTGAAGAAGCCGTTGCTGCTGCTTCCGCCGAAGAAACCGCCACTGAAGAAGCCGCCGCCCCAGCCGCCGCCGTAGCCGCCGCTGCCTCCGATCACCACCGCCGGGCCGCCACTGCCGCCGGAGTAGGCAGGGGGAGGCGGAAGCGGCATGGGCGGCATCGCATAGGTCACGGTGCGGGTCGTCGTGGTCGTCACCGCGGGTTTGGGCTGGGCCTTCACCGGCTTTGCGCGTTTGATTCGCCGCGGCTTGTAGGCGACACGCTGGCGAACCTTCGCCTTGGCCTTCTTGACCAGCGCGGGACGGGCAGGGGGATTCTCCGCGACATGGACCGCCCCGCCGCCCAGGACGGCGCCGCCGCACGCGCAGGCACATAATTTCGCCAAAGCCATCTTCACGGACATAGTAGAGACCCTGTTCCTGCCCTGAGGTTCTGCAGCCGGTCCCGAACCAAGGGTGATTTCGGTCCGCTTTCCGGTGGCAATCTGAATGCCAGCCTGAAGTCAAAGCGCAATATCGTTAACCATGAAGTTGGCGGGAATCGGGGCTTTTCGAGCCCTTCGCGCCGTTTCCGTCCCATTCATGGACAGTATCATTTGCAGCGTGAACGGCATCCCGGGCGAAGTTGTCCGGATCGGGTCGGCAAGCGGTCGGCAGGCGCGGCGCTGCATCCGCGATTCGGACTGCCCGCCGCCCTTCGGCATCCCCCCGCAAGCAGCAGAAATGTCACGCTGACAAGGAAATATGGGGTGAGTTTTCGACCGCGATTTGAACGGCTTGTCGTCGCCATTCGACGCGAGTATAGGCCGCCGTGGGGCAGCCTCGACATCTGCAGAGGAAGCGGAGCGGGGCGCGAGGACTTACTGCCGGCCTGGCCGGTTCTGGTGAGCGGAGGGGTTATGGCGACCGCGTTGAATGAGTTCTTCGAGTCCAGTGGCAGCCCGGCGGATCCGGCGGACGGATACCGTCCGACGGCCAATGAGGAATTCATGAATCCGGCGCAGCTTGCCTATTTCAAGAAGAAGCTGCTCGACTGGAAGGAAGCCATCGTTCGCGAATCGCGCGATACGATGGCGCAGCTGAAGAGCGGGCCGATTCGCGAACCCGACCTTACCGATCGCGCAGCGAGCGAGACCGACTGGTCAATCGAGCTTCGGACGCGCGACCGCCAGCGCAAGCTCATTGCCAAGATCGACGCAGCGCTGCGGCGTATCGAGGATGGCGAATATGGGTTCTGCGAAGTGACCGGCGAGCCCATTTCGCTGGCGCGCCTCGAGGCGAGGCCGATCGCGACCATGACGGTCGAGGCCCAGGAACGGCACGAGAAGCAGGAGCGCATCTCGCGCGAAGACTGACATCGCGCGAAGACCGGCGTTAACACGATTTCGACCATTTTCCATTAGCCCCCCGCACGCGTGGTGCGCAGAAGCAAGCATGTGCGGGATAAACGGAATTGGCCGATATCGATCCTATCAACTCCACTCAGGCGAGCGAGCGGCCCCGACGCAGGGCCAGCCGTGACAGTCTCTTCCTGTCCGCCACGATCCGGCGGCAGGGCGATTCGGAAGCCGAACTCGTCCCCGTGCGGGTGCGCAACCTGTCGGCCATCGGGATGATGGCCGATTATGAGGATGTCGCCGAGCCCGACGATCCCGTGGTCGTCACGGTACGGGGCATCGGTTCGGTGAAGGGCAAGGTCGCCTGGGTGAAACGCGGCCGGATCGGCATCGCCTTCGACGTGGAGGTGGATCCGCTGCTTGCCCGCAGGCCGGTCAAGGCTACATCGCGCATCTGAAGGCGGCCAAGGGGGCGGATCGGAGCGAAGCGCGGGACTCCGGGCCGCGCGCTCCGCTCATTGCGATGCGATCGAGTCTTCGGACTCGATCCCGGAGGAGGGACTTCGTCCCGAGTCTCCGGGCTTCGGCTAGAGGCCGGCCAGGGCCTCCTTGAGCTTCAACTTTTCCTTCTTGAGCCTGGAAATGGTCGTCATATCCGGCGCCGGTCGCTGCGATTCCTCATTGATGCGGGCTTCGAGGTCTGCGTGCTTGCTGGCGAGGGCCGAGACATGCGCGTTCTGCACTTCCATTTCCAATTCTCCTCCATGCTGAAGACCGCTAGAACATCAAGGGTTTGCTCTTTTCTCCCTCCAGTGGGATGGCCGTCGGAATATGTACGACGACCCGTTGATGATCTACTTATAGCCAAGATCGGACGCGGAGAGTAGCGCTCGCTCGCCACCGGCAGGTGAATCGATGAACGACACAAATTCCCGTCTGGTTTCGCTGCGTGAAGCGCATCGGGATCTCGATGCCGCGATCGAGGCGCTGGTCGCCATGCCGGTGCCCGACCAGCTTCAGATCGCCCGGCTGAAGAAGCGCAAGCTGCGGCTGAGGGATGAAATAGCCATGATCGAGGATGCATCGATTCCGGACATCATCGCCTGATTTCGGACGTGATCACTTAGCGTTCAGCCATTTACCCTCTTTTCAAGTTCCCCTTCCGGCGGGGCTGTGGCACTCTTGGGCGATGTCGGTGGAACCTCAGCTGACTCCCAAGCTGATCGATGCGCTGTACGTCGAAGCCATGGTGCTTGCCGACGAGGCACGGTCCTATTTCGACCAGCTCGGCCGCGACGACCGCATGAGCCTGGACCCGATCGTGCGAGTCGGTTTTTCCTGCGAGTCGCTGAAGGTGACCACGCGGCTGATGCATGTCATCGCCTGGCTGCTCACCCAGAAGGCGGTGCAGGCCGGGGAACTCAGCCGTGCCCAGTCACGGATGCCCGAGCGGCGCGTCGGCGAGGCAGCGGAAAGCGACATGGAACTGGTCGCAAAGCTGCCGCCTAGCGCCGTCCAGCTGATCGATGCCAGTCGCGAGCTCTATGCGCGCGTCCGCCGGCTCGACGAGGGATCGGCGATCGAGCCGCAGCCCAGCCCGGCCCGGAGTCTCATCAGCCGGCTCGAGCGGTCGCTCTAGGCCGGGCCCGGCCTCGGTTAAGCCCGACTACTCCTCGTCCGGGAAGGTGACTGGCTGGAACTTGCCGAGGCCGCAGCTTGCGCCTCGCCTCAGCCCTCCCGCCCGTTCGAGCACCGTGATCACATCGACCGAGCACAGCCGGCTGAGCGAGGTGTTGTAGCTGAACCCTTCCTCGAACCCGAGATTGGGACAGGCGTAGGGGAGGGTGTTTCGAAGCACCCGGCCGTTCCTCAGGTGGAAGTCGATGACCTGGTCGCTGAGCACCTCGGTGGATCGGATCTGATTGAGATCGACGCAATCCTGGGCCGGACCGGCCGGCTGCGCCGCCGCAATTCGCGCGGCCTTGCGCTCCTGCCGTGGGGTGTGTCCCGCCGACGAAGGATCGACGCCGCTGTTGGTGCAGGCCAGGAGCGAAATCGACGCGAAGATGATGATAGCGCTGCGCATGATTGGCCTCCTTCTTGCGGGGCAACGCATCCATCCACGCCTGGTTGCACCCGTCCTCGGTTGCGCAGGCGCGCGCGGTCCCGCTACTGCTCGTGCGGCCGGTGTATCGCGGACCGGCAGGGTCGGCCAAGACATTACGCGACAGGAACAAGCATGCGCGCCTATGTGATTCCCGCCGGAAACGAGAGCGTCGAAGGCCTGCGGCAGGTCGAGCTTACCGATCCGCCGGCGCCGAAGGGAAGGCAGGTGCTGGTCCGCCTGCGCGCGGTCTCGCTCAACTATCGCGACCATGCGATCGTTGTCGGCAAATATCGGACCGGCCCGGTCGACCGGGACACGATCCCGCTTTCGGACGGCGCGGGCGAAGTCGTGGCGGTCGGCGAGGAAGTCACCGGCCTCGCCCCTGGCGACAGGGTGATGAACTGCTTTGCCCAGCCGCCGCTCGACGGGTCGGCGCGGCGCGTGGAAATGCTGGGGTCGCCCCGCGACGGAGTCCTGTGCGAACTGGCGCTGTTCCAGGAAACGGGGCTGGTGCGGATTCCCGATCGCTTCTCCTGGGAGGAAGCGGCCTGCTTCCCCTGCGCGGGCGTGACCGCCTGGAATGCGCTGTTCGGCAAGGGCGAGCCGGTGCGGGCGGGACAGACGGTGCTGGTGCTCGGCACCGGCGGCGTGTCGTTGTTCGCGCTGCAGCTGGCACGCATGGCCGGCGCGCAGGTGATCGTCACCTCCTCCTCCGACGAGAAACTGGCGGCCGTCCTGCCGCTCGGCGTCCAGCACCGGATCAACTACCGCCGCTTCCCCGAATGGCAGGAGGAAGTGCTGAAGATCACCGGCGGGCGCGGGGTCGACTGCGTCGTCGAGGTGGGCGGAACCGGGACGCTGGGCCGATCCTTCCAGGCCGTCGGGGAGAACGGCAAGGTGATGCTGATCGGCGTCCTGACCGGCGGCGAGCCACCCAATCCGGGGATATTGATGCTGAAGCTGGCGAGCCTCCACGGGATCCGCGTCGGATCGCGGGCGCAGTTCGAGGCACTGGTGGCCGCCTATGAGTCGAACGATGCGAGGCCGGTCATCGGCCGCCGATTCGGGTTCGACGAAGTGCTGGATGCCTATCGCGTCCAGGCAGCTGGGGATTTCATCGGCAAGATCGTCATCGCAATGTGAGACGATCCCATTATGAAGCGGCGACAGACCCGAAAAGGGCGAACGGACCGCATGGCGCGGGGAGGATGGCGTGGCACAGGTTACGGGTGGCGAACTGCTCGTTCGCACATTGATGAAGGCGGGGGTGGAGGCAGTCTTCGGGCTCCACGGCGCGCATATCGACACGATTTTCCAGGCCTGCCTGGACCACGACATTCCGATCGTCGACACCCGTCACGAAGTGGCTGCGGGGCATGCTGCGGAAGGCTATGCCCGCGCCGCCAACCGGCTGGGCGTCGCCATGGTCACGGCGGGCCCGGGCTTCACCAATGTCGTGAGCTCGATCGCCAACGCCTATCTCGACCGCACGCCGCTTCTCTACATCAGCGGCGCGGCCGGGCTGGGGCAGGCGGAGACCAACACGCTGCAGGCTGGCATCGACCAGGTCGCCGTCGCGCGCCCGATCACCAAATGGGCGCACCAGATCGGGACCGTGCGGGACATTCCCAGGCTCGTCGCCCAGGCGGTGCGCGTCGCAACCTCCCATCCGACCGGACCGGTCCTGCTCGATATCCCGATGGACGTGCTGGGGGAACGCATCGACGAGGCGGACGCGCCGGTGCCCGAACGGATCGAGGCTGCCGCCCCGCCGGCGCCGCAGCCCGCCGCCATCGACGAGACGCTCCGCCTGCTGAAGGAAAGCCGCTTCCCGGTGATCATGGCGGGCGTCGGGGCCCGGCAAAGCGGCGCCGAAGAGGCGCTGCGCCGGTTGGCGGAGGAGAGCGATATCCCCGTCTATTCCGATTTCGCGGCGCATGGCCTGCTGCCGAGCGATCATCCGCTCTATGCCGGCACGTTCCACAAGATGGCGGACCTGGAGGCACCAGGCGACCGCCCGGACCTGGTGCTGGCGCTCGGCGTGCGCTTCGGCCTGTTCACGCTCGGCGACAGCGACCTCATCGTTCCCCGCACGGCGCGGGTGGTCCATGTCGAGACGGACGCGCGCGAGATCGGCAAGGTGCGCGCGGCGGACATCGGCATCGTCGCGGACAGCCGGGAAGTGATCGAGGCGCTTCGCGCACGGGCAGGCGAGGGGGCGTGGCCCGACCGGTCGGCCTGGCGGGACAGGATCCGCCGTGCCGGCGAGGAACGGCGTGCCCGGCTCGTGCCGGAACTGGCGCGTCCGCAACCGCCCATCCACCCCTATCAGGCGGTTTCGACCATCGTCGACACGATCCCCGACGGCACGATCGTGGTCGGGGACGGCGCCGAAGCCTACCACTGGCTCAACGAGACGATCGCCCAGCGGGAGCCGGGCAGCTACCTCACTCACGGCTTCCTGGGCTGTGTCGGAATGGGCCTCGGTCTTGCGCTCGGCGCCGGGACGGCGCGTCCGGATCGTCCGGTGCTGTGCCTGATCGGCGACGGCGCGGTGGGGTTCACCATTACCGAGTTCGACACGATGGTCCGCCGCGGCCTGCCGATCGTGACGCTGGTGATGAACAACCGGAGCTGGGCGGCTTCGCAGCACTTCCAGGAGCTTGCGGTCGGCCCCAACCGGGTCACCCGGACGCAGCTCGGCGCGGCGCGCTATGACCTCGTCGCTGCGGGCTTCGGTTGCCGCGGATATCATGTGACGCGGATCGAGCAGCTTGCCCCCGCCATCCGCGAGGCGTTCGACGGCGGCGAACCGGCCTGCATCAATGTCGAGATCGACGTCGTGCCGACTCCGCCAGAGTTGCACCTGCTGATGAAGAGATAGGAGAGGAAGAGGCCATGGACATGCGCAGGCTCGGCAGTTCCGGGCTGGAAATCGCGCCGCTGGTGCTCGGGACCAACGTCTTCGGCTGGACGGCCGACGAGCGAATGGCGTTCAGGCTGCTCGATGCCTTCACCGAGCGCGGCTTCAACTGCCTTGACACCGCCGACGTCTATCTTCGCTATATTCCGGGCAATTCGGGAGGAGAGTCCGAGACCATCATCGGCAACTGGATCGCGCAGGGCGGCGGCCGCCGCGACAAGGTGGTCATCGCCACCAAGGTCGGGATGGAAATGGGGCCCGACCAGAAGGGCCTGTCACGTTCCTATATCCGCCAGGCCGTGGATGCATCGCTGCGCCGGCTGAAGACCGACCATATCGATCTCTATCAGGCGCACGCCGACGATGAGACGGTGCCGCTCGAGGAGACGCTGGCGGCCTTCGCCGAGCTGATCGAGGCGGGGAAGGTGCGCGCGATCGGCGCGTCCAACTACCGTCCCGAGCGTCTTGCCGAGGCCCTGGACCTGTCCGAGCGCCTGGGGCTGCCGCGCTACGAGAGCATGCAGCCCTGGTACAATCTCTACGATCGCGGGATGTTCGAAGGCAGCCTGGAACCACTCTGCCTGGACCGGCAGGTCGGCGTCATCAGTTATTTCGGGCTGGCGAGCGGATTCCTGACCGGCAAGTACAGGACCGAAGCGGACCTGGAGGGCAGCGCCCGCGGCTATCGGGTGCGCGCCTATCTCAACGAACGGGGGATGGCCATTCTCGAAACGCTCGACGCCATAGCCGCGGAACTGGGGGTGGCCCCTGCCCAGGTCGCCCTGGCCTGGCTGATGCAACGCCCCGCAATCACCGCGCCGATCGCGAGCGCGACGAGCCTGGACCAGCTCGACCAGCTTCTCGGCGCTGCCGATCTCGTCCTGTCCACCGACCAGGTTGCGCGCCTGGACAAGGCCAGCGAACAAGCGCCAGGAACGCCGGCGGCCGGCATGGACGTGCCGCCGGGCGGGCAGCGCAGCTGACCCGCAAAGACCCCCGACGATCCACCAAACCGTAAAGCGTAACTCAGAAGGCAGGACATGGCAGAACAGACACAGGCACCTCTCCGGACCGGCGGCGAGCAAGGCTATCTTCGCATCGCAACCGAGGAGGCGTTCGCGCCGCCCGAGATGATCGAGATGTACAAGAAGATCCTGGCCGGGCCCGACGTCGACCCGGGCTTCTACAGCCTCATGGGCTTCTACATCGGCAGCGAGGCGCCCCGGCCGCGCTTCATCTTCGAGCGGCTCCAGGACCTGGGGGATCTCCGCCTCGCCGACATGGACGAACGAGGCATCGATCGGCAGGTGATCGGAATCACCGCGCCCGGCACCCAGATCCTGCCAGCGGAGGAAGGCCACGCGCTGTCGGTGCTTGCCAACGACCAGCTCGCCGAGGCCTGTCGCAAGCATCCCGACCGCTTCACCGGAATGGCGGCCTGCGCGCCGCATGCCCCGGAAAAGGCGGCGAAGGAGATCGAGCGTGCGGTCACCAAGCTCGGAATGCGGGCGGTCGTCATCAATTCGCACGTCCATGGCGAATATCTCGACAATCCGAAGTTCGGGCCGGTGCTGGAGGCCGCGGAAGCGGTCGGGGTGCCGATCTATCTCCACCCGCAGACGCCGCCCCGGAACATGATCGAGCCGATGCTCGAGGCCGGGCTCGACGGTGCGATATTCGGCTTCGGCGTGGAAACCGGCATGCATGCCCTGCGGATGATCACCGCGGGCGTGTTCGATCGCTATCCGAAGCTTCAGGTGATCATCGGCCATATGGGCGAGGCGCTGCCCTATTGGATGTATCGCCTGGATTTCATGCATCAGGCGGGGCTCCGCGCCGGCCGCTATGCGTTCATGAAGCCGCTCAAGAAGGAAAAGGTCTCCAACTATCTGAAGGAGAATTTCCACATCACAAATTCCGGCATGGCGTGGGAGCCGGCGATCAAGTTCGCCCAGCAAGTGATCGGGGAGGATCGCGTCCTCTACGCGATGGATTTCCCCTATCAGTGCCCGCCGGAAGAGGTGCGGGCACTCGACGCCATGGACATGCCGATCGAGACCAAGCGCAAGTTCTTCCAGACCAACGCCGAGCGGCTGTTCAAGCTGTAGGATCGATGTCGGAAGCCCGGGCCCGTTCGCCGGAACGGGTCCGGGCCGGCATGGTCCGGACCCGCCACCGTGGCCAGGGAAGGGAAGGGCAATCGAAGATCACCCATGACCGTCCGGACAGCTTCGTGCGCCTGCGGGCAGCTTCGCGTCACCTGCGAGGGCGAGCCCGACCGCATCTCCATCTGCCATTGCCTCGAATGCCAGAAGCGGTCCGGTAATGTCTTCGCGACCCAGGCGCGCTTCCCGAGCGAGCGCGTGGCGATCGCGGGACAGGCGAACCAATGGTCGCGACGCGGCGGCAGCGGGCAGCCGACGACCTTCAACTTCTGCCCGATATGCGGCGTTACGCTCTATTGGGAGCCGAACGATACGGCGGGTTTCGTCACCGTCCCGGTGGGATGCTTCGCCGACCCGGGCTTTCCGCCGCCGCACGTCTCCGTCTATGAGGAGCGGCGGCATCCCTTGGCACTGGCGGCCGGGAAACTCCCGCTGGAACACATCTTCTAGCCTTTTCGGTCCATCAGCAGGACAGGCTTGATGACTCCGCCCTGGCCGCACGCGGCGAAGGCATCGGCGATGCGCTCGAACGGGAAGGTGGTCACCAGCCGATCGATCGGGAAGCGTCCCTGGCGCCAGTAATCCAGCAGCATCGGTATCGCGACCTGCGGATCGGCATCGCCGCCGATGATTCCGCGCAGGCTCTTCCCGCCTGCGAGCAGGGTCCGCAGATGCAGGCTGAGCGGCTCGGGCGGCGAGGAGACGAAGATCGCCCGGCCGCGCATGCCGAGCATGGCGATCGCGGCCTCGAAGGCCGGCGGCGCAACCACGGTGATGAAGCTGCAGTCGACTCCGTCGGGGACCAGTGAAGTCACTGCTGCGACCGGATCGGCGGTGCCGGGATCGACGGTGGCGGTGGCGCCGAGTTCCTCGGCCCGTCGCCGGCGCTCGGGCTGCGGCTCGATCGCGATGATCTGGCCCGCGCCGGCGAGACGGGCGGCCATGACTGCGGCCAGCCCGACGCTGCCTGCACCGAAAATCGCGATACTCTGGCCCGGGCGCAGGGCGAAGCTGCAGAAGACGGCGCCGGCCCCGGTGAGCAGGCCGCAGCCGAGCGGGGCCGCAATTTCGAACGGGACGTCGCTGGGGATGGGCACGGCGCCGCGTGCGTCGGCGATCGCGAAAGTGGCGAAGCTGGACTGGCCGAAAAAATGGCCATGCAGCCTTTCCCCGCCCTGCGACAGCGCCGAGCTGCCGTCCATCCTGTGCCCGCCGAAGGAGCGGGGAATGACTTCGCGGCAGTAGCTCGGCTGATTGTCGAGGCAGGACGGGCATCGGCCACAGCTCGACCCCGACAGGGCGACATGGTCGCCAGGGCGGACATGGGTAACGCCCGGCCCGACCTTTTCGACGATGCCAGCGCCTTCGTGGCCGAGCACCACCGGCTTGGGCGTGTTCCAGCCGTCACCCTTGTGGGTGCGCACGTCGGTGTGACAGATGCCGGCGGCGGCGAGCCGGACGAGCAGTTCGCCGGCGCGCGGTTCGTCCGCCAGATCGGCCTGTTCGATCCGCGGGAATGGTTCGCCTGCACGCGAGACCGCTGCGGTGATCTTCATGGGTCGGACCTCCGCCGGCTTGGTGCGCCGCCCGGCGCGCCGGCGCAAGCCCGCGTCAGTGGGTCGAGACGTCGTGATCCGGGTTCAGGACCCGCCCGAGCTCGCTGACCACGATCGATTCGGCGACCGGCTTGGACAGGATCTTGTCGAAGCCCGCCCGCCGTGCCCGAGCCTCCCGTTCGGCGGTGAGATAGCCGCTGATCAGGATGGCGGGACCCTGCCACCCTTCGTTGCGCAATTGTTCGAGCAGCGCGATTCCGTCGGCACCCTGATGGTCGAGCACGAGATCGGCGATGAGGCATCGCGCCGAGCGCGCGAGCGGATCGGCGAGTGCGGGGGCCGCGCCGGAATAGGCGCGGACGTCATAGCCCCGCGACCTCAGCAGCAGCTGAAGGGATCGCCGGACCGCATTGTCATCCTCGACCACCATGACGCATGGCCGGAGGCCAGCTTCATTCTCACGCATCAAATCCGAATCCTCTCGTTGCGGCCGCACGCAACGGCTTGCAATCGTCCTACCCCGCCTGCGGCTCCCTGTAGCTACGTAGAGTTGCTTAGGGTCCGTGCTCACTGTTCGCCGAGGTCGTAAGGACGGACTCCGGCGCGGAAAGGCCGGCTCAGGCGCAGGATCGGGCCAGGAAGGCGAGCCGCACCGCATCGGACAGGCCCCCGCCGAGTCTGGCGACGATGCCGGCCCGGCACAGTTCGACATCGCGCAGGGAAAGCCCAAGAGCGGCGGCGACCGAGCGATTGGAGAGCCCGCCGGAGAAACTGTCCAGCACCGCACGCTCCTGCTGGGTCAGGGCGGCCAGAGAATCCGCCGCCTTGCAGGCCATCGCCCGATAGCCTTCCGGATCCCGAAGCTTGAGCCATGCCCGCTCCATCGAGGCGAGCAGTCGCGATTTCTCGAATGGCTTTTCGAGGAAATCGACGGCGCCCGAGCGCAGGGCCTCCACCGCGACCGACAACTCGCCGTGACCGGTCATGACGATCGACGCACTGTGGATGCCGCGGCGCTGAAGCTCGCCCTGGACCTCGAGCCCGTCCTTGCCGGGCATGCGCACGTCGAGAAGGATGCAGCAGCCCGCCGCCTCGTCGGCCTGCTCCAGGAAGCGGACGCCGGATTCGAAGGGCTTCACCTTGTAGCCGGCGAGCCGCAGCATCAGGGCGAGCGAGCGCCGGACGGCATCCTCGTCATCGACGACACAGACGGTCTGTGCTGCCGTCATTCGCTTTCCTCCCCGCCCATGGGCAATGTGAAGTGAAAGATGCTCCCGCCGCCCGGCGCGGGCTCCGCCTTGATGCGACCGCCATGGGCTTCGATGATGGTCCTGCAGATCGAAAGCCCGAGGCCCATGCCACTGGATTTGGTGCTGACGAAGGCCTGGAACAGCTGATCGCCGACCTTCGGATCGATGCCCGGCCCGGTGTCTTCGACGGAGACCTTCACCTGATCGCCATCCAGCCACTCGGAGCGGACCGTGAGGTCGCGCACGGGCGAGGAATCCATCGCTTCCACGGCGTTGCGGATGAGGTTGATCAGCACCTGCTGGATCTGCACGCGATCGACGAGGACGGGCGTCGCCGTGGGATCGAGCTGGAGCTTGGCCGTCACGCCCTTTTCCCGCGCGCCCACCAGCGCCAGCCCGGCCGCCTCGTCGATGAGGCCGGGCAGGTCCTCGAGTTTCTTCTCGATCTCGCCGCGGGCGATGAATTCGCGCAGGCGGCGAACGATGCCGCCGGCCCGGATCGACTGGGCGGCGATGTCCTCGAACACCTCCTTCAGAAGCTCCCGATCCTCTTCCGATGGATCCTCGATGATGGGAGCGATCGTTTCGGCATAATTGGCGATGGCGGTGAGCGGCTGGTTGAGCTCATGCGCCAGGGTGGAGGCCATCGTGCCCATCGCACTGAGACGGGAGACGTGGATCAGCTCTGCCTGCAGCTCCTGTACCCGCGCCTCGGTGCGGTGCTTCTCGGTAAGGTCGCGGATGAAACCGGTGAACAGGCGCTGGTGCTCGATCAGCGCCTCGCCGACCGAGAGTTCCATCGGGAACGTCTGGCCGTCCTTGCGCAGGCCCGTCACCACCCGGCCGATTCCGATGATGCGCCGCTCGCCGGTTTCGAGGTAGCGCTGCAGATAGGCATCGTGCCGTTCGCGGTCCGGCGAGGGCATCAGCACGCTGACGTTGCGGCCGATGAGTTCCTCCTCGGTGTAGCCGAAGGTCGCCTGGGCGGCCGCGCTGAAGGAGACGATCAGTCCGCGCTCGTCAATGACGATCATGGCGTCGGGAACGGTGTCCAGGATTGACTGGAGCAGCCGCTCGCGGCGCTCGACCGCGCGGCTGGAGGCCTGACGGTCGGTGACGTCGCGCAGGACGATGGCGAAGCCGCGGGGCAGGCCGGCATCGGTATTGAGGGCGGTGATGGTCACATCGGCCAGGAATTCCGAACCGTCCTTGCGCACCAGCCACATTTCTTCTGTGACGCGGCCAAGCTCCTGCGCCCGCTTGAGGTCCGTGGCCGGCTTACCCTCCACAGTCTCCTGGCCCGGGTAGAAGATGCTGAGGGGCTTGTTCGCAACCTCCTGCGCGGCCCAGCCGAGGACGCGTTCGGCCCCCTTGTTCCACAGTGTGATGGTGCCGTCGTCGTCGGTCATGAAGATCGCATAGTCGGCCGCCCCCTCGACGAGGAGATTGAGCTCCTCGGAATAAGCGTTTGCCCGGCGACGGTCCGCTTCCGCGACCGCGCGGGCCTTCAGCGCCTCGGAACGGGCGTGGGAGACGCGCGAGGCGAGCAGGAGGATGCCCAGGCAGACGAGGGCGAAGGTAGCGAGGTGGACCGCTTCTTCGGCCCCGAGCCCGCTCATTAAGAACTGAATCGCGCCGCCGGCCACCGCGACGAGGGCGACGAAGATGGCTGCGCCATGGCTGGCATAGAGTCCGCAGAACAGGAGCGGCAGGGTGTAGAGTATGAAGGGAGCACGTTGACCGAGCCACGGCTCCAGCCCGAGGTGGGCAAGATAAGCGAGGCCGAGGGCGACCAATCCGACGACATAGCCGGCGACCCCGGAAAATCCCGCCGAAAACACAGCCCGCTGGTCCAACGCAATCCTCACATCCCCAACCGACGGGCAGTATCACAGATTCGGGCCAAGCCGTCGACGCCGGCCGTGACCCGATCTCTCATCACTCATTCCCGTCTCGGCGGGGGCAGGAAGTGCCTGATCCTCCGTAGAATTCCTGATGACGCCTCCGTCGCCCGCTGGATAGCCTCCTACGCTTCAATTGCAATGTTGGTGGCCGGCAGACCGATGGGGACGAGTGAATCGTTGCGCCTTCTACGGGGAGTTCGGCGGATGGCCGCCATCCGGGGATTCCTGGCCCATGTGTTCATCTTTGCCGCCGCGATGGTTCTGCTCTACGCGGGGCGACCCGGCGGGCCGGTGATCCCGCTCGCGGTGGGATGGCTGATCGGCCTTTCCCTGCATGGCCTGTCCGCCATCATGCCGATCCGGCTGCTAGGTGGCAGCGGCGGCGAACGCCGGTCGGCGCGCCCATCGCGAAAGGGGTAGGCCCGAGCATCCGGCTCGCTGTCCGTAGCTCGTCTCAATCCTCGACCAGCCTGCCTTCGCCTCGCCGATTGGTCGGACCATTGCGACCGCCGACCCCGTCGCCCGCCGTCGTTTGCTTTCGCCGGCAAAGGGTGTACCCTACATGCTCCGTACAACTCCTTATGTCGCCTTCATGACATGAGGTTAAGCTAAGATCAGGACCGGTCGTCGGCTGGTCTTGCTGCCTCCCATCGGGGGGGAGGGGCATCAGAGATGCCGGCGTATCCGGATCGCCCAGATCTGGAGACGATCTTATGCAGGAGATTCTTCGCCCCGATTCTGCCCCTGCGGCCAATACTCCTTTTCCACGCGAAAGGACGCCGCTGCTCGACTGGGAAAAGTCGGTCAAAGAGCCGAAACAGGGCGCTGTGATCGCCTGTATAGATCGCTCGAGCATGGACTTGCCCGTCGTTGCGCATGCGCGTGAGCTGGCACACAGACTGGGGGCGGATCTGGTCTTCGCCCAGGTTCTCGAGCCCTCCGTCGCTCTCGAGGGTCCCCAGGACCCGTTGAGCTGGGGCATCCGGCGCCACAAGTGCCGCGAACGCTTCAACTGGCTGGCCGAACAGCATGGGTTCGAACGTGTGCCCAAGCAGGTGCTCCTCGAAGGCCGGCCGGCCAAGCAGCTCGCCGACTGGGCCGGCAGCGGAGCCAGTTCGATCCTGACGCTGGCGACGCATTGTGAGGATTGGGGTGCGGGCACCGGTCTCGGAAGCACTGCGCAGAAATTGCTGGACCGCGCCAGCGCCTCGCTCCTGCTGGTGCCGCCGGGCGCTTCGACCAGCCCGGAATTCGATCGCATCGTCGTCCCGCTGGACGGGTCGTGCCGAGCGGACAGCGTGCTTCCGACGGTTATTGCGATGGCGAAGGTCAATGGCGGCGAGGTGATCGCCGTCCACGTGGTGCCCGAACCGCACCTTACCGAAATCGGACCGCTTGAACCGGAGGCGATCAGGCTTCGGGACGAGATCATACGCCGCAATGAACAGGTCGCGCGGACCTATATCGAACGCGTGCTGCGCCGGCTTCGGGCAGCGGGCGTCGATGCCCGCGCCATCATCAATCATGGCGACCCGCGCGAACGGCTGCAGCAGGTGATCATCGACCAGAATGCGGACCTTCTGGTCACAGCGTCCCACGGGCAGAGCGGCAGGAGCGACGTGGCTTGCGGTTCGGTGGTCTATGACCTCGCGACGCATGCGACGCGGCCGATGCTGATCCTTCGCCAGGACGAAGCGGCTGCCCTGCGGGGGATGACCGGAGACGCCGCCAGCCGGTCTGCCCCACTTCAAGCGCACCAATGAGCGCTGAGGAGGCCGGTACACCCGATTCGAGTTCCCTCAGACTGGCAGCCGAAGAACTCGGTCGGCATCATGACGTACGGCAGGGGAAGGCCGAGCCGCTGGCGGCCTGGCGGAACATCGACGCGATGTCCGGCTGGCTGGTCGAGGCCCGGAAGGCGGCGCTTGGAGCATCGCCCGAGACGGCCAAGGCGGCCGAATGGCTGCTCGACAACGACTATCAGGTGCATCGGGCGATCCGGCAGGTAGCCCGGGATCTTCCCCCCCATTTCTACCGGCGCCTGCCCGCACTGGAGGACCGCGGCCTGCCGCGCGTGTTTGCCGCGGCGCATGAGCTTCTCAAGGTTACCCGGCTCCAGATTTCGCTCGATTCCGCGGTCGAGTTCATGCGCGGATACCAGAAGAAGGAGCGCCTGCTGATCGCCGAGCTGTGGGCATTTCCGACCATGCTGCGACTCGCCTGCCTCGAGATCCTGGTCGTGGGCTTCTCGCGTATGTTCCCGGAGGTCGAGGCGCCGTTCCGTCCGTCCACCTATGCGACTTCGGGCAATTCCTTCGACGATATCGAACGGGTCGCGCGGGCGATCGCCAACCTGGCGCTGATCGCCTCCATTCCCTGGGACGAGTTCTTCGACCGGGCGAGCTGCGTCGAAGAGATTCTCAGCGGCGATCCTGCGGAGGTCTACACCCGCATGGATTTCGTCACGCGCGATCGCTACCGCCGTGCCGTCGAGGAGATTGCCGACGGTTCCGGCGCAACGGAATGCGACGTTGCCGAACTTGCGGTGGAAAAGGCCGCGGAGGCAGCAGAACTGGATTCGGCGGCGCGCCACGTCGGCTACTGGCTGATCGGTCCCGGCCTGGGCGCGCTGGAATCCGCGGTCGGTTATGTGGCGCCGCGACGGGTGGCGCTGCGGCGCAGCTTATTGAAGCGGGCCGGCATCCTCTATGTGGGCGCGCTCTTGCTCCTCGAGCTGATCGCGCTGGTGGTCCCGGCCGCCTATATGGCGGCGGTCGGCGCGCGGCCGCTTGCCTGGGCCGTCTATCTGCTGGTCTCGATTATCCCGGCTTCGATCCTGGCGGTGACCATCGTCCATTCGGTCGTCACCCGGATCACTTCGCCGCGCGTGCTTCCGAAGCTGGATTTCGACAAGGGCATAGCGGCGGACTGTCGAACGTTGGTCGTCGTGCCGGTGATCGTCGGGTCGACCGCGGCCGTTCCCGATATCCTCGAACGGTTGGAGGCCCACCGGCTCGCCAATCCCGATCCGAGCCTGCAATTCGCCATCCTGAGCGACCTGGCCGATGCCCCGTCCGAACGGGTGCCGGGCGACGAGGAGATCGAAGCGGCGCTGAGGCAGGGGATCGAGCGGCTGAACACACGCCACGGCGACGGGACGCACGGGCCCTTCCATCTCTTGCACCGCACGCGCACCTACAACCCCCGCGAAGATTGCTGGATGGGGTGGGAGCGCAAGAGGGGTAAGCTCGAGCAGCTCAACCATTTCCTGCTGGGCGAAAGCGCAAGCGCCTTTGCGATCCACGTCGGCAATCCCGACGGTCTGACCGGCATCCGCTTCATCGTGACGGTCGATGCCGACACGCGGCTGCCCGCGGGTTCGGTGAGCCGGCTGGCCGGCACGCTCGCCCATCCGCTGAACCGGGCCCGCTTCGATCCGGCGACGGGCGAGATCGTGTCGGGCTATTCGATCATCCAGCCGCGCACCGAAGTCTCGCCGGAAAGCGGCAACCGTTCGCTGTTCGCCAGATGGTATACCGGCGACACGGCGATCGACATCTACAGCCGGGCGGTTTCCGACGTGTACCAGGACCTGTTCGGCGAGGGCATTTTCGTCGGCAAGGGCATCTACGATCTCGCCGCATTCCACCGCTGCGTGGATGGGAAGATCCCCGACAATGCGATCCTCAGCCACGACCTGTTCGAAGGCCTGCTGGGCCGGGCGGGGCTGGCGACCGACATCGTTCTCTACGAGAATTTCCCGGGCTCCTACCTCGAATATCTTCGGCGCTGGCATCGCTGGGTGCGTGGCGACTGGCAGCTGGTGCCCTGGCTGCTGCCGCGGGTGCCGGGACCGAACGGCACGAAGCTTCCCAATCCCTTCTCCGGGATCGACCGATGGAAAATCGTCGACAATCTGCGCCGCAGCCTGCTCGCGCCGGGATTGCTGCTATTCGTCCTGGCGGGATGGCTGCTGCTTCCCGGCAGTCCGTGGGTCTGGACCCTTCTCGCCGCGCTCGCACCGGCAGCCTATCTGTTCACCGACCTCATCAGCGGCTTTGCCGCCGGACGCCGGCGCGGCTCGATTCGCGGCCTGTTCGCGCAGATCGCCGATCAGGCGGGGCGCTGGTTCCTCGCCATCGTCTTCCTGCCGCGCGAGGCAGGGACCGCCCTCCATGCCATAACGACGGTGTTCTGGCGGCTGTCCGTCTCTCGCAAGCATCTGCTGGAATGGACCTCCGCCGCGGACGTCGCGCGTCGGCTCAAGGATCAGACCAGCCGCATCGGCATCTGGAAGCGGATGTGGCCGGGACCGGTGTTCGCGCTTGCGGCGGGGGGCGTGATCGTCGCGCTGCGGCCGTCGGCGCTGCCGGCCGCGGCACCGTTCCTGCTGCTGTGGGTCCTTTCGGCCGAGGTGGCGGTATTCATCGGCCGGCCGCTTCGTCCGGCCGAGCCGCCGCTCGATACGGAGGACCGCAATTTTCTCCGGAAGATCGCGCGGCGCACCTGGCTCTATTTCGAGACTTTCGCCGGGCCCGAGGACCATTGGCTGCCGCCAGACAATTATCAGGAGGATCCGTTCGAGGAGATCGGCCACCGGACGTCGCCGACGAACATCGGCATGATGCTCACCTCCAGCCTGACGGCCTGGGACCTCGGCCATATCGGCTCGCCCGAACTTGCGGCGCGGCTCGGCAACGCCTTCGAGGCGATGCACATGTTGGAGCAGCATCGGGGGCATTTCCTGAACTGGTACGATACCCGTGCGCTGACCCCCCTCGAACCGCGCTACGTCTCTACCGTTGACAGCGGAAATCTCGCCGTCTGTCTCGTCGCCGTGGCGGGCGGATGCCGGGAGGTCGCTGCCGCGCCGATGTTCCCGACGGCGCGGTTCGACGGCCTGATCGACGTGATCGGGATCATCCGGGACGACGCAAGCGACGTGCCGGGCGATCTGGCGGCCCCGATGCTGTCGGAAATCGACGCCATCCAGCATCTCATCGAGGAGGCCCGCGACGATCCGCCATCGTGGGGCAGGGCCTTGACGGCGCTGTGGGACAGGATCGACGGTACCGCGTCGGACGGCTTCGCCCAGACGATCGGCGCACTCGAGGCCGAAGCGCCCGCGGCGTTGCGGGCGCTGTCCCGCTGGACGGAGCGGCTCGCGGCCCAGATCCATTCGATGAAGCGCGACTTCGACCAGCTTCTTCCCTGGGTGTCGATCCTGGCCGGCGCGCCGCCCGAAGCGTCGGCGCTCGCCGAGTCGCTTCGCCCGCTGCTGTCCCCCGTGCTGTCGCTCGATCGCCTCACGCAGAATGCATCGGAATCACGCAGGCTCCTCGAAGGGGCGCGGGCCGACGGGCAGATCGCGGACGACTGGGCGAAGGCGCTGGCCAGTGCGCTCGACATGGGGCTGCGGAACCAGGAGGGGCTCGCCGCCTTGCTGTACGAGCTGGCCGAGCGCGCGTCCTCCCTGGCTTATGCGATGGACTTCGCGCCGCTCTACGACCGTGAGCGGCGGCTGTTCCACATCGGCTACAATGTCAGCTCGGACCACCTGGACCCCCATCATTACGACCTGCTGGCGACCGAAGCCCGTATCGCCAGCTATTTCGCCATCGCCAAGGGCGATGCGCCCTCGGAACATTGGTTCTTCCTCGGCAGGCCGCTGACCCGCGCGGCGGGCGGCATCGCGCTGCTGTCGTGGAACGGATCGATGTTCGAATATCTGATGGCGCCGATCTTCCTGCGCAGCGGCCCCGAGACCCTGGTCGGCGAAAGCGAGCGGGTCGCCGTGGATATCCAGCGCCAATATGCCCGCCGGTTCGCTGTCCCATGGGGGATATCCGAATCCGCCTTCGCATTGCGCGATCCCGAGCATCGCTACCGCTATCAGGCATTCGGCAGCCCCGGGCTTGGGCTGAAGCGGGACCTCGGCAAGGATCTGGTCGTGGCACCCTATGCCTCGGCGCTGGGATTGCTGGCCCAACCGGGGGCCGCGGTCGACAATCTTCGCCGACTGGCCGATCTCGGCGCAATCGGCCTCTACGGCTATTTCGAGGCGCTGGACTTCACCGCCGGCAGGGTCGAGCCGAGGCAGGCGTTCACCCCGGTCCGGGCCTATATGGCCCACCACCAGGGAATGATCCTGGCCGCCATCGCCAATGCGCTGTTCGACGACATCTTCGTCAGGCGGTTCCGGGCGGATCCGAAGATGCGGACCGTCGACCTGCTGCTGAGCGAGCGCGTGCCGCGCGAAGTGCCTTCGGAAATCGAGCGCATCCACGAGCGGCAGGCGCCGCCACAGGTGGTCGCCGCCCTTCCGGCGCTGCGCTCCTGGCAGCCCGCGCAGGCGGGCTTCCCGCAACTGCACGCTCTCGGGAACGGGCGGATGGCGTCGTGGATATCCGAATCCGGCGGCGGCGGCCTCGCCTGGCGGCATCGGGCGCTCACCCGTTTCGGGGCGGACGCGACCCAGGATCACCAGGGCTTCTGGATCTACGTCTCGGATGAGGAGAGCGGTGCGCTGTGGTCCGCGGCCCGGCAACCGACGGGGGCCGTGCCGCAGGAATATCAGGTCACCTTTCACCCGCATATGGCCGAATTCCACCGCCGCGACGACGGCATCGCGATCCGGACCGAGATCGGCGTGGTGGCGGCCGAGGATGTGGAGATCCGCCGCCTGACCCTGGTCAACGAAAGCGCCCGGCCGCGCGTGCTGAAGCTGACCAGCTATGGCGAAGTGGTGCTGTCGCCGCCGATGGACGACGAGCGTCATCCCGCCTTCAGCAAATTGTTCGTTCGCAGCGAATTCCGGCCGCGGTCGCACGGGCTGCTGTTCACCCGCCGTCCGCGCCGTCCGAACGAGGCACCGCCGGTGCTGGTCAACCGCCTCATCCTGCCGCCGCAGGTGGCGCTACTCGGCTATGAAACCGACCGGCGCGCCTTCCTGGGCCGCAACGGCGATTTTCGGCGACCCAAGGCCCTCGAACGCGGGCTTTCGGGAACCGAGGGGTGGACCCTCGATCCGATCATGGCCTTCCAGGCGCGCGTGGAACTCGACCCGCACGCTAGCTGTGAAGTCAGTTTCGTCACAGTGGTTGCGGGGTCACGCGAGGCCGCGCTGGAACTTGCCGAACGCTATTCGACTCCGGCTTCGCTAGGGTGGGCGTTCGACGATGCGGCGATGGCGGCCGCGCGCGAGGCGCAGGAAATCGGGATCGATCCCGAGCAGCTCCCGCACCTTCAGTCGCTGGTATCGCTGCTGGTCTATTCCCATCCCGCGCTGCGCGCCGGCGATGCGGTCCGCCGCGCCAACCGGCTCGGGCAGCCGCACCTGTGGGGCCTCGGCCTGTCGGGCGACCGGCCGATCCTGCTGCTGAAGGCCGGGGAAGGAGAGGAGCCCAACCTGCTTCGGCTGCTCATCGCCGGGCACCGGCTGTGGATCCGGCGAGGCATCGAGGTCGACCTGGTGGTGTTGAAGACCACGGCTTCCAGTTATCTCGAACCGACACGCGACCAGATCGTGGCGCAGCTCACCGCCCACGGCGCGCGCGAATACCTCGGACGCAAGGGCGGCATCCATCTCGTCTCGGTGGACCAGATGGGCCCGGAAACGGCGCGGCTCCTAGAGAGCGTCGCCCATGTCGTTCTCGACGACCGGCACGGAAGCCTTGCGCAGCAGCTGGCGGGCGTCCAGCCGACGGTGAGGGACATACCGCGGCTCCAGCCGTCCCGATCGCCGGCGCGGGAAGACGCGCCGGTCCCGGAGCCGGACGAGGAACTGCTGTTCGCGAACGGAATCGGCGGATTCACCCCGGACGGCAGCGAATATGTGATGACCCTCGGGCCCGAGGCCTGCACGCCTGCTCCCTGGTCCAATGTCCTCGCGAACGACGGCTTCGGCACCCTCGTCACCGAAGCGGGCGGCGGCTTCACCTGGGCGGTCAACAGCGGCGAGAATCGCCTGACGCCTTGGTCGAACGATCCCGTCGAGGACAGGCCGGGCGAGGTCCTCTATCTCCGCGACGAGGAGACCGGCCGGGTGTGGACCCCGACCCCCTATGCCGCGGGTGAGGCCCGCACACAGGTACGCCACGGAATCGGCTACAGCCGCTGGCGTCAGCAGTCGAACGGCCTCGACCAGGACCTGCTGCTCTTCGTGCCGCCATCGGATCCGGTGAAGGTCGCGCGCCTGCGCCTGCGGAACCTGACCGATCGGCAGCGTCGGGTCACGGCCACTTATTATGCGGAGTGGCAGCTCGGCGCGCTGCCCAGCGTCTCGCGCCCCGCCGTCGTCGTCGATTATGATCCGGACGCACGGGCGATCCTGGCGCGCAATCCCTGGAACCCCGACTTCGCCGAGCGCCAGGCGTTCCTGACCGCGAGCCTCGACCCGCACAGCCTGACGCTGGACCGGTTCGAGTTCCTGGGCCGGGAAGGCGATCCCAGGCGACCGGCCGGGCTCGGCCGCTGGGGGCTGGCCGGCAATGTCTCCGCCGCGGTCGATCCGTGCGGTGCCTATCAGGTTCACATCGACCTCGAACCGGAAGGGGAATGCGAGATCGTCTTCGCTCTCGGCCAGGGCGCCGACCGGCGTGAGGCGGAGGCGCTGGCACGGCGATGGCGCGATCCTGCCGAAGCCGCGGCCGGGTTGAAGGCCGTCGAGGAACATTGGCGCACGCTGCTGGCGATCGACGTCGCCACGCCGGACAGGGCATTCGACGTGATGATGAACCGCTGGCTGCTCTACCAGTCCATCTCGTCGCGGATCTGCGCCCGGGCCGGCTTCTACCAGGCTGGCGGCGCGATCGGGTTCCGGGACCAGCTCCAGGACATGCTGGCGGTGCTCCACGTCGATCCGCCGCGGGTGCGCGCCCATATTCTCGCCTGCGCGGCGCACCAGTTCGAGGAAGGCGACGTGATGCACTGGTGGCATCCGCCGACCGACCGGGGCGTGCGGACCCGCTGCTCCGACGACCTGCTGTGGCTGCCCTTCGTGGTCGCCGCCTACGTTCGCGCTACCGGCGACCGTTCGATCCTGTCGGAAAGCGTGCCGTTCCTGCGTGCGCCGCCGCTCGCCGCGGAGGAAGGCGACCGCTACGCCCGCTTCGACGTCTCGCCCGTCTCGGGCGAGCTGTTCGACCATTGCGTGCGCGCGATCGAGCACGGCACCACCCGCGGCGTGCATGGCCTGCCGCTGATCGGCAGCGGCGACTGGAACGACGGCATGGATCGCATCGGGGAGAAGGGCCGCGGCGAAAGCGTGTGGCTGGCCTGGTTCTCGATCGTGACCCTCGAGGCGTTCGGTGAGGTCGCACGAGCGCACGGAAGGGAGGATCTTGCATCCGACTGGGCCGGGCAGGTGCGCGAGATCAGGGCCGCCGCGGAGGAGCATGGATGGGACGGCGAATGGTATCGTCGGGCCTATGACGACGAAGGCGAACCCTGGGGCTCGGCGGCCAACGACGAATGCCGGATCGACTCCATCTCGCAATCCTGGGCGGTGCTCGCCGGCGCCGATCCCGATCGCACCGCCCAGGCGCTGGCCGCGGCGACGCGCGAACTGGTACGGACGGAGGACCGGCTGGTGCGATTGCTGACCCCGCCCTTTGATGCCACCTCGCGCGAGCCCGGCTATATCAAGGCCTATCCGCCCGGCGTGCGCGAAAACGGTGGGCAATATACCCATGCCGCCGCCTGGCTCGGGTTCGCCTTCGCGCGGCTGGGCGACGGCGACAGAGCCTATGGTTTGTTCGACCTCATCAATCCCATCCACTTGGCCCGGGATGCGATGGCGGCGGAACGCTATCGGGACGAGCCCTATGTGATCGCGGCGGACGTGGCCGACGGCGGCGTGCTCACCGGCAGGGGCGGGTGGAGCTGGTACACCGGCTCCTCGGCCTGGTTGTGGCGCCTCGGCCTGGAAGCGATCCTGGGGATCAGACAGGAGGAAGGCGGGGTTTCCGTTTCACCCTGCCTACCGCGCGACTGGGGCGGCTGCGAGGTGAGCCTGAGGCGGGGCGGCGGCACGCTCCACATCCGCATCGACGATCCGGACCGGCTGGGAAGCGGCGCGGTGGAGCTGACCGTCAATGGCGAGCCCTGGTCGGGTAGCCGGATTCCCTATCCGGAAGACGGCGCCACCTGCGAGGTCACGGCCCGGATCAGGCCTGCACCGGCCCAGGCGGAGGGCCGGCGCGGGCAGGCGCGCTAGTCAAACCCAACTCGGCTCGGGCGGCCCGGGCGGTTTCCTCGGCGCCGCGGCCGGCGTCGAGGCGCACCCAGTCGAGGTAGCCGATGTCGTAGCCCATCTGTTTGTCGAGCACGTCGGGCGTCGCGTCTGACGCATCGCCGATGCGCGCGGCGAGGCGCGGCGCGAGCCTGTGGGCAGGCGCTTCGAGCCAGAAGCCGGTGAAGGGAACCCGGGCCCCGTCCGCCACATCCCGGATGGCCTGGCGCTCCGCAGGGTCGGCAAAGACCGCATCCGCCACCGCGGCGAAGCCCGCGCCCAGCGCCAATGCGGCCTGTTCGCAGACTTCTCGATAGACCGCGAGGCCGGCTTCGCGGGTATAGGCGGAAGGGGGCAGGCGGGTTTCCGGCGCGACTCCGGCCAGGCGCTTGCGAAGGACATCGCTCCGCAACAGGCGCGCGCCCGGGGGCTTCCCGAGATCGGGGGCAAGAGCCCGTGCCAGGGTCGTCTTTCCGGTGCCGCTCAATCCGCCAATGGCAAGCAGCCGGGCCGGTTCCGGCCGGAGCAGATCCCGGGCGAGCGCCAGATAGGTGCGGGCGGCAGTGCGCCGCCCTTCCCGGTCCTCCTCACGAGTCTGTGTCGCCACGGCTGCCGCTTCCACGTGGGCGCGGATCGCCGCCCGGATCGAAAGAAACAGCGGGATCGCGGGGAGGCCGTCCGTCTCCGCGGACATGTCGAAATAGCGGTTGAAGACGAGATTGGCCTCAGCCCGGAGACCACGATGCCACAGGTCCATCAGCAGGAAGGCGAGGTCGTAGAGAATGTCGATGCAGGCGATGGAGTCGCTGAACTCCACGCAGTCGAACAGGGTCGGCTCGCCCCCGAACAGGCAGATGTTCCGCAGGTGCAGGTCGCCGTGGCAGCGCCGCACCTTGCCCGCATCGCGGCGGCGGTCGAGCAAGGGGGCGAGTGCCGCGAGCGCCTCGATGCTCGCGCGATGGAGGGCGTCGGCCTCTGCCTGGTCGAGCAGCGCGCCGGCGGCCGCCATGCTGTCGCGATTGTTTTCGACGACGCGGCGCAGGGCTTCGCTGCCGCCATGGCCGGGCGCCACCTCCGCCGTCTCGTGGAAAGCGACGATCCGGTCCGTGACCCGCTGCAGGAGCGGGGCCGTCAATCGGCCGGTTTCGGCCATCCGGTCGAACAGATCCTCCGCGTCGAAGCGCCGCATGACCACCAGCCAGTCGATCGGCTCGCCGTCCGGGCCCATGGTCAGGCCTCCGTCGTCCTTCCGCCGCACGGCCCGGACGTCGAGATAGAGATCCGGCGCCGTCCGGCGGTTCAGCGCAAGCTCGGCTTCGCAGGCCCGGCGACGCAGCTCCGCCGTTCCATAGTCGAGATAGGGATAGGTGACCGCGCGCTTGAGCTTGCAGACGCGGTCGCCGGCCAGGAAGACGATCGCCGCATGGGTGTCGATCCGATCGACGGGCCCCGCCGTGCCATGGGTCGCCGGGTCGGACAGGTAGGCGACGACGTCCGACTGGTCGCTGATCCGGGGCGCGGCCGATGGCATCGGCAGGGAAATCAGCCCGAGGCCGCCGGTCCGAGCCGGCGCGGACCTGCCGCCCGCGCGGCACGAGAGGCTTCCCGCGCCGTCGCGACCATGACGAGTTCGCCCAGGTTCTCCGACGTCACCAGCCCGGCGAAGCGCCCGTCGGAATGGACGACGGCGACGGCCTCGCCGCGATTCCCGCTCATCAGGCGTAGGGCGTCGGCAAGGCGGTGACGCATGCCGATGGTCGGAACCTCCCGGTTCATCGCCTCGACGACGGGATGATCGCCGCCATGATTCTGCATCGCACGGATCAGACCGCTGCGATTGAGGATTCCGATCAGCTTACCGGCGCCATCGAGCACCGGAAGTTCGTGCTGGCTGGTGCGCAACAGAATCTCCACCGCATCGTCGAGGCGGCTGGCGGGCGACAGCGGCACGAGTTCGGTGACCATCGCGTCGCCGACCAGCAGGCCTTCGGCGATCTCCTGCATCTGGGTGTCGTAGGATTCCGCGCTGGCCCCGAAATAGACGAACAGGCCGATGAAGATCAGGATCGCATTGCCGGACACCAGGCCGAGCAGGGCGAAGCCGAACGCCATCATCTGCCCGACCGTCGCCGCCACCTTGGTCGCCCGCACGCGCGGGAGCCTGGTCGCCAGGACCGCGCGCAGCGCCCGGCCGCCGTCCATCGGGAAGGCGGGCAGGAGGTTGAACACGGCGAGAAACAGGTTCGCGAGCGCCAGCCGGGGCAAGATGTCGGCCGGCTCGAAGGTTTCCCGCATGGCAGTCTCGAGCGCCTGGGTGCCGAGCAGGAGGATCAGGACCCCGGCGATCACGACGTTGACCATGGGACCGGCCAGCGCGACCGCCAGTTCCTGAGCCGGCTTTTCCGGTATCCGTTCCAGCCGGGCCACTCCGCCGATCGGCAGCAGCGTCACGTCCGGCGTGCGCACGCCGTAGCGTCGCGCCGTCAGGATATGGCCGAATTCATGCGCGACGACGCAGGCGAAGAGGAGGAGGATGAAGGCGAGGCCGGTCAGCGCCGCGCCGGCGCCGCCGGCGACCCAGTAAGCGATCCCGATCCAGATCAGGAAGATCAGGAAGGTGAAATGGATGCGCAGCTTCGTGCCGAACAAGGTGCCGATCGTGACGGACCAGGCCATTGACGTCCTCTCGCTACCCAACTGAACCCGATCGGGCCGGTCCACCTTGAGCAAGGTCAAAGCGACCGGAACCCAGCCTATACTATGGGCGTGGAGGGGCTGGATTGCTATGGACCAGAATATGCTGCGGTCAGCCCAGACCGACCTGCTGCTGGTGGTCGACGTTCAGATGGACTTCTGTTCCGGCGGTGCGCTCGCCGTTCCCGACGGGGAGGCAGTGGTCGCGCCGATCAGCCGCCTGATGGATCGCTTCCCCCATGTCGCCGCGACGCAGGACTGGCATCCGCGCGGCCACCTGTCCTTCGCCTCGTCGCACCCGGGTCGCCAGCCGTTCGACACGATCGCGGCGAGCTACGGCGCCCAGACCCTCTGGCCGGACCATTGCGTCCAGGACACGCCGGGAGCGGAGCTGCACCCCGATCTTCGGAAGTCGCCGCTGGAGCTGATCCTGCGGAAGGGCTTCCGGCCCGAGATCGATTCCTATTCGGCGTTCATGGAGAATGACCGGACGACGCCCACCGGCCTTGCCGGTTACATGCGCGAGCGCGGATTCCGGCGGATCTTCTGTGCCGGACTGGCGCTCGATTATTGCGTGCGCTTTTCGGTCGAGGACGCCCGGCGCCTCGGCTTCGAGTCGGTCGCGATCGTCGATGCCTGCCGTGCGATCGACCGGAACGGCTCGCTGGAGGCGGCAATGACGGGCATGAAGGCGGCCGGCGTCGAACTGACGACCGTCGCCGAGGTGGAGGCGAGGCCGGCATGAGCGCCGCGCGGGACCGGGCCGGACGCGGAGGGGGACTGCTCGCCACCGATTTCTACCAGCTGACGATGCTCCACGCCTATGAGTATGCCGGCATGGGCGACCGCGCGACCTTTGAATTCTTCTTCCGCAGGCCACAGCCCACACGCGGCTTCCTCCTCGCCGCCGGACTGGGCACCCTGGCCCGGGAGATCGAGACCGCGGGCTTCACCCCGGAGGAAATCGCCTGGCTTCGGGAAACCGGGCGCTTTCCCGACGAAATGATCGACCGGCTGGCCGAATGGCGGTTCACCGGCGACCTCGATGCCGTCGCGGAGGGCACCTTGATCTTCGGCGACGAGCCGATCCTGCGTGTCGAGGCCCCGATCGCCGAGGCCCAGCTGATCGAGACCCTGGTGATCAACCATCTGCACTTCCAGACCCTGATCGCCTCCAAGGCCGCGCGCATGGTGCTGACGGCGCCGGACGCGCAGTTGATCGATTTCGGGCTCCGCCGTGCCCACGGGATGGAGGCGGGCGTGCGCGCCGCGCGGGCGGCCTATCTCGCCGGCTTCGCCGGGACCGCAACCACCTCCGCCGGACTGGCGTTCGCGATCCCGCTGTACGGAACCATGGCTCATTCCTTCATCCAGGCCCATGACAGCGAGGAGCAGGCCTTTCTCGATTTCGCCCTCGCGCGGCCTGCCGACACGACCCTGCTCATCGACACCTACGACACCGAAAGGGCGGCGGCGAAGGTGGTGACGCTGGCCGAAACGCTGCGCGCGCGCGGGATCGCGGTGCGCGGCGTCCGGATCGACAGCGGCGACCTTGCCGCCCATGCGCGTGCCGTCCGCGCCATATTGGACGAAGGCGGGCTGGATGACGTGCGGATCGTCGCCAGCGGGGGAATCGACGAATGGACGCTTCGCGACCTGGTGCGAAGCGGCGCGCCGATCGACAGCTACGGGATCGGGACGAGCCTCACCACGTCGCAGGACCGGCCGGCGATCGACTGCGGCTACAAGCTGGTCGCCTATGCCGGCACGCCGCGGCGCAAGCTTTCCGAAGGCAAGGTCCTGTGGCCGGGGGCGAAGCAGCTGTTCCGCCACCATGGCGGGGATGGCACGATCGATCACGATGTCCTCGCCCTCGCGGACGAGGCGCTCGACGGTGAACCGCTGCTCCGCCCGGCGATGCGGGAGGGACGGTGCCTCGACCTTCCTACACTGGAAGAGGCGCGGGCGACCGCGCGGGAGAATCTTGCGCGGCTGCCCGACCGCCTGAAGGACCTGGATACGCCCGGAGACTATGACGTGAGAATATCGAGCGGCCTTCGCGCCCTTGCGGACAGCATGGCAAAGGAGGGGCGGTGACCGATCTCGCGATAGCGGGCGCGACGGACGAGCTGGTCGCCTTCCTCTCGTCGCCGGACGCCTATGCGCATCGCCCTGACCGGGTCGAGGCGATCGAGACGCACATGTCCCTGGTGTTCATCGCCGGCGACCTCGTGTTCAAGATGAAGAAGCCGGTGCGGCTGGCCTTCGTCGACTTCACCACGCTGGAGGCGCGGCGGGAGAATTGCGAGCGCGAGCTTGCGCTCAACCAGGGCCTGGCGCCCGGCGTCTATCGCGAGGTCGTGCCGGTGGTGCGGACGGCCGCGGGAACACTCTCGATCGGAGGCAGCGGCGAGCCCGTGGAATGGCTGCTGGTCATGCAGAAGCTCGACCGCGAGCGGCTGCTCGGTGCCGTTGCCGCCCGCGGCGAAGCCAAGCCGGCCGACATCGACGGGCTCTGCGACCGGCTCGCCGGCTTCTATTGCAGCACGGCCCGCATCCCGATGACCGAGGAGGAGCTTCTTTCCTGGTGGAAGGAGGCGGTGGACAGCAATGTGCGGTCGCTCGACGATCTCCTGTTCGACCTTCCACGAGGCCCAGTGGAGGACGTGCTGTCCGCAGAACTGGACTTCCTCGACCGCCACGCCGATCTGCTCACCGAGCGGGCGAGGGAAGGACGGATCCTGGACGGCCATGGCGACCTGCGCCCGGAGCATGTTCATCTGGGGCCGCCGCTGCGGCTCATCGACCGGCTTGAATTCAATGCCCGGCTGCGTTGGGTCGATGCGTTCGACGAAGCCGCCTATCTCGGCCTCGAGTGCAGCCGGCTGGGGGCGGACTGGATCGGGCCAAGGCTCATCGACGGGCTGTCCGAACGGCTGGGGGACCGTCCCTCCGGGCTGCTGATCGCCTTCTACACCTGCCACCGCGCGGCGATGCGGGCCCGCCTGTCGATCGAGCATATGCGCGACCCCAACCCCCGCACGCCCGAGCGCTGGCCGCGGCAGGCCCGCGAATATCTCGACCTTGCGTGCGCGACGCTGCGGGACCTCGTTCAATAATATGGAATGAGGTCGCTCACCGCTTCGCCGCGGTGGATGCGGCCGATGATGTCGCCCAGCAGATCGGCAGTGCCGACGGTGACCAGCTTCCCCGCGGCAGCCTGATCCAGGAACGAAGGCGTGGACACGCTGTCGGTGACGACGATCTCGTCGGGTCCCTCGGGACCGAAGAGTGCGGATGCGTCGCCGGAAAAGAGGCCGTGAGCCGCCGCGGCGGCGACCCGGGATGCGCCGGCCTCCCGGCAGGCGAGGGTCGTGCGCACGATCGTGCCGCCGCTGCTAATGAGATCATCCACGATGATCGCGAGTCGGCCGTCGACATTGCCGGCAAACAGGGTGCCGGACACGATTCCGCTGCTGCGATGCTTGTCCATGATCGCTTTTTCGACCGGGCGCCCGAGCCGTTGCTCGAGCACGGTGCGGAACAATTCCGCCCGTTTGTTGCCGCCGGCATCCGGCGACACCACTGCCACCGGCCGGTCGCCGATCGCCGGGGCATAATGGTCGGCGAGAAGGCCCGCCACCGGGACATGTTCCGGGCGGCAGCGGCGGAAGGCGCTTTCGAAAGCGCTGAGATTGTGGACTTCCAGCGTAACGATGCGATCGGTGCGGACCGCCTCGAACAGCGATGCGACATAGCGGACGGTGACGGGGTCGCGCGGCTTGGTGCGACGATCCTTTCGGCTGTAGGCGAGATAAGGGGCGATCACCGTCACGTCGGCGGCACCGGCGTCCTTGAGGGCTCCGACGAAGAACAGCAGGCGCACCAGCTTGTCATTGGCCGAGGCCGTCGCGTCGCCGTCGAGACGGTGCACGACATAGACGCTGCGGCGCCCCACTTCGACCAGCGGCCGTGCCTTATGCTCGCCGCCCCCGAATTCGCGCTCCTCATGGGCGCTGAGGGTGACGCCGAGCCGCGCGGCGATCCGTTCGCCGAGCGGGCGGCTGTTGCCGAGCGCGAAGAGGAGAGGCGGCCCCGGGATGCTCACCGCCGGGCCCTCCGCCGCGGCCACTGATCGACACAGGCGTCGCAGTTCATGCTAAGCCACCTCCGGAGGAGCGGACATGTCCTTAGAATCCGTGCTCACGATGCGCAACAGCGGGGAGGCATAGCGCCATGCTGCTCGCGCTGACGGTCAGCCTGTTCGGCGCCCTCGTCACTACCGCGGGCGTTTTCGTGGTCCGGGCCAGGGCGGATTGGGCGCAGGCGCGAAAGGCCTATTTCATCGCCTTCGCTGCGGGCGTGCTCGTGTCGGTCGCACTGTTGCGGCTGGTCTCGGAGGCGATGGCGCTGACGAGCGCCGCGCCCGCGGGGATCCTCGGCGGGTTCGTGTTCCTCCATCTGCTCAACCGGTTCGTCGTCGCCAGCCTGTGCGACCGGCCGGAGACGGCGGGCTATTCGCTGGGGCTGATCCCGCTGCTCGGCGTCGGTCTCCATTCGCTACTCGACGGCGTGATCTATTCGGTGAGCTTCACGGTCGGTGAGACGACCGGCCTGCTCGTCGCTCCCGGCCTCATCATCCACGAATTCCCGGAAGGGATCGTCACTTATACTTTGCTCCTCTATGCCGGCTTTCCCGACCGCCGTGCGGTGCTTCTCGCGCTGGGCGCCGCCGCGTTCAGCACGCCGCTCGGCACCCTACTGTCCTTCCCGATCGTCGGCGCGCTCGATCAACCGACGCTGGGGCTGCTGCTGTCGATCTCCGCCGGGGCCCTGCTCTATGTCGGAGCGACCCACCTCCTGCCGCATACCGAACGGGATCCGGCGCGTTTCAGCATGGCGGCGCTCTTTGCCGGGATCCTCGTGGCCGTGATCATCGGTGCGCTGGAAGGATAAGGCGATCGGCCGCGGGCAGCGGCCTTGCATCGCCGAATGCGAGGAGGCTACGGAACGGCGGCCTGCAGGATAGCCGACGCCCGGGAGGCGTCACGAAGAGAGGAATTCCATGAACCACCCGCTTATTTCCTGCGACGATCATCTCGATCTCAACCAGCTTCCTGCCGACCTTTGGTCGAGCCGCCTGCCCGAACATCTGCGCGAGCGCGGACCGCGGATCGAGATGCGCGACGGACGTGCGGTCTGGGTCTGCGACGGCAAGGTGTGGGGTTTCTGGTCCGGGCATTCGGCTGGTCCGTCCGGCCCCAAGCCGATCTTCACCGCCTTCGACCGCGGCGGGATCACCGACCTCACCGAGCGCCGGCCGGCGGTGCCGGAGCTGCGGCTCGCCGACATGGACCGCGACGGCGTACATGCGCATGTGATCTACGGCCCGGTCACCTCGATCAATCTCGAGGACGAGGAACTGAGGGACGCCTGCTATCGCGCGTACAATGACTGGCTGGCTGAATTCTGCGCGGCGGCGCCGGACCGCCTGATCGGCGTCCCGATGCTGCCCGAGGTGCCCGAAGCGGCGCTGGCCGAACTCCAGCGGATCGCGAAGATGGGCAAGTTCCGGCAGGTGAACCTGCAGATCGCGGTGGCCAATCCGCGGCTCCACGACGAGAGGTGGGAGCCGTTCTGGAACGCCCTCGAGGAAACCGGGCTGATCCTGTCCTTCCATGTGGTGGTGTTCATGCCCAAGGCCGACGATCCCGCGCGCGGGAAGGTGGCGGGGGTGATGACTCATGCCAAATCCTTCGTGGAGCAGTTCATCGACCCGTTCGTCGACCTGTTCGCCTGGGGCATATTGGAGCGGCATCCCAAACTCCGGATCGTGATTGCGGAGTCCGGCGTCGGCTGGCTGCCGTGGCTGGTCGAGGAGCTCGACTATCGCCACTGGCGCCTGTGGGAGGCGCAGGACTATTGGAGCCGCCTGGGCGAGATCCCGCTCAAGACCAAGCCTTCGGATCTATTCAAGCGGCAGATCTATGCGACCTTCCAGGAAAGCCCGACGGCGCTGAGCCTCCTCAAATTCTATGGCGAGGACAAATTGCTCTGGGCTTCGGACTATCCGCACCCGGACAGCGTTTGGCCAAACTCGCGCAAGACGATCGAGCGCCAGATGGAAGGGCTGCCGCGCGAGACGGTCGCCAGGCTGACCTATGGCAATGCAGCCAGGCTCTATGGCCTTCCGGCCCTGGAGACGCTGGAACCGGTCGCCGCGGAATGAGACGGCGGCCGTCCCGATCACGGACGGCGAGCTGGTGCGGTTTCCCTTGAGACGGGGAGCAACTTCGCCCTATTCTGCATGGGTCGGGCTCGAAGTCCGATCCTGCGTGCTGGGGGCTGATTGCTGATCGTCCTTGCCTTGATCACGTTCGTGGCGCTTGCTTTCGCCGCCGTCTGCCTGCTGCGCTGGCTGTTCGCCACGAGCGAAGAGGATCGCGAGGAAACCCTGTGGTTCGACCTGCGCGAGTGGCTGTTCCTCGACCGGCTGTTCGGCCCGAAGACGCAGAGCCTGACCTACCAGCCGTCGGCAAGCGATGCAGCGGAGCCGACCGGCGCAACCGCGACCGAAGCCCTGAAGGAGCATTGAGCGCGCCGCCGGCCGGACCCGAGGCCCGGTGCGGCAGGTTCCCGTTCCCGTCTTACTGCGGGCGTCCCTTCGGTTCGGCCGACTTGGGCGCCGGCGGGCCGGAAGGAGGCGTGTCAGCCTCTTTCCGGGCAGCCTTGCGCGCCTCCTCGAGGACATAGGCCCGGACCGACTCAGCCTGCTGCGTGGTGAGGTAAGGCGCGAAGCTGATCATGCCATTGTCGGCCAGCGCCCCGTCCATCACCACGGCACGCCACGCCTCGGCATTGGTGGCCATGCTCGACCGCATCAGGTCGGGATTGACCGGCCCGGTGTGGCAGATGGAGCAGAAGGTGAAATACCATTTCTGTCCCTCGGCGACCTGCCCGGCGGTGAATTTCTCTTCGCTCTGCGCATAGGGCTGCGGCCGGTGCGGGGGGAGGGGCGCGAGCTTCGCATCGCCGTCCAGCCTGAAGGCCAGCATCACACCGTTCGGCGGCGGACGGCGCATGAAGTCGGAGGCGGTCGCCATGCCCATCGAGCCGCCGTAGCCGGCGATCACCGCGACATATTGGATGCCGTTCACGCGATAGGTGATCGGCCCGGCCACGATCCCCCGCTCGGTCTGGAACTTCCACACTTCCTGGCCGGTATCGGCGCGGCGGGCCCGGAACCATCCATAGGGATCGCCCTGGAAGAGCAGGTTGCCCGCGGTCGACAGCGTGCCTCCGTTCCAGGGCCAGGGCTGCTCGATCTTCCAGGCCGCCTTCTGCTTCACCGGATCCCAGGCGACCAGATAACCGCGGTTCATTGCCGCCAGGGCGCGTCGACGGGCATCCGGGCTGTCGCCGGGCACGGAGCCTTCGGGCGGTTCGAGGAAGGTGACGCCGGTATTCCATCGGCCGACATGGCGCTCGTAATCGGTGTCGTCCCCATAAGCGAGGGGAACGTGCATGCTCGGGATGTAGACGAGGCCCGTCCTGGGCGAATAGCTCATCGGCATCCAGGCATGGGCGCCTATGCCGGACGGATAGACGAGATAGGGCTTGTCGGCATAGCGCGCCTCGGGCCGCTCGACCGGCCGGCCGGTGGCGATATCGATCCGCTCCGCCCAGTTCTGCGGCGCATAGGCCTCGGCCGAGATCAGCTTACCGTTGCTGCGGTCGATGACGTAGAAGAAGCCGTTCTTCGGCGCCTGCATGGCGACCTTGCGGACCTGCCCGTCGATGGTGAGGTCGGCGAGCGTGATCTGCTGGGTCGCGGTGAAGTCCCAGGTCTCGCCGGGGTTGAGCTGATAGTGCCATTTGTAGGCGCCGGTATCCGGATCCAGCGCGAGGATCGACGACAGGAAGAGATTGTCGCCCTTGCCGTCGGAGCGGGCGCGATGGTTCCAGGGGGCTCCGTTGCCGACGCCGATCAGCAGCTGGTCGAATTCGGCATCATAGACGATCGAGTCCCAGACCGTTCCGCCGCCGCCCATCTCCCACCATCTGCCGTGCCAGGTCTTGCCGGCGAAATCGGCGAATGCCTTGTCGGACGCGGCTCCGTCCGGGCCGTCGGCCGGGTTGCCGGGCACGGTGTAGAAGCGCCAGACCTGCCTGCCGGTCTCGGTGTCATAGGCCGTGACATAGCCCCGCACGCCGAGTTCGGCGCCGCTGTTGCCGATGATCACCTTGTCCTTGAATACCCGGGGGGCGCCGGTGATCGTGTAGGGCTTTTCCTGGTCGACGGTGACGACGGACCAGATCTCGTCGCCGGTGCGCGCGTCGAGCGCGATCAGGCGCCCGTCGATCGTCCCGACGAAGACCTTGCCGTTCCAGACGGCGACGCCGCGGTTGACCACGTCGCAGCAGGCATGGGCGCCTTTGGCACCGATCACCTTGGGATCATGGGTCCAGAGCAGCTTGCCGGTGGCGGCATCGAGCGCCATCACCTTGGACCAGGCGGTGGTGATGTACATCACGCCGTCGACGACGATCGGCGTTGCTTCCTGGCCGCGGTTGGTGTCGAGTTCCACGGCCCAGGCGAGCCCGAGCCGCCCGACATTGTCGGCGTTGATGTCGGTGAGCGGGCTGAAGCGCTGTTCTTCCCACGTGCGCCCGTGCGACAGCCAGTTGTCCACATCGGACTCAGCCGCGAGCAACCGTTCCTGATCGATGTTGCCCGGACCCCTGCTGTCCGGCCCAGTGACCCCACATGCCGCCAGGGCCGTGGCAGCGACGACCACACCCCAGCCCTTCAGCCGAACCATACGCATCCTCACCCGTCGTTCTCAGGCTTTGAATAGATTGGGTTTTGCGCGCGGTGTCCAGTGGCTGCTACCGCGATGCCCGCGGGCCCCGCACCGCGCCCCGGTCACGAAAGGGGCTCCTCCCGGAGGAGGAGCCCCATGAAAGCGCACCTGTCAGAAATTGAACGTCGCGCCGGCCCAGAAGCGGCGTCCGTTCAGATCGAAGAAATAGGCGTTGAACGGATTGCCGCCGATGCTGTTCGCAAGGCCCGTCGTGTCCGCATTATATTCGGTGAGCGGCGGTTCCTTGTTGAACAGATTGTCGACGCCGAAGCGCAGCACCGCATTGCCGGTGACCGCATAGGTGCCGCTGAGATTGAACAGGTCGTAGGCCGGCGAGCCGGCGAACGGCGTGTTCTTGTCGAACGGATAGTTGATCGACTTCGCCGCCGGCAGATGCTGCCACTGCAGCGACACCGTCGCCGGACCCCAGGCGTAGCCGAAGGTGTTCAGCATCTTCCAGCGGAAGGCGCCCGGATTGAGGCCGTTTTCGGCGATGCCCGCGCTGCCGGCCGGGCCGAGGGTTCCGGCATATTCGACCAGCGGAGCGGTCGGCAGTCCGGCGGACTTCAGGGTGATCAGATAGTTGAAGACCGAATTGAGGTTGACCATGCCCGGCCCGAGATCGAACTGCCAGTCGAGCTGGGCGTCGATGCCTTCGGTACGGAAGCGGCCCGTATTGAGGAAGGTGACCTGCACATTGCCCAGCGCGCCGTCGCCGGCGACGCGGCCGATCGACTGACAGAAGGGCGACGCGGCCGCCGCCGCCGGATCCGAGGTGATCAGCGGGTTGTATTCGGGGCTGAAACACTGGAGCTGGGCGGTATCGAGCGACTGCGGGCCGATCGCGTCGTCGACCTTGATGTTGTAATAGTCGACCGACAGGCGAAGGCGGCGGAACAGGTCGTTCTGCACCGGCGAATTGATGACGGCGCCGATGGTCCACGTCTTGGCCTTTTCCGGCTTCACGTTCGGATTGCCGACCAGGGTCGGGAAGGCGAACGCCGGGCCCTGTGCGAGGTAGAATTGCGGATCGCCGTAGAAGCGATCGGCGGTTTCGGCGACCTCGCGGTTCATCAGGATGCGGCAGACGGCCTCCACGTTCGCGGCATTGGAGTTGGTCGCCGGATTGGCGGAATAGGACAGCGTATTGCTGCGCCGGCACACGTCGCCGCCGCCGGCCGCGGTGAAGGTCTGCTGCGGCGCCAGGAACAGTTCGGCGATGTTCGGGGCGCGCACCGCCTTGTTGAAGCCGCCGCGGAACCGCAGCCAGTTGTTGACTTCCCAGTCGGCCATCGCCTTCCAGGTGAAGCTGCTGCCCGTCGTATTATAGTCGGACACACGAGCGCCGAGGTTGATCTCGAACGTCTCGACGAAGGGCAGGTTGCCCAGGATCGGGATCAGAAGCTCGCCGTACAATTCGTCGACCGTGATCTTCCCTTCCGAATTGCCGCTCGGGTAGATGCCGATCGACTGGTCGAGGAACGAGCGACCCTGGGTGGTGACGGTGTCGTTCAGATATTCATATTTGTTCTCGCGGTGGCTGGCGCCCACCGCGGCCCGCAGGTCGCCGGCGGGAAGGGAGAAGAGGGCGCCCTGGGCGTTGAACTCGAACACCGTCTGCTTCATCGTCGACCGGTTCTTGAGATCGGCCGAGATCGCCTCGATGCAGTCCTGAGAGACGCCGTTCTTGTTGAACGGGTCGAAGCCGCTGGTGCAGGTCGCCGTCGCAGCGCCGAAGCCGCCGAACAGCGGATTGCCCTGGACGTTGAACCCGGCGCCCCAGTCGGGCGCGGAAACGACGGCCCGGAACCGCTCGAGCGAGGCGGTGCCGGTGATCAGGGAGTCCGTCTGCGATTCACCGTGGGAGGTGAAGACTTCCCAGGTCCAGTCGGTTCCAGGAACCCTGCCCTCGAAGCCCGCGACCATGTTGAAGGTGAAGACGTCCGTCTTCGCTTCGCGATTGGCATAGTTCAGATAGTAAGTGAGCTGCCAGTCGCAGGTCGCCCCGGAACCGGGCGCGCCCGGGACTACGGCAGGATCGCAGTGCAGCGTGTTGACGTAGAGATTCTGGAAGACTTCCGGGCTCACCCCGGCGGGGATCACGCGGCTTTGCAGGATCGTCTGCAGTTCCGGCGGAACGGCCCGCCCGTCGGCAGGAATGAGCGCCGCCCAGCCGTTCACCGACGGCGACGGCTGCTGGACGGTACGGGTGGATACCTTGGTGAAATCCGCCTGGGCGAAGACGCCGATCCAGTCGTTGATTTCGTAATTGCTGCGCGCGTAAATGTTGTAGCGCTGCAGTGGCAGGGTCAGCAGCTCGTCGATGAAGTTCTGCTTGAGCGCCCCGTCGGCCGTGCGTCCCCATTTGATGCCGTTGATATCGCCGTTGAACCGATCGGCGCCGCCCGGCGGGCTCTGGAAGAAGCCGGTGAATGCGGTGCCGTCGGCATTGAAATAGATGCGGGCATCGTTGGCGACCGCACCCGGCCCGAACAGGGAGTCGATCACCGCCTGGCTCGGGTTCACGCCACCCGCAACGAAGGGCTGGAAGGCCGAGAAATCGGGAAAGAATTCGGTTCCGGTGAAGCGCGGGTCGCGCCAGGCGTCGCGGAACCATGAACGATCGCGCCGGAGCGCCTTCTCGCGGTCGTTCATGGCGAGACCGAAGATGACGTTGCCGCGGCCGTCGTCGAAATTGGCGCCGGTGATGCCGCTGATGCTATATTCGAAACCGTCGCCGTGCTGCGAGATGCCGAGCTGGCCGTCGAGCTGCAGGCCCTGGAAATCCTTCTTGAGGATGAAGTTGACGACGCCGCCGACGGCGTCCGCACCATAGGTCGCGGAGGCGCCGCCGGTGATGATTTCGACGCGCTCCACAGCGGCGGCCGGAATGGTGTTGATGTCGACCACGCCCAGCGCGTTGGCGGGGGTGGCGCGGCGGCCGTCGATCAGGACGAGGTTGCGGTTGGTGCCGAGGTTGCGGAGCGACACGGTGGCCGCGCCGGGCGTGCTGGTGGCCGTTGCCTGGATGTCGCCGCCGAGGCTCGGGGTCTGGACCGGGGTGAAGGCCGGCAGCTTGTTGAGGTTGGTTTCGATCGCGGCGGTCGAGCTGTTCCTGATGAGATCGTCGTCGACGGTGACGATCGGGCTGTTCGCCTCGAAGTCACGCCGCTGGATGCGCGAACCGGTGACGATGATCGTCGCCTCTTCCTCGGCCGCCGTGGCCCCGGCGGGCGTTTCCTGCGCCCAGGCCGTTCCGCCGCCCGCGACCATGCTGAGCGCGCTCGAGCAGATCAGAGCCCGGCGAGTGATGCGCAGATTCGATTCAAGCATGTTTCCTCCCCCCTATTTCCGTGGGTGTCCACCGCCTTTTGGCTGGTGAACCGATCCCACCGAATCCCGCGGAGGAAGAAGAGGGAGCGCAAGGCCCCCGTACCCCGCCGCGGCCCCAAATGGGACCGACCCCAGGCAGGCTAGCTATCCTGCTACTATTTTCAATACCTATGATGCTACATACTTACCAATGCGGCGTGATCCGTGCATTTGGCTGGGCAGGGTTGCATTTTTGCCATAGTCGGCCGCACCGCATCTTCGCGGAACATGAGCTTCCGAGCTTCAACCAGAGGCAAAAGAGGATTTGAGGGATGCCTGAGCGCGAGCAGGAAAGCGCCGACCGGAAGGTCGAGGCGCTCGACGAAGACTATTTCGATCAGTGGTCGAGCCAATATGGCGCCTTCTACACCCCCGACGCGCGTATCGACCGCGAGTTCCGGCTGTCGCGCATGCTGGTCCTTGCCGGACGCAGCTGGCAGCACCGGATCGACAATATCCTGAGAAACGAGACCGGGCAGACCCGGGCTCGCTGGCAGGCGCTGTTCGCCCTGGCCTTCGCTCCACAGCCGGCGACGATGAGCGAATTGTGCAAGCGGGTGCGGGTGCAGTGGCCGACAATGGTGCGGCTGCTCGACGCGATGGACCGCGACGGCCTGATCCGGAGGGAAGAGAATCCCGCCGACGGCCGCTCGCGGCTGGTCTATCTCACCGAGCATGGCGAGGAGGTGATGCGCCAGATCCAGCCGATCCTGGACCGCGAGCGGTCGCGGATATTGCGCCACCTGAGCGACGAGGAACTGGAGACCTGCGCCGAGATGCTCCACCGGATCTTCGAGGACGCCATCAACCTCTGAGTCGGCGGCATGGACTGGCCGCCGGGCCGCGCTATGGTCTCGCCGCAACCGCAGAGAAGGGGAGGCCATGAGCGGGAGTCTGTTCGCAGCGTTGAGCGCCGGCAGGGATCGTTCGAAGACCGCGGTCGTCAGCGGCTGGGACCGGTCGATGACCTATGGCGATCTGTTCGATGCCAGCGGCCGGATGGCGCATCGCCTGGTCGCCCTGGGGGTGAAGAGCGGGGACCGGATCGCCGTCCAGACCGCCAAGAGCGCCGAGGTGCTGGTCCTCTATCTGGCCGCGCTGCGCGTCGGCGCCGTCTATCTTCCGCTCAACACCGACTATACGCCGGCCGAAGTCGGCTATTTCCTGGGCGATGCCGAGCCTGCGCTGTTCGTCGTCGATCCATCCGTCGCCGGGGCGGCCGCCGGCATCACTGAGGGGTCGTCGGCGCGGGTCGCGACGCTGGGGACCAACGGCCGCAGCGGCACCCTGCTGGAGGGGTTCGAGAATCTGCCTGCCGCGTTCGACGACGTGGAGCTTTCCCCGGACGATCTGGCTGCCATTCTCTATACCTCGGGAACCACCGGCCGTTCCAAGGGCGCGATGCTGACCCACCGGAACTTGCTGTCGAACGCGGAGACACTGGTGCGCGAATGGCGGTTCACCGCCGAGGACGAGTTGCTCCACGCGCTGCCGATCTACCATACCCACGGCCTGTTCGTGGCGACCAACGTGCCGCTGCTCGCCGGGGCGACCATCCGCCTGCTGCCCAGGTTCGACCTGGACGCGATCTTCCGCGGATTCGAGTCGGCGACGGTGATGATGGGAGTGCCGACCTTCTACACCCGCCTGCTGGCCGATCCGCGGCTGGACCGCGCCTCGACCGCCGGCATGCGCCTGTTCGTTTCCGGCTCGGCGCCCTTGCTGGCCGAGACGCATCGGGCGTGGGAGGCCGCGACCGGGCACCGGATCCTCGAGCGCTACGGCATGACCGAAACCAACATGAACAGCTCCAATCCCCATGACGGGGAGCGGCGGCCCGGCACCGTCGGCCTGGCGCTGCCCGGCGTGTCGATCCGCGTGGTCGATCCGGAGACGCGAACGCCGCTTCCGGCCGGAGAGATCGGCATGGTCGAGGTGCGCGGCCCAAATGTGTTCAAGGGCTATTGGCGGATGCCGGAGAAGACGGCCGCCGAACTGCGCGAGGACGGCTATTTCATCACCGGCGACCTCGGCCGGCTGAGCGAGGACGGCTATCTGGAGATCGTCGGGCGCGGCAAGGACCTGGTGATCTCCGGCGGCCTCAACGTCTATCCCAAGGAAGTGGAAAGCGAGATCGACGCGATCGACGGCGTCGAGGAATCGGCGGTCATCGGCATTCCCGACCCGGATTTCGGTGAGGCGGTGACGGCGGTGGTCGTGCGCAGCCCGGGGAGCACGGTCACCGAGGCCGGGATCCGCGAGGCGCTTTCCGAGCGGCTGGCGCGGTTCAAGCTCCCCAGGACGATCGCCTTCGTCGACGCGCTTCCCCGCAACACCATGGGCAAGGTGCAGAAGAGCGTGCTGCGCGAGCGCTTTTCCGCGAAGGGTACGTAGCGCAACGGGGTGCGTCGGGTTTACAATGCTTAGCACTGCAACTACCCACGGGAGGCACCGGCAGCCCGCCGGCTGACTCTCGCGGCATCCGTCCCTCCCGCGCAGGTTCTGTGCGGAACATCCTCGACGCAAGGCAGCAAGGCTCGGCCTGCCAGCACCCAAGCGATCCCGTTCGAGAGGGGGAAGAGGATGAGCCTGTTCAGCGAGACGATCGAACCGAAACTGGATGCCGTCGCGGCGCAGGCGGCGGAGGATGCCGAGGCGACCGACCGGGACGGACGGTTTCCGCGCCGGGTGGTGGAGACGTTCCTGAATTCCGGACTGGGCGGGCTGATCTCCGCGCCCGAGACCGGCGGTCTCGGCGCCGGCCTGCGCGAGGCCTCGCAGGCGGTGGAGCGGATCGGCCGCGCCTGCGGATCGAGCGCGATGGTCGTGGCGATGCATTATTGCGGGGCCGCCGTCGTCGAGGCGCATGGTAGCGCGGAGGCGCGCCGGAGCATCGGATCCGGGGAAGCGCTCGCCACGCTCGCCTTTTCGGAGGCGGGTTCCCGCAGCCATTTCTGGGCGCCGGTTTCCACCGCCCGCCGGGAAGGCGCGGAAGTGGTGCTCGATGCCCGCAAGAACTGGGTGACCTCCGCCAATCATGCCGACCTCTACATCTGGTCCAGCCAGGCGACCGCGGGCGAGGGGAGCGCGATCTGGCTCGTGCCGCGGCAGACGGCGGGCGTGACTCCGACCGCGGCCTTCGACGGAATGGGCCTGCGCGGCAACGATTCCGCGCCGGTGACCGCCGAGGGCGCCCGCATTCCGGCTTCGGCGCTGCTGGGTGAGGACGGCAAGGGCGCGGACGTCATGCTGGGCACGGTCCTGCCGGTCTTTTCCGTTCTCAATGCGTCCGCGGCGCTCGGGATCATGCGGGGCGCGATCGAGCGCACCATCGCCCATGCGGGCGGCACCCGCTTCCAGCATCTCGGACAGGCGCTGAGCGACCTGCCGACCATCCGCGCCTATGTCGCCCGGATCCAGTTGAAGGCCGATCTGGTCGCGGCGCTGCTCGCCGGGGCGATCGCCGCGATCGAAGCGCCGGGGGACAGCACCATGCTGCGGGTGATGGAAGTGAAGGCAGCGGCCGGCGAAAGCGCGACCGAAGTGACCGACATCGCCATGCGCGTCTGCGGCGGCGCGGCCTTCCGCAGGGAAGTGGGGGTCGAACGCTATTTCCGCGACGCCCGCGCCAACACCGTCATGGCACCGACCACCGACCAGCTCTACGACTTCATCGGCCGCGCACTGTGCGGCATCGACCTGTTCGCCTGAGGAGCCTCCGCATGACCTCGACGTTCATTCTCGGCGCCGTCGCCTACGACCCCAAGGTCGTCACCATCTGGGACGGCTTCAAGGACCATTTCGCCGCCAACGGCCTCGCTTTCGACTATATCCTCTATTCCAATTATGAGGCGCAGGTGCGCGGCCAGTTCGCCGGCCACTGCCACGTCGCCTGGAACTCGCCGCTGGCCTGGATCGAGGCGGAACGGCTCGCCGCCCGGCAGGGACGCACCGCCCGCGCGGTGGCGATGCGCGACACCGACCGCGACCTCACCAGCGTGGTGGTGGCGCGCAGGGATTCCGGCATTGCGGGACCCGCCGACCTCAAGGGGAGGAAGGTGGCGGTCGGCGCGGTCGATTCCCCGCAGGCGACGCTGATCCCGCTCGAACATCTGGCAGCGGCCGGGCTGGCGGCCGGCAGCGATTTCGAGGTCGTCCACTTCAACATCGGCGAAGGCAAGCATGGCGACCATATCGGCGGCGAGCGGGACGCCGCCCGGGCGCTGATGGCCGGGGAGGTCGATGCCTGTTGCATCCTGGACGCCAACCGCCTGCTGTTCGCACGCGAAGCCACTCTCCCGTCGGAAAGGACGGTCGTGATCGCGGAGACCGAGCCCTTCGATCATTGCAACTTCACCGTGCTCGACGATGCCCCCGAGGCGCTGGTCCGGCGCTTCGTCGAGATCCTGCTCGCCATGTCCTTTTCCGATCCCGCCGTCCGCCCGCTGCTGGAGATGGAAGGGCTGCGGCAGTGGCTGCCCGGGCGCACGACCGGCTATGGCGCGCTCAACCGGGCGGTCGACCGGACCGGCTTCCTCGAACCGTTCCTCGACGGCTGAGGCGCGGCCGGTGCGCGTCGATCTCGAAGGGATCGGGCTCGATGGGGGCGGGGACCTGTTGCTGAAACGGGCGCTCCGGCGGCTGCCGGACGGCGGAGGGCTGGAAGTGACTGGTTCCCACCCCGAACTGGCATTGCAGCTGCGCACCTGGGCCCGCATCGCAGGTCTCGGCCATGAGCCGGCGGATGCCGCGACCGGGCGGCCGGCGCGGCTGATCCGCACCGAACGGTTCGAGCATGCGCCGACCGAACGTGCCGGACGCGCGGGGCTCGACGGGGTAGCCGACCATGCGCCGCCCCATTGGGGCCTTGCCGGGCGCAGTGCGGAGGTCGAGCTCGGCGGCCCGACCTTCGATTTCGGGCTGGTCGACAAGGCCGAGCTGTGGGCCGACGATGCGGCGCGTCTCTACGCCCGCGCGGCCGCTGCGCAATGGGACCCGGACAGCGCGATCGACTGGACCGCCCCGATCGAGCATGACGAGGAAATCGAGGATGCGGTCGTCCAGGTGATGACCTATCTGATCGAGAATGAGACGGCGGCCCTGCTGGTGCCGGCGCGCTTCCTCGCCCGGCTCCACCCGCATTTCCGCGAAGTGATGCAGCTACTGGCCATGCAGGCCGCCGAGGAAGCGCGCCACATCGAGGTGTTCACGCGCCGCGCGCTGATGCGCCGACCGGCGCTCGGCCTGTCGACCACGGGCGGCCAGGCGTCGCTCAAGACCCTGATCGACGAACCGGACTTCGCGCTCGCCTCTTTCCTGCTGAGCGTGATGGGGGAGGGCAGTTTCCTGGTCCTGCTCGACTTCCTGCATCAGACCGGACCCGATCCGATCACCCGGGCGGTGTGCCGGCTGGCCGCCCAGGACGAGGCCCGGCATGTCGCCTTCGGCCTCGCCCATCTGCGCCGTCACGCGCAGGAGGATCCGGCGCTGCCCGCGCGGCTCGCCCAGGCGATGCACCGGCGCCACGCCGAACTGGCGCAGACGGCCGGCCTCAACGAGCGCGTGTTCGAGAGCCTGACCCTGATGGCCGCCGGCGGCTACGCGCCGCACGCGATCGCGCGGGGCCATGCCCGCGTCATGCAGCTCCAGGCCGACATGGACATGGCCCGGCGCACGAGCCTGGCGAAGCTCGGCTTTCCGGCCGAGGAGGCGGCGGCGCTGTCCCGGCTCCACACCCGCAACTTCATGTAGCGCACCGCGCGGGCCGTCAGATCACGATCGCGCCCGAGACGAGGCCATAGACCCCCACCACCGCGCCGAGCGCGATCGCGGCGAGCAGCAGCCATTCGGCCGGTGCGAACAGCCGCCGCCCCTGTTCCCGCATTGCCAGCACGAACAGGATGGTGCCGGGAAGATAGAGCAGGGCGGAGAGCAGGAGAAATTTCATGCCGCCCGCCCAGAGCATCAGGCAGGCATAGAAAGTGGCGAGCGCCGCAATGAGGAGATCGGTGCGGCGCGTCCTTTCCTCGCCCGCATAGGTTTCGCCGGTCCAGGCGAGGCGGACGCCATAGGCCGCCACCAGCAGATAGGGGACGAGGGTCATGACGCCGGTCATCTTGAGCGCCATGGCGAAGCCTTCCTCGGCGAACCAGGAGATGAACAGGAAGGCCTGGATCACCCCGTTGCTGAGCCACAGCGCCGCCGAGGGCGCGCCGACCGCATTCTCCCGGCCGAGCGCCCGCGGCATCACGCCGTCGCGCCCGGCGGCATGGACCACTTCGGCGGCGAGCAGCGACCAGGACAGATAATTGCCGAGCACCGAGACCAGCAGCCCGATGCTGACGAACACGCCGCCCCAGGGGCCGACGATATGGCTCATCACCCCGGCCATGGAGGGGTTGGGCAGAGCGGCGAGCTCCGGCCGGTGGAGTACGCCGTAGGAGGTGATGGTGACCAGGATGAGCAGGCACAGCACGGTGAGGAAACCGATCACGGTCGCCAGCCCGACGTCCTTGCGCCGCATCGCATAGCGCGAATAGACGCTCGCCCCCTCGATCCCGACGAAGACGAACACGGTGACCAGCATGGTGCCGCGGACCTGGTTGGCGACCGAGCGGAAGGTGGGCGCCTCGCCCCCCCAGAAATTGGCGGCGAAGATGTCGGTGCGGAAGGCGGCGACGGCGACGGCCACGAACAGCAGGATCGGGACGATCTTGGCATAAGTGGCGATGGCGTTGAGGGCGGCGGCATTCTTGACGCCGCGCAGCACAAGGATGTGGACGCCCCACACCAGCAGCGAGGCGCCGACGATGGCCGCGACGGTGGTGCCGTCGCCGAAGATCGGAAAGAACTGCCCGAGCGTCGCCTTGATGAGGATCAGGCAGGCCGTGTCGGCAAAGCAGGCGCCGATCCAATATCCCGCCGCCGCGAAGAAGCCGACATAGGAGCCGAACCCGGCCCGGGCATAAGCGAAGATGCCGGCGTCGAGGTCCGGCCGTCGCTGCGCCAGCTTCTGGAAGACGAAGGCCAGCATCAGCATGCCCGACCCGGCGATGACCCAGGCGATCATGGCGCCAAGCCCGCCCGTAACCCGCCCGAACGCCGCCGGCAGCGCGAAGATGCCGGAGCCGATCATTGAACCGACGACCAGCGCCGTCAGCGCACGCAGGCTAAGTTTCTGCTCGGTCGCGGCCGCCATGGTGGGCCGGCAGCATGAAGGCGGCCGGGGGTGGTGGATATCGGGTGAAGACCTGAGGAGGGGCCCAATGATATTGGCGACACCGATGCCCTGGCTGACAGGCAGCTCCGCGGGAGAAATGCCCTTTCCTAAGGTGAAGAATTACTCGCCTCGGCCGGCTCTTCCGGCTTAGACCTCCGACTGCTGACGGCTGCAGAGGGTGGGGCTGGGAGCTATTGGCGCTCCGAAAAGATGGTGGACGCACTAGGGCTCGAACCTAGGACCCGCTGATTAAGAGCTTTACCAAATGGGTTCGTAG
>Ga0182748_1000410_pt1 | contig 46336 bp, 42 predicted proteins | sample eDN3rd37CKraftOP_FD_128877 | JGI IMG/M metagenome (GOLD analysis project Ga0182748, IMG submission 128877) | Enriched Organic Plus compost microbial communities from Emeryville, California, USA - eDNA 3rd pass 37_C Kraft OP (version 2) (version 2) ... | reverse complement strand
CGTGCGAGCGGGGGGCGGCGCGCGCGGCCAGCGCGGCGTAGCCCGCCCGCGGCTCCAGTTCCTTGAGCCGGCCGGCCACGGCTTCGATATGCTGCCAGGCGCGTTCGTGGTCGGGATGGGACGCGCGCCAGCGCTGCCAGCGCTGGCGGTCGGCGTCGCTGGCTTCGCCGGACATCAGCACGGTCAGCCATTCGGCGGCCTGGTCGGCGACGGATTCGTCCAGGGGCAAACCCCCCGCCATGGGGAGGGAGGACGGCGCGGGCGCGCGGGATGCGGCGGCAGGCATGGCGGCCGATGCCCCTATGCCAGGATGGCGAACAGGCATTGCCGATTGGCGCGCATCAGATACTGCTTGACGGAGCTGGCCGAGACGCCCAGCCGCCGGGCGATCTCGGCGTAACTGAGCCCGGCCAGGTGGGCGAGCAGGAAGGCTTCCCGGACGCGGGGAGGCAGGCCGTCCAGCGCGCGGTCGACCTGCTGCAGGGTTTCCAGGGCCTGCAGCCGCGCTTCCGGGGACGGGGCGCAGTCTTCCGGCAAGGCCGCCAGCATGTCGAGGTAGCTGGTTTCCAGCAACTGGCGCCGGCGGTGGTGCGCCACCAGGCGGCGCGCGACCGTGGCCAGGAACGGCCGCGGCACGCGGATGCCGCCCGCGGCGTTGGCGCGCATGACGCTGACGAAAGTGTCCTGCGCCAGGTCCGCCGCCAGGAAGGAATCGCCCAGCCTGCGCTGCAGCCAGCGTTGCAGCCAGCCGTGGTGGTCGGCGTACAGGGCTTCGATGTCTTGCTGCAGGGTGAGTTCTGTGGTGCCCACGGATCCCCCGTTCCTGGCATGCCAGCCGGCAAGGAATTGGTAAAAAAATAATGAGAATTATTATTATTCTATGGGATAGCGGGCACCAGTGGAAGCCGGCCAGACGAATCCCGCCGCAGGCCTGTCCACTGCGCCAGGCTACCCCGGCCTGCCTGGCGCCCGAACCGGCCTGCCGGTCGAGGAACAGGGGGATGGACGCCTTGCACCTCGCCCCTCGGCTGCTGTTTCCAGGTGTCGTAAATTATTAAATAGTAATGATTATCATTCGTGATATTATTTATCTATCAACGCCCGCCGGGGGGGGGATCCCGCCAGGGCCAGAAAGAGGAAACCCATGTCCGGAAATCATCGTGTCCCGGGCCCGCTGAGCGCCCGGCCCCATGGCCTGCGCCGGGGCTTGCTTCTATGCGTGGCCGTGGCGCGCAGGGCGGTGCCTGCGCTGCGTGCCCTTGCGGCGGGCGGTATGCTGCTGTCTCCCATGGCCTTCGCGCAGACTCCGGGCGGTACGCCGGCGCCCGACGGCAACGTGGTCGTTCTGCCCGGCGTGACGGTCACCGGTCAGCTGGCCGAAGGCGATGCGCCCGCGCCCTACGCCGGCGGGCAGGTCGCCACGGGTGCCCGGCTCGGCGTGCTCGGCAACCAGGACGTGATGGATACGCCTTTCAACGTCACCAGCTATACGGCGGAACTGATCGAGAACCAGCAGGCGCGCACCATCGCCGACGTGCTGACGAACGACCCGTCGGTGCGGTTCACCACGTCGAGCGGGCATGCCTACGAGAACTTCCGCATCCGCGGCTTCGACGTGAACCAGAACGACCTGGCGCTCGACGGCATGTACGGCCTGCTGCCGGTCGGGCATACCCCGGTGGAAATGTTCGAACGGGTGGAAGTGCTCAAGGGGCCCAGCGCGCTCTTCTACGGCATGTCGCCCAGCGGCGCGGTCGGCGGCACGGTCAACCTGGTGCCCAAGCGCGCCGGGGACGAGCCGCTGAGCCGGGTTTCCGTCGGCTATCAATCCGAAGGGCAGTTTGGCACCCATGTCGACCTGGGGCGCCGCTTTGGCGAGGGGAACGCATGGGGCCTGCGCGTGAACGGTGTGTTCAGCGACGGCGATACCGAACTCGACGGCCAGTCCAAGAAGCGCGAATTCCTTTCCGCGGCGCTGGACTACCGGGGCGGCGGCCTGAAGGCGTCGATCGACGCCTACACCAGCCGGGAATCCTTCCGCGGCGGCACCCCGGCCATGTTCTGGATCGCAGGCACCGACATCCCCGATGCGCCCGACCCTTCCGTGAACCAGTTTCCCGCCGCGCGTGGCACGCTGGACAGCAAGGCCCTGATCGGCCGGGCCGAATACGCGTTCAACGGCAATGTGTCGGTCTTCGCCGGCATAGGCGTGCGCAACCACGATTACTCGGGCTTCATCAACGGCACGCACGTGCGCAGCATCGACGGGGCCGGCAACAGCACCTCCTCGGTCACCGTCGCGTCGCGGGGCTACGACGACAGCGTATCGTCGGAGGCAGGCCTGCGCCTGGCGTTCGATACGGGTCCCGTGGCGCACGAGATGGTGCTCCAGGCTTCCTATCTGGAAATGGAGTCGGGCGGGGCCAGCGCCATGTCGCCCTTTTCCACCAACATCTATCGCCCGGTCTACCACGACTTGCCGGCAACTCCGGATTCCGCGCCCAAGACTGCCGAAAATACCCTGTCCGGCGTGGCGCTGGTGGACACGATGTCCTTCATGGACGACCGGCTGAGGCTGACGCTGGGCCTGCGCCACCAGACCGTCAAGACCAAGAACTTCGACGCGGCCACCGGCGCGGTGACCGCTTCCTACGACAAGAGCGCCCTGACGCCCGCCGTGGCCGTCGTGGCCAAGCCGTGGGGGCCGGGGATTTCCCTCTACGCCAACTATGTGCAAGGGCTGAGCAAGGGCGACAGCGTGACGGCGCCGACCTATGCGTACGACCATACGTTCGCGCCCTACAAGACCGAGCAGAAGGAAATCGGCGTCAAGTGGAATGCCGGCACCTTCGCCCACACCGTCAGCCTGTTCGAAATCACCAAGCCCACCCTGATCCGGCTTGCCGGCAACGTGCCTTCCGACGGCGGCGAAAAGCGCGTCCGCGGGCTGGAATGGAACACCTTCGGCGAAGTGGCGCGCGGGGTGCGCCTGCTGGGCGGCGCGGCCTATACCCAGGGCGTGCAGACCAAGACCGCGGGTGGCGCCTACGACGGCAATACCGCGGTGGGCGCGCCGCGCTGGCAGGCCAACCTGGGCCTGGAATGGGATCCGGTCTGGGTGCCGGGCCTGACGCTCAGCAGCCGCGTATCCGCCTCTTCCAGCCAGTACCTGGACGCGGCCAATACGCAGAGGATCCCGGGCTGGGCCGTGTTCGACGCGGGGGCGCGCTACGCCACGGCGCTGTACGGACGCAAGCTGGTCCTGCGCCTGGACGTCGACAACCTGTTCGACCGCCATTACTACTCGGGCGCTTTCAGCGACACCACGCCCATCGCCACCTTCGGAACCGGACGTACGGTGATGGCTTCGGTGACGGTGGATTTCTGACGCCGAACCAGGTCGGGCCGGGACCCGCGGGCAGATTCCCGGCCCGGCCGTTTCCGCCAGGGCCGCGATCATGACACCGATGACACTGTTTACTTTCGCCGGATTCGTCGCCGTTACGGCGGGCTGTACATGCCTTTACCTGTCTTCGCCCAACCAGCGGTGGCTGGCCGGGCCGTGGCCGGCGGGGCCGGCGCGGGCCGCCGGCGCGGCCCTGCTGGCCCTGGGCGCGCTGGGCCTGGCGCAACGCGCCCAGGCGCTGACGGCGGTCTTCATCTTCGTCACGGCCGCGATGCTGGTGTTCGTCGCGCTGCCTTACCTCGGAGCGTTCCTGGATGCGCGCCGCGACCGCTGAGGCCTCCCGCCGCAAGCCGCCGGCGGTCAGGCGCGACTGGGTTTCCAAGACCCTGGCCGGTACGCTGCTGGGGCTGTCCCTGGCCCTGGCGCCAAGCGGGCTGTACTCGGAATTCAACGCCGCCATGCCCTTGCCGGTACGCGGCCAGCTGATGATGTGGATGGTGCCGCCCATCTGGCTGGGCACGCTCTCGGGCGTGTATTTCTTCGGCAGCGGGCTGCGCGCGTGGCTGTGGCTGGGCGGCGCCAATGCCGTGGCCTATGGCGCCCTGCTGGCACTGCGCCTGTCCGCCTAGCGCCGACAGGTCTTGCCCGGAACCGACATGAGAGCCGACTTCGTACGCATCTACAAATCGGTCCATACCTGGACCGGCATCCTGAGCGGCATGGCCCTGTTCATTGCCTTCTACACGGGCGCCCTGACCGTTTTCAAGGAGCCCATCACACGTTGGGCGACGGCGCCCGTCCAGGCCCGGCTCGTTCCTCTGGAAGCCGCGCAGCCGCTGATTCTCAAGGCCCTGGCGGCGGACCCGCAGGTGGCCCGGGGTTTTGCCGTCCACCTGGAGGACGCCGAGCACGTGATCGCCCGCATGGAGTGGGAGGTGCGCGACCCGCAGGCGGACGACCATGACGAGACCGGCACTCGCCACTACGGCGCGGTGCTGGATGCGAAGGGGGAGGTCCGGGTGCAGGAATTGCAGCCTTCTCCCCTGGCCGGCTTCATCGACGTGCTGCACCGGGTGGTCGGCCTGCCCGCGGACTCCGACCCCAACCGCTGGTTCATGGGCGTGGTCGCGGCGCTGTATACGCTGGCGCTGGTTTCGGGCGTGGTGGTGCTGCTGCCATCCCTGGTCAAGGATTTCTTCGCCCTGCGGGTGGGCAAAAACCTAAAGCGCATGTGGCTGGACGCGCACAACGTGGTGGGCATCCTCAGCCTGCCCTTCCATCTCGTCATGGCGTTGACGGCGGTGGTCTTTGCCTACCACGACCAGATCTACGACCTGCAGGACCGCTTCCTGCACCGGGGCGGGTGGGGCCAGGCCTTTCCCAGGCCGCAGGGCGAGCCCGCCAGCGTTCCCGCCCGCGACCCCTCGGCCATGCTGACGCCTGCGCAACTGGTGCAGGCCGCGCGGGCCGCGGCTCCGGGCTTCGAGCCCACCCTGCTGCAGTACCAGCAGGTCACCGGGCCGCGGGCAGTGGTGCGCGTCTGGGGCAAGGACGCCGCAGCGGTCTCGCCCAGGGCCATGGGCGGCTTCGCCGCCTTCGATCCCTACAGCGGCAAGCTCCTGAGCACGGACTACCTGCCGGGTCGGCAGGACACTCCCAACCTGTTCATCAGCAGCTTCTTCGCCCTGCACATGGCTTCCTTCGGAGGCGCGGAAGTGCTGTGGATGTATTTCCTGCTGGGCATGGCGGGAGCCTGGCTGTTCTACAGCGGCAACCTGCTGTGGATAGAGACGCGCCGCCGCCGGGCCGCCCGGAAGGATCCTGCGCTGCCGCCGCAGCGCCTGGACGCGCGCCTGATGGGCGCGGCCACCGTGGGGGTCTGCCTGGGCTGCGTATGCGGCACATCCCTGACCATCGCCGGCGGCAAATGGCTGCACGGCGCGCCGGGGGACATGCTCGCCTGGCACCAGGCTCTCTACTACGCCATGTTCTTCGGCTGCATCGCCTGGGCCTTCTGGCGGGGCGCCGCGCAGGCGGCCGTCCATCTCCTGTGGGCCGCATCGCTGCTGACCCTCGCCATTCCGCTGACCACCCTGCTGGCATGGCTGGCGCCCGGCACGGGCATGTGGGCGCACGCGTCACCAGGCACACTGGGCGTGGATGCGGTCGCTCTGGCGGGGGCATTGTGCTTCGCCTGGATGGCGCGGGCCACTGCGCGCCGCATGGCTTCGGGGCCGCAGGACAGCGTCTGGTCCGGCAGGCGGGCGCCGGAACGGTTGTCCGGCAGTGTCTCCCTTGCGCAGCGCTCCGAGTCTCGATGAAGGCATGTGCGTCGTCGCGGACGCACCCGCCGGGTCCACGCCTTGTCCGGCCTCGAACGGGCGGGTTCGGGGGGGGCTGTGCGCTCAGGGACGGGCGGATGCGACGTTCCCCCGGGTGGCATGGTCGTTCGCTGCCCGCGTACGCATATATGCCAGCGGGCTGGATCGCATTTCCGACCGAAAGGCATATATGAATGCCGAGGTCGAGCTGTAGCCGAGCTCCAGCGCGGTACTGGTCACGTCAAAGCCGTTCTCGAGAAGCTCCACGGCCCGGAACAATTTGAGTTTGCGGCGCCAGCTGCGGAGGGTCAGGCCGGTCTCCGCCAGGAATCTCCGGGTCAGCGTGCGCCCGGACATGCCAAGTTCCGTGCCCCATTCATCGGGGCCGCGCGGATCCGCCGGGTTGTTGTACAGCGCTTCGCACAGCTTCAACAGCGCGTGGCTCGTGGGCCATGCCAATACCGCCGAAATCGGGCGAACACGGCGCAACTGATCCAGGACCAGTTGATAAATGCGCCCGAGATAGCCATCCGTATCCGCCTCGCCATGGACGGTCCTCGCTTCGACGATAAGTGCCCTCAACAAGGGAGACACGCCAAAAACCGTCACCCCGCGTTCTGCGAGGGCCCCGCCCGGGTTATGGGACAGCCATAGGCTGTGGTAATCCGCGCCAAGGAAAGAACCGACGCTGTGCACCGCACCCGGGGGAATCCAGGCGGCCTGGTCCGGCGAAATGGCGAAGGACTGTCCGTCTGCAACAACCATCAGGACGCCTGAAATCGCGTAGACGACCTGGTTCCATTCGTGAGTATGCGCAGCGAAGTATTGCCGGGCACGGATGGACTGCACGCGCGCCGTCATGGGGGACGGAGGCAGGGCGTCCGGCGGGGCAGTAATGGTCATCCATTGCATTGGCAGAGCCTCCGTGGCGTCAATTCTATATAAATAGTCTCTTTATCGACAGACGGACAGCGTCTCCACGGGTTGTAATAGCGCACGAACCTTATCGGAAGGCAAGGTCCGGCATGGTCAGGCCCATGGTGGCGATGACTGGGAAAAGCCGGCACGGGGCAACGCCGGTGCCGGTACGAGAATTCCTGCCGTATCGCCTCTATGGAAAATGACGGATAGCAATCCCGCCTTGAAGCAAGACTCCTCCCCTGTTTTGCCCGAAGCCGTCCAGCGGGGAAACATATGGCGGCTTTCCATCGCGCAGGCGCTGGCCGGGGCGAACTCGGTAGTGATCTACGCCACGGGATCCATCGTCGGCAGCATGCTCGCCCCGACGCCCATGCTGGCGACCTTGCCGATTTCCATCTTCGTGGTGGGCATGGCGGCATGCACCCTGCCCGTCGGTGCGATCGCCAGGCGTCATGGCCGGCGGGCGGCTTTCCTGCTGGGAGCCGGGGCCGGCGTACTGGCCGGGCTGCTGGCCATGCTCGCGGTCGTCATGGGAGGGTTCTGGCTATTCTGCCTGGCGACATTCTTTGGCGGCGTGTATGCGGCGGTGGTGCTGACCTTCCGGTTCGCGGCCGCTGACGGAGTGGCGCCGGAGCGGCGCGCGCGCGCCTTGTCGCTCGTCATGGCCGGCGGCGTCGCCGCCGGGGTCGTCGGGCCCCAGCTGGTGACCTTGACGATGGATCTATGGCCGCCGCACATGTTCGCCGCCACCTTTATCGGGCAGGCTGCGGTCGCCGCGGCCTCGGCGCTCATCCTGCTGGGCGTGCGGCTGCCCGCATCGACCGCGCAAGAGAGGGCTGGCGGACGGCCGCTCACGGAGATCGCGCTGAACCCGCGTTTCATCGCGGCGGTGATCTGCGGCGCGGTTTCCTACATGCTGATGAACTTCCTGATGACGGCTGCGCCGCTCGCGATGCATATGTGCGGCCATTCCCAGGCCTCCGCCAATCTGGGCCTGCAATGGCACGTCATTGCCATGTATGCGCCCAGCTTCTTCACGGGCAGGCTGATCTCGCGTTTTGGCGCCGGGCGAATGGCGATGGCGGGCTTGCTGCTCATCGGCCTGGCGGCGGCCGTCGGGCTGGGCGGCTTGGAGATCATGAATTTCTGGTGGTCACTGATCCTGCTGGGCGTAGGATGGAATTTCGGGTTCCTGGGAGCCTCTGCGCTGGTCCTGGAATGCCACCGGCCCGAGGAAAAGACGCGCGTCCAGTCGCTCAACGATTTCATCGTTTTCGGTCTGATGGCGGTCGGGTCGTTTTCGTCCGGGGGGCTGTTGTCCGCCTATGGCTGGAACACGGTGCTCTGGGTGTCTTTCGTTCCGCTTGCCTTGTCGGCGGTGGCGCTTGTGATGGCCATCCGGCGAAGCGCCTCTGCTGCGCCCGGATGAGTGGAGCAGGGCGCCTCCGGCCTTCCATGGGAGGCGCCTTGCCAGCTTCTGCCGGCCGATAGGGGCGTGGGAGCAATCCGGCCATCGCCGCATGCCGCTTGCGCGGCATGCGGCGCCGTCAGCGCATGGTGACGAATTCTTCCGCTGCGGTGGGGTGAATCGCGACGGTATTGTCGAAGTCCGCCTTGGTCGCGCCCATCTTGAGCGCCACGGCGAAGCCCTGCAGTATCTCGTCCATGCCGTAGCCGATGCCGTGGATGCCGACGATGCGCTCCTCGGGGCCCACGCAAACCAGCTTCATGCGGGCGGGCTGCCGGTGCGAGGTCACGGCCGTATACATGGACGTGAAAGCGGACTGGTAGACCTTGACGCGGTCCTTGCCGAAGCGCTCGCAGGCCTGCGGCTCGGTGAGGCCCACCGTGCCGATGGGCGGATGGCTGAAGACGACGGTCGGCACGTTCTCGTAGTCCAGATGCTCGTCGGGCTTGTTGTTGAACAGGCGCTCGGACAGCCGCCGTCCCGCCGCCACCGCGACCGGCGTCAGCTCGACGCGCCCCGTAACGTCGCCCACCGCGTGGATGTTGGGCACGTTCGTCCGTTCGTACTTGTCGACCGCGATATAGCCCCGGTCATCCAGCGCGATGCCGGCCGCATCCGGCCGCAGGGCCGCGGTGTCCGGGACGCGGCCGATCGCCCAGACGATGCAATCGAAATCGTGACGTTCGCCGTTGGCCAGGTGGAGCGTCAGGGTTCCGTCGGGCTGTTTTTCCACGGATGCGGGCACTGCCTGGCGATGCAGGGTGGGTCCGCCGGTTTCCATGGCCTGCGTGAGGGCGTCGCCCAGCATGGGATCGAAGTGGCGCAAGGGGGCGTCGCGGCGCACGAACAGGTGGGTGTCGGACCCCAGGGAATGGAGGACGCCGGCGATTTCCACTGCGATGTAGCCGGCGCCGACGACCGCGGTCCGGCGCGGTAGCGCGGCCAGGGCGAAAAAGCCGTCGGAGTCGATGCCGTGCGAGGCGCCGGGGATGTCCGGCCAGGCTGGCCGCGTGCCGGTGGCGATCAGGATGTTGTCCGCCGTGTAGCGCGCGTCGCCGACTTCGACGGTGCGGGCATCGACGAAGCGCGCAAAGCCGTTGACCAGCGTCACCCGGTTGCGGTCCAGGCCGGTGCGATAGGACGTATGGATGCGGTCGATATAGGCGCTGCGGTTGGCGACCAGCCGGGACCAGTCGAAGCGTTCGACGGTCGTGTCGAAACCGTAGTCGGGGCCGTACTGGCGTATGGCGTCGGCGATCTGCGCGGCATACCACATGACTTTCTTGGGCACGCATCCGACGTTGACGCAGGTGCCGCCCAGCTCCCTGGCTTCGATCAGGGCACATTTTTTCCCGTACATGGCGGCGCGGTTGGCCGAGGCGATGCCGCCGCTGCCTGCGCCGATGACGAGGTAGTCATAGTGAGTCGAGGATGTCATGGGTTTCCCTATGTCGAGTGCCGCGCGCGGACCGGGGCGCCGCCCCCGTTCTCGAGACGCTGGCAGCACGGCCGGTGCGATGGTCAGGCTTGTCCGGGCAGCCCTGGGCCAGGCCGGCGGGCAGCCGCCGGACGGCCCCCAGGGCCGGTCTGCCCGAACGATACCATCGTCGCGCATAGGGATGCTTGCGGCATCTAGAACTTGTACGACAAGCTGCCGATCACCGTTCTTTCGTTTCCGTACCAGCAGCGGCCGCCGGATTCGCAAATGGAAAGGTACTTCTTGTTCGCCAAGTTGTTGACGTTCAGCGCCAGCCTCATGGGGCCGCGTTCGTACGAGGCCATGGCGTCGAACAGGGTCCGGGACGGAACGCTTGCCCCGCCGTTCTCCTCGAGCAGGCCGTTGGTGATCCTGCCGGTGTAGCGCGCGCCCATTCCTACGCGCAGCCCGGGCAGTCCGACGGAAGCCAGATGGTGAACGGCCCAGATCGAGGCGGTGTTCTTCGGCGTGCCTTCCGTCTGGACGCCGACGTCGCTGCCGGTCAGCACGTCCCCCTTCACGGTTTCCTGCTTCGTGTAGGTGTACTGCGCGATGATGTCCCAGTACTTGAGCCGGGCGGCCATGTCCAGCTCGAAGCCCTTGGCTTCTTCTTCGCCCGATTGCAGGTAATAGCCCGGATGCGCCGAATCGAGCATCAGCATGTTCCGGGATTTCGTCTTGTAGACTGCCAGGTTGGCCGTCAGCGCGCCGTCGCCGCTTTGCCACTTCAGGCCCGCCTCGATCTGCTTGGCTTCCTTGGGCCGCAGCAGCGAGTTGTCGTACTTGCTCATGCCGTAGTAGGGCTCGAACGATTCGGAATAGCTGACGTAGGGCGAGAAGCCGCCGCCGGCCAGCCACAGCAGGCCCAGGTTCTTGCCGTAGTTGTCCAATTGCTCCTTCGTTTCCGGGGTGCTGGCGTAGTTGTAGTTGTAGAGCTTGTCGTAGCGCAGGCCCAGGTTGACGATGAACCGGTTGGCTATCTTGATCTGGTCCTGGATGGTCAACGCCCAGGTCTTGTTCGTGGTCTTGGTCAGGCTGGTGGCGGGGCTGGGCCGGATTCCCGCGCCATAGACGGGGTCGTAGACGTTTAGCGCGGGGTAGTCCCCTTCGTCCGAGCCCTGGCGCGAAGTGACCCTGTCGAAGTTGCCGGCGAATAGCAGGTTGTGTTCCAGGCGGCCCGTGCGTACCTTGCCGTTCAAGAGCAGGTCGGCATTGGCCAGGCTGATCTTGTAGCGTCGCTCGTACCAGACGCGCTTGAGATATTCCCCGTTCGGATCGGGGTTGCCGGCGGCGTTGAAATAGCCGTCCCACCAGTTGGCGTACATGCCCAGGAGGTGGGAATCGATATCGGTGTACCGGAAGCGCTGCTTCAGCTCCCAGTTCTCGCCCAGCTGCTGCACGAACTCCCAGCCTACCCGTCTTCGGGTTCCGGCGGTTTTGTCCCAGTCCGGCTCGCCGATGAAGATGTCCGATGGAATCTTCCCGATGGGCCGGTCGATGAGGGTACCCTCGTAAGGCAGGAACGGCGTTTCGGTGTTCATGCGGTTCCGGGCGTATTCGCCGTAGACCGTCAGGCGGGTCCCGCGTACGGGCTCCCATGCGAGCATCGGCTTCACGAAGGCGTTTTCCCGCTTCGTCCGCTCGGTCTGCGAGCCGCTGTCCAGGCCCGTGGCGATCAGGCGATACGCCAGGCGCCCGTCTTCGCCCACCGGGCTGGTGAGGTCGAGGCCGATCTTCTTGTGATCGTGGCTGCCGTACTGGACAAAGACTTCGTTTTCCGCGTGGTCCAGCGGCCGCTTGGAGACCAGGTTCAGGATGCCGCCCGGCGGGTTGGATCCGGCGATCATGCCTGCCGACCCGCGCAGCACTTCGATGCGCTCGTAGGCAAAGGGCTCGTAGTGGGCGTAGCCTTCCTGCGACAGCAGGCTGCGCAGCCCGTCTTCCAGCAGCGGAGCCTTGGAGCCGCGGACATAGATCGCGTCCGTGCGGTTGTCCGAACCGAATATGTCGGACGTGACGCCGGCGGTGTAGCGGGTGGCGTCCATCAGATTCTGGGTGCCCGTGTCCTGGATCTGCTGTGCACCGATCACGCTGATGGATTGCGGAATTTCGTTCAGCGGCGTGTCCGTGCGGGTGGCCGTGGCGGAGCGGTGCGCCACGTAGCCCGAAACGGGGTCGAAGGCAGTGGCTTCCCGGGGGCTATGGACGGTAATGGCGGCAAGCGTCGTCACCGCTGCGTCCGTCTCGCTTTGCGCGGGAGCCGCGCGCAGGGTGTATTCCCCGCCGCCGCGGTTTACCGCGACCAGCCCCGTGCCCGAGAGCAGCGCGGCAAAGCCGGACGCCACCGAATATCTGCCTTGCAAGCCGGGGCTCGACCGGTCCCGGGTCAGGGCGGCGTCGACGGAGATCTGTATGTCCGCCTCGGCCGCGAACTGGTTGACTACCCGGCTGAGCGGCCCCGCGGGGATATCGAAGCCCCTTTCGGCGGCCGCTACTGCGGTTCCCGCTTCCGCGGCAAGGGCGGTTGCCGCGGGCGCTCCGGCCAGGCCCAGCGCCCAGGCGCCCAGCAGCGCGGCCCGCGCAAGGGGGCGCAGCCGGCCACCCTCTTCGGCGGGCGGACGCGGGAAGGAAGAAACATTGCGGGACGCGTCGAGGCGTGGGCGTGGCGAGCGCATGGGTATCTTTTCCGGTAGAGGGTGAAACGGCGGTTCTCACCATGCATGCCCGTCGAGGCCTGGAAAAAGGGAACCTCGCGCCGGAAATTTTTCGCGGGTGCCGGTCGACGCTGCGCGCCGGGCCAGGCAATGAGTCCGGCGGCGTATCGCCTGGAAGGCTGGCTAGAAGGGCTCGACCACCGTCCACCATGGCAGGGGCGAACGCACGCGCACCGGCAGCGTTGCCTCCAGGGCGGCGAGCACGCGGTCTGTGTCGGACAGGGCATAAGTGCCGACGATGCGCACGTCCGCGACCCGCGGGTCGCACCCTAGGTAGCCGGGCCGGTAGCGCGACAGGTCCGAAAGAAAGTCGGCCAGCCGCATGTCTTCGGCAACCAGTAGGCCGCGCGTCCACGCCTGCAGGCGGGCCTCGGCCGGCGCGGCCGGCCGGGCGCCGGAGGCGGTGAACCGGGCCTGCTCGCCCGCCCGCAGCACCGGCCCCGCGCCGCCCGATTCCTGGGGCAGGATCTCCACCGCCCCTTCGAAGACGGCGACGATGCTGGCGCCGTCCAGCTGCCGCACGCCGAATCGCGTGCCCAGCGCATGCAGCCGCCCCTGGGCGGTATCGACCACGAACGGGCGTGGCGTCGCTGCGGTATCGGACGCGGTCTCGACGAAAATCTCGCCAGCCCGCAGGAACACCCGCCTGAGCGTGCCGTTGTAGTCCGCGTCGATCGCGGAGGCTGTGTTCAGCCAGATGCGAGTGCCATCGGACAGACGCATCTCTAGGCTCTGGCCCGTTCCCGTCCGGTGCGCCGCCGTCCAGGCTTGCCACGGGACCGTCCGCTTCAGCCCCCAGGCACCCATGCCCGTGGCCCCCAGCAGCGCCAGCATCCCGACGGTGCGGCGCCGCGAGGCCTGTCGTCCGGCGGCGGTATCCAGGATGCGATGCGCCATCGGCTTGCCGTCGGCGGGCAGGTGCTCAAATTTCCCGCTGACGGCTTCCACGCGTGTCCAGGCCTGCCGGTGTGCCGCGTCGGCCGCGAGCCAGTTGCGCCACCCTTGTATGTCGCCGTCGCCCGCGTCCGGCGCGCGCAGCACGGCGAACCATTCCGCGGCTTCCTGAAGGACACGGTAATCCGGCTCGTCTGCGGCGGTTTCCGCGGCGGCTCCGGCGGCCATGTGATTCACGGGGTCCGTAGTCCGGACGCCAGGCAATGCAGCATGGCCTGCGCCATGTATTTCTTGACCATGCGTTCGGATACCTGCAGCCGCTCGGCGATCTCCCGGTAGCCCAGCCCGTCCAGCTGCGCCAGCAGGAAGGCGTTGCGGGCCTTGGGGTTGAGCCGGTCGAGCAGGGCGTCCAGTTCGCAGAGCGCTTCCAGCAGCAGTGCGCGGGTTTCCGGCGAGGGCGACAGGGACTCCGGCTGCAGTATCAGCGTTTCGAGATAGGCCTGCTCGATTTCCTGGCGCCGCCAGAAATTCACCACCAGTCCGCGGGCGATCGTGGTCAGGTAGGCCCGCGGTTCGCGCAGGGCGACCGCTTCCCGCTTGCCGAGTATTCGCAGGAAGGTGTCCTGCGCCAGGTCGGCGGCGTCGCATGCGTTGCCGAGCTTGCGCCGCAGCCATCCCTGCAGCCACCCATGGTGGTCGCAATAAAGGGTCTCGACATTCAGCGAAGATGTCCGGTCTGGCACGGCGCGGGTTCTGGAAAACGCCCGGGAATCCGGGGCAGGCAATATGAATAGGAATTAATCTCAATTATTGCCCGGGATGCCCGATTCCGCAAAATGGCCGCCCAGCAGCGGCAGCCGGTTCCTATCGCACACGCCAGCGGTGTCAGCCGGACGCCTGCCGCCATTCCGCGACCAGCCGTTCGACCAGTTGCGCGGCGGGCATTTCGCGCGCGAGCGGCGCTCCCTGCCCCGCCCATTGGACGGCGAAGTCGTCGATCCCCTTGCCGGCCGCAGCCGCGTTCAGCCGCTTCGTCGCGTCGTACGCGACCGGATAATCCGGAACGGGAGGGGCGTCCCTGGACTCGCCGTACTCGATGTACCGGTTGACGATGGCGCGGGCCGGCCGGCCCGACGGCACGGCCGTCAGGCGCGTGCGGGCGCCGCGGCCGTTCACCAGGTTCCGCCGGTGCCCGGCGCTGGCCGAAGATTCCGGGCAGGGGATGAATGCCGTGCCGAGCTGGGCCGCCGAGGCTCCCAGGGCGAGCGCCGCTTTCACGCCCTGGCCGTCCATGATGCCGCCCGCCGCCACGATGGGCAGGCGGGTCTGGCGCGCCAGCAGCCTGACCAGCACCGACAGGCTCAGCCGTTCATCGGCCGCCGCGGGGTCGAACATGCCGCGGTGGCCTCCCGCCTCGATGCCCTGGGCGACGATGATCTCTATTCCGGCCTGCTCGATCGCGGCCGCTTCTTCCGGGTTGGTGGCGGTCGCGGCGGTCCGTATCCCGGCCTCCCGCATGGCGCGTATTTTTTCCGGCGACGGGATTCCGAAATGGAAGCTCACGACGGCAGGGCGCTCTTCCAGCAGCATGTCGTATACGTCGTCGGCTTCCAGGAACGATCGGTATATCTCGTCCAGCGACCCGGGAATCGGCGCGCCGCATTCCTCGAAGAAGCGGCCGATATACCGCAGCCACTGCGCCTCACGCCCGTCGTCCCGGCGCGGGGGCTGCTGGGCGAAAACATTGACGCCGAACGGGCGGCAGGTCAGCGCGCGCGTCTCGCGGATCATCCGGCGGGCCTGGTCCGCCGTGCTCGCGCCGATGCCCAGCGAACCCAGTCCGCCGGCATTCGATACCGCGGCGGCGAGCGCCGGGGTCGACACGCCGGCCATGGGCGCCTGGATGATGGGATGGTCGATGCCCAGGTCGGACAGGAAGCGGGTGGCGTGGTCCATCGCGTGGTCTCCGTGGCGTGGCGGGTTGCGGTTGAGCGATTCATTGCTGTGCGCGGCGGGCGGCGGAAGGGGCCGTGCGACCCGGGCCCGTGCGGCCGTCGTCCGGCGGATCGCGCCAGGCGATCATGGCGGCGAGGTCGATCGCCAGCGCCAGCACCATGGCGGCGGTGCCGATGCCGAACAGCAGCCGGTAGCTTTCCCCCGCGTGCGAGAACAGGAACGACAGGCCGTATGCCGCCACCGCCTGGAACAGCGCGAACCCCACCGTCGCCGTGCGCCAGGCCGGCCCCTGCGCGGCGGGGTGGTGCGCGAGTATCTCGTGGATGCGGCCCAGCACCAGGGGCACGGTACCGGTGACGAAGGCTCCGACCAGCACGCTCGACGCGGCCAGCCAGGCGGGATCGACGGTGAGCGCCGGAATGGCGACTCCGAAGATTTCCAGTACGAATCCGGCGCGCAGGGCCGGTCCGAACCCGGTTCTGTCCGCCAGCATGCCCGCAAGCACGGGGCCCAGCGTGGCCCCGATGCCGAACAGGACCCAGTACCCGGCGCCCACGGCCAGCCCGCGCCCCAATCCGCGCGCAACGAAGTCGACCAGGAAGATCATGTGCGGAACCCAGCCCGCCGCGTTCAGCGCGTATTCCGCCCAGATGGCCGCCAGCCGGCCCGACGGCCGCGCCCGGACGGGCGCGCGAGCGGGCGCGGCGCGGCCCGCGGCCGGCGGGGGCGCGTCCGGCCATCCCTTCCAGGCGACCGCGGTCAGGGCGGCGGACAGCGCTCCGAGGCCGATCCATGCGGGCCGCAGGCCGTGCCCCAGCAGCAGGGGGACCAGCGTGCCGGACAGGACGATGCCGATGCCCACGCCCATGAAGATCACGCCGCCCGCCAGGCCCCGTCGGGAGGGCGGCACGTGCGGCAGGACCGCGGGGGCCGCCAGCACCATGAGCGCGCCGCCGGCCAGGCCGGCAAGAAAGCGCCATGCAAAGAACCACGCGAACGAAAGCGGCCACGCGCAGGCGAAGAACGCCAGCGTGGCCAGCGCCATCATCGCCCGCAGCGAGGCGGCGTCGCCGGCGCGCGCGGACAGGGGCCGGCCCGCCAGGGCGCCCGCCAGATAGCCGGCCAGGTTGGCCGCGCCCAGGTAGGCCGCCACGGAGGCGTCGAACCAGTGCGCGTCGACGATGGCGGGCAGCAGCGGCGTATAGGCGAAGCGGGCGAGCCCGATCCCGACCAGGCTGGCGCAGAAGCCCGCGGCCGCGGCCCACCGCGCATGCGCGCGCGGCCGCCCGGCGGGCGGCAGGCCCCCGGCCTGCGCGATGGCGTCCATCTTCGATCCTTCGGCAAATCCGATAGCGCCAGCCTACGCCCGATCGACAAGCTTGAGAACCGAATCAATCCGATACCACTTATCTGTAAGTCAGATTGAGCCCATGCAAAAAAACGCCGGCCGGCGGTGCGTCTTATCGCTATGATAGATAGCATTCCGTTTCCTGGCGCAAGCCCCCGCAAGCATGGACATCGTCGATCTGAAGACTTTCGAGGCGGTGGCCCGGCATGGCAGCATGAACAAGGCGGCGGCCGAGCTGCACACGGTGCAGTCCAACGTTACCGCGCGGGTGCGGGCGCTGGAAGAAGAACTGGGGTTGCAGCTCTTCCAGCGCCATGCCCGCGGCGTTACCGTCACGCCCCCCGGCATGCGCATCCTGCCAGTCGTCGCCCGGATCGCGAAGCTCGTCGAAGACGTGGCCGTCATGGCCAGGGACGACGGGGCGCCCGGGGGCGCCCTGAACCTCGGCGCGCTGGAAACCACCATGGCGCTGCGCCTGTCGCCCTGGATCACCCGGTACGCCCGCGCCTATCCGGGCGTGCGCCTGGTGGTCAATACCGGCACCACGGCGCAACTGTTGCGGGACGTCGTCGAATGCCGGCTCGAGGGCGCGTTCGTCGCCGGCCCCATCGAGCACCCGGACCTCCACCAGGAGGCGCTCTTTACCGAGGAGCTGGTGCTGGTCACCAGCCCGGGGCTGCGGTCTCCCAAGGCGCTCGGGCAGGTTCCCGACCTGCGCACCATCGTCTTCCGGGCCGGCTGCTCGTACCGCCAGCGGCTGGAATCCTACCTGGGCCGCATCGGCGTCGTCGCGGCCAGGCCCCTGGAGTTCGGCTCGCTGGACGCGATCGTCAGCTGCGTGGCGGCAGGCGTCGGCGTCACGCTGCTGCCGAAAGGCGTCGTCATGCCGGCGGCGGAATCCGCAAGCGTGGCGATCCATTCGATACCCCGCGATCTCGGCCGTGCCGACACCTTGTTCGTCCGCCGCCACGATGCCTACGTTTCCAGCGCGATGGCCGCCTTTCTGGGCATGGCGCGCGAGGCCCGCCGGTAGCCCTCGCGGGGTTTGCGTACTCCTGCCGCGGCCGGCGCCCCGGACCCCGTCCCGCTGGATCGCCCGGCGCCCGGCGGCGTACCGCGTGCAGGCGGCAGCCGTCAGGGCCGGCGGCCCGGAAACACAACGGCCCGCCACGGCAGGCAGGCGGAGGCGGGAACCGGCCGTTCCCGTATCTTCTCCGGAACCAGGCCGCGCGATTGCGGCATGCGCGCGGCGATGTAGTCGCCGGACTGGAAGACCGCTTCCTCGACGCCGACCGCGTCGTCGTACTCGCGTCCGGGTTCCGCCTTCAGGTTCACGCCCAGCCAGCAGCGTGCCGTGGCCGGCGGCAGGGCCACGAACTGGTAGGCGTCCGAACCGGTGTTGAGGTGGGCCAGCACATAGCCGTGCTTGCGGAAATACGCGTCGTAGCGGGCCACGAGTATGGGGATTTGGGTGTAGTCCGCGCCCAGCCTGTCGGCCTCCGCCAGGATGGCGCGGCGTTCGGCCGGTTCCGGCAGCGGCAGGCCGTAGTGGTCCAGCATGGAGTCGAAGGCGTCGGCGACATTTTCACCGCCGTCCTTCCAGTCGAAGCCGGCCATGTACGGCAGGCCGCGCGCCGACATGGCTTGCACGATGGCGATGGCGTCGGGCAGGGCGTCCGGCTCGAATTGCCAGCCCACGGCCTCGTCGAACCAGGGAATGGCCCAGGCGGCCTGGCGGTCGGCCAGCAGCGCGCGCGCGAACCCGACGGAGGCCGCATCGTTGGCGCTCATGGCCCTGGCGAAGCGCAGCAAGGGCGGGTCGAAGCAACCCTGGCGCCCGGCGTAGAGGCCCGCGGCGGCAAGCGCCGCGGCCAGCAGCGCGGCGGCGGCCAGCCTCATTCCTCGTCTTCTTCCTGCTCGGGAAGCCCGTAGCGCTTGCGGTACTCGGCTTCGTACCGCTTGCGCACGCGCAGCATTTCCAGCAATTCCTCGCTGCCCGCGGCGGCGGCCATCCTCTGCACCCAGGGCCGCGTTTCCTGCGAGAACTCATAGACGCTAAGGTCGTGTTCCTTCAGTACTTCCTGCGGATCCACGCCAGCCTCGGTGGCCGCCGTCAGGTGCGCCTGCACGCGCGCGTAATCCTCGAAGGTCGCCAGCTTGCCCTCGATGCGCGGCTGGCCGCCCTTGCCTTCGAAGCGTCCCACCGAGGGGTCGGCGAACACCTCGCCGTAGCGCTGGAAGGTGTAGGAGCGCGGATCGCCGTCCTGCATGGCTTTCGTGAAGGCCGCGTTCGCCTCGTTCCATTGCGCCTCGTCGACTTCCAGCGTCTCAAGCACGCCGTCCAGCGGCTGGTTGTCGGCCAGGCGCGCGTTGCCCGCCGCCCATTCCTCGAAGGTGATGCCGTTGACGGGGGCGGGCAGCGTGCCCGCGGCCATCGCTTGCAAGGCCAGCAGGGAAAAGGCCGCCGCGGCGGCGTGTCGGAGGAGTCGTTTCATCATGGCGAGGCTTGCTTATGGAAGAAAGTGGAAGGGAGGGCCGTGGGGGAGGGAGTTTGTGGTGCGCCGCCGCGAGGGTATCGCTGCTATCCTCCAGGTGCGCGTCATCATGCCATGGGCAGATGATGCGACTTGTAAGAATGGCAACGCGTTTTCTCCCTGGGCGGGCGGCCGCCATGCAGCGGGGCCGGCCATGCCCGGCGCTCGCGGCCCGTTTCGTCCCGAGGCGTTCGGCGCGGGCGCGCGAGTCCCGAGTGCAGGAGACATGCGCCCGGAGAATGTTTCGCCTACCCTGGGGGTCGCGACCAAGCGAGGGATATGCAATGCGCTTCCTGTCACCGCGCGGCTGGGCCACGTTCGCCTGGCAGTCCGATTACGGCCAGTTCTATCTCGTCGACCCTGCGGCCGGCTTCGCCGAGACGACCGAAGCCCGCTTCCCCTCGCGCCGGTTCTCGATCTCCAGCCCCTCCATGCCGGACCCCCTGCCTGCGGGCCCGGCATTCCTGCTGGAGGCCGGGAGCATGGCGGTCCGCATCGGCTGGATGAAGTTCCAGGGCAGCCGGGACGACAACGTGCCGGTCGAGCCGGACGTCATCGCGATCGCGCTCTGGCCTTGCCCATGATTGCGCCGGCGGTTCCGGCATCGCCGGACGATCCCTCCGTGCAGGCTTTCGCCCAGGCCCTGTTCGCCTGCTTCGACCAAGCCGATGCCGACGTCGCGCTGCGCGGGTTCCGGGATGAGGCCCGCAAGGCGGCGGACCTGGCGGGCCGGGCCGGGATGCCCGGCGGCCCGCATCCGCTGGTCGGCGTGGCCGCCATGCTGGTTTCGCGGGCGATGCTTCGAAGCGGCAGGGGGACGGACGTCCTGCCTTTCCTGGCGGAACTGGCCGCGCGCGCGTACGACGGCCCGCGCGAGCCCACGCCCGCGGAATGCCTGGACACCCTGACCGCGCGATACGCCGGCCTCTGGATTCCGCTGATAGAGGCCGCCGTCATGCAGGGCCGCATCGTCGAGGCGGCCGGCATGCTGGTCCGTTTCCATCGCGACACCCGCACGGGCAGGCCGCCCTGGCTGCGGGACGATCCTTGGCACATCGCGATCGAACGCGACGCGCGCGCCGCGCCCTTCGGGCCTTTCTTCTACGACGCCGCCTGGGCGCTGCGCCAGCAGGAAGCGGTCGAAGCCCGCGACGCCGGACACCCTGTCCTGGACCGCAGGCGCGAAACCGTCCGGCAGTTCGAGGCGCTGTTCCTGCAGAACGCGCTGGTGTGCGGCGAGCCCGCGCGGGCGCTGCCGCTGATGGATCGCCGGCTGCCGGACTATCTCGAAGGCCCCATCGCCGACGGCGAGCACTTCGGCTTCAACGCCGGTTGCGTGCTGGCCGGGCTGGGGCGCTACGACGAGGCGCTGGCGGTGGCCCGCGCCCAGGCGCGGCGCGGCTATGGCCTGATGTGGCGCTACAACCTGGCTGGGGCCGCGCGCATGGCCTGGACGCAGGCCATGCGGCAGAACGAATACCTCGGCCCGCTGGCCGAGACCGATGCCTACCGCTCGTTCCTGCGCGACGAGGTGATTGCCGCGCCGCCCGATCTCCAGGACCCTGCCCAGGTGCCGCTGGCCTTTGCCGAATACGGCGTCCTGGGCGGCAAGGCCAGGAAGCGCTGCTTCGTCTCGCGCCGTTTCATCGAGCCCGGCCAGCCCATCGTGCGCCTGCGCTGCCTGTTCGGCACGCGCTGCGCCGACCGGCTGGAAATCGCGGCCCGGGATGCGTTCGACGGTTCGGGCTGGGCGGCCTCGCTGGCGGCGCTGGAAACGGACGCCATTCCCTTGCCGCTGCTGTTCCCGCCTCCGGGCCGTTTTCGTCCCACGCTGGGCAGCCCCGCCATCGCCGCCTTCTGGCACGACGTGGGGCGCGACCCGGACGGCCTCGACCTGGGCCGGGCGGCGCGCCTGATCGCCGACCATGCGCCGCCGCCCATCCGGCACGAATGGGTGAAAGGCGGCATGCCGGGCCACCGCGAACTGGCCTTCGAGCCGTTCGGGGGCGACGCGGGCCATGGCGACGCCCCCAATCTGGTTTGGCGGCTGGTGAAGGCCGGGCTGGAAAAGCCGCTGCTCGAGCGCTGCGCGGCGCTGCCGCAGGCCAAGGCGGACAAGGTGTTCGCCATGCTGGCCACTTTCGGCTTCGATTCCCTGCGGCGGGCGGCGGCGGACCATTTCGGCCTGCCCGACCTGCCGTCCACGATGGAGACCGTATTCAAGACCCGGCCGTCGCTGGCCGACCATCTCGCCCTGGCGGATTTCGGCGCGCAGCACCTGCGCTTTCGCAAGGGCCTGGCGGCTGCCATGCGGGACTACGCCCTGCCTCTCTACTCCAACTGCCATCCGGGCGTGGATTGGTATCTGCAGGGGCTGACCCAGTACGCGCTGGCCCGGGGCTGCCATTTGCTGTTCTTCCTCATCCACCACCCCGAAGACGATGCGGTACTCGCAACCATGCTCGAAACCGGATGGCTGCCGAACTCGGTGGGCAGCGGCGCCTACGACGCCTACGGCAACTCGCGGCCGTTCTTCGTGCGCACCGTCGCCCTGCATCTGGCGCTGCACGCGCCCGGCCGCCTGGACGCCTTCCTGGGCCGGGACTGGATAGCCCGCTGGTGCGACACCTCCAGGGACCGCGAGACCTTCCGGCTGGTCAAGTCGCTGAGTCAGCCCGCCCGCCGGCGGCGGGCGGGAGCGCCCGATCCATCGTGAACGTCATGTCGCTGCCATCGATCCAAAGAAAGGACGTGGGCGCGCATTGGGGGGCCCGCGCAGAGCGGGCACGAAACGGACAGGCGGCAATCGATGAACGGGGCGGCGGGCCTCGCTCCCGCGCGCTCAATACATATTGCGCTTGTAGTCCTGTTCCAGCCCCTTGCGCATCAGGCCGGGAATGGACACTGCGCCCCTGGCGAGCGCCGCGCGCAGCCCGCCCGCCTTGTTCAGGCGGACATGGGCGGTAAAGACCCGGGCCGGGTCGATGTCGGCCGGGGCCACGGGCGATGCCCAAGGCGCGGCGCGGGCCAGCGCGGCGCTTTCGTGCAGGCCAAGGGCGGACGCCTCCAGGCAGGCCACCAGTTGGGGCGTTTTCTCCCGGACGGCGAAGGCTTGCCGCAGCGAGGGGTCGGCCGTGAGGCGCACCTCGCCTCGCACCACCGCCACCCGCGTGCAGCCCGGCACGACCAGCACCGCCGCGGCGTCCGGGCGCGCCAGCAGGTTGCGGAAGCTGTCGGTGCGGCGGTTGCCCGGGCGGTCCGCAAAGCGCATGCCGCCCGCGTCGCCTTGCACCAGCAGCCCGGCGGGGTCGCCCTTGGGACTCATGTCCGTGTGCAGGGCGGCATCGGCCGTGGCCAGCGCCATGAAGCGGCACGCGGCCAGGAAACCGCCGGTGTCCGCGGGAGCTTCGGCAGGCGCGCCGGCGCCGGCCGGCCGCCAGAAATCCGAGCGCAGCAGCGCCTTGGCGCAATGCGCATAGCACTCCTGCACGGCAATGACGACCTTTTCCCCTTCGGCCCGGGCGACCGTGCCGTTGACGCGCAGCGTCTCGCCCAGGCCGGGAATCAGGAACAACAGGCCCGCGCCGCGGCCGGGCAGGGCCTGTCGCGGGTCGCCCAGCAGCCCGCGCGGCAAGCACAGCCGCCCGGCGTCGAGCGCCACCGCGAAACCCGGCGCGCCGCCCGCCAGCGTGGCATCGACCCGCTGCGCATCGCTGAAACCGGCGAACGCCAGGGGGGACGCTGCCAGCCATCGTTGCGCATGAGCGTCCAGGTGGTCGATGACCTTCAGGTCCACCACGGCCGGCCGAGCGCCGACCCGGGCTTCCAGGGCTTCGACCGTGCGGATCGCGTCGTCCATTCCGGTCAGTCCCGGCGCGGCGCGTTTGCCGCGTGCAGTTCGTACAAGGCGTAGAACGGCACCCCCAGGACGAAGCGGAACGCGGGCCCGAACAGCGAGTACGGCAGGCCGTAGCCCTCCATGACCTTGTGGGCGGCCGCCAGCCGCAGCCGGGAATGCGGGCGCGTCACGTCCGCGATCCGGCGCGGGCCCCACGCGAACTCGGCCCCGGTGTGCCGGACCGACGGGTGGCGCCGCGCGCGGCCGGCCGCCAGCCAGCACATCGCGTCGAACGCGAAGACCGACCCGGCCGGCGCCCGGTCCCCGAACTCGGCCAGCACGGCCTCGACCACGGCGGGTTGCAGGTACATCAGCACGCCCTCGCTCATCAGGCACACGGGGGCGCCGGTGCGGGTGGGCGGCAGTTCCAGGCGGTCCCACCAGCCCGGTTCGCACAGGTCCACCCCGGCCAGCGTGTTCCGGTCCCCCGGAGGCCCCAGCAACTCTCGCCGCTGCGCGACGACGTCGGGCAGGTCTGCATCCGTCATGTGCGCCCGGCCGTTGTCCAGCCACTGGAAATAATGGCTCAGCCCGCAGCCGAGGTTGACGACGTGGCCGGCGGGGTCCCGCGCCAGATAGGCGGCGGCGATGCCGCGGAAGATCCGCGTGCGCGACAGCACGCCATAGACGCTGTGCCTGTCCTCGAGCCAAAGCCGGCCGTCGTCGCCCAGCCGCGCCAGGGCTTCGCGCGCGCGGGCGTCGCCCACCGCCATGCGCGGGAACAGGGTGGCTCCCAACGCGCGGGCGGCCAGGGGTATGCGCAGCGTATCGCTGATCGCCCGCCTGGCCTCGGCAGCCGTGTCCCGTTCGGCCCGTGCGTCGTTCATCGGAGCGGCTCCTGTGAAAGCCTACTGGTTGACAGCCGTATCGAAGAGCAGGTCAATCAGCTCGCACAGTTTCCGGAGTTCGGACGGCCTGGCCGCGTTGATGACACCCGCGAATTGGTCATCGGTCAGACCCGTACATCGTGCCTTATCGCGTCTATGGTGATGTTGTTCGCATCCTGCGCGTGCTGCATGGTGCGCAGCAATGGCCGGATGATCTTGGCGACTGAGCAGGATCTGTGAAGTGCCTCCATCGGCTGATCAGAAAGCAGGTCAACTGGTTTCAACATCTGCCCGGGTCAACAGTGCTGGCCATGAGATTCGTGGTGGTTTTTACCTATCGGGGCTTTGGTTCCGCCTGGAATGCGGCGGTATATCAAAGCGGTTCGATCGGTTTGAAAATGCCCGTTTTGCTCATTTGCCGTCGTAGCTCGAATCGGCCTAAGGCTTCTACGACGTCGATCGTGGTGAGTTGTGCGAAATCGATGCTTGCCCAGTCATTCCTATTCACTCGGGCAGAGTAAAGGTAGTCATCCCGAAGCTGCCTGGTGGCGGGGTCATTGCGCTGCGAGAAGCCGGATAGCGTGATGCGCTGAACGACTGGCAGCGCCGCGAAGGTTTCGCCGATCAGCCGAAAGGCGATACCGTGGACGTGCGCCATATACCGCTTGCGGACTTGGGCAGCAGGTAGTTCTTTGACCGAGAGCTTCAGGCCACGGGCAGGGACAGCCGCGAGCTTGGAGGGCATGTCCTCGATTTCCGGCAGGTCCACGTCCAGCAGGATATGGCGCCCGTTGTCGGCAATCTCCAGGGCGACCAGGGTTTCACGCGGCCAGGCGATGTCTTGAAGGTTCGCCTCCAGCCAGCGCTCCATCGCTGCCGTGTCGGTGTAGATGGCTTCCTCGATCAAGTGCTGCTGTGCTGCTTGCTTCTGTTCGTGATTGGCCTTTTCGCTTTGCCAGGCCGCCACTCGGGTCTGGTGCTCGGCGAGCGCCTGCCGATGAAGCGCTTTCAGTTTCGCCAGGCGTTTGGACAGGAACTTTTCCCACCAGCGCGGTCGGGGCGGCATCGGTGCCGCCAGCGGTGGCTCCGAATACGGTTCGGGGTGGAAGCGTGGCGGCGTATCGGGAGAAGGCGTGTGCAGATGAATGGTCGTCAGTGCGTCCAATTCCCCGTTGATCTGGTCGCACTTGCGTTGAATGAGTCCGAGGATCGCATCGCGATTTTGCTTCTTGGCAATCTCGACCAGAGCGTCGTCCAGGGTATTACCGTGCTCGTCCTGAAAGGATAGAACGCCGTCGTCATCCACCGAGCAGGTCAAAGGGATAGACCGGGGTGGAGGGGACAAGGCGCGCGGTGCAGTTTGGCGAAGACGGGGAGGCGGACGAGATAGGGCTTGGCTGGAGGAGAACCCCATGAAGCTCGTGTTCAAACGCGCACCGCGCTTGCCGATGCCGACCGTCGCACCGCGAGGCCCGAGCGTCCAGCTCACGCCCGACCCGCTGACATTCATACGGATGCCTGGTGCCAGTTTGATGGATCGCCGAAAGCGTAGCGCCATGGCCTCTTCCTTAGGTTTCTTGTACGCCGCTTGCTATTCCTTATATATCACGATTAGTTACACGATGCGTTGGCGAATGGCTGATCCAGAGAGCCGCGAGTCAGTGTATTTGCCGTGCCTCCTTCGGTTCCGGGCAATTCCGCCCGATTCCGATAGAGGCGGCCATGCAGCAATATTTCCCTTGCTCTCATTGACAGTACGAACCCCAGTGGGCGCGTGGCTGGGGCGCGAATCCGGTGGCGCGGTGTGCTCGGCCTAGCGGGCGGAGATCCTGGTCGTTACACCGCGCATGTTGCGGGGAAGTGGAACTGTAGAATCCCCGAAAATGTCAGAAACTGGTATATTATTTCTTACATCGAGAACGCCATGAACACGCTGCCCGAAACCATCCTTCGACAAGCACAATCTCTTCCCGAGGGAGCCGTGCTGTCACCCAAGGAATTCTTGCACCTGGGGAGCCGGTCGGCGGTGGACCAGGCGTTTTCGCGGCTGGCCAAGGCCGGCAAACTGCTGCGCGTGGCGCGGGGCACCTACGCGGCGCCGGTCGCCAGCCGGTTCGGCGCGCGGGCGCCGGCGCCCGAAAAGGTCGTCCAGGCGCTGGCCGGACAAAGCGGCGAAACCGTCGTGCCGCATGGCGCCAGTGCGGCCAACGCACTGGGCCTGACGCGGCAAGTGCCGCTCCGCGAGGTCTACCTGACTTCCGGCCGGACGCGGAAGTTGAAGTTCGGGCGCTCGGAAGTGCTGGTGAAACACGCGCCGCGCTGGATGCTGGCGCTGGGCGCGCGGCCGGCCGGCGCGGCCGTGCGCGCGCTGGCCTGGATCGGGCCGGCGCACGCCGGCGAGTCGGTGGTGTCGCTACGCCGCACGCTGCCCCATGCCGAATGGCAGGTGCTGGCTTCGGCGCGGGCGACGCTGCCAGGCTGGATGGCGCAAGCCATCGGCAGGGAAAATGCGCGTGGATGAATACTTTTTCGATCTGAGCAAGAGGGATCAACGCGACGTCTTGGAGTTCGGACGTGCCGAAACTGGCCGTCCCGCTCACTTGCTCGAAAAAGACATCTGGGTGGTGTGGACGCTGCGCGCGCTGTTCGCTTCGCCCCTGGCAGCCGACATGACGTTCAAGGGCGGCACGTCGCTGTCGAAGGTCTACAAGGTCATCGACCGTTTTTCAGAAGACATCGACCTGACCTACGACATCCGCAAGCTGATTCCAGACCTGATCGGCGAGGGCGGCGAGTTGCCGGCAAGCCGCAGCCAGGCGAGCAAGTGGACCCAGGCAGTGCGGCACCGGCTACCCGATTGGATCATGCAGACCGTGCAGCCTGTGCTCCAGGTGGCCCTGGCGCATGAACGGCTGGACGCTCAGCTCGAGCTTGGTGGACAAGACCGCGACAAGCTGTTCCTGCGCTACCCCGCCTTGACGCAGGGCACGGGCTATGTGGCGCCTGTCGTCACGCTGGAATTCGGCGGTCGCGCCACGGGCGAGCCGCACCAGGTCTGGCCGGTGACATGCGACGCCGCGGAACACATGACCAAGGTTTCGTTTCCTGCGGCCGCGCCGCTGGTCATGAGCGTCGCGCGCACGTTTTGGGAGAAAGCGACCGCGGCGCATGTCTTCTGCGCGCAAGGACGCATCCGTGGCGAACGCTACGCGCGGCATTGGCACGACCTGGCCGCGATAGCCCGAAGCCCGCACTTTGCCGCCGTCATGGCCGACCGCGCCCTGGCAGAGGCCGTCGCTCGGCACAAGTCGTTCTTCTTCATGGAGAAGGATGCAGACGGTCAGGTGATCGACTACATGGCGGCGGTCTCCGGACATTTGAAGATCGTCCCCGAAGGCGATGCCCGAGCGGCGCTCGCCAAGGACTACGCGGCCATGTTGGCGGATGAGTTGATGGTGGGCGATGCCATGTCCTTCGACGCGCTGATGGATGCCTGCGCCGCGCTCGAAACCGAACTGAACAAGGTCTAGGCGGGCGCTACCCTTGTGCCGGCGCCGGCGGGACACGCACCCCGTTCTCAATCATGGCTAATTCGCAAAGATGCCGGACTGTTATTTCCGTGGCGAGAGCTTGCGCAGACTGATCGCATGCACAGCAGTGAGCAGTTCCATGAGACTTGTACCTCCGGAGGTCGTTTTTCACGAAATCATTTTGGGGAACAAGCCGGGGTAGAACCAAACGTGGGATGTAACGGTACGACTTAGGAAGTTATGGGTGAACTTCCTTGCTGAAGTGCAACTAAAAATGCCCAGCTTTCAGGGCTGGGCATCGAATCGCTGGTGGCCTGGGGCGGAATCGAACCACCGACACAAGGATTTTCAATCCTCTGCTCTACCGACTGAGCTACCAGGCCACGAAAGGGCAAGATGATACACAAAAAACGCTACCCCTGCATGGCCTGCCGCGGCTGGAAAGCGCGGCAGGCCCCCGCAGGTCTATAATCCCCGGTTGTCCCCCCGCCTTCCGGGCCGAATCCGGCCCCAGCGCGCACCATGTCGGTAGACGTCCTCACCTTCGGCCTGAATCACGTTTCCGCGCCCCTGTCGGTGCGCGAACGCGTGTCGCTGCCGGTCGACCTGCTCAAGCCGGCGCTGGCCGGCCTGCGTTCGGCCTTCGGCGGCGCGGTGCGCGAAGCCGCCATCCTGTCGACCTGTAACCGCACCGAAGTCTACTGCGCGGCCGAGCCCCAGGTGGTCGAGCACCTTCCGGCCTGGCTGGCGGAATTCAACAAGGTCGAGGCCGGCGACCTGCAGCCGCACCTGTACCGCCACGAGCGCGACGGCGCGGTGCGCCACGCCTTCCGCGTGGCGAGCGGGCTCGATTCCATGGTGCTGGGCGAACCGCAGATCCTGGGCCAGATGAAGGACGCCGTGCGCGCCGCCGGCGAGGCCGGCTCGCTGGGCACGCTGCTGCACCAGCTGTTCCAGCGCACCTTCTCCGTCGCCAAGGAAGTCCGTTCCCAGACCGCCATCGGCGCGCAGTCGGTGTCCATGGCCGCGGCGGCGGTGCGATTGTCCGAGCGGGTGTTCGGCGACCTCGGGCAGGCGCACACCCTGTTCATCGGCGCCGGCGAAATGATCGAGCTGTGCGCCACCCATTTCGCCGCGCGCCGCCCACGCAGCATGGTGGTGGCCAACCGCACCCTGGACCGCGCCGAGCATCTGGCCGGGCGCCACGCGGCGGCCACTATGAAACTGTCCGACCTGCCCGACCGGCTGGCGGAGTTCGACGTGGTGGTGTCCTGTACGGCCAGCTCCCTGCCCATCCTGGGCCTGGGCATGGTCGAGCGCGCCACCCGCCAGCGCCGCCACCGCCCCATGGTCATGGTCGACCTGGCGGTGCCGCGCGACATCGAGCCGGAAGTCGCGCGCCTGAACGACGTCTATCTCTATTCCGTGGACGACCTGGGCAACCTGGTGCAAAGCGGGACCGACGCGCGCCGCGCGGCGGTGGTGCAGGCCGAAGCCATCATCGAGGCCCGGGTACGCCATTTCATGCACTGGATGCAGGCGCGCACCGTGGTGCCCGTCATCCGCGACCTCCACCAGTCGGCCGACGACCTGCGCGCCGCCGAGCTGGAACGCGCCCGCCGCCTGCTGGCGCGCGGCGAATCCCCCGAAGCCGTGCTCGAGCAGCTGGCGCACGGCCTGACGCAGAAGTACCTCCACGGCCCCCTGGCCGCGCTCAACCAGAGCGAAGACGCCGAACGCCAGCAGCTCATCGACTGGCTGCCGCGCCTGTTCCCCACCCGCGATACGCGCCGTTAGCGGCGCCCGCCGCCTTCCGCCGCCGGGGCCTCGCGCGCCCCGATCCCGCCTTTCCCGAGTGCCCTGTCCATGAAACCTTCCATGCGCGCCCGGCTGGAGCAATTGTCCCGCCGCCTGATCGAAGTCGACGCCATCCTGGCCGAGCCGGACACGGCGGCCGACATGGACCGCTACCGCAAGCTGACGCGCGAGCGCGCCGAGCTGGAGCCGGTGGCGGCGGCCTACAACGACTACGCCCGCACCGAGGCCGACCTGGCGACCGCCCGCCAGATGCTGGACGACCCCGAAATGAAAGCCATGGCCGAGGAAGAGATCGAGTCCGGCCGCGCGCGCATCGACGAACTCGAGTCCGGCCTGCGCCTGCTGCTATTGCCGCGCGACCCGGACGACGAGCGCAGCCTGTTCCTGGAGATCCGCGCCGGCACCGGCGGCGACGAGAGCGCGCTGTTCTCCGGCGACCTGCTGCGCATGTACAGCCGCTACGCCGAGCAGCGCGGCTGGAGGGTCGAGCTGGTCTCGGAAAGCCCCTCCGAGCTGGGCGGCTACAAGGAAGTGATCGTGCGCATCGACGGCGAAGGCGCCTACGGCCGGCTCAAGTTCGAATCCGGCGCCCACCGCGTGCAGCGCGTGCCCGCCACCGAGGCCCAGGGCCGCATCCACACCTCCGCCTGCACCGTGGCCGTCATGCCCGAGGCCGATGCCGCCGGCGAAATCGTCATCAACCCCAACGACTTGCGCATCGACACCTTCCGCGCCAGCGGCGCGGGCGGCCAGCACATCAACAAGACCGATTCGGCCGTGCGCATCACCCACTTGCCGACCGGACTGGTCGTCGAATGCCAGGACGACCGTTCGCAACACCGCAACCGCGACAAGGCCATGCAGGTGCTCGCCGCCCGGCTCAAGGACAAGGAGCAGCGCGAACGCCAGAGCAAGGAAGCCGCCCAGCGCAAGAGCCTGGTCGGCAGCGGCGACCGCTCCGAGCGCATCCGCACCTACAACTATCCGCAGGGCCGGGTGACCGACCATCGCATCAACCTCACCCTGTACAAGCTGCAGCAGATCATGGAAGGCGACCTGGACGAACTGACGGGTTCGCTGATCGCCGAGCACCAGGCCGAACAATTGGCAGCATTGGGAGAAGACGTGTGACCCGCTCCCTCGCAAGTCGCCGCCGTGAGTTCCCAGGGGGGCAGGGAGGGGCTCGCCGGCCAGTTGGAGGGAGGGCAGCCCCGGAGGGGCCGAGGGCGCGCGATCTTGCGCCCGAGCCGACCGACCTGGCCGGCGAGCCCCCCCCTGCCCCCCTGGGGACGGCTCGTTGCCCGGCTTTCTCTCCCGCCATTCTCCCCTTGTGGCATGTACAACACCGTCCGTGACCTGGCCGCCGCCAGCGGCCTGCCCCGCCTGGAAGCCCGCATGCTGCTGGAGCACGCGCTGGGCGTTTCCCGGACCTGGCTGCTGGCGCACGACACCGACCCGCTGCCGGCCGGCGCCTGCCGGGATTTCGAGCGGCTGGCCGGGCGACGACGCGCGGGCGAACCCATGGCCTACCTGGTCGGGCGGCGCGAGTTCATGGGCCGCGATTTCGCGGTGACGCCGGACGTGCTGATCCCGCGCCCCGAAACCGAACTGCTGGTGGAGACCGCGCTGGACCTGGCGGCCGCGAGCCCGGGCGTGCGGATCCTGGACCTGGGCACCGGCAGCGGCGCCATCGCCGTCAGCCTGGCCCTGGCGCTGCCCCGGGCGGAAATCTGGGCGACCGACGCCAGCGCACCGGCCCTGGAGGTGGCCCGCGCCAACGCGCAGCGGCTGGGCGCGCGGCTGCGCTTGCGCCAGGGCGACTGGTACGCGGCCCTGCCGCCGGGCCTGCGTTTCGACCTGGTCGTGTCCAACCCCCCCTACATCGCCGCCGGCGACCCCCACCTGGAACAGGGCGACCTGCGCTTCGAGCCCGCCACGGCCCTGACCGACGGCGCCGACGGCCTGGCGGCCGTGCGCGCCATCGTCGCCGACGCCCCCGGCCGGCTGGTCCCGGGAGGGGCGCTGTGGCTGGAACACGGCTGGGACCAGGCCGAAGCCGTGCGGGCCTGCCTGGCGGCCGCCGGCTTCGGCGGCGTGGCCAGCCGGCGCGACCTGGCCGGGATCGAGCGGATTTCCGGCGGCGCGCTCCTATAATGAAACCCTCTACTTTCCTGCTTGCGAGCCAACCATGAGCGACGTTCAAGATTTCATCCGGGAAACCGTCACGGGCCACCCGGTGGTGCTCTTCATGAAGGGGTCCGCCCAGTTCCCGCAATGCGGCTTTTCGGGCCGGGCCATCCAGATCCTGAAGGACTGTGGGGTCAAGCGGCTGATCACCGTCAACGTGCTCGAAGACGACGAAGTCCGCCAGGGCATCAAGCAATATTCCAGCTGGCCGACCATCCCGCAGCTCTACGTCAAGGGAGAATTCGTGGGCGGTTCCGACATCATGTCCGAAATGCACGAGAGCGGCGAACTCAAGACCCTCCTCGAAAGCTCCGGGGCCACCGAGTGACGCTGCCCCGGCGGCTGGTCGTCGGCGTGACGGGAGCCACGGGCTCCGTCTACGCGGTGCGCATGCTGGAAATGCTGCGCGCCCATGGCGGCGTCGAGACCCACCTGGTGGTTTCGGCCTCCGGCGTGCTGAACCTGCGCCAGGAGCTCGACATGAGCCGCCAGCAGCTCAACGGGCTGGCCGACGTGGTGCACAGCGTGCGCGACGTCGGCGCCAGCCTGGCCAGCGGCGCCTTCGCCACCGACGGCATGGCCATCGTGCCGTGCTCCATGCGCACGCTGGCGGCGGTGGCCCACGGCCTGTCCGACAACCTCATTACCCGCGCGGCCGACGTCACCCTCAAGGAACGTCGGCGCCTGGTCCTGATGGTGCGCGAGACCCCGCTGAATCTGGCCCACCTGCGCAACATGACCGCCGTCACCGAAATGGGCGGCGTGATCTTCCCGCCGCTGCCGGCCTTCTATCACCGCCCGCGTTCCATCCCGGACATGGTCGACCACACCGTCGCGCGGGTGCTCGAGCTCTTCGGCATCACGGTGGACGGGCCGCGCTGGGAAGGCATGGGCGCGTCCGCCTAGGCGCGCGCCGCCCGTCCAGCCCTCTGTCCCCGTCGCCCCGGCCCGCGCGATTCTTTCCTTGCCGCTATCCCTTGCGCACGAAGCGCACCGCCTGCGCTTGCGGCAGGGCGGCAGGGCGCGGATCCGGCAGGCCGGCATCGGGGAACGCCCCGTTTTCCGCGCCCGGGTCTTCCGTATCGAACGCGATGTCGCCGCCGGCCACCGGCGAACCGGTAGGCCGCAGGCCGGCGAAGTCGAAGAGCTCGCGGTCCATCAGGTGCGAGGGCACCACGCGCGAGAGCGCGTTGAAGACGTTCCACGACCGCCCCGGGTACTTGCGGTCCCATTCCTCGATCATGCGCCCGACTTCCTTGCGCTTGAGGTTCTCTTGCGAGCCGCAGAGGTTGCAGGGAATGATGGGGAAGGCCTTCCATTGCGCGTAGGCTTCCAGGTCGCGCTCGGGCACGTAGGCCAGGGGGCGGATGACGGTATGGCGGCCGTCGTCGGAAACCAGCTTGGGCGGCATGGCTTTCATGCGGCCGCCGTAGAACAGGTTCAGGAAGAAGGTGCCGAGAATGTCGTCGCGGTGGTGGCCCAGCGCGATCTTGGTCGCGCCCAGCTCGCCCGCCACGCGGTACAGCGCGCCCCGGCGCAGCCGCGAACAGAGCGAGCACAGGGTCTTGCCTTCGGGAACCAGGCGGGTCACGACGGAATAGGTGTCCTGGGTCTCGATGCGGAACTCGACCCCGCGTTCGCGCAGGTAGGCGGGCAGTACGTCGGCGGGGAAGCCGGGCTGTTTCTGGTCCAGGTTGACCGCCACGATGTCGAAGGCGATGGGCGCGCGCGCCTGCAGCGCGAGCAGGATGTCGAGCAGGCTGTAGGAATCCTTGCCGCCCGACAGGCAGACCATGACTTTGTCGCCGGGCTCGATCATGCCGTAGTCGGCGATGGCCCGGCCGGTCTCGCGCATCAGGCGTTTGGCCAGCTTGTTGCGTTCCAGGCGCTGCCGGTCGCCGGCGCGCGCCTGGCGCAGAGGTGCCGCCCCGCCGCATGCCGCCGCGCGGCCGGCGGCTTCGGTATGGGAGGCTGGCGCGCTCATGCCCCGGCCGGCCGCTCGACGGCGATCTCCACGCCCACCGCCGCGCAGTCGGAGAAGGCCATGGGCTTGCTCACGCGCAGGCGCACCGATCGGATCTCGGCGAAGTCGCGCAGCAGCCGGGCGGCGGCCCGTTCGATCAGCGTTTCGATGAGGTGAACGTGGGCCTGCGTGCATTCTTCCACGATGGCCTCGCGCAGGCGCCGGTAGTCGAGCACGCTGTGGATGTCGTTGTCGTCGACGCTGCGCGAGACGTCGACGTCGATGTCGGCGTCGATGTGCAGCGGCTGGGTGGCGCGGCGTTCGTGCTCGAGTATGCCGATGCGGGCGTCGAGCGCCAGCCGGGTGAAGAAAATGCGGCGAGTGGACATGGGGAGCCCCTGGAAGTCGATCGCGGAATTGTATGCCCGCCGGGGCTGGCTAAAATCCCCTGCAGGGAGGCGGACGGGGAATCGGCGCGATGCGGGAAAGCTTCGATGCGGTGATTGTAGGCGGCGGGCCGGCCGGCGCGTCGTGCGCCGTCTGGCTGCGCAGGCTGGGCCTGGCCCCGCTGCTGGTCGAGGCCGGTGCCGGTCTGGGCGGGCTGGCCCGCGACAACCCTTTCCGGGACGACTGGATCGCCGTGCTGCCCGGCGCCACCGGGCGCCAGGTGGCCGCCAACATCGAGGCCAGCGTGCGCGGGGCCGGCGTGGCCGTGCGGCTGGGCGCGCCCGCGCTTGCCGCGGCGGCCACGCCCGGGGGCTTCGAGGTGGCGCTGGCCGGCGGCCCGGCGGTGCGGGGCCGCACGCTGGTGATCGCCAGCGGCGTGCGCCCGCGCGGCTTCGGACGGGAAGCCGGGCCGCTGCCCGGCGTGCTGGTCGGGCCCGGCGCCGCTGTCGCGGAGCAGGACTTCTCCGGCCGTTCGGTCGCCATCCTGGGCGGCGGCGACAACGCGTTCGAAAACCATGCCTACGTGCTGGAGCGGGGCGCGCGGCTGGCGCACGTCTATGCCCGCACTGTGCGCGCGCAGCGGCAATGGGTCGCGCGCGTGCCCGAGGCGGACCTGCGCGTGGGCCCCTACCGGGCCGACCCGCGCGGCCGCACAGTGGACGGCAAGCCCTACGACATCATGCTGGTGTTCTACGGCTGGGAGCCGCGGGCGGAATTCGCCGATCCGCTGGGGCTGCGACGCGACGCGCGCGGCTTCGTGTGGACCGATCCCGCCACCGCCTGCACCAGCCTGCCCGGCGTCTACGCCGTGGGCGAGGTCGCGCGCCGCATGCACCCCTGCGTGGTGACGTCGCTGGCCGACGGCGTGGTGGCCGCCAAGGCCATCCAGGCCCGGCTGGAAGCCGGCGCGGCCGGCTGATCGGAGTCCGGCCGGCGGGCCGTGTGCGCCCGGCGCGAGGCGCCATCGGCCTGCAACAGCCTGCCTGGACCGGCAACGATCTCCCCCGCGGCGGCGCGCTGTCCGCCGCCCTACAGCCTCAGCCGCGCGGCACCAGCACGCATTCCGGCGCGGCTGGCGCCAGCCGTACCCGGAAGGCGCGCAGCTCGTCGCGGCGGAACACGTGCACCGTGACGGTATCGCCGGGCCGGTAGCTCGACAGCAGCACGTCCGGCCCGCCCGCGGCCTCCACGCTCAGTCCGTCGATCGCCACTAGCGCGTCGTGCGCCGACAGGCCGCCGGCATGGGCGGCGCCGCCCTCGTAGACCGTGGCGAGCGTCCACTTGCCGTCCTGCCTGCGCGTGCGCACGTCCATGCCCGGGATGGGCGACGACGGCTGCCAGCGCATGTCGATGCCTTGGGCGGCCAGCAGCGTTTCCAGCGGCACGTCCTGCGTGCCTTCCGCGTGGCGCGCCAGGAAGTCCGAGACGTCGATGCCGGTGGCGGCATGGATCTCGGCAGGCAGGCCGTCCTCGGCCAGCCCCACGCCGCGGCCCCGGTAGAAATCGCGGCCGTAGCGCTGCCACAGCCGCCGCATGACGTGGTCCAGCGAATGGCGCCCGCCGCTGGCCTGCCGCAGCGTCAGGTCCAGCCCCAGGGCCACCAGCGACCCCTGGGTGTAGTAGCTGGCCAGCGCGTTGGGGGAATTCTCGTCCTGCTTGTAGTAGCGGGTCCAGGCGTCGTGGGAACTCTGCGCCACCGATTGCTTGAAGCGGCCCGGCGCGCGCCGCACGCCGGTGATGGTGCGCGCCAGCGTGCGCAGGTAGGCCGCGCGGTCGATGACGCCCGAACGCAGCAGCATCAGGTCGTCGTAATAGGAAGTGAAGCCCTCGAATACCCACAGCAGCCGGGTATGGTTCTCGCGCGACAGGTCGTAGGGCGCGAAGGCCGCCGGCTTGATGCGCTTGACGTTCCAGGTGTGGAAGTACTCGTGGCTGAGCAGGCCCAGGAAATTGCGGTATCCCTCGCTCTGCCCCGCCTGGCCGAGGGCGGGCAGGTCCTTGCGGGCGGCCATGAGGGCGGTGGAGGCGCGGTGCTCCAGCCCGCCGTAGCCGTCGCCGGTGACCATGGTCATGAACACATAGCGATCGGAACTGTCCAGGAAGGGCGCGCGCCGCGTCCGGGGCTCGAACAGGGCGATCTGCGCCGCGCATATGCGGGCGGCGTCGGCCGCGATGCGGTCCAGGTCCAGATTGGGCGCCACGCCGGTGAATACCAGCTCGTGGGGGGCGCCGGCGGCTTCGAAGTCCACCGCCTGCGGGCGGCCCATTTCCACCGGGTGGTCGATCAGCGCGTCGTAGTCCGGCGCGCGGTACAGGCCGAAGCCGTGGCGGCGCGCGGCCCCGGGACGGCCTTGCGCGCGGGGCAGGCTGGTGTGGACCCGCCAGTCCGGATGGCGGGCGGGCGGCCGCAGGTCCAGCACGCAGGGCAGGTGCGCCAGCCCCTCGGCGCACAGGAAGACGCTGGCGCCATTGAAGAAGCCGTGCGTTTCGTCCAGGTGCGCGCCGCGCACCGAAAGATCCCAGGCGTAGACGATGTATTCGACGACCAGCGGCCCCCGGCAGGGCGCCGCGCGCCAGGCGTGGTTGCCCTCTTTGGCGAGCGGCACGCGCCGGCCGCCGCCGCGCGCCGCCAGGGTCTCGATCTGGCGGGCGAAGTCGCGGATCAGGTAGCTGCCGGGTATCCAGGCGGGCAGCGACAGCCGCTGGCCCGCCGGGTCGGGCCGGGGCACCGTCAGGACGACGCGGTAGCGGTGGCCGGCCGGGTCGGCGGGCTCGAGGCGGTAAAGTATCTCTTGATCGGCTTGCATGGCTCTATCTTACTTTTTCAATGATCGAGGAGATTCCCTATGACTGAATCCGTGGTGCGAGTCGAGACCCGGGGCCGGGTCGGCCTGCTGACACTGAACCGCCCCGAGGCGCTGAACGCGCTGAACGACCGCCTGATGGACGAGCTGGGCCAGGCCCTGCTGCGCTTCGATGCCGACGAGGGCATAGGCGCCATCGTCATCACCGGCAGCGAGAAGGCCTTCGCCGCCGGCGCCGACATCGGCGCGATGCGCGACTGGACCTACATGGACGTCCATCGCAGCGATTTCATCACCCGCAACTGGGAGACGCTCCGGCGTATCCGCAAGCCGGTAATCGCCGCGGTGGCGGGCTACGCGCTGGGCGGCGGCTGCGAGCTGGCGATGATGTGCGACATGCTGATCGCCGCGGACACGGCCCGTTTCGGGCAGCCCGAGGTCAAGCTGGGCACCATCCCCGGCGCCGGCGGTACCCAGCGCCTGCCGCGCGCGGTGGGCAAGGCCAAGGCCATGGACCTGGTGCTGACCGCCCGCATGATGGACGCCCAGGAGGCCGAGCGCGCGGGACTGGTGTCGCGCCTGGTTCCCGCCGACCGGCTGCTGGACGAGGCCATCGAGGCGGCGACGGTGATCGCCTCCATGTCGCTGCCCACCATCGTCATGGCCAAGGAATGCGTGAACCGGGCCTACGAGTCCGGGCTGGCCGAAGGCATGCTGTTCGAGCGCCGGGTGTTCCATTCGACCTTCGCGCTGGAAGACCAGAAGGAAGGCATGGCTGCCTTCGTGGAAAAGCGCAAGCCGCAGTTCCGGCACCGCTGATCCGCCAGGCCCGGCCAGCCGGCCGGGCCTGGGAGCCGGGCGCGGGCATAGCCGCCGCGCCTGGCCGCCGACGCCGCGCCGCGGACTGTCCGCCGGTGCGGCGTTTCGCTTGGATACGTTTGGACTAAGCCTTGTTGCAGGCCCTGGGCCTATCCTTGACCGACACTAGGCCGCAAGCCGCCTTGCCCCGCGCGCCGGCGGCCGGCCGATAACAAAAGCACAAGGAGCCCGTCATGCGTATGTCTCCCTTGTCCCGCCGGCTGTCGGCGGCGCTGCTTGCCGGCTGCCTGGGAGCGGCCGCTGCCGCCTGGGCCCAGCCCCGGCCGTCGCTCAGGCTGGTGTCGGAAACCCCCTCGGTGCCGCCCGCCCAGGCTCCTGCCGTCCTGTCCGGCCAGGAGCTGCGCGAGACCGCCGTCGACGCCTATCTTTACGCTTATCCCATGGTGCTGATGGAGATCGCGCGGCGCGTGGCCACCTCGGTCGGCTCGCCCATGGACGGCCGGGCGCCCATGAACCAGTTCGGCCACAAGACCACCCTGCCGGACGCAGGCTCCGCCGGCGCGGCCTGGCCGACCACGGACCTGCTGTATTCCAACCTCTGGTACGACGTCAGCCGCGAGCCGCTGGTGGTGCATATTCCCGATTCCGGCGGGCGTTACTACTTCATGCCCGCCATGGACATGTGGACGGACGTCTTCATGTCGCGCGGGCCGCGCACCACGGGCGGCGGGGCGCAGACCTTCGCCATCGTCGGGCCCACCTGGACCGGCACCGTGCCAGCGGGTGTGGACGTCGTGCGCAGCCCGACCAATGTGGGCTGGATCATCGGCCGCATCCATGTGACCGGCCCCGAGGACGCCGCCGGCGTCGCGCAGTTCCAGGCAGGCATGTCCACCGCTCCGCTCAGCGCCTGGATGCGCGCGGGCCAGGCGCCGGGCCGGCCTCCCATGCCGCTGGGCGGGGTGCCGGTGCCCATGGACGCGGCGGGCTCGGTCCCGCCCTCGCCGGCGTGGGACACGCAGACGCCTCCGGTGGAGCAGGTCGCGCGCATGGACGCGGCGACGTTCTTCTCGATCTTCGCGCAAGTGGCCCAGTCCAATCCCGCGCACGCCAACGACTATCCCATCCTGGACCGGATGCGCCGCCTGGGCATCGAAGTCGGCCGTCCCTTCTCCTTCGCGCAGCTGCACCCCGCCGTGCAGCAGGCCCTGGCCGAGGCCGGCCCCGAGGCGGGCCGGCGCATCGGCGAGGCCGTGGACCGCGCCAGCCGCCAGGCCAACGGCTGGCATGCGGTGCGCAGCGGCATCGGCACCTACGGCGCGTCCTACCTGCGCCGTGCCGCCGTGGCCTATGCCGGCCTGGGCGCCAATACGCCCGAGGACGCCGTCTATCCCCTGGCGCGCACCGACATGGAGGGCAAGCCCCTGGATTCGGACAAGGACTACGTGGTCCATTTCGACAAGGGGCAACTGCCGCCGGTCAACGCCTTCTGGTCGCTGATCCTGTACGACGCCCGCAACGGCTTCGCCGACAATCCGGCGCGCCGCTATACCGTGGGCAGCAAGGACCCTCTGCGCTACAACGCCGACGGCTCGCTGGACATCGTCATCCGGCGCGACGAGCCGCCGTCCGCCGAGCGGGCCAACTGGCTGCCGGCTCCACGGTCCGGCCCCTTCATCCTCAATCTCCGCCTGTACTGGCCCCAACCGCGGGCGCTGGACGGCAACTGGGTGCCTCCGGTGGTCCGTGAAGACTGACGGACCGTGACGCGACGGCGGCCCGCAAGGCCGCCGTCGCTTTTTTTTGATCGCCGGGCCGGCCCAAGACAAAAGGCTCCTTCGGGAGGCGGCAAGCCGTAGGCGTAGCGCGTGGACGGCGCAAGGCGCCGGCGCGTCCCGCCGGGTTTTCCCCGCGTCGGGCCTCGTCGCGGGGAGGGCGGCAATTTGCCAGTCAAAAACGATTCAAGCTATACTTACAGAGTTTGACGCTTGCGGAATAAATAGCGGTTTTCGCCGGGATTGCCGGCAGGAACCGGTGCGGGGTGGAACCGTGGGAGTGGACGCCGAAGCGACGCCGGCAGCCGGTGCCGATGGCGCCGGCCTGCGGCTCACGGCCGAAGACCGGGCGGCGCTGGACGCCGGCGCGAAGCAAGGGCTCTTACGGGCCGTTGCCGCGCAGGGCATCATGGCGTTGGCCGCGGGCTTGGCATGCTGGGCGGTGGGCGGTGCGGCGGCGGGGTGGTCGGCGCTTGCGGGGGCGGGGGCGTATTTCATTCCCAATACCTTGTTCGCGTTGCGCTTGCGGCACGCAGTGCCCGGGCGCGCCAGTCCCCTCACGTTTTTCTTCGGCCAGGCGGGCAAGTTGGGGGCGGCGGCTGCGTTCCTGGCCCTGGCGGTACGCCTGGCCGGAGACGCCATCGTCTGGCCGGCGCTGCTGGCGGGGCTGCTGTGCGTCCTCAAGGGCTACGTGCTGTTGTTGATGTTCCGCAAGTTGTCATAGAGTCAGGCAAAGATAGTTCAATTCACCCGGCGTCTCGCGCGCCGGGGACCATCGAAGATTCAGATTCAGGGTAGGGAAAACATGGCTGCGAGCGATGTGTCGCCCCAGGCGGAATATATCCAGCATCACCTGGTGCACTTGAACAACCTCGGGGAAAAGCAGTCCGCCATCGCCCAGTTCGATGTCATCAACTACGATTCGCTCTTCTGGTCCCTGGCCATGGGCTTGCTGGTGGTGTTCGTGCTGTGGCGCGCCGCGCGCCGTGCCACGTCCGGCGTGCCGGGCCGCTTCCAGGCCTTCGTCGAATCCGTGGTCGACATGGTCGACGAGCAAGCCAAGGGCATCGTGCACAACGAGGTCTCGCGCCGCTTCGTCTCGCCGCTGGCCCTGACCGTCTTCCTCTGGATCGTGCTCATGAACGCCCTCGACCTGGTGCCGGTCGACCTGGCCGGCGCGATCTTCCGGGCGGTGGGGCTGGGCGCGCACCACGGCGACCCCCTCTACTACCACCGCATCCTGCCCACGGCCGACCTGAACGTCCCCATGGGCATGTCGCTGGGCGTGCTGCTCCTGATGTTCTATTACGGCATCAAGATCCACAACCCCGTCGGTTTCGTGAAGGGCCTGTTCACCGCGCCCTTCCATGCGCACGGCGTCGTCGGCCTGGTGCTCACGCCGTTCAACCTGCTGCTCAACGTCATCGAATACCTGGCCAAGTCGGTTTCCCTCGGCATGCGGCTGTTCGGCAACATGTTCGCGGGCGAGCTGCTGTTCATGCTGATCGCGCTGCTGGGCGGCGCCTGGAGCGGCTTCAACGCCACCAGCATCAGCCTGGGCATCGGCCAGGTGCTGGCCGGCTCGGTCTGGGCCATCTTCCATATCCTGATCGTGCTGCTGCAGGCCTTCATTTTCATGATGCTGACGCTGGTCTACATCGGCCAGGCCCACGAAGGGCACTGACGGATTTCCCGCGCGGGGGCCTTCCCGCGCGGGATCGCAAGAGTTTCTTGCATTCGAGCTGTACCCACAATTTGACCATTTCGGATTTCTAACCAAGGAGTTGTCATGACCAACGTTGCTTTCGTTGCTCTCGCTTGCGGTCTCATCATCGGCCTGGGCGCCATCGGCGCTTGCATCGGTATCGGCCTGATGGGCGGCAAATATCTGGAAGCGTCGGCGCGTCAGCCCGAACTGATGAACGTGCTGCAAACCAAGATGTTCCTGCTGGCTGGCCTGATCGACGCGGCGTTCCTGATCGGCGTGGGTATCGCGATGCTGTTCGCGTTCGCCAACCCCTTCCTCGGTTAATCGCTAGCGCCCGCCTGCGGGCGGGCCCCGATGCCGGCGCCGCGACGCAAGCGCGGCGCCAGGCTGGCACAGGGTCGCGGGCCGTTCCTTGGACGGCCGGGCCGCAAGGTTTTAAAGGGATACGACCGTGAATCTGAACGCGACGATCTTTTTCCAGATGATCGTGTTCTTCGTGCTGGGCTGGTTTACGATGAAGTTCGTATGGCCGCCCCTGACGAAGGCGATGGACGAGCGCCGCCAGAAAATCGCCGACGGCCTGGCCGCCGCCGAGAAGGGCAAGGCCGACCTGGCCCAGGCGCAGGCGCGCATCAGCCTGATCGAGGCTGCCGCCAAGACCGAGAACCATGCCCGCATGGCCGAAGCCGAGAAGCAGGCCGCCGCCATGATCGAGCAGGCTCGCCGGGACGCCGAGGCCGAGCGCGCCCGCATCCTGGCCCAGGCCAAGCAGGACGCCGAGCAGGCTTTGCAGCACGCGCGCGGCGAACTGCGCGACGACGTGGCCCGGCTGGCGATCAAGGGCGCCGAACAGATCCTGCGGCGCGAGGTCGACGCCCGCGCCCACGCCGAGCTGCTCGACCAGCTCAAGGCACAGCTCTGAACCGGGAACGCCATGGCTGAACTTTCGACCGTTGCCAGACCCTACGCCGAGGCGCTGTTCGCCGCCGCGCGCGACGACAAGGCCGGCCTGCCGGCCTGGGCCGCCCTCGTCCAGGAACTGGCCGACGTGGCCGGCCACCCCGACGTGCGTGCGGCCCTGTCCGATCCGCGCCTGGGCGACGACCAGCGCATCGAGCTCTTCACCGGCCTGGTCAAGTCCGACCTGCCCGCCGCCGCCCGCAATTTCATTTCCCTGCTGGTGCAGAACGACCGGGTGCTGCTGCTGCCCGAGATCGCCGAACAGTTCGCCGCCCTGAAGAACCGCCACGAAGGCACCGCCCGGGCGGACATCGTCAGCGCGTTCGAGCTTTCGGACGGCCAGGTGGCGGACCTGATCGCGGGGCTGGAAAAGAAATTCGGCCTCAAGCTCGAACCCCACGTCACCGTCGACGCGTCGCTGATCGGAGGCGTGCGCGTGGCCGTGGGCGACAAGGTGCTAGACACTTCCGTGCAAGCTCAATTGGCCCGCATGCGCGATACGCTGGCCGCGTAAGGCCGGCACACAGGATTCCAGGAGTCTGAACATGCAACTCAATCCGTCAGAGATCAGCGAACTGCTCAAGAGCCGCATCGAGGGCCTGGGCGCTTCGACCGACATTCGCACCCAGGGCACGGTCGTTTCCGTGACCGACGGCATCACCCGCGTCCACGGCCTGTCCGACGTGATGCAGGGCGAAATGCTCGAGTTCCCGAACAACGTCTTCGGCCTGGCGCTCAACCTCGAGCGCGATTCGGTCGGCGCCGTGGTGCTGGGCGACTACACCGGCGTGTCCGAAGGCGACCAGGTCAAGACCACCGGCCGCATTCTCGAAGTGCCGGTCGGCCCCGAGCTCAAGGGCCGCGTGGTCAACGCCCTGGGCGAGCCCATCGACGGCAAGGGCCCCATCAACGCCAAGGCCACCGACATCATCGAAAAGGTCGCGCCCGGCGTGATCTCGCGCCGCTCGGTGTCGCAGCCGCTGCAGACCGGCATCAAGGCCATCGACGCCATGGTGCCCATCGGCCGCGGCCAGCGCGAGCTGATCATCGGCGACCGCCAGACCGGCAAGACCGCCGTGGCGGTGGACACCATCATCAGCCAGAAGGGCAAGGGCGTCACCTGCGTGTACGTCGCCATCGGCCAGAAGGCATCCACCATCAACAACGTGGTGCGCAAGCTCGAAGAGCACGGCGCGCTGGAATACACCATCGTCGTGGCCGCCGCCGCCTCCGACTCGGCCGCCATGCAGTACCTGTCGGCCTACGCCGGCTGCACCATGGGCGAGTACTTCCGCGATCGCGGCGAAGACGCCCTCATCATCTACGACGACCTGACCAAGCAGGCCTGGGCCTACCGCCAGGTGTCGCTGCTGCTGCGCCGCCCGCCGGGCCGCGAAGCCTACCCCGGCGACGTGTTCTACCTGCACTCGCGCCTGCTCGAGCGCGCCGCGCGCGTCAACGAGGACTACGTCGAGAAGTTCACCAAGGGCGCCGTCAAGGGCAAGACCGGCTCGCTGACCGCGCTGCCCATCATCGAGACCCAGGCGGGCGACGTCTCGGCCTTCGTGCCGACCAACGTCATCTCCATCACCGACGGCCAGATCTTCCTGGAAACCGACCTGTTCAACGCGGGCGTGCGCCCCGCCATCAACGCCGGTATTTCCGTGTCGCGCGTGGGCGGCGCGGCCCAGACCAAGGTCATCAAGAAGCTTTCCGGCGGCATCCGTACCGACCTGGCCCAGTACCGCGAACTGGCCGCGTTCGCGCAGTTCGCCTCCGACCTGGACGACGCCACGCGCCGCCAGCTCGAGCGCGGAAAGCGCGTGGTGGAGCTGCTCAAGCAGCCCCAGTACCAGCCGCAGCAGGTGTGGGAGCAGGCCGTCGTGCTGTACACGGTCAACAACGGCTACCTGGACGACGTCGACGTGGGCCAGGTGCTGGCCTTCGAGAAGGCCCTCAAGGACCATCTCAAGGGCAAGCATGCCGCCATGCTGCAGCGTATCGAGGACACCAAGGAATTGTCCAAGGACGACGAGGCCGAGCTGGCCGCCGCCATCCAGGAATTCAAGAAGCACGGAGCTTTTTGATCGGGGATGACCGGCAAGGCGGGGCGCGCGGCGTCCCGCCCCGAGCGGAGCGGCGCCGGCCTTCCGGCCCGCCCGCCGTCTGAACAGGAAAGCGCAATGCCCGGAATCAAGGAAATCCGAACCAAGATCAAGAGCGTGCAAAACACGCGCAAGATCACCAAGGCCATGGAGATGGTGGCTGCGTCCAAGATGCGCAAGGCGCAGGACCGCATGCGCGCCGGCCGGCCGTACGCCACCAAGGTGCGCGAGATCGCGGCCCACCTGATGCAGGCCAACCCCGAGTACAACCACGCCTTCCTGGTCGAACGCGAATCGATCAAGGCCGTGGGCGTGGTCGTGGTCACGACCGACAAGGGCCTGTGCGGCGGCCTGAACACCAACATCCTGCGCCTGACGCTGGCCCGCTTCAAGGAATTCGAGCAGAAGGGCATCAAGGTCCAGGCCACCGCCCTGGGCAACAAGGGCCTGGGCATGCTCACCCGCATCGGCGCCAACCTCGTTTCCCAGGAAGTGCACCTGGGCGACGCGCCCAACCTCGAGCGCCTGCTGGGCGCGGTCAAGGTCCAGCTCGACGCCTATCTCGAAGGCCGCATCGACGCGCTGTACCTGGCGACCAACCGGTTCGTGAACACCATGCGCCAGGAGCCCGTCTTCCTGCGCCTGCTGCCCCTGCCCAGCGGCCTGGCCGATCCCTTCCAGGCCAACGGCGAGTCCGACCAGCCGCCCGCCGAGCTCAAGACCCAGTACGGCTGGGACTACATCTACGAGCCCGACGCCCGGACCGTCATCGACGAGTTGCTGCAGCGCTATGTCGAAGGGCTGGTGTACCAGGCCGTGGCCGAGAACATGGCCTCGGAGCAGTCGGCCCGCATGGTGGCCATGAAGGCCGCCTCGGACAACGCCAAGAAGGTCATCGGCGACCTGCAGCTGGTCTACAACAAGACCCGGCAGGCGGCGATCACCAAGGAAATTTCGGAAATCGTGGGGGGCGCCGCCGCGGTCTGACGACCGGATCGGCCAGGCAACCGTCAGAACGTTATCAAGCAAGGAATCGACATGAGCAACGGAACCATCGTTCAGTGCATCGGCGCCGTGGTGGACATTCAGTTCCCCCGCGATAAGATGCCCAAGATCTATGAGGCACTCACCCTGGCCGACGAGAACTCGTTCGCCGAAAAAGGCCTGACGCTCGAAGTCCAGCAGCAGCTGGGCGACGGCATCGTGCGCACCATCGCGCTGGGTTCCAGCGACGGCCTGCGCCGCGGCATGGCCGTGACGGCCACCGGCGCTCCCATCTCGGTGCCCGTGGGCTCCGGCACGCTGGGCCGCATCATGGACGTGCTGGGTCGTCCCATCGACGAAGCCGGCCCCATCCAGCACGAAGAAAAGCGCGCCATCCACCAGCATGCGCCGCGCTTTGACGAGTTGTCGCCTTCGGTCGAGCTGCTCGAAACCGGCATCAAGGTTATCGACCTGGTCTGCCCGTTCGCCAAGGGCGGCAAGGTGGGTCTGTTCGGCGGCGCCGGCGTGGGCAAGACCGTCAACATGATGGAACTGATCAACAACATCGCCAAGCAGCACAGCGGTTTGTCGGTGTTCGCCGGCGTGGGCGAGCGTACCCGCGAGGGCAACGACTTCTACCACGAAATGGAAGAGTCCAAGGTGCTGGACAAGGTCGCCATGGTGTTCGGCCAGATGAACGAGCCTCCCGGCAACCGCCTGCGCGTGGCGCTGACCGGCCTGACCATGGCCGAGAAGTTCCGCGACGAAGGCCGCGACATCCTGTTCTTCGTGGACAACATCTACCGCTACACGCTGGCCGGCACCGAAGTGTCCGCCCTGCTGGGCCGCATGCCGTCGGCCGTGGGCTACCAGCCCACGCTGGCCGAGGAAATGGGCGTGCTGCAAGAGCGCATCACTTCGACCAAGACCGGTTCGATCACCTCGATCCAGGCCGTGTACGTGCCCGCGGACGACCTGACCGATCCGTCGCCTGCCACCACCTTCCAGCACCTGGACTCCACCGTGGTGCTGTCGCGCGATATCGCCGCGCTGGGTATTTATCCCGCCGTGGACCCGCTGGATTCCACCAGCCGCCAGCTCGACCCGCAGGTCGTGGGCGAAGAGCACTATTCGGTGGCCCGCGGCGTGCAGCAGACGCTGCAGCGCTACAAGGAACTGCGTGACATCATCGCGATTCTGGGCATGGACGAACTGTCGCCGGAAGACAAGCAGGCCGTGGCCCGTGCCCGCAAGATCCAGCGCTTCCTGTCGCAGCCTTTCCACGTGGCCGAAGTGTTCACCGGCTCGCCGGGCAAGTACGTGCCGCTGGCCGAGACCATCCGCGGCTTCAAGATGATCGTCGAAGGCGAATGCGATTCGCTGCCGGAGCAGGCCTTCTACATGGTCGGCACCATCGACGAAGCCTTCGAGAAGGCCAAGAAACTGCAATAAGGACCGATTATGGCTACCCT
>Ga0182748_1000408_pt1 | contig 46450 bp, 44 predicted proteins | sample eDN3rd37CKraftOP_FD_128877 | JGI IMG/M metagenome (GOLD analysis project Ga0182748, IMG submission 128877) | Enriched Organic Plus compost microbial communities from Emeryville, California, USA - eDNA 3rd pass 37_C Kraft OP (version 2) (version 2) ... | reverse complement strand
TTACTATAAAAGGTGAAAGCTTACGTAAAAAAAGGTAACTTTGTCATGCTGAACAAAAAGCACAGGAGCTAAAACTGGGTGCATATGCCCGGAATCACTGGGTGCATATCATCGGAATATGCAGCTAGTATTAAAAGAGGCCAATTATTTTGAAAAAAGATCAAAAGCTTATGATTATCTGAACCGTACCTCTGGAACTTTTAAAAAATTTCCTGTAAGGAATGCTGTAGATGCTGAAATGTATTATAATGGATTCGTCAAAGATACAAGAGCGAAATTTCTTAGTAACACGTTATTCTCTTTTAGTTCGGATGGCGGAAAAGCTTCATTATTTAATGAAATTTATGTTGATTATTTTGGCCCTATTCGAGTTGGTCTGGGAGCTATGATAAGTAATAAACAAAGTATTGAAGGTCAGGAAACTGTAGAAAACAAAGAGGAAAAGAGTCAAGATGCAATGCAACGGCTGCTTGGCGGCGGCGGAAACGGTGTGTTAAGTGCTAGCTACCCACTATTTAATGTTGATAACGGCAAAGGATTTGCCATTAAGTTTGGTGTTGTACCGAAGCTTGCTGTTGATATTCCTAAAATAGGAACTGAAAATAAGGATTATGGACTTAATTATAATCTTGGTGCGGAAGGCACAATTTTTTATAGTGGAGAGAATGATATCATAACTTTCTTTAGTAATTTTAGATTTGCTAGAATTAGTGGGAATAATGTTTTCTTTAATAATCTTGAGAAAGATGATAAAAAATCTTTCGGTTTTAATCAGATCTCATTTGGCCTAGCATTCTCTTCTACGTTCAGGTTAAGCTACAATCACTATTTCGGGTCAGAATTTGTAAATAAGAATTTTCCAGGAGCAATTTCTTTTACAATAATACCAAATTAGCATATCAATTCAATTTCGATATATAGTAAGATTAACATATCGCTCAGATGGAAAAATTTTTGCCGATTATCGATGAGTATAAAGAATTGATTGAATCATAAAGCTTTTCGATTACTTTGCAATGAAGTTTGTTTATACTTGTAATAGACTTCTTGGTACTCCGCTTTTAGCGTATTAGGATTAGAATATAAAAATAACCAAAACACTCAATGTACATTTCCAAAATTATAATAGAAGGATTTAGAAATTTTCCTAAAAACATTATCCAGTTTAATGATGGTGTAAATGTTATTATTGGTCACAATAATGCTGGGAAAACTAGTTTGATAAAGGCAATCGGTTTGATTATTGATCAGAATATAACGAAAAGACTCGAAATTGATGATTTTTCGAAAAGCATTAGTTTACAGAATTTACAAGCATTGCCACCAGAGATAAGTATAACTCTGGAAATTAGTCAAAGTATTAATGAAGATCTAACTAGCGATGATTTAGTAACTGTAGCGGATTGGTTAACAAAACTTGAAGAACCTTATCAAGCACTGCTAACCTACAAATTTTTCTTACCTTTCGAACGCCATAGTGATTATCTTACTGCCTTGTCGGCCTGCACGTCTAAAAATGAAGCATGGCTAACGATAAAGCATGATTTCTTAAGGTTTTATGTACATAAGATTTATGGTGGAGATCCAAAGTACAAGATTGTAGCAGATAGTGGTTCTTTGCAAAAATTTGATTTTCAGTTTTTAAACGCTATTAGAGATGTTGAAAGAGATATGTTCACGGGCAAAAATACAATGCTTCGTGATGTTTTAGATTTCTTTATGGATTATGAAATAAAGTCTACGGATGAAGCTATTAAAAGCAAAGAAGATAAATACTTGGAAATAAAAGGTCTAAAATCTGATTTTACGAGTAAAGCAGGAGGACTCATTCAGGATTTGCAGAAAAGAATGCAAGCTGGAAAGGAGCACATCCTTTCTTATGCTAAACAAACTGGTGCTACATTTAACAATGCGCTACCAGATTTTGACGGAACAATATCAGATGTTGAAATGTATTCTGCACTCAAACTCATTATCGGTTATTCAGGGCTTGATATTACTATCCCTGCAACGCACAATGGATTGGGATATAATAACCTGATTTTTATGTCACTTTTGCTTGCCAAAATGCAAGTTAATGCTGATGGTAATTATTTAGGTAGCAATGCAAAGGTATTTCCAGTATTGGCAATTGAAGAACCCGAGGCACACTTACATCCTGCTATGCAGTATAAATTTCTCAAATTTCTTAAAGAAAACAAGAACGATAGAAAGGTTCGTCAGATTTTTGTCACTACGCATTCTACGCAAATCACTTCTGCCGTTTCATTGGATGAGATAATCTGTCTTCATAATGATAAGGGTGTTATCTCAGCAGGATATCCAGGCAAAGTATTTGATTTCACTGCTGAGGGACAGGAAGCTAAAGCTTATGTGCAACGTTTTCTTGATGCTACACGTTCAGATATGTTATTTGCACAAAAAATCATATTTGTCGAGGGGCTTGCCGAAGAGATTTTAATTCCTACACTATCTAAGTATTGCGGAAGATCTCTTGAAGATCATCATGTAGCCGTTGTGCCCGTGGGGGGGCGATTCTTTGATCATTTTTTAAAACTTTTCGATACTACAAATCCTTATGCTATACCTAAAAAAGTCGTTTGTTTAAAGGATCGTGACCCAGAAAGGAAGGAGATTACTAAACCCTATTTTTGTCAATGTGATCCTTTTGAGTATGGTCAGGATTTGGCAGCCTTTAGTTATCAAGATCATTTGACAGCAAAGATGTCTCAATATGCGACCCATAAAAATATACGCTTTTTTGGACAAAATCATTTGAAAGGTAAGACGTTTGAATACGAGCTATGTCTCTCTAATATTTATTCTAAAATACTGATAACAAAATCGATAACAAACAAACGTGAGCTGGAAGATCTTTTTGATCTTTATAATAATGGAAATTCCTTAACAGATTTACTAACTAGGCTTAGTAAAAGTGGTTCCAATACAGATTTGAAAGACGCTATAATTGCCAACGTAGATCCTTTATGGAGTGATGACGATAAAAAAAAGGCGGTAATAGCGACTCGCTATTTAAAATCTGTCGGAAAGGGAGAAAATGCATTGGAACTTGCCAATATTTTAGAAGCAAATCTTGAATTGCCAAAGGTAGCCCTTGCTTCGGGAAATACTTCTCCTCTCCAGCAACCGTTTAATGTTCCATATTATATAAAAAAAGCAATCGTTTGGATATGCCAATAGCAATAATTACTTCTAACGATGTCATAGACATTGAACAACCGTTTAAAATTAAGGCAGGTCCGGGTGCTGGAAAAACGCATTGGTTGGTAAAACACATCAAACACGTTTTATCAAAATCAATAAGATTGGGATGCTATAGAAAAATTGCATGTATTACTTATACGAACACAGCAGTAGAAACGATATCTGGAAGGCTCAATGAGAGCTTAGATCGTGTAGAAATTTCAACTATCCATAGTTTTATATATAGCAATATCGTAAAACCATATATTCATTTCATAGCTGATCAATTTGATTTCAATGTTAAATATATGGATGGTCACGATGAGCATTTTATTTCTCGCAAATACATTAAAGAATGGCTTGATTCACATGTAAATGTGACTTCACTCAAGCATCCTTATACAAGAAATCAACTTCTGCGTTTGGAGGATAATCTTAAAGCTTTAGGAAACTGGTTGGCTTCTATAGATTATAAGTTTAATGGGGATAATTTGGAAATTACTGTAGATAATACCAAAGCTTTTAACATTTCCTCTAATACCCGGCTCGCCAAGGTTGCCTGCTTGGATAAGCTTGCTCTAGGACTACTCGATTATAAAAAAATCTTTTGGCGGAAAGGGATACTTCACCACGAAGATGTGCTTTTTTTTGGTCATAAACTGATAACAGAATACCCATTTATTATTACCATAATTCAAGCAAAATTTCCTTACTTTTTTATTGACGAATTTCAAGATACTAATCCAGTGCAAACGGCAATGCTCAAATTAATTGCACAAAAGGAAAGCATTGTGGGGGTGATTGGTGATAAAGCCCAGGCTATATATAGTTTTCAAGGCGCGGCTCCAAATGACTTCGATGCTTTTTACCTACATGGAATGCAGGAATACATTATTGCTGATAATCGCAGAAGTACTAATTTAATTGTTGATGTGCTTAATCATCTTAGATCTGACATTTCCCAAACTCCGATAAGAAATGTTCAAGGAACAAAGCCAGTTCTTTTTATCGGCCCCAAAGAAGATGCATACGCATATGCACAGGAAATCTGCGGGGATGAGTTATTGATAAGCCTTTCAAGGGATAATTTTACAGTGAATGCGATGAAACGATTAAATAATACAGCGATTCCTTCTGAGAATTTGTTGGAAACACTTTTTGAGAAGGATAATTCCGAAAGAGTAAAAGTTGTTGTGCGTTGTATAAAAGCTGTAGAGCTTGCAGTTGAAAAACGCTTTAAAGAGGCAATCAAAGAAATGGAGAAAAATAATGGTTTAATAAATGACAAGTCATTAAGAAGGAAAACATCTTTTCATCAATTATCGTTTCTTTTGTCAAAGTTTGAAGGGTATAAAAATCAACCTTTATATAACTTTTACGAACTTTTAAAAACAAATGTGGATAAATCAATTCAATCTTTTACCAAAGGAGCCCGAAAAGACTTTTATACGAATTATACTTATGCGCAGATTGCTCTATTCATTCCAACTAACAATGATGTATCAGATTTTAAAACAATTCATAAGGCCAAAGGTGATGAATTTGATAATGTTTTTGTTACAATGCTGGCTAGTCAAGAGATTGGCTATTTGTTATCCCCTAATTTGAATGCAGAGGAACAACGGATAAGGTATGTGGCCCTCAGTAGAGCAAAAGAAAGACTCTTTATAAACGTACCTGACTTGACTGTAGCCCAAGAACGGGTTCTCAGTGGTCTGTTTACAGTGCAACGTGCGAAATCAAATTTATAGTTTTGGATAGTTTTAAATCATATATTATATTGAATAATTTGTTTTTATTTGAGGTTATGAGTAGCGTCAAGAATGGCCTCGAAATCGTCTGTGAGGTTCGACTTTTCGCAACTTTCCCCTACGAAAAAACAAAGAGGAAAATCAAGAATGGATTCTGATATTCCTCTTTTTTATTTATATAGTTTTTACCCTTGCAGAACAACAGGGGATCTTTTAGCAGCCCATTTTTTGTTGCATTCTACTTTCGGGCCAAATGCATAGTCGGTGATCTTTTAACCTTTTTCTGTGTTGGTTGTCAATTATCGTCGTAAGCCAAGCTTTTCCAGTCCTCTTTTTTCAGGTATTTTAGCATAATAAAGAATAAGGTCCAGCCCGCGGCGGTGAGGCCCCAGATCAATAGCTCGTGCTGAAAAATCACTTGATGCAGATAGCCGAGAAGGCCTAGAAAGCCCAGGATAAACAGGTTGACCAATGCTTTGGAGTTGGACTGGCTCGCTTTGGAGAAAGGATAGTTCTTGACAAGGAAAAGCATGATGAGGATACTTTCAATACCGCCGACTGCGGCCGAAAGCAGTAAATCATTGATAGCGCTGAGCCCAAACAAAGGAATGCAAATGCAAATAAATAGAATGTTGAATGGGAGAACATATTTAATAAGGCACGCTTTTAATACACCGCTCATCAGCTGTCCGGGGCGGCTGATCGGCGAGACATAATATATCCAGGCCGCTTTGTATTTATTACTTTGTGTAATCAAGTGAAAAACAGTTAAGATAGTTAGCAGCGAAAGGTAGAACATGATAATATAGAGACCCGATTCGGCCATTTTATTCAGCTTTTCGTTGAGTGATAGATCTTCTCCGGTGCGTAGAAACAGGAATATGAAGTAAATTGGGAGATACGCTAAAGAAGGATACAGCTGTTGCTTAAACTCCCGGGTTTTCGAACTTATCAACCATACAATACTGAATCCGGCTTCCTCTAGCGGTGTGGAGCAAACTCGTGCAGCAATTTTTTTATAGAGGGGCAATTTAGTGCTGTTTTGCAAGGCTACGCTCAAAGTTTCGGTCGGAACGGCATCAGCACTGGCCAGCGCCGCTATTTTGGCATTAAAACCTTCGGAGAATAGCCGGGTATAGGCGTAGATCCCCAGAAAGGGGACAGCAAGGCCCAGCACAGACAACACTATGTTGAGTGGTGTAAAGTTGCCCAGGACTAAAGACTGAAAAGAGGCGATCCAGGTACTTGGAAATAGCCAGAGAAATTTCAGCTGCTCAATCGTCACCTGGGATTCCACGATCGTCCGGATCAAGTTAGGACCGATATAGTACGATAAAAATATAAGTAGGGAGAGTCCGATCTGTATATAACTAATGAGATCCTTGAATTTTTGGATGGGCAGGTATTTTATACTGATCAGATAAAAGCCATTGACAAACACCAATGACACAAGAGTACTTAGGATAAGCTGCAAACACAGTAGCAACACGGCGATAATCTCCCAGCTGAATAAAACATAAACCAGCAGGGGCAGAGATAGCGCGATGACCTGGTTGAATAGCTTGATCGCGATAAAGGTGATTCTGGATAAGGTGATGGTGCGGTCATTGACGGGTTTGGGCATAATGATGTACTGATCCCGTGTGTCCAGTAGTATCGGTGAAAAATCTGAGACCAACGTGATGCTGAGCATGCTGGTAAAACAGAGCAACATGATGGAAACAGCCAGATATCTGTCCGGAATCAGAATAATAATGGCCAAAAAAAGCAGGCCGAATATTAGATACATGATAAATTGAACGATGGATGCCGATGAGGATGAACTACCGGTATTCCGTTTCTTGAAAGTGAGCGGCTTTCTGTTTTCCAGTGTCGTTTTCGTTTTGAGTATGGCTGTAAATTGTTCGAAATTGACGCCTAAACGTTCCCAGAAGCCTCGAAATAAAAGCAGGAATGCTAAGATAAATCTTTCCATGGATTATTGGATAGCAGAGATAATGTGTGAGGCATCCAGTGCGGTGCCAGTATGATGGGTTAGTTTTGAAAATATGTGTTCTAATGATTCATCCGGATTAGTTTTCAATTCTGATATCGTGCCGTCAGCAATGATACTACCTTGGTTGATCAGCAGGATCCGGTCCGACACCTTTTCGACAACGTCCATCATATGGGAGCAGTAGAAAATGGTTTTACCCTCCTTTGCCAGCAGTGATATCAGCTCTTTCACGAGAATAACTGCATTTGCATCCAGTCCCGACAGCGGCTCATCGAGAATAATAATCTGGGGATTATGGATAATACCGGAAATGAGCAGCACTTTCTGACGCATTCCTTTGGAGAAGGTATCCATTCTACTGGTGGCATTGGCCTCCAGGCCGAACGCCGCCAATAATTTTGTAGAGCGATCCTGCACTATCTGGTCATCCATACCATATAGTTTTCCTACAAAATCCAAGTATTCCATTGGAGTCAGCACATCGTAAAGCTCAGCATTTTCGGGAACATATCCGAGTTGAGCTTTTATGGAGAGTGCGTTGTCTCGGATATTGATGCCATTGATCTCTACCGTACCCGAAAAATCGTCGATCAGGCCAGTTAATATTTTTACCGTCGTGGATTTTCCCGCACCATTTGGTCCGATGTAACCAATGACCTGGCCGGGGAAGATATCGAGATTGATTCCTTTCAGAACCTCTTTACTTCCATAAGACTTCTTTAGATCAACAATACGAATGAGCGGCGGCTTATTTTCCATATATTCTTAAGCTTATAATGTAAACTTACATAAAAATACAGAGTTGTCTGCGATTTTTGGCTGTGAAAACTTTATTACAGAGAATGGGCGCTATCGGGAGCATAAAAAAAGGAGCCCAAGAGCTCCTTCTTCGAGTATTTATTTTTTGGAAAACTACCTGTCGTTTTTAGGATATCCTTCTTCATCAAGGTCATCCCGGAAATCTTCCTCGTTCTCCGCCAGTTTTTTATCCAATGGAGATAAGCGCTCGTGGCTAAAGGATTCAATTCGCATATGCGAATCACTGAGCTCGTCTTCTTTAAGCTCTTCCTGGTCGGCATACTCGTCGCCGACAAAGGGGTTTGAATCGTCATAAGTAGAATCATCGTCTACAGCGCCTTCGGAAAGGGTGTCGTAATTTGCAGGATGGTCATAGTCGGGATCATCGCCGCCGACATCCATTTCGTAACTATCTTCTTCCTCGTTATAAGCGAGATTCTGCTCCATATCCGGATAATCCTCTTCGACTTTTCCGTTGTTTTTTTTATCTTCTGTCTTCGCCATGGTCTTTCAATTTTACCTCTGTCAATAAAACAGATGGTATTGAAAAAAAGTTTTGCATACAACATAAAAATCAGGATACTAAAAACAAAGCACCAGGATTTTTGTTTTAACCATAAAATCTTGGCCATTATGATTTTCAAGCGTCTAAATTATCAAACTTTACAAAGCCTACATCTTCAGGGATATAATATCCTATTGACCATTGGTAGTGCTACAGATGAGAACCCGATTTATTTACCCCTGAAATTGGAGTCCTTCACCAATATTGATGAAGCTTTCGTCCGTGCAGAAGATAGTAAGTTACAAGGCCACAAAATTCTTGTACTGGAAGAAGCTATCCGACGATCCTTAAACAATGATATCAATGGGGTGGTGCAGCTGGAACATTAGAAGTGTGTCTTTATCCCGTATTTCGTGATTTTCTGTAAACACTGGGAGTCATATGCCTTTTTTTCTTATAAAAGTTAGTTAGGTGACTTTCATCGTTGAAACCCAGTTCATCGACAATCTGCCTCATCGTGTATCGCGGTGATGCCAGCCGTTCTTCGATAAGCTGGATCCGCATCTCATCAATATAGCACTTGTAGCTCTTTAGGTATTTTTTCTTGAAAAAAGCGCCAAAATAATTTGCCGAGATCTGAAATTGCCCAGCGATTTGTTTAATCTGCAAGCGATCCGGAAAGTAAATGTTATGTTGTATATAGGTCTCGATTTCCTGTGATAGCCCATAGGATTGGTGAACTGGAAGCTCGAGATCTTTCAATATACCTTCTATTAAGGCAAATAAGGACATGATCTGGTGGAAGATAAACGTAGAAGTCATGTTATTTTCATGAGCGGATTGCTGGAAGATCAAGGCCAGTACTTTTTCGACCAATTTTCGATTTTCCTTTTTTAGGGAAAGACTTTTATTCAACAACGTCCTTGAACGGAAGATCTCTGGAGGTGTGTGAGATAAGCAGAAATTTTGTTGTACGTGGTGTAAATCCCTAAAATAGCATGCAGAGAAGTATAAAATGAATACGACAGTATCTTTTTTGGTTTCCAGACCCAGTGAATTAGTGCTGAGGAAAAGAAGGTTTTGCTCCGTGAATTTTAGCCCGTGGGCTTTTGCTTCCAGGGCACCTTTGGAAATATAGGCCAGCGCAAAGTCAAATCCCTGCTCGCTGAGATTTACTTTTTGCTTGTGTTTGATTCTTTCGGCGCGGAAGGAGGTGTTCATCATTTAGGTGCTTTTTGCATTTCTGGTCATTTTCTCGATATCATCCCATTGTGCTTCGGGAATGATATCCAGCCCGTTAAATTCCCCGGCACCTTTTAACCATTCGCCCCCGTCGATTGTGATGACTTCCCCATTGATATAGCTCGAATAATCCGAAACGAGGTAAGCGGAAAGATCTGCGAGTTCCTCCAGTTTGCCCAAGCGCCCCAGTGGAATGCGTTTGGCCGGCGATAGTAGCTCGCTCAGCTCGCCGGGCAGTAGGCGTTCCATAGCTCCAGAGGTCTGGAATGGGCCTGGCGCAATGGCGTTTAAACGAATCCCTTTCTTGCCCCATTCAACAGCGAGAGAGCGGGTCATGGCGAGCACTCCAGCTTTGGCCGTAGCCGATGGGACTACGTATGCCGAACCTGTCCATGCATAAGTCGTCACTATATTGAGTATGCTTTTGTTCTGCTCTTTGTTTTGGATCCAACGTTTGCCAAGGGCGAGGGTATAGTTGATGCTCCCCTGGAGTACGATTCCGATTACGGATTCAAAAGCACGGTGGCTCAACCGTTCGGTAGGGGATATAAAATTTCCTGCGGCATTATTAATTAAGACATCGATGCCGCCCAACTGCTCATAACCATAGGATACGACGCGTTCGACATCTTCATAGTTACGCACATCGCCTGCGATGGCCAGACAGCTGGCCTGATGCTTGGCAGCCAATTCCTTTGCGGTGTGTTGGATGACTTCGTCTTTACGGCTCGTGATCAGACAGGAAGCTCCCAATTCCAAAAAATAGTTGGTCATCGCTTTTCCGAGCCCTGTACCTCCGCCGGTAATTAATATGCGTTTTCCTTTTAATGCATTGTCTTTTAGCATGCCCATAATACAGCGTCGTTTTAGTATAAGATCAAGTTACACAAAATCGGATGAAAATGGAAGCTACCGTATGAAAAAGTCGATAGCGGTGAGTAGTTAATCAATTCGGTATTTTCAAAAAAAAACAGGGACTAAAAAGTCCCTGTCGTCTATCCTATAGCGAATTTTCAATGGGCTTACGCACCTAATTGAACGCGTTTGAAAGCAGTTACTGTTAATCCTTTAGCTACTGAATCCAAGAATTGAGCAATGTTTTTAGAAGAATCTTTGACGAATTCCTGGTTCAACAAAGTTGTATCTTTGAAGAATTTGTTCAATTTACCTTGAGCGATTTTCTCAGCCATTTCAGCAGGTTTACCTTCAGCAATGATTTGCTCTTTAGCGATGGCAATTTCGCGGTCGATAGTATGCTGGTCAACCCCGTCTTTATCGATAGCAATAGGGTTCATTGCAGCGATTTGCATCGCAACGTCTTTACCAGCTTCTTCAGCACCAGCTGCATCAGCTGAAAGACCTACCAATACACCTAGACGGTAGTTACCGTGGATATAAGCGATCACTTTTTCTGCAGCAATTGTCTCGTATTTAGAAACGTCAATTTTTTCTCCGATTACACCAGTTTGCTCGATCAGAGCATCAGCGATTTTCTTACCATCAAGTTCCAGTCCTTTTAATTCTTCTAGAGAAGCTGGTTTGCTATTTAATGCTAGGTCTGCGATTTTCTCTGCGAAAGCTACGAAATCAGCGTTTTTAGCGACGAAGTCAGTTTCACAGTTTACTTCCACTACGATACCTGATTTACCATCAGCAGTAGCTTTGGCAATGATAACACCTTCGTTGGAGTCGCGATCTTGACGGCTAGCAGCTACTTTTGCACCTTTTTTGCGCAAGTAATCTACAGCAGCTTCGAAATCGCCGTTAGATTCAACCAAAGCTTTTTTACAATCCATCATACCAGCGCCAGTTTGTTGACGCAATTTGTTTACATCTGATGCAGAAATTTGTACTGACATGTTTATTTCTTTTTATTATTGTTTACTACTGAAAATTGTACAATATTAACTTAAATTAGGTTAAGCTAATATGAAGTTTAACATTCCTTGATAGAAAAGAGCTGTTAAACCAAAAAACCGGACAGATAGGCTAGTTCAAGAAAAGTAATCTTTTCCAGAAACTAACGCTACGCTATCCGGTTTGGAATAAAAATATTATTCGCCGTCTTTCGCTTTGCGAGGACGTTTAGCTTCTGAAGCTTCACCATTGTCAGCTTTTGCTTTCGCAGCTGCTGCATCTTTTTCAGCTTCTTCTTCTTTATCGCGTTTGCGCTCGTCCAAACCTTCTTGGATCGCTTGACCAATGATGCTTGCGATTAAGCTAATCGATTTGCTAGCGTCGTCGTTTGCAGGGATTGGGAAATCAATGTTTGAAGGATCAGAGTTTGTATCTACCATCGCAAAAGTAGGGATGTTCAATTTCATTGCTTCAGAAACAGCGATGTGTTCTTTTTTCACATCGATGATGAATAAAGCAGCTGGCAAACGGTTTAGATCAGCAATACCTCCCAAAAGGTTTTCTAATTTAACACGCTCACGTTGAATCATCAACTTCTCTTTTTTAGATAGTACATCATAAGTACCATCTTTTTGCATTTTGTCGATGTTAGACATTTTTTTGATAGACTTACGAACTGTAGCGAAGTTAGTAAGCATACCACCTAACCAACGCTCAGTAACGAAAGGCATGTTAACCTCTTTCGCTTGTTGTGCGATGATTTCTTTTGCTTGTTTTTTCGTAGCTACGAATAAAACTTTACGACCTGATTTTACGATTTGTTTGATAGCTGAAGCAGCTTCCTCTAATTTCGTAAGAGTTTTGTTCAAGTCAATGATGTGGATACCGTTGCGCTCCATGAAAATGTACTTAGCCATTTTCGGATCCCATTTACGTGTAAGGTGACCAAAGTGCACACCTGCATCCAATAAATCTTGATAAGTAGTTCTTGCCATTTTTTGATCCTCCTTTGATTAACGTTTACTGAATTGGAATCTTCTACGAGCTTTACGACGTCCTGGTTTCTTACGCTCAACCATACGGTCATCACGTGTTACTAAACCTTTAGCGCGCAATGCAGGTTTAACTTCTGGGTTAAGTTCAATCAACGCTTTTGCGATCGCTAAGCGAACAGCTTCAGCCTGACCCTTAACACCACCTCCGTTAACGTTTACTTTTACATCAAAGTTTGCTAATTCACCAGCTACATTCAATGATTGTGTAGCGATGTATTGCAAAGGTAATGTTGGGAAATACTCTTTGTAGTCTTTACCGTTTATGATAATGTTTCCGCTACCAGCAGTTAAGTAAATGCGGGCAACAGCAGTTTTTCTTCTTCCTGAAGTGTTAGTTGTTGACATGACGATTCTCCTTAAAATTTAACTGGTTTTGGATTTTGTGCCTCATGTTTGTGCTCAGTACCAGCATAAACGTAAAGGTTTTTAAATAATTGACGACCTAAACGGTTTTTAGGAAGCATACCACGCACAGCTTTTTCGATGATGCGCTCAGGGAATTTAGCCATTAACTCTTTTGGAGAAACAAAACGCTGTCCACCTGGATATCCTGTGTAACGAACGTAAACTTTGTCGCCCAATTTGTTTCCTGTCAATCTAACTTTGTCTGCATTGATAACGATCACATTATCTCCACAGTCTACGTGTGGGGTGAATGTTGGCTTGTGCTTACCACGAATTACTTTCGCGATGTTGCTCGCCAAGCGCCCCAAAATCTCTCCTTCAGCGTCAACAACGATCCACTCTTTGTTAACGGTGTTCTTGTTGGCAGAGACAGTTTTGTAACTTAACGTATTCACTTGCTTTTGTTTAAATAATTATTAAAAAGTTCTTAATCTCACCCTTATCACAAGGGTCTGCAAAGGTACATCTATTATTCTATATTTTAAAATCTATTTTACTTATTTTGTTGGAAACGAGCATAATTTTCCGCTCAGCATGCCGATCTCAATATTTTTACAACTTCCGGGACTGAATATTGTTACATTAGTTAGTATATTGCAGGAAGAATTTTTAATTATTTAGCGGAAGTAGATGAGATTGAATTTTTTAGCTAAGCGAGTTTTTTTAAGTTTTGTTATATTTTTCGTTGGTATAGTAAATGGGCTGCGGGCGCAATCGGTAGAAAAAAAAGGCAAACCTTATGATGGCCGATTCAAAAATGTACAGGAAATGCTGAAACAGGGGAAGATAGGGCCCGGCCTGGATTCCTTGGATGCAATCCTTGCCGACTATCCCCAGGCTGACGAGATCTATTTCACAAAGGCGATACTTTTCGCACAGATGCGCAACCAGACCGCTGCCATTGAAGCCATCAAAGAGGCACTGGACATCCAGGCAAAACCCGAATACCTGAGCTTCGCCGTAGACGCGTTTAAAAGTAAAAATGACGCGGATAGCGCATTGATCTATTTAGATAAACTTATCGATATTGATGATAACAATACTGCTTCCTTAAAACGGGAGCGGATTATGCTCCTTTTTAATGGAGGTTATAAAGATGCTGCACTAACCTATTTTAATAGCACTAAGGAAATCAGCCCTGCTTCCGATACATTAGATATGGTGGGCAGTGTGCTATTAAATGATGCGGGAGATTACAAAACTGTGATCGCGTTGCTAAAACCATGGGCCGACAAAGGAACAGGCCTCCCGCAGGTCTACGGGCAATTGGCACAGGCCTATAACCTCTCCAAGAATTCGAAACTCGCCCTAGAATATATTAATAAAGGGATTCAGACCACACAGGAAGATTTCCTCTATTTTGATCTCGCTGACTTATACCGCTTTGACAAAAAACTCAAACTGTCATTTGAAGCACTCAAAAAAGGGTTCCAGTCTAAAAAGGTTGATTTTGGTGACAAAAACAGAATTATGATGACGCTGTTGGGACCAAAAAGCCCGTATACAAATGCTCAGCTCCTGGATCTGGCAAATGTGCTTGTTGAAGTACATCCCCGGATTGCAGAAAGCCACATGGCCAAGGGACAGGTACTTTGGTTGAATGACGACAAGACAGCGGCTCAGAGCTCGCTGGCGGTGGCAGTCAGTGTCAATCCGTATCAGATTGATGCATGGCGCATGCTGATGAGCTTGGATATGGATAAGGGAGAGTTTGATCAGGCTATTGCCCATGGCGCCGAAGCGCTGCATTACGTTGCGAATAATCCAACAATACTCTATTTTACCAGTATGGCCTACTTAATGAAGAAGGATACGGAAAATAGCCGTAAATTTATGGAAGCTGCGCTCAATAATGCGCAGGAGGAAACACCTTTCCTGCAGGCCAACATTTATGCTGGGTTAGGCGATATCTACAATACGCTAAAGATGCATAAGGCATCGGATGCCGCTTATATGGAAGCCATCCGGCTGGATAGCACAAATGTTACGGCGATGAACAATTTAGCCTATTATTTATCGTTAAGAAAGGAACGGCTGGATGAAGCTGCGAAGTATGCGGCGATGGCCACAACGCTGCAGCCCAACAACGGCACTTTTGAAGATACCTACGCATGGGTCCTTTTTGCTGACGGTAAGTATGAGGATGCCTTGGTATGGATCCAAAAAGCAATGAAGAATACCAATCCACCCAGTGCAGTGCTACTGGAGCATTATGGAGATATTCTGGCGAAGCTGGGAAAAACAGCTGATGCTGTCAAACAGTGGAATCTGGCCATGGAAAAAGGGCCTGATTCGGACGAAAGTAAACAGAAATTGAAAAAGAAGATTGAGACAAAAAGTTATGTGGAATAAAGTTGTTTGTGCCGGAATTATGATTCTTCTGTTTGCTTCCTGCAGTTCGAAAAAAAAACTGCTGAAAGAGGCCGAACTTAAGTCTGAAAACGAGTTGGTGGTCAAGGATAATACGCGCGAAGCAAAAAAGAATACACTCCGTAATCTCTTGCTGACAAACCTGGACTATACGACTTTTTCGGGGAAAGCAAAGATGCGGCTCGATCTGGGTAAAGATAACTACGACGTCACCTCCAATATCCGAATAGAAAAAGACAGGAAAATCTGGATTTCTGTTACGGCTACTTTGGGGATCGAGGTGGCCCGCCTCCTGATTACACCGGACAGCGTGCAGATCCTGAACAAATTTGAGGGCGAATATATCGTCAAACCATTTGATTATTTGTACCGTTTTGCAAGTCCGGATCTTACTTTTGGCAATCTACAGGACTTACTGCTGGCCAACCTCTCCACCAATCTGCTTTCAGATATAGACCGTGTAAATTTTAGCCAAGATCCCAGTTCGGTGCAGTTGGACGGAAGGCTGAACGAACTGGATTTCTTGTATAAGCTCAACAATAACAACCGTCCCTATCAGTTCAGGCTGTCACAGCCGGCAAAAAGACAGCTGCTCGAAGCCAATTATGGCGAATATGCCGTCGCTGCTGATCAGGAATTTCCGATGTTGCTCAAATTGATCATTTCCGATGGAAGACAGGAGATAAAAACACAAATCAGTTTTAATAAAGTGACGTTTAACGAACCGGTCGAAATGCCGTTTTCCGTATCATCGCGTTACAAAGTAGTCCGATGAGATTTATCTATTTTCCGTTAGATTTATTACTTTCGCATTTAGTTTGCGCTTTTGGATGAAAATAACGGAGTTACAGATTGGGCAAACACTAAATAAACAGTATTGTAAATGAATTTTAAGAAGACGATATTCAGTATAATAGCATTCCTTTTGATGGTGGGGATTTCTTCTGCGCAGACCCGTGCTGAACTGGAGAAACAGCGCGAAAAACTCACCCGTGAGATTGCTGAATTGCAAAAAACAGTTAGAGAGATTGCAAAAGAAAAATCGTTGACACAGCAGCAGGTGTCTGCATTGAGCAAACAGATCAACCTGCGAGAACAAAAGATCAATACGATTACGGCGGAAGTAGCGGTGATCAACAGGCATATAAACGCAAACACAGCTTCTGTCAATAAGTTGAAAGCAGAACTGGAGAAGATGAAACGTGATTACGAAAAGATGATCATGTTTGCCTTCCGTAACCGGAATGCCTATAACAAACTGATGTTCATCTTTGCCTCGAAAGACTTTAATCAGGGGTTCAGGCGCGTCAAATATTTGCAGCAATTCAATGATTCCAGAAAATTAAAGGCTGCGGATATCGAGAAAACAAAGAAACAGATCGAACAAAAAATAGCACAATTGCAGGCAGACCGTAATAAGCAGGTGGCTTTGCTGAAAGAACAGGAAAATGAAAAGCGGACCATATCGCAGCAACGTGCGGTTTACTCGGATCAGTTGAGTGACCTGATTGTGACCGAACGGGGTGTTAAGAAGGATATCACACAGAAGCAGAAAGAAGAAAGGCGTATCAATGCTGCGATCAAGGAGATCATTCGAAGAGAAATCGAAGCCGAAAGGAGAAGGGCGGAAGCCGCCCGACGTGCTGCCGAGGCTGCTGCTGCGCGAAACAAAAAAACGGATGAATCCAATGCTTCGAAAGGTAAAAGTACAAACACGAAGGGTAGTTCGAGGATGACCGATTCTGAAGCACTCCGTAGTACGCCTGAGGCAGTTAGGCTCTCCAATGACTTTAGATCCAACAGGGGAAGATTGCCTTGGCCGGTGTCCAATGCACGCATCATGCAGGAGTTTGGAGGCGAGAGTGTAGGGCGAAATGTCAATGTGGAACACATTTCAGTAAAAATACAAACCTCCAATGGGGCTGCGGTAAAAGCAGTGTTTGCCGGCGAAGTAAGTAGTGTTCTGACTATGTATGGACAACGAATTGTTATGGTCAAACATGGTGAGTACTTTACGGTGTACAATAATCTTGCAAGTGTAAATGTGTCGAAAGGACAGAAAGTAAGTACTGGACAGTCGATCGGTACTGCTGATGTGGATTCGGATACGGGGGTACCTTTGATTGAATTCTCGGTTTATCAGGGGTCGACTCCGCTCAATCCGATGTCCTGGTTGGCGAGATAAGAAATAATTACTATATTTAATAATTATCATTACATTTGTAAAGAGAGAGAAAAGATTTAGTTTAAAAGAATTGAAAAACAAGAAATTATAGTTATGTCAACATCATTATTGATCATGGGAATCGGGGGGCAAGAATTAATTGTCATTGTAGTAATATTGTTACTATTGTTTGGTGGCAAGAAGATTCCTGAATTGATGCGCGGATTGGGTAAAGGGGTGAAAGAGTTTAAAGAAGGCCAGAAAGATGAGTCTTCTCCTGAAAAGAAACCTGAAGTAGAAGATAATAAATAAGGGATTCAATCCCTATAAGACATTGATACGATTTTGTGAGGAACGAAATCGTATTTTGTTTTATTGTTGGACCTGTTGATATAGGTCAAAAAACCAGTTTATACTAAAATCCATATCTGGACGTTTAAATTAATGTTGATTTTTAAGAGGGAAATCAGACCTGGATTAACAGTAAATTTATGATCGGTAAACAGAGGTTAATTTCATTACTAGGAGGGCTGTGCTATGTCCTGCCGCTCACGGCTCAGGAAAGCGCTGTAGATGGCATGAGAGAGGCTACTCATCACATCATCCAAGAACGGATTGAAAAAGAAAAACAGGAAATCTATCAATATCTGGATAGCTTAAAATCTTCAGGTAGCAACCAGCAGGAAGACGTCACCATTACAGACGAAGAAGTACAGCTGGTTCGAAAACTCAAAGCGATCGAACGGGAGGTGCCTCTGGATTACTCCCCTCGCGTAAAAGAACTCATCGATAAGTATACTTCGCGCAACTATAACCCGTATATGTGTCAAATGATGGGGCTCGGACAATACTATTTCCCCATTTTTGACCGCATTCTTGATGAGGTCGGTGTGCCGAGAGAACTCAAATATCTGAGCGTTGTCGAATCCTCGCTAAACCCCAAAGACATTTCAAGTGCCGGAGCAACGGGATTATGGCAATTGATGTACTACGAAGCCAAAACTTATAATCTGACTGTCGATAGTTATACGGACCAACGTATGGATCCTGTTGCTTCCAGCTATGCTATCGCTAAAATATTGAAAGAGGCTTATCAAGAATATGGCGATTGGCTTTTGGCTATCGCTTCCTATAATGGTGGCAAGGGCGCAGTTGGCAGGGCTATCCAACGTTCGGGAAAAGAAAAGCCAACTTTCTGGGATATTGCGCCCTACCTAACCCAGCAGACGCAAAACTACATTCCCAAGTTCATCGCAATGACCTATGCGATGAAATATGCAGAAGAAAACGATATCAGCGCTGCGGAGACTGCGCTCTCCTTACGCACACAGGTACTGGAAGTCAATAAGCGCATTTCATTAAACCAGATTGCGGACGCGTTGCAAGTATCCAAAGAGAGCCTCCGTGCCCTGAATCCCAGCTGTAAAAAGTATGTTATAAACGGGACTGAGGAAGCTCCCCTGCGACTGGTCCTGCCGGTGGTAGACAGGAAAATAGCCATAGAAGAATTGTATGCGGCACTCAACACACCGGTATCTACCACAATCGTGCAGCATGCCAATGTTGCGCCTGAACCGCTGCTAAAGGATGGAAAATATAAAGTAAAGGTGGGAGAGACCTTTGCCAGCATTGCTGATAAATTTGAGGTTTCGGTGCAGGATCTAAAGTCATGGAACAATCTACGAGGCGATAAAGTTGTGCCCGGGCAACCTTTACTCATTAAAAAGGAAGACAATTTTGTCAGTACAAAATTAGCGCAGAAGACGGAAAAATCGGTTAAGAAGCAGCAACAGCAAAATTCCCGTACAGCATATTATACGGTTAAGAAAGGAGACAGCCTCTCTCAGATTGCTCAGAAAAACGGAGTGCCACTGAGCCGGCTCAAACGGGATAACAATTTAAGCGGAAGCCGTATTAAGCCGGGAATGAAATTGAAGGTATCAAAGAAATAGCAACATGGTCTAAACCAACCACGCTGCATCTTCTTCCTTGTCAAATTCTTCTAACGTAACAGTGACATGTTCCTTGAGAATAGTGGATAATTTGGTGCCATAGTAGTCACTGAATATCGGGAATTTATGATGGCTTCTGTCAATCAAGACTGCCGTTCTCATTTTCTTTAGCGGAACATTTAAGAATACCCCCAGGCCATAAGCCAGTGCTCTGCCACTATTTAAGACATCGTCAACTAAGATAATGGTTTTGTCCTTGGCCATCTCTACAGGTAAATCTGTGCTGGCATTCAGAGAACGGCTTGTTTTTTTCATGGTCACTTTGATCAGCAGGATCTCCTTATCAGAAATGTCCTGTAAAATCGCTTTGAGACGCTGTGCGAACACGTATCCTCTATCGGCAATTCCAACTAAAACCAGTGTTTCATCTTCAAAATTGTCTTCTAAAATTTGATAGGCAATACGGATTGATTTCTGTTTTATTTGTTCTTTATTTAAGATGAGCGTTTTCTTCGAAGACATAGTCGTATTTCAATGATTATGGGGTAAAAATAGGATATTAAATTGTATAAAAAAAGTCCAGAGCCAGTTAAAGCTTTGGACTTTTTTTATATGATCAAGCTGATCTTTAGTTCAGCTTATTGTCTTTTTCAGCTTTCAATATCTCTGCCGTGAGCGTTTTGTTGTTATCTTCAGGCAGACGGCCGCCATTATAATAATAACGTCTCCAATATGGTTCATTCAGATTGCTGATCATTACGCCTTTGCTGGATGATGCATGGGCAAATTTGTTATCCCCGATATAAACGCCAACATGCGTAATGTTTCTGCTTCTGATTTTGAAGAATACCAGATCACCTGCTTTCAACTCATTTTTGTCAACAGTCTTTACCTGCGAATACTGGTTGCGGCTATTATAACCTAGTGTTGTATTAAACACCTTGTCATATAATTCATAAGAAAATTTAGAGCAGTCAATGCCTCTTTTCGAATCTCCGCCAAGACGGTAAGGCGTACCTAACCATTCGTAGACAAATTGATAAAGTTTTGTATTTGTGGTTGCCGAGACTGCGACACCCATGATTTGTGAGAAGTATTCTTTGGCGAGGTTGTCCGGATCTGATTCCGGTTTGGCGTTTCTGTTGGTTTGTGCCTGCGACACTAGACATAAGCCGATAAATAGCAATGACGCTATAAATTTCTTTGTTTTCATTAAATCGCTTTTTTGTACAACATTTAACCTTTGCAATTCATTGGTACTGTCATCTATTTTGGACAGCACTGTTGCGAATATAATACAATATCAGTTTAGGGTCAAATTTTTTTTACGCTATTTAACGAAACTTTAACAATTTTAACATCTTTCCAAACACCCTTATTGGATCTGAGACGAGTTTGTTCTTTTGTCGACGAACAGCTGCAAAATGTAGTTCCTTAACTACAAGCCGAAAGAAGTCTAAGTACGATGATGATAGCGCGGACATGCTTTTTTTGTGAATCTTAAAAAAAATATTAATTTTCTTTGGTAATGTGATAATATTTGTTCTATATTTACAGCACAAAAATAAATGCGATGATTACAAATTCAATTATTACAACGATTATTATTACCACCGGGATAAGACTCAGGAGGAAATAGTTTCATTGTATATAATTGTAGACACAATATTTCGAAGCGCTTTCCTCCAGATGGGAAAGCGCTTTTTTTTTCACTTAAAATCAACTCAAACAAACAGGTATAAATCAGTATGAAAGTTTTAAAATTTGGAGGAACTTCAGTCGGTACAGTAGAAAGTCTCAAAGCCGTCCTCAGCATAGTCAAGAAGTCTTATGAGGCGAAGGAAAAACCTTTGGTCGTTTTATCGGCAATGTCTGGTGTGACCAATTTGTTGACTCAATTGGCAGAAGATGCTTCAGAAGGCAAAGCCTTTTCGGAGGGTCTTAAATTGCTGGAAGATAAACATTTTACCGTAGTAAAGGAGTTATTGGCGGTCAAGTACCAGAATCCGGTCTTTACTAAACTTAAGCTATTTTTTAATGAAATTGAAGATCTACTCCAAGGAATCTTTGCACTTCGGGAGCTGAGTAACCAGAGCAAAGATTTGATTATTAGCTATGGTGAACGTTGCTCCAATTATATGGTCTCTAAGGTCATGGAGCAATATATTCCTGAATCTTTATTTGTCGATGCTTCCCATTATGTGAAGACAGATTCCAATTTTGGCAATGCCCATTTAAATGAAGTCCTGACGGAGCAGCTCATCAAGTCTCTCTATATAACACATGGCGATAAGCTGTTATTTGTCACTGGATTTATTGGTAGTAATGAAAACGGGCGGATCACCACTTTAGGCCGTGGTGGGTCAGACTATACTGCAGCGATCTTCGGGTCTATATTGGATGCCACTGCCATTGAGATCTGGACGGATGTCAACGGCATGCTAACTGCTGATCCGCGTATTGTTAAAAAAGCTTTTTCACTTCCTGTACTTTCCTATACGGAAGCGATGGAACTTTCCTACTTTGGGGCAAAGGTCATCTATCCACCGACAATGATCCCGGCTTTCCTCAAAAAAATTCCAATTGTCATCCGGAATACTTTTGAACCCGACTTTTCAGGTACAGTGATCCAGTTTGACAGCGGTAAGACTTCATTGCCGATAAAAGGTATTTCCTCGATATCGGATATTTCTGTCATCAATTTAAGTGGCTCAGGAATGATTGGCAAATCAGGCTTCAGTGGGCGGCTGTTTACCCTGCTGGCCAGAGAGCAAATCAATGTCGTGCTTATTACCCAGTCGTCATCCGAACATAGCATTACTTTTGCCGTTAATCCCGCTGATGCCAAGCGTGCCATCCAGCTGATCGAAATCGAGTTTGAACTGGAAATTCAGGCGAATAAACTGGTAATCCCCGCCGTGGAGGAAAACCTTTCGGTGCTGGCCATCGTTGGAGAAAATATGAAACGTACTCCGGGCATGTCCGGCCGCTTGTTTGCTGCCCTCGGGCGGAACGGAATCAATGTTCGTGCAATCGCGCAGGGCTCGTCTGAGTACAATATTTCCGTGATTATCGGTAAAGAAGATCTGGCCAAGGCACTCAATGCTGTGCATGACGCATTCTTTGCCGAACTGAAGAAGACCCTGCACGTCTTCAATATAGGCACAGGTAATATTGGCGCGACCTTATTCAAACAACTGGAGGAACAACACGATTTTCTCTTAGATAAAAACGATATTGAGATCAAAGTGGTGGGGATATCCAATAGCCGTAAAATGTTGTTTAACACAGAGGGCGTGAATCTTAGCAGCTGGTCAGCAGAGCTGGAAAATAATGGCTCGGAAGCCGATTTGGCACTGTTCATTGAAAAAATGAAAGCACTTAATTTGCCGAACTGCGTATTTATAGATAACACCGCGAGCAAGCTGCCAGCTACGTATTACGAAGATATTTTTAAAGCGAATATTTCCATCGTCACCTGCAACAAAATTGCCAATTCTGGCAAGTACGCACAATACAAGACCCTGCGGGACACGGCACACAGACATGGCGTGGATTTCTTCTACGAAACGAATGTAGGCGCCGGCTTACCTATCGTGCGGGTGCTTAAAGATTTGATGTTGAGCGGAGACCGTATATTGAAGATTGAAGCGATTCTTTCGGGTACCATCTCCTATATCTTCAATAATTTCAAAGATGAGGCTTCTTTTTATGATGTGGTAAAGAAAGCGCAGGAACTGGGCTATACCGAACCGGATCCAAGAGACGACCTCGGTGGTATCGATTTTATGCGAAAGATGCTGATTTTAGCTCGGGATGCTGGTTATGCTGTTGAGGCAGAGGATGTGGAACTAGGGACCATTCTGCCTGAGGCCTGTTTGCAGGCTGATACAGTTGATGCTTTTTACACGGAGCTGCAAAATGAAAATGCCTATTTCGAGGCCATGAAAGCAAAGGCTGCCCGGGAGAAAAAAGTCATTCGGTATATTGGCAAACTGGAAGGCGGAAAAGTTTCCATTGGAATTGAGTTTGTCGATGAAAACCACCCTTTTTATGCGCTTTCTGGCAGTGATAATATCATATCATTTACAACAGAGCGTTATAAAGAACGTCCGTTGGTTGTGAAAGGACCTGGTGCCGGTGCGGAAGTGACCGCCGCAGGTGTATTTGCAGATCTGGTTAATGTAGGCGCGTAATACAAGGTTGAAAAAATAAGAATAATAGCAATGGGCAATAATTTAAATGTGGAGTACCTAAAGGATAAAGTAATTCATTTGGAAAAGATGCTACCCGAGGTCCGGGTATTCGCGCCGGCAACTGTCGCCAATATGATCTGCGGTTTTGATATATTGGGATTCGCGGTAGATCAACCGGGTGACGAAGTGATCATGAGACGCAAGCAACAGCCGGGCGTTACCATAAAAGAAATTACAGGTGACGATGGCAGGTTACCGCTTGACCCTGACAAAAATACCGTGTCGGCCTGTGTGCAGTATTTGCTGCAGGCGCTGAACATTGCTGCTAAGGTAGGCGTGGAGATCGAACTGCATAAGCATATGCCCATAGGATCCGGACTGGGATCCAGTGCGGCGAGTACCGTCGCAGGTATCTTTGCAATCAATGTCATGCTTGGCAACCCGCTGACCAAAGAGGAGCTACTTCCGTTCTGCGTAGAGGGGGAGCGCCTTGCTTGCGGTACCGGGCATGCCGATAATGTGGCACCGGCGCTATATGGTGGCATCACGTTGATCAGAGGAAATCAGCCTCTTGATGTGATTTCTATTCCATCTCCTCCGGAGCTGGTCGCAGCGGTTGTATTCCCGCAGGTCGATGTACCAACTCGCGACGCGAGGCAGCTGATTAAAGATAAGGTATTGTTAAAAGATGCGGTAACGCAATGGGGAAATATTGCCGGATTAGTGGCAGGCTTATTCCAAGAAGATTATGATCTAATTGCCCGGAGCATGAAGGATATACTGATTGAGCCTACCCGCGCAATTTTGATCCCCCAGTTTTATGAGATGAAAGCAATTGCCATGGAGAATGGCGCGCTGGCTTTTGGCATATCGGGGTCTGGACCGTCTGTTGTTGCTATGACGAAGGATGAAGAAGTCGCCAAAAACATTGCCGATAAAATCCAGACGCATTTGAAAAACATGGATATCGAAAGTTTTGGCTACGTGTCGCGGGTCAATACCGTAGGACCAAGGGTACTGAATTAGCTTATTCCAAACAAAATCAAGGATGTCCTGACAAGATAAAGAGTATTCTCAGATCGATAACAGGATCAAATACAATTAAATAGAAAATGAAATTTTACAGCACAAATAATAAGACATTGGCCGTTTCATTTAAAGATGCGGTGTTTAACTCATTGCCGGCGGATAAAGGACTGTATATGCCTGAGCACATTCCGCAGTTAGATCCCTTGTTCCTTAAGAACATACAGCAGTACTCGCTGAAAGAAATCGCTTTGGAGGTTGCTTCTGCTCTTTTGGAAAATGATATACCACGGCCGGAATTGAAGAAGATCATTGACGATGCGATTAATTTCGATGCCCCGGTCAAATTCCTGACGGACCGTACAGCAGTGCTCGAGCTGTTTCATGGTCCTTCGTATGCTTTCAAAGATTTTGGAGCACGGTTTATGAGCCGTATCATGGGCTACTTCTCCAAAACCGACGATAAATTGCTGGATGTGCTTGTTGCAACGTCAGGCGATACGGGCGGTGCGGTGGCACTGGGTTTTCTGGGGGTAGAAGGCACACGGGTGACGATTTTATATCCTAAAGGTAAGGTGTCAGATGTGCAGGAGCTTCAGCTGACCACCAATGGGCAGAATATTAGGGCGTTGGAGGTAGACGGTACATTTGATGATTGCCAGACCTTGGTCAAACAGGCGTTCAGCGATGCTGAATTGAATAGGGCTTTAAGACTGACTTCGGCCAACTCAATCAATATTGCCCGGCTAATTCCGCAGACCTTTTATTATTTTTACGCGTATGCCCAGCTAAGATCACAAGGAATCGATGAAGTGGTGTTCACAGTGCCAAGTGGCAATTTCGGAAATATAGGTGCGGGTTTGCTGGCTTATAAAATGGGGCTTCCAGTCAAGCATTTTGTTGCCGCAACCAATGTGAATGATACTGTGCCGCGATTTCTTGCCTCCGGTCAGTATGAGCCAAAGCCTTCCGTTCAGACATTGAGCAATGCGATGGACGTCGGCAATCCCAGCAATTGGGTACGTATTCAGGACCTATTCTCGGGTAGCTTGGACGAATTAAAAACAATGATTTCTTCTTATACTTTTACCGATGAGGAAACAAAGGCAGGGATGGATTCCCTGTTTAAGGAGTGCCATTATATTGCCTGTCCGCACACTGCGATTGCGTGGCTTGGTGCCAGAACATATGCACAGGAACATCCTGGCCAATATGCTTCGGTTTTTCTGTCGACGGCTCATGCCTGCAAATTTCCGGATGCCATTGAAGATGAAGTGTTTGCCAAGATAGAATTGCCTGCGGGTGCAGAAGCGCTGAAAGGAAAGGAAAAATTAGCGGAACCGTTGAAGGTCGACTTCGAGGCGTTCAAAACATATTTAATCAACCATAACTAAACGCTGAGGGCTCCATTAGGAGCCCTTTTTTTGACCAAGATACCTTTCTATATAGTTCATTAGTTCCTGACTTTTGTTTTTGTCAGAAATTATGTTATAAATAGGTATAGTAGCATATTTGTCGAAGGCTATAAAATCCCCATTTTGTTCGCTAAGAAGCCCAAGAGTATCGTGTAAAAGTAATGCACGTAGTTAAAGAAAGATGTTTTAAATTCATTTTGTAACTATTCAGGAGTAACTATTCCTTCGGTGTTTTTATGACAAATAAATAAGCGAGGTTTTGCAATTAATAAGTTAATTTTGCAGCAATGAAATCAGTTTATTTGAATAAGGGGAAGGATAAAGCTGCTTGGCAATTGCATCCTTGGATATTTTCTGGCGCTATTAAATCATTATCTGATAAGATTGACGACGGCGAAGTCGTAGGGGTTTATAATGTCGAACGCGAGTTTATTGCCTATGGACTCTTTCATAACAGTTCGCGCGTGGCGATCCGGCTTCTGGAATGGAACCCGCAGGTGGTCATCGATGCTGACTGGTGGCGCACGCGCATCCGGAAAGCTGTTGGGGCGAGGCAGCATCTATTGACCGATGGTGAGACGAATACTGTACGTCTTGTTTTCGCCGAAGCCGATTTTCTTCCCGGTCTTATTGTCGATAAATATGCAGATTTTATATCCATTCAAGTCCATTCTGTAGGCGTAGAGCGAGTCAAAGAAATTATAATAGCGGAATTAAATGCGTTGTTGAAGCCCAAGGGCATTTATGAAAGAAGTGACTTAAAATCCCGGGAGCATGAAGGGTTGCCGGATACGAATGGACTTTTGTCAGGCGAGCTGCCGCCCGAATTTGTTGATGTAATCGAAAACGGTATCCATTATAAAGTAAATATCATCGATGGACAGAAGTCAGGATTTTACTGTGACCAGAGGGAAAACCGATTGCTGGCCGCACAATATGCCGTGGGCAAGCGGGTGCTGGATTGCTTTTGCTATTCAGGTGGCTTCACCTTGAATAGCCTGAAGGCTGGTGCATCGCAGGTGATATCGGTGGATAGTTCCGCGTTGGCTATTGAGACGCTGGAAAAAAACGTAACTGAAAATGGATTTGGAGCCGGCCGGCATCAAGCGATATTGTCGGATGTGAATAAGCAATTACGCAAGTTTATTGATGCGGGAGAAAAATTTGATGTCATTGTACTTGATCCGCCCAAATATGCACCATCCCGCTCTGCCTTGGAGCGTGCCTCGCGTGCGTATAAAGATTTGAATCGCCGGGGCCTCATGCTATTGCAGAGCGGAGGGTTATTAGCGACATTTTCCTGTTCAGGCGCTATGGACATGGATACTTTCAAACAAGTGCTTGCCTGGGCAGCATTGGATGCTGGCAAAGAAATCCAGTTTATCCGACAATTTCACCAGCCGGAAGACCATCCCGTCAGGGCATCTTTTCCTGAAGGCGAATACCTGAAAGGATTATTGGTGCGTGTATTATAAATTAAATGCAGATATATAGGTTGATTGAAATAAATCGACTTTTTCAATGCGAGTGAGATCATGATCAAAGAAAAAACAACTAGGCCTATTTTTTCGATTTTGTTTGCCGTAAGTATGGTTCACCTGCTGAATGATTTGATCCAGGGGGTGATTCCGGCAACGTATCCGCTTCTGAAGGAGGAACATCATCTGAGTTTTTCACAAGTGGGTATGATTACTCTGGTGTATCAGATTGCGGCTTCCATTTTTCAGCCTGTTGTAGGTTCCTTTACCGATCGGCGTCCCGTGCCTTACTCTCAGATTATCGGTATGTCGTTTTCCCTGGTTGGGATGTTGCTGTTTTCTCAGGCGCACAGCTATGCCTGGATTTTAGTTGCTGTTTTCTTAGTCGGTATAGGATCTTCGATCTTTCATCCGGAATCCTCCAGGGTAGCGTATATGGCTTCCGGCGGAAGACGGAGTATGGCACAGTCGATTTTCCAGATTGGCGGGAATGCCGGTACAGCATTAGCACCGATTATTGTGGCCTTTCTGGTACTGCCCCGAGGGCAACAAGCTATCGCCTGGATGTGCTTATTTACAATCGTCGGCCAATTTATTTCGTATTATATCGGGACTTGGTACAAGCGCCGTCTTGAACATGTGTCCCGGTCTGTCAGGAAGATTATCCGTGTACCGGATCTTCCCAATTCACGTATCGTGACGACGGTGATTATCCTGTTGTTATTGATCGTGTCCAAATATTTTTATATTGCCAGTATCACCAACTATTTTCAGTTTTATACGATAAAAAAATTCGGGATCAATGAAGTTGAGGCACAGGTATACCTGTTTTATTTTCTGATTGCTGTCGCTTTGGGCACTTTATTAGGAGGAGCTTTCGGAGACCGCTTTGGCAGGAAATATGTTATATGGTTCTCCGTGCTGGGGGTGGCACCCTTCGCCTTAGCGCTTCCTTATGTGGGGCTTACCATGACCGGGATCTTAATTGTTATTATCGGTCTGATATTGTCATCTGCCTTTCCGGCAATTATCGTGTATGCTCAGGAGCTCTTACCTAAAAAACTAGGCATGGTCTCGGGTTTGTTTTATGGTTTTGCTTTTGGGATGGGGGGAATAGGATCGGCTGTGCTCGGATGGCAGGCAGATCATACTTCCATCGAGTTTATCTATCACTTGTGCTCCTACCTACCTTTGATCGGCGTGGTTGCATATTATTTGCCAGACTTGCAAAAGACACCTTATAAAGAGGTGTCGTAAGATAAAAAGAGAAGGGCGGATGTTATATGCAGTTGATCCGCCCTTTTTTTATTTGATGCAGTCCATCCAGGCGTTAGCCATGAGCTGTGCACCAGCAAGTGTTGGATGAACTCCATCAGCAGCCCAATAAGCTCCGGGCGCCGTTTTCTGGGCGTTATCGTATATTTTTTGATAGGGTATAAGTATCGCATTAAATTCTTGAGCTATATCACGTGCAGCTTCTTGATAATCCAGAAATTTGGGATACCAGGCTTCTGTGATGTGTCCCACTCCTCTGACAGCAAAAGGTTCACCGATAATTAACTTCACATCGGGAAGCTGCCGTAAGGTTTCCTGCAACAGTTGCTGATATTGCGCTTTGTATTCTTCAACGGTAGTTTTAGCACCGCGGTCTATTGTCCGCCAAAAGTCGTTAACACCAATCAAAATGCTCAGTACTGCGGGTTTGAGTGCCACCGTGTCCTCGGCCCAGCGTTTTTGAAGATCGGGGACGCGGTTGCCGCTGATACCGGTATTGTAAATTTTCAGTTCCTTTGCAGCATACTTATTGAGGAGCTGGCTGGCTGCGAGCAACGCATAGCCCCGGCCCAGGGCTACCGGATCGTTGGCATTGCGGTTATTTCTGTCACGGCCGACATCGGTAATCGAGTCGCCCTGAAAGAGGATAACGTCTCCCTTGCTTAAACTTATTTTGGAAGGTCTGGCGGCTTCTTCGTGGGCAAAAGCTTCGTTGCCCAATATATTGGCGCTGGTTAGAAGGCCAGCACCAATAATGCTTTTTTTGATAAATGATCTGCGGTCTGTGTTCATTATTAGGTTTTGTTATACCTAAAGTTACGTACTTTAAGTACACTTTTCCAAACCTTTCATAATGATGTTACAGGCTTTTTCTATTTCGGATTCCGTAATCGTCAACGGGGGCGCGATGCGGAGCGCGGTCTCGCAATGAAGGTACCAGTCGATCATGACACCATGATCAGCGCAGTATTTGCTGACCTGGTACACTTGCTCGAAAGAATCCAGCTGTAGACACATCATCAGCCCTAGTCCCCTGATCTCTCTGACCGAAGGATGGTGAAGCTGCTGTCGGAATAGGCTCGCCTTATACTCAACCTGTTCAATTAACTTTTCTTCTTTAATTACCGCGAGCGAAGCTCTTGCTGCTGCACAACTTACGGGATGGCCACCAAAGGTCGTAATATGGCCAAGTATGGGATTGTCTTTAATGACATCCATTAGTTCTTTTGGGGCGACAAAAGCACCCAGTGGCATGCCACCGCCAATGCCTTTTGCCAGCATGAGAATGTCAGGCACAATACCAAAATGTTCAAAAGCGAATAGTTTCCCTGTACGCCCGAAGCCGGTCTGGATTTCATCAAAAATCAGCAAGGTGCCGGTTTCGTCACAACGTTTTCTTACCGCCTGCATGTAAGTGACATCCGGAACTCTAACGCCAGCCTCGCCCTGTATAGCTTCCAAAATTACTGCGGCAGTGCTTGCCGTAATCTTGTCGAGGTCCTCCATATCATTGAAGCTGATAAAGTCTATCTCCGGCAGAAGCGGAGCGTATGCCCGGCGATAGTCCTCATTCCCAATGAGGCTCAATGCACCTTGCGTACTTCCATGATAGGCCTTTTTCGCGGCGAGGATTTGCCTTCTTCCAGTATATTTTTTAGCGATTTTCATGGCTCCCTCCACTGCTTCCGTACCGCTGTTGGTAAAGTATACAGACTGGAAGTGGGCGGGTAGCTCCGCTAATAACTCTGTGGCAAACTGCACCTGTGGCGCCTGCACGAACTCACCGTAGACAGTGACATGTAAATACTGGTCCAGCTGCTCTTTTATTGCATCGAGCACCCGGGGATGACGATGTCCTATATTGCTTACATTGAACCCTGAGACCAGGTCCATATACTCTTCTCCATTAGGGCCGTATAGGTATACACCTTCGGCTTTAACCACCTCGACCAGTCTAGGGGAGCTCGAGGTCTGCGCGGTGTTCATTAAAAACAATTCTCTATTACTTAGCATGATGGTACAAATGTCCGAAAATAAAAAAAGAAGTCCTGAAGACTTCTCCTTTATTTTTGCGATTATTTTTTTCGCTGTAATGATTTGTACAGATGTTCCCGAAATTCCTGTTCCACTTCGAAGAATTGGGATGCACGTGCATTTCCGATGACTTTGGCAAATTTTGACCGGTATTCTTTTTTTACCTCTACCTCTTTGGCATCGTATTGCAGTACATCTCTGGAGCCACCCCGAAAACTATTTTTAGGAGCACCGTTTAACTTTGCTTTCCTTAAATCCCACAGCGTCTGGCTATATTCATTGTACAAAGGAAAGAATTGCTGAGCTTCCCTCGGCGTCAGATTGAGTTCTTTAGTAATGTAAGCGATCTTCTCATTTTCAATCGCCTGAAATCGATTTCTGTCTTGTGAAAAGCCCAAAGCGATAGAGAATATACTAAAGAACAATGTTATCCATATGTTTTTTTTATCGAACATCATTATAAGCTATAATTTAGATAATCTTCTATGTCTTGTTTAGATACATTCGTTCCAAATCCTTTTGTCGGGAGATTGGTTTCGTCAGTGTATTGAGACATATATATCATATCGTCTCCCGATGCTGAAGCCGCAAGGTAATTAATAATTTCCTGTTTAGGGATTTCCGATAGATGCTGGCTCAACTGCTGTTCCGCCGTATTATCTGCAGAAATCGTGTTTTGCGACTGATATTGATATCCCCAATACCCACCTAGTCCGAGTGTCATTGTCAGTGAGGCCGCAACAGCATAACGTGCGTACCATTTTTTAGGCCGTCCGAGCCGGCGGATCGGTGTTTCCGGCAGTACGACATTATCGTTATGTCGGATCGTGTCAACGATCGTGTCCGAAAGTCGCTCAAAATAATGTGGCGGTACCTCAAAACCATCGTTTGAAACCTTCTGCTTCAATTGGTCTACAGCAATACGGGCAAATATATTGTCTTCAAGTGTTTGTTCATAGTCCCCCGGGACCGTATATCCGTCGGTAGAAATACTATTTTTTAATTTCTCCGTTGCTATACGTGCAAATATGCTACTTTCAAGGGCCTGCATATAATCCGCCGGGATCGTAAATCCATCTGTTGGAACCGTATTCTTTAATTCCTCCGCCGTGATACGGGCAAAGATGTCGTATTCAAGTGCATGTTCGTAATTTACAGGGACCTTAAAGCCGTCGGATTGAATCTTTTCTTTTAGTTTTTCCTCTGCAATGCGATGAAAGATGCTGTCGGTCAATACAGCTTCGTAATGCTCAGGGATATCGAAGTCATTTATGGCCGCTATGGATTCCATAGCAATTCCGTCCATAATACGATCAGGAAGGCTGTCAAAATATCCTTCGGGCACCTCAAATACATCTTCGTCACTGCATTTACCCAAGCTGACATGCGCTATTATTTTCGATTCTAAATCCTCGAAATAGTTTTCAGGCACGCCAAAAGGATTTTTACGCAATGATTCTGGAAGATTAGTAGGTTCCAGCCCATCATGATATGTACTATTTTCCTTCATAGTATCTGTTAGAGCCCGATTTCGCTAAAAGGTTTAATCGTGGTTGTTAAAAAAAGACTCTATTTTTTTGACAGCTAAGTGATAAGATGCCTTCAATGCGCCGACACTTGTGCCAAGAACCTCAGAAATTTCCTCATACTTCATATCTTCAAAATATTTCATGTTAAAAACCAATTTCTGCTTTTCGGGTAATGTTAATAGAGCCTGCTGCAATTTCATTTGGGCTTTGTCGCCGCTAAAGTAATTGCCATCAGCAAGTGTTTCTGCTAAATAAGCAGAGGTGTCGTCATCCAACGACACGTTCTGCTTTTGCTTTTTCTTATTTAAGAATGTAATACATTCGTTGGTTGCAATCCGATATAGCCAGGTGTACAATTGTGAATCTTCGCGGAAATTACCGAGGTTTTTCCATACTTTCACAAAGATATCCTGTACGACATCGTCAGCATCATCATGATCGATTACCATTCTTCGCACATGCCAATAAATCTTTTGCTGATATTTTTTCAACAAAGAACGGAAAGCTTCTTCTCGCGTACTCTCTTCTGCGAATTTTGCTATAATTAAAGCGTCATCCATATATTGACCTGCGTGGTGTTGTTATTTTCTATTGATTACTTTTTGAGCAGCAGCGACGATTGCATCTGCATTGAGTCCGTATTTTTCCATTAATTGTGCAGGTGTACCAGACTCGCCGAAGCTATCGTTGACAGCTACGTATTCCTGCGGGCTAGGTAATGCTTTTGCCAGCACCTGCGCTACACTGTCACCCAATCCTCCCAGGCGGTTGTGCTCCTCTGCAGTCACCACACATTTTGTTTTAGCAACAGATTTTAAGATGGCCTCTTCGTCCAGTGGTTTAATGGTGTGAATATTGATAATTTCGGCGTTGATGCCTAGTTCTGCTAATTTTTCACCCGCTTGAATTGCTTCCCAGACTAAGTGTCCAGTAGCAATGATCGTCACATCAGATCCTTCGTTCAACAAAACTGCTTTTCCGATTACAAATTCTTGGTCGGCAGGAGTAAAGTTAGGTACTACTGGACGGCCGAAACGCAAATAAACTGGGCCATCGTATTTCGCAGCGGCTATGGTAGCTGCTTTTGTCTGGTTGAAATCGCAAGGGTTGATCACCGTCATCCCCGGTAACATTTTCATTAAGCCGATATCTTCCAGAATTTGGTGGGTAGCCCCGTCTTCTCCCAAAGTTAACCCTGCGTGTGAAGCAGCAATCTTCACATTTTTGCCTGAATAAGCAATGGATTGACGGATCTGGTCGTAAACACGGCCTGTAGAGAAGTTCGCAAACGTCCCTGTAAACGGAATCTTGCCGCCAATAGTCAGGCCGGCAGCGATGCCCATCATGTTCGCTTCAGCAATTCCAATCTGGAAAAAGCGTTCTGGAAATTCTTTTATAAAATCGTTCATTTTTAATGAACCGATCAAATCTGCACATAATGCAACTACATTCTCATCCTGTTTTCCAGCTTCCAGTAAGCCGGCGCCGAATCCCGAACGTGTATCTTTTGACTCTGTGTAAGTATATTTTTTCATTTAATTATTTTTTTCTTTTGTCGGCTGATGAACTCGCTGTAAATAGTACTGACCTACAGTACAGCATTATCTACAGCTCGGTTTCATTCTTAGTAATCTCCCAAAGTTTCAGTCAGTTGATTTAAAGCCGATGTCAACTGTTCATCATTTGGTGCCACACCGTGCCATTTATGAGAACCCATCATGAAATCAACACCTTTCCCCATTTCTGTGTGCAATAAGATAACTACCGGTTTGCCTTTTCCGGTACGTGACTTCGCTTCTGCCAGACCAGCTACGACAGACGCCATATCATTTCCTTTGGCCACTTCCATTACCTCCCAGCCAAAAGCTTCCCATTTTGCGCGTAGATCACCCAATGATAATACCTGATCCGTCGATCCATCGATCTGAGCATTGTTATAGTCAACAGCTGCAATTAGGTTGTCAACCTTGTTGTGCGGTGCATACATCGCTGCTTCCCAGACTTGTCCTTCCTGCAGCTCGCCATCGCCCATCAATACATAAACTAGATTATTGTCTTTATTCAATTTTTTTGCCTGTGCTGCACCAATCGCAACAGACAATCCCTGACCCAACGATCCTGAAGCCACACGGATACCCGGAAGACCTTCATGGGTAGTAGGGTGGCCCTGAAGTCTCGAATTGATTTTTCTGAAGGTCGCCAATTCACTCACTTCAAAATAACCCGCACGCGCCAATGTACTGTAAAATACCGGCGAAATGTGGCCGTTTGACAAGAAGAATAAATCTTCCCCTTTCCCATCCATGTCAAAGGAGGAATTGCGTTTCATTGCATTGAAATAAAGCGCCACGAAGTAATCTGTACAACCTAATGAACCACCAGGGTGGCCTGATTGACAAGCGTGTACCATACGTACGATATCACGTCTTACCTGTGATGCGATTTGTTCTAGTTTGTTAATATCTGCACTCATTTTTTTTGTTGGTTTCACAATTGGTCGTAAAGTTAACTATTTTTAAGCTAGATGCTTGTTAAAAAGTGAATTTCTTTGCTGATCTCCAGAGTGGAAAACAAAAGACCTTTTGTCGACGGTAACCATGTATGCATGGATGTGCCTGCCCGCCCACCCCGGGGCTATTGGGCCAATACTACTCATGAAAGGTGGGGCTAGGAAAATTTGAACTTTATATGGGGATTCGTCGTCAATTTGCGGTTGCACGACAGTTTTCTGAAGTAGGTGTATATGGTGGATATCATGAGGTCTATTGCTGTGCGAAAGCCGTCCAAGCGGTAGGCGATCACAGACCAAAAAAAAGGATTCAGCAAATTTTACTGAATCCTTTTTTTTGTTATAGTTATGCTGACGAAAATTTACATGGCTTCTGCCACCACTTCGGTCACTTCGGGAACCATGCGTTTCAATAAGCCTTCTATACCTGCTTTAAGCGTGATGGTAGACGAAGGGCAGCCGCTGCACGAACCTTTTAATTCAACAGTCACCACACCTTCATGGAAAGACTTGTAGTGGATAGCACCACCATCTTGCTCAACAGCGGGCCGTACGTAATCATGTAGAACCTGTTGGATCTTGACTTCGGTGTCTGTTCCTTCAAAGTTTACCTCGGTGTCATGGTGGACAGCCTTTACGGCTAGTTCAGATTCAACAGCGCCTTTTACAAAGTCTTTTAACAGGGCCTCGATATCTTCCCATTCCGCATCATCCGTTTTGGTGACCGTTACAAAATTGCTAGCAAAAAATACGCCGTTCACAAAATTGAACTTGAACAGTTCCTGAGCAAAAGGGGAATCCTGTGCCGCTTCTTTATTTGGAAAATCCACACTCCCGTTGATCAGTAATTTATTGACCAGAAACTTCATGGTCGAAGGGTTGGGAGTAGATTCTGTATATACGTTGATCGTAGCCATTTGAATTTCAATTTTTATTCCAAACAAAGATAGTTCAAAAGAAGTTCTCTTAAGGTCATTTATAAGTCAAAGCTTATAAAGAGACGCCGGTATAATTTGATGGACTGATAGCCTTTAGCTCGGCTTTCACCTCATCCGATACGTTGAGATTGTCTACAAATGTGGCAATAGTCTCACGTGTCACATGTGTGTTGGTGCGTGTAAGATCTTTCAATGCCTCATATGGTTTGGGGTAGCCTTCTCTCCGCAATATCGTTTGCAATGCTTCAGCAACCACAGCCCAGTTGTTGTCCAGATCATTAGCTAGAGCTGGCTCGTTGAGGATGAGCTTGCGTAAACCTCTCAATGTCGATTTTATAGCGATTAACGTATGGGCAAACGGCACACCGATATTGCGTAAGACAGTTGAGTCCGTCAGATCCCGTTGTAAGCGGGAAACCGGCAGTTTTGCGGCTAGATGTTCGAAGATTGCATTGGCAATGCCGAGATTTCCTTCGGCATTCTCAAAATCAATCGGGTTCACTTTGTGAGGCATGGCCGAAGAACCAATTTGTCCGGCAGTAATTTTCTGCTTGAAATATTCCATGGAAATATAGGTCCATATATCCCGGCATAGATCGATAATAATGGTATTGATCCGTTTCAGTGCATCACAGCTGGCGGCAAAGTTATCATAATGTTCGATCTGGGTGGTTGTCTGCGAGCGGTCCAGTCCCAGGACCATATTGACGAAATTGTTGCCAAAGCTTACCCAATCGGTATTTGGATAGGCTACATGATGTGCATTAAAATTACCTGTTGCCCCGCCAAATTTGGCTGAATAGGGTACTGCATGCAAAAGATGCAGCTGACGTTCGATGCGTTCGATAAATACGTACAATTCCTTACCCAGTCGTGTGGGCGATGCTGGCTGGCCATGCGTACGGGCGAGCATCGGGATATCTGACCAAGATGTTGCCAGTGACTTTAGTTCCTGAAGCAGTTCGTCGATAGCAGGCATGTAGCTTTCCTTAATGGCTTCTTTCCAGGAAAGGGGAATCGCTGTATTGTTGATATCTTGAGAGGTGAGCCCGAAATGAATAAATTCAAGATAATCCTGTAGGTCCAGTTTCTCAAATTGATCTTTTAGAAAATACTCAACCGCCTTAACATCATGATTGGTTACTTTTTCAGTGTTTTTGATCCATATAGCGTCTTCCTCCGAAAAATTGCGGTAGATATCTCTTAGCTTCTCGTTCAATGTTTTGTCAAAATGCTGTAGCTGCGGAATTCCGGATTCGCTCAGTGCGATAAAATACTCGACTTCGACACGAACCCGATATTTTATCAGGGCAAACTCAGAAAAAAAAGCGGCAAGCTCATTGGTATTATTGTAATAGCGTCCGTCAATAGGCGTAACTGCTGTTAGAGATGATAAAGCCATAGATTGAATGATTTTTTGGCAAAGGTAAAAAAATGCTTGGAGCTTAGCAATTTAATTGGGTAGATATAAAAAATGCCCCCTGTGTCAGGAGGCATCTCTATGCTGATAAAATTCTGTTTCGAAGAATTAGTGAGCAGTTTTAGCTGAATCAACAGCAGTTTTAGCTGAGTCTAATGCTGTATTAGCTGAATCCAATGCAGTGTTAGCTGAATCTAAAGCTGTGTTTGCAGAATCAGTAGCAGCGTCAGATTTTTTACCAGTTTCACCACATGATGCGAAAGCTACTGTTAGAGCTAATCCTAAGAAACCTAATTTGAATGCGTTTTTCATCTTATTAAAATTAAAATAATTTACAAATCTTGTTATTTAAGGGTTTATACCAATAAATTGAAAAGGTAACCCAGCTTTTTATTTTTTTTAAAAAAAGAGAGGTTTCTCTTTCGAAAAACCTCTTCAAATAACTCATTCGGTTCCGAATTATTTTGTAGCAGCTGAATCAACTTTGTTTGCAGCAGAGTCAACTTTGTTAGCAGCTGAATCAAGAGTAGTTTTAGCTGAATCTAAAGTGTTTGCAGCTGAATCCAATGTGTTAGCAACTGAATCATTAGCACCTTCAGCTTTTTTCTCTGTATTGTTACAAGATGCGAAAGCTACAGTTAAAGCTAAACCTAAGAAACCGAATTTTAATGCGTTTTTCATTTTCTAATTTTCTAATTTAAATTGAAATAATTTTCTTTTTTCATTTCTTAATACACATTACCCAAAAAGGTAACCCAAAAAAAGCTATTTTTTTTAAAATAGATTCAAACGTCTGTTTGTCAGTGTTTTGTATTTTGTCTTCTTGTTTTTGAGCTGGGGTGTTGGCGCTCTTGTGAAACTCGGCTTCTGAAGATCAGCAATAAATAATGAGGGGTTCCGTCGAGTTGCAGCAAACAATTTTGGAATATTTTTCTTATTTTAAAAGAAACACCTTTGTTAAAAATATATTGCAACTATGTTTGATAAAGTCAAGAATATCATGGATCTGGCCAAGTCTATCGACTTTGGCAAGTTAGAAGAAATATCGAAGAAGGTCGATTTGGGGGCGGTGATGGATGCCGTCTCAAAAATGGATGACAAGCAGCTGCAGGGGCTGATAAAGATGCTCGATGCAGGCAAGGAAAAGAAAGAGCTGCCTGCAATAAATGGAGATTTTTATGATATGGACAGCAAACTGACCGGTGCTGATCGCGAGCTACAGCTGAAAGTACGCGAATTCATGGAACAGGAAGTCAAGCCTATTGTAAACAAATATTGGTTACGGGACGAATTCCCTTTCGAGATCGTTCCTAAACTGGCGGCGCTCAATATATGTGGATATACCTATGATGGCTACGGTTGTGCTGGCGGCAGTTCGTTAATGGAAGGCATTATTGCCTCTGAAATTGCGCGTGTGGATGCATCGGTAGCTACTTTCTTTGGTGTGCAGAGTGGTCTGGCAATGGGCTCCATTTATATCTGTGGTTCGGATGAACAGAAACAGGAGTGGCTGCCGAGGATGCAAAAGATGGAGGTGATAGGCGCCTTTGGTCTGACCGAACCCGAAGTCGGATCGGGCGCTGCGGGCGGACTGACGACGACCTGTAAGAAAACTGCTGACGGCTGGTTGCTGAATGGCCAAAAGAAATGGATCGGCAATTCCACCTTTTCCGATATGACGATTATTTGGGCCAGGGACCTCGACGATGGAGAGGTGAAAGGCTTCATTGTCCGTAAAGATAATCCCGGCTTTTCTGTCGAAAAAATTAAGGATAAAATGGCCTTACGTATTGTTCAAAATGGGCTTATTACGCTGGATAATTGTGTTGTTCCCGAAACCGACCGCTTGCAGAATGCGAATTCCTTCAAAGATACGGGTAAGGTTCTTCAGATGACAAGGGCGGGAGTCGCCTGGATGGCTGTAGGCTGTGCCAGGGGCGCCTATGAAAATGCATTGGACTATACCCGAAAGAGAAAGCAATTTGGTAAACCCATCGCATCTTTCCAGTTGATCCAGAACCATTTGGTGGAGATGCTTTCCAATCTGACAGCGATGCAGACGCTGGTGTTTAGGCTGTCCGAACTGCAGGATGCGGGACAGTTGCGTGATGAACATGCTTCTCTGGCTAAAGTGTTCTGTTCGTTACGTACGCGAGACATTGTGTCCAAGGCCAGGGAAGTTATGGGCGGCAATGGTATTTTACTGGAATATAACGTCGCTAGATTTCTAGCCGATGCGGAGGCAATCTATTCTTATGAAGGTACAAAGGAGATCAACTCGCTGATTGTCGGAAGGAGCATCACGGGATTCAGCGCCTTTGTCTGACACAGATGAAAGACTGCTGAAAAGAAGTTGTGTGCGGTCCACGGATTAAAACAAATCAGGCGCTGATCCGGATCGGCGCCTTGTTTGTTTTTATATGAGCTGAGCGAAGAGCTATTTACGATGCAGTCTCATCACAGCGATGTCGCCCATAATAAAGGTCAATGTATTGCCGCTGACACTATACGTATTTACCTTTTCCAGGGTGGAGAAAAATGTCGCTTCACCATTGCCTTCACAACCCATTTTCGTCGACATTATCGGCCCAAAGCTGATCTTATTGCCCGCTGTTTTAAAGGTTGCATTATAATTGTTGCAGCTGCTGTTGCCATTCACTTTTCCTTCTTTGGCGCTGAAGTTCATCGTTGGTTTACGATGCGGATAAAGTCCTTCGAAAGCTATGCGAGCACCGGAGATATAATCGAGCTCCCAGCTGCCGCTGATGTCCTGTTGGTCTGCAGTGAGCAATCTGAACTTGGCCAGCGGGGCCATCTTTGCTTTGTTTAGGTTGAGAATATTACCATCCACTGTATAGTTGTCGGTGCTGAGCAAAGCCGCAGAAAGAGCACGCTCGATGGACATATCGGGGCAAGCCATCATCGTGGACATACCTTTTGAAAATTTGATCTTTCCATTTTTTTCCAGCGTCAGTTCACCGCCGATTCCATTGCAGCCGCCGTTCGCACTGTAGCGTGTTTCATCCAGCTGCAGGTACGGTATTCTGCCATTGATCTCTGCAGCAACAGCTTTTCCATTCACTTCAATTAACTGCCATTTTTTTCCGACGATGTCCATGCCGGCTTTGTCAGACTGCGGTTTATCAGCACTTCTGTTTATCACCGAACAACTTGCCAGCCCCAGGATCGACATGGTCAGCATCATAATTTTTATCAATCTCATGTGTAGTGTTTTTATTATTAACACCATAGTTAACGTTTGGTTTGGCAAACCGCTACACAAGTCCATAAACAAAGAAAGGCTTCCATTGAGGAAGCCTTCTCTATCAGTAAGATAAATATTGCTATTTATTTTTGTTTTGTTGCGCTTGTTGTTGCGCACGCATCATTTCTTCCAATTTGGCCTGAAAAGACGATTTTTTCTCCACTTTTGGATTTTTCTTATTTTCCTCCAGCTTCGCGAGGATTTTGTCGTCATCTACCATTGAACGGATTACCAGCTGCGTCAGGAATGTGAACAATGCACTTAGAAAATAGTAATAATTCAAACCTGCAGGGAAACTGTTCAGGACAAAGAAGAAAATCAGTGGCATGATATAGCCCATGTATTTCATCTGTCCGGTGGCGCCTGATGTCGCATTGTTGTACCACGTGGTCAGCAAGGTTGTCAAGGTCATTAGTATACACATCAATGAGATATGGTTAAAGGACCCAAATATTGCCGGGAAGGTAAATAAGGTGTCGTATGTTGACATATCCTTCATGAATAAGAAGCTCTGTCCTCTCAGCTCAAATAAGTTTGGAAAGAAGTAGAAGAATGCAATGGTAAATGGCATTTGTAAAAGAAGCGGAAGACAGCCACCCAAAGGGTTCACGCCCACCTGCTTATACAATTTCATCTGTTCCTGCTGCATCAACATCTGGTTGTCTTCACCGACCTTTGCCTTGATCTCATCGAGCTGTGGTTTCAAGACCCGCATTTTGGCCATCGATACATACGACTTGTATGTCATTGGTGATAGGATCAGTTTCAGCATTAATGTTAGCAGCAGAATAACAATACCATAACTCATGTGGAAGCCGTCCAGAAAATTGAATACCGGTACAGTGATCCACTGGTTGATCCACCGCATGGGACCCCAGCCCATGTTGATGATAGACTGATAGTCATTACCCTCCGCCTTCAGTACATTATACTGATTTGGGCCGAAGAAGAAATTTAATGTGTAATTATTATCCTTATGGTTGTCAAAACTCAATTCTGCATTCGTATTATACAGTTTGATAACATCTCCCTCAGTTGCGTGCTTCACGTCGACTTTGGCGTTGACAAAGCCGTCTTTGGCGCTGAGAATATTGGAAAAATAATGCTGTTTGAAAGCGATCCACTGTACTTTCTTTTCCAGTGCTTCGTCGTCATCTTTCGATTCGGACAGGTGGTCTACCTTATCCTCCTCTTTGTAGTAGAGTGTTGATTTCTGTCTTTCAGATTCTATGTTCTGCTCTTTTTGACGGAGCGCTGTATTCCAGTTGAGGGTTAATGTTTTCTGGCTTTGCGGGATCAGGTTCTGAATACCTTTTGTATTGACATCAAGTGCTACATTATAGCCTTTGCCCGCGATGGAGTATACGTATTCAATATACTGATCTGCGTTGTAGTTCAACCTGAATTTAATCGATTGTTTGCCTTCGCCCGTCACTTGAATATCTGTAGCCTCTGTATGGAAGTATAAATCGTTTGTTGAAATATTCTGTCCCACTGCGTTGAACAGGAACCCAAACTTATTGTCCTCGCCATCAAAAAGCATCAATGGTTTTCCATTGAAATTCTTTTCACCTTTTAATTCGACTGATTTTACTTTACCGCCTTTTGTACTGATTTTGGCAATGATCGATTCATTCTCGAGGGTGATAATTTTTTCAGTTCCAAATTTTGAAGCACCAAAAGGTTTCTTCAATTCAGCAGAATCTGCAGTCGCTGCTGTTTGTGCTTCTTTTGCGATAGAGTCATTCTTTACAGGCAATCCCTTTGCTGCCTGCGCTTTTGCGTCTTGTCGCGCCTGTTCTTGTTTGATTTCCGATTCTGAGGGCTTCATCAGGTAAAACGAACCAGTGATGATAGCAAACATCAGGACCAAACCAATTAGGGTATTTCTATCCATTTTTAATAATTAAACTTAATTAATTGTATCCTTCTACACTACTTTGATTTCTTGTTCGCCAAAGCAGCGGCTACAAAGCTAACAAAAAGTGGGTGAGGATTTGCAACAGTTGACTTTAATTCTGGATGAAATTGTCCCGCAACGAAAAAAGGATGATTTTTAAGTTCGACAATTTCAACTAAACCGGTTTCCGGATTAAAGCCAGAAGCAATCATTCCGGCAGCTTCATATTGTTTTAAATAGGCATTGTTAAACTCATAACGGTGACGATGTCTTTCTGAGATCTTTGTTTTTCCATAGATCGCGAATGCTTTTGTCCCTTTTTTGATTTCACAGTCATAGGCTCCTAAGCGCATTGTTCCACCCATATCGGTGATGTTTTTCTGCTCCTCCATTAGGTTGATGACCGGATTGCTGGTATTCGCATCCATTTCAAAGCTGTTGGCATCTTTCAGTCCCAGTACGTTTCTTCCGAACTCGATAACTGAGCATTGCATACCCAGACAGATACCGAAAAATGGAATATGATTTTCGCGCACATACTGAATGGCGTTTAATTTACCTTCCAGTCCGCGTTCACCAAATCCTGGCGCAACCAGCACTCCGTCCATACCTTTCAGTTTCTCGGCAACATTTTCCTTTGTAACACTTTCAGCGGCGATATAGCTGACCTTCACCTTGCATTCATTGCTCGCTCCTGCATGAATAAACCCTTCGGTAATGGACTTGTATGCGTCAGGAAGCTCAACATATTTTCCCACAAGGGCAATATTGACCTCGTTTGTTGGATTTTTGAGCTTGCCCAAAAATGCTTTCCAATTTTCCAGATCAGGTTCGTTTTTGCTCGAAAGTTTCAGCTTGGTTAACGCAGTTTTATCCAGATTTTCTTTTAGCATCAACAACGGTACATCATATATGGTGGATGCATCGATGGATTCTACAACAGCATTGATATTGACATTACAGAATTGCGCTAATTTTTTGCGTATTTCCTGCGATAATTTATGTTCTGTACGACATACCAGAATATCTGGCTGTACGCCATATTCCAGCAGAGTTTTGACTGAGTGCTGGGTTGGCTTTGTTTTGAGCTCGCCTGCAGCAGCCAGGTAGGGGACCAGTGTCAGGTGGATCACTAAGGAGTTATTCGCCCCAAGTTCCCAGCGCAGCTGTCTGACGGCTTCCACAAAAGGAAGCGATTCGATGTCACCGACTGTGCCGCCCAGCTCAGTAATGATAATGTCATAGTTGCCAGATTCACCCAGCAATTGCATACGGCGTTTGATCTCGTCGGTGATATGGGGAATGACTTGAACTGTTTTTCCTAAATATGCGCCTTCACGTTCCTGCTGGATCACATGCTGGTAAATACGGCCTGTTGTTACATTGTTCGCCTGGGAAGTAGGAACATTCAGGAAGCGTTCATAGTGACCTAAGTCAAGGTCGGTTTCAGCTCCATCCTCGGTGACATAGCATTCACCGTGCTCATAAGGATTTAAGGTTCCGGGATCAATGTTAATGTAAGGGTCGAATTTTTGAATGGTCACTTTGTAGCCACGTGCCTGGAGAAGTTTAGCAAGGGAGGCTGCAATAATACCTTTCCCTAACGACGAAGTAACGCCGCCCGTAACAAAAATATATTTAGTCATAACAATTAAAGGATTTCAATTTTATGTGGTCAAACGACCAAAATAGTTGCTCTATGTACGGGATACAAAGGTAGCAATTTTTATTCAAAATTATAATTGCAGATCGGCCGAATAATAAATTAAAAATAAATATTCCCCTGACTGTCGATGCTTGCTTTTAGGCTGGGCTTCGATTTCGACTTTATTTCAACATGATAGAAGTTGTTCGCGTTGGAAAAAGTAATATCATAGGCCTTGCTGTCCGCGGAGAGACCTGGATATAATGTATTGAGGTCTGCCAACGATCTGGCATAGCACTTATTTTCGCGTTTGTAGATCTCTTGCAAATAAAAAATATTCCAAGCTATTTTTTCAATCGTTAGGAATGAGCGATCCAAAAAGTGCTGATCGGCATGTTCCACAAATTTAATATGTCCCCAACGTTCGGGGTAGTGCATATTGATCAAACCGATAGGAGACCATACCCAGTTCTGTTCGGACAGCAGTTTTCCGTTAGTATCTTTTCTTTTCGTGTATCCCTTTTCCGTGCTGTCGTAATGCCATTGTACCCGGGAGAAGTTTATTTTCCACACTTCATTGGTCTTGATATGTTGTCCCTCACCAAAATACTTAAGGCTTTTGACCGGCATCTTTATTTCGACTGACCAGAATTTATCCCGGTCGGATGGATTATTGATCGTGCCTTCATGGTATACGGCGCTTGTGAGGCCTTTGGTGTCCCAGTTTAGATTGGCCTTGCCGCCAAAACGATATGGTTTCGTCATTAACAGGTCCATTACAGTATTTAGCGCATTGACTTCGATTTCGACATAGTCTGGAGATCGAAGGTTGGGTTTGAGGAACACTTCAAAGTCGTTGTCATGATAGATGATCGTATCCGGTTGCCGAAGGTAGCCGTTGATATGCGGTTCGTCTAATTTCGCATAGATATATAAGTTTTCCTCATCCCACAGCATTTTGACTTGTGTGTTCAGAGTCGGAGCAGGTCTGCTTGGTCCTTCGATATCGCAGAACGGGGAAGTCCAGGGGGCCAGTGTCCAAGACTTCTCATCGGCTTTTCCGTCAATGGAAATCCGTTCCTGGGTTTTCTGCACATAGTATATTGCCGGCTGAATCTGTAAACGGTGGAATTCTTCGAGATTCCGTTGCGCGAAAATGCTGATGGACTGTAAGGTAAGGGCAAGGGCTAGCAGGATATTTCTCATCACATTATTTTTTTCTTTCATCTCATTTACATATCGGTTTTCATTCAGCAGGCCGCTGCAATGTTGACCTTTGCGCATGGTATTTTGCTGAGGCTAAAAGTAAATAAAATGTTTTAGCGTAGCAATTGTGTGTGCCGTATTTGCTCGTCACGAAGGTATTGTCTTAATTTTATTACAGTCGGGATTGCCGAAGTAAGGTGAGGAGAGGACAGAAAATAAAAAAAGGCTTTGAAATTCATCAAAGCCTTTTTTATGCTGTGGTAGTCGTAATTAGATTCTTTTCGATTTAATACGAGCAGCTTTACCAGTAAGGCCACGTAAATAGAATAATTTTGCGCGACGAACTTTACCGTAGCTGTTTACTACAATTTTTTCAATGTTTGGTGAGTTTACAGGGAAAATACGTTCAACACCTACACCGTTAGAGATTTTACGAACGGTAAAAGTAGCGTTAGCACCTTCGCTGTTTAATTGGATCACTACACCTTGGTACACCTGAACACGCTCTTTATTTCCTTCGCGAATTTTATAATGAACGCTGATGGTATCTCCGGCTTTGAAAGCGGGAATTTCATTTTTTACTACCGCTTGTTCTTCTACAAATTTTACTAAATCCATGATTTCGAGTAATTATTAACGATTTATATCCTGTAAAAATCGGAATGCAATATTACGACTTATTTTTTGAATATGGAAATAGTTTTTGAAAAAACTATCTGCTGTTATTCAAATTGGATGCAAAGATATGAAAATGAAATCGATTATCTAAAGTTATTTTGAATATTCTCAAACTGAGGTAAATAGCCTTTTGCCAAGTCTTCATTGGCTTTCGACCAGCAATCTTTTCTACCTCTTCCCATGATTGCTGTTTTCCTTGTGCTAGCAACATATTTTGTTTAGAAATGTAGTAAATAACAACTGATGTTTATACAGCACGATTGACACTTGATAAAATATCCCGCAATCAATCAGTGCTTTAGTTTTAAAATTGCATAAATCTCTTGACAAATTAAAAAAATGATTCGATATTTGTGCCACACAAAACAAAGGTGATACCTTTTCGGGGTGTAGCGTAGCCCGGTATCGCGCCACATTTGGGATGTGGAGGTCGTAGGTTCGAATCCTGCCACCCCGACAAAAGCCACTGATTATCAGTGGCTTTTTCTATTTTCGGACTTATTTCGGACAAATTTCGGATCATACCGAAAGTTTGGGGGGTAAAGACTTTTAAGCATACAATTTCATCACTCTGTACAGGAAGAATGTTGTGTCCCTTACGCCACGGAAGACACTCCTGAAAGCTTTGAGTTTTGCA
>Ga0182748_1000401_pt1 | contig 46646 bp, 45 predicted proteins | sample eDN3rd37CKraftOP_FD_128877 | JGI IMG/M metagenome (GOLD analysis project Ga0182748, IMG submission 128877) | Enriched Organic Plus compost microbial communities from Emeryville, California, USA - eDNA 3rd pass 37_C Kraft OP (version 2) (version 2) ... | reverse complement strand
CGACGGTGAGCGCGACGGCCGAGTTCAGCGGCGCGAACACGAGCGCCGCCATGGGAGCGACGACGGCGGCCGCCACCATCGTCCACAGTGACGGGGTGAGACGCTCGCGATACGTGACGGCGCTCACCGCTGTTTCCTGAGCATGGCTCTTGATGTTCTGCATTACCCTCGTTGAGTGCCCGAAACCGTGGACGTCCTCATTGTCGCATCCGAGCCGCCCGCCTATGCCCACCCGGGCGATGCCGGCGCCGATCTCGTCGCCGCCGAGGCGGTGCGCCTCGAGCCCGGCCGGCGCGCGCTGGTCGGCACGGGCGTGAGGATCGCGCTGCCCGAGGGGTATGCCGCCTTCGTCGTGCCGCGCAGCGGGCTGGCGGCCAAGCACGGCATCACGATCGTGAACGCGCCGGGCACCGTGGACGCGGGGTACCGCGGCGAGATCAAGGTCGCGCTGCTGAACACCGACACCGAGTCGGCGTACGAGATCGCCGTGGGCGACCGGATCGCCCAGCTCATCGTCATGCCGGTGCCGCGCGCGAACTTCATCCCCGTCGAGGAGCTCCCCGAGAGCGTCCGCGGGGACGGCGGATTCGGCTCCACCGGATATCAGAACGGAACCACGCGATGACCGACAACCAGACACCGGAGACCGCCCCCAAGGCCGCTCCCGAGGATCGCGCCACGACGGGCCCCTTCGACGAGTCCGAGGCGAACCCTGTTCGGCCCTACATCGACCTGGGTGGCATCAAGATCCTTCCCCGCGAGGGGCTGAACCTGCGTCTCGAGGTCGAGGAGCAGACCAAGCGCATCGTCGCCGTCGGCCTCGACTACGCCGACTCCACCGTCCAGGTGCAGCCGTTCGCGGCACCGCGCTCGAGCGGGCTGTGGGATGAGACCCGCGAGCAGATCCGCGAGCAGGTGCGCCAGCAGGGCGGCCGCGTCGAGGAGCGGGAGGGCCCGCTCGGCCCTGAGCTGCTCGCCGAGGTGCCTGTCGCCGCCAACGCGGACGGACAGACCGGCAAGCGCCTCGCCCGTTTCGTGGGCGTCGACGGCCCGCGCTGGTTCCTGCGTGGCGTGATCGGCGGCGCGGCGACGTCCGACCCCGAGGCCGCCGCCCAGGTCGAGGACCTGTTCCGCTCGATCGTCGTCGTCCGCGGCGGCACCCCGATGCCGCCCCGCGACCTCATCCCGTTGCGCATGCCCACGACGCCGGGAGCGGCGTGACCGACCCTGAGCCGCGTCCCGAGCCCGTGCCGGACGGGACGGGACCGGAGGACCAGGCGGCCGGGCAGACCCCGCCGTCGGTCTCGGAGGCCTTCGGCGCAGCCCTCGGCGGCGCCGCGCGCAAGGCGGGCCTGGATCCCGCGGCGGAGGCGTCGACCGGTCACGTCGTGTGGCGGGCGATGGGCGGCTGGCGCGGCGTCTTCGAGTCGGTCCTGCCCGGACTCGTCTTCCTCCTCGCCTGGACGCTCACATACGACCCGTCGAGCCGCAGCGGGAACCTGCTCCTGAGCCTCGGGCTCTCGGTGGGACTCGCGGCGGTGTTCACCGTCATCCGGCTCATTCAGCGCAGCTCGGCCAGCGCCGCCCTCGGCGGGCTCATCGCCGCCGCGGCCGCCGCCGTCCTGTCGCTGTGGACGGGTCGTGGCGAGGACAGCTTCATCCCGGGCTTCCTCACCAACGGCGCGTACGGCACGGCCTTCCTCGTCTCCGCGCTCATCGGGTGGCCGCTCATCGGGCTCGCCGCCGGCTTCCTCATGGGGGAGAGCACCGAGTGGCGGCGCGACAAGCGCAAGAAGCGCGTCTACTTCTGGCTGTCGATCGCGTGGGCCGCGCTGTTCGCCGCCCGCCTGCTCGTGCAGCTGCCGCTCTACTTCGCCGGCGACGTCGCGGCGCTCGGCACGCTCAAGCTCATCATGGGGCTCCCGCTGTTCGCTCCGCTCGTCGCGGTCACGTGGCTCGCCGTGCGCGCTCTCTATCCCCGCGCGCCGAAGGCGGACTCCGTCGCCGCGGAGTGATACATTTATCTCGATATCGAGATAAATTGCCACCCTGGACGGTAAGGCGAACCTCACTAGCGAGGGCGTGCGCGCCGGGGGAGGATGGGGATGCAGCCCTTGCGGCCGCACCCCGCCGCCGACGAAGGAGACAGACGTGTCCACGGTTGACAGCTTCGGTGCCAAGAGCACCCTGACGGTCGGCAGCACCGACTACGAGATCTTCCGCATCGACAAGGTCGCGGGCTTCGAGAAGCTCCCGTTCAGCCTCAAGGTGCTCCTGGAGAACCTTCTGCGCACCGAGGACGGCGCGAACGTCACGAAGGAGCAGATCCAGGCGCTCGGCTCGTGGAACCCGAACGCCGAGCCGGACACCGAGATCCAGTTCACGCCCGCCCGTGTGGTCATGCAGGACTTCACCGGCGTGCCCTGCATCGTCGACCTCGCCACGATGCGTGAGGCGGTCACGGCCCTCGGCGGCGACCCGAACCGCATCAACCCGCTGTCTCCGGCCGAGATGGTCATCGACCACTCGGTGATCGCCGACCTGTTCGGGACCGAGAACGCCCTCGAGCGCAACGTCGAGATCGAGTACGAGCGCAACGGCGAGCGCTACCAGTTCCTGCGCTGGGGCCAGACCGCGTTCGACGACTTCAAGGTCGTCCCGCCCGGGACCGGCATCGTCCACCAGGTGAACATCGAGCACCTCGCCAAGGTCATCTACGACCGCACCGTCGACGGCGTGCTGCGCGCGTACCCCGACACGTGCGTCGGCACCGACTCGCACACGACGATGGTCAACGGCCTCGGCGTGCTCGGCTGGGGCGTCGGCGGCATCGAGGCCGAGGCCGCGATGCTCGGCCAGCCCGTGTCGATGCTCATCCCGCGCGTCGTCGGCTTCAAGCTGACCGGCGAGATCCCCGCCGGCGTCACCGCGACCGACGTCGTGCTCACGATCACCGACATGCTGCGCAAGCACGGCGTGGTCGGCAAGTTCGTCGAGTTCTACGGCAAGGGCGTCGCCGAGGTACCTCTGGCGAACCGCGCCACGATCGGCAACATGAGCCCCGAGTTCGGCTCGACCGCCGCGATCTTCCCGATCGACGACGTCACGCTCGACTACCTGCGCCTGACCGGCCGCGACGAGCAGACCGTCTCGCTCGTGGAGGCGTACGCCAAGGAGCAGTCGCTGTGGCACGACCCGGACGTCGCGCCGGTCTTCAGCGAGTACATGGAGCTCGACCTCAGCACCGTCGTCCCGTCGATCGCCGGCCCCAAGCGCCCGCAGGACCGCATCCTCCTCTCCGAGGCCAAGGAGCAGTTCGGCAAGGACATCCTGAACTACGCGACCCCCGAGGAGTCCGACTCGATCGTCGACCTCGAGGTCGACCAGTCGTTCCCGGCCTCCGACCCGGGCCCCGTCCCCGGCGAGGAGGAGTCGCACACGGGTGAGATCCTCATCGCGTCGGGCGGACGTCACGCCGCATCGCGCCCGGTGAAGATCACGCCGCCCGAGGGCGACCCCTACCTGCTCGACAACGGCGCCGTGACGCTCGCCGCCATCACGTCGTGCACGAACACCTCGAACCCCTCGGTGATGATCGCCGCCGGTCTGCTCGCCCGCAAGGCGCGCCAGAAGGGCCTCACGCAGAAGCCGTGGGTGAAGACGACGCTCGGCCCCGGCTCGAAGGTCGTCACCGACTACTACGAGAAGTCGGGCCTGGACAAGGACCTCGAGGGCCTCGGGTTCTACACCGTCGGCTACGGCTGCACGATCTGCATCGGCAACTCCGGTCCGCTCATCGACGAGGTCTCGCAGGCCGTCAACGAGCACGACCTCGCCGTCACCGCGGTGCTGTCGGGCAACCGCAACTTCGAGGGTCGCATCAGCCCCGACGTGAAGATGAACTACCTCGCCTCGCCGCCGCTGGTGGTCGCCTATGCGCTGGCCGGCTCGATGAACTTCGACTTCGAGACCGACCCGCTCGGCAAGGACAGCGAGGGCAACGACGTCTTCCTGAAGGACATCTGGCCGGCACCCGACGAGGTGCAGGAGATCATCGACTCGTCGATCTCGCGCGAGCAGTTCATCAAGCAGTACGCGACGGTGTTCGACGGCGACGAGCGCTGGAAGAACCTCCCGACGCCCACCGGCCCCGTGTTCGAGTGGGACGAGAACTCGACCTACGTCCGCAAGGCCCCGTACTTCGACGGCATGACGATGGAGCTCACCCCGGTGACCGACATCAAGGGCGCGCGCGTCATGGCGACGCTCGGCGACTCGGTCACCACCGACCACATCAGCCCCGCCGGCAGCATCAAGGCCGGAACGCCGGCCGCGCAGTACCTCGAGGGCCACGGCGTCGCGCAGAAGGACTTCAACTCCTACGGCTCGCGCCGCGGCAACCACGAGGTCATGATCCGCGGCACGTTCGCGAACATCCGCCTCAAGAACGAGCTGGTCGCTGCGGTCAACGACGGCAAGATCGTCGAGGGCGGCTACACGCGCGACTTCACGCAGCCCGGTGGCCCGCAGTCGTTCATCTACGACGCCTGCATGAACTACCAGGCGCAGGGCACCCCACTCGTGGTGTTCGGCGGCAAGGAGTACGGCTCCGGCTCGTCGCGCGACTGGGCGGCCAAGGGCACCAGCCTCCTGGGCGTCAAGGCGGTCATCACCGAGAGCTTCGAGCGCATCCACCGCTCGAACCTCATCGGCATGGGCGTCGTGCCGCTGCAGTTCCCCGAGGGCGAGTCGTGGAAGTCGCTCGGCCTCGACGGCACCGAGATCGTCTCGATCGAGGGCCTGGAGCAGCTCAACGAGGGCATCACGCCGAAGACCGTCAAGGTCACGGCGGAGCCCAGCGAGTTCTCGCCCGAGGGCAAGCAGACCATCACGTTCGACGCGAAGGTCCGCATCGACACCCCCGGTGAGGCCGACTACTACCGCAACGGCGGCATCCTGCAGTACGTGCTGCGCTCGCTCGTCTGACGCGCGTCGTGAGGGGCCGGGAGCCGTGAGCTCCCGGCCCCTCACGCATGTCCGCGACGCCCGGCGCTCACGGCCTGCGCCACGGTGCGGCGGATAGACTGGGACCTCGATCCGTCACAGGAAAGGGGCAGGATGTCGCTGCTGTCATCGATTCGCGGACCCCGGGACCTGGACGGCCTGAGCGTCGCGGAGCTCGAGCAGCTTTCCGGCGAGATCCGCGAGTTCCTCATCGAGAACGTCGCTCGCACGGGCGGTCACCTCGGCCCCAACCTCGGCGTCGTCGAGCTGACGATCGCGCTGCACGCGGTGTTCGACTCGCCGAACGATCCGATCATCTTCGACACCGGTCACCAGTCGTACGTCCACAAGCTCCTCACGGGGCGCCAGGACTTCTCCGGCCTCCGCTCGCGCGAGGGCCTGGCCGGCTACCCGCAGCGCTCCGAGAGCCCGCACGACGTGGTGGAGTCCTCGCACGCCTCCAGCTCGCTCAGCTGGGCCGACGGCGTGTCCCGCGCCCTCACGCGCACCGGCCGGCGGGACCGCCACGTCGTCGCCGTCGTCGGCGACGGCGCGCTCACCGGCGGCATGACGTGGGAGGCGCTCAACAACATCTCCGACGACAACGACCGCAACCTCGTCATCATCGTCAACGACAACGGTCGCTCCTACGCGCCCACGATCGGCGGGATGGCGCGCTACCTCAACCGCGTGCGCACGGCGGAGAGCTACCAGACCCTGTATCGCGGCTCCTCGAGCCTCGCGCGCCGGCTCGGTCCCGCGGCCCGGGCGTTCTACCGCGGCATCCGCGGCGGCACGCACGGGTTCCTGTCCCGCTTCACCAACAACGCGGCGCTGTACTCGAACCTCGACATCAAGTACCTCGGACCCGTCGACGGGCACGACCTGTCCGCGCTCATCGAGACGCTGCGACTGGCGAAGAGCTACGGCGCGCCGGTGATCGTTCACGCGATCACGGAGAAGGGCCGCGGGTACCAGCCCGCCCGCGACGACGAGGCGGACCAGTTCCACGCGATCAACCGCATCGACCCTGTGACGGGGGAGTCGCTCGGCAGCGGCGGCACCGGGTGGACGGACGTCTTCGCGGACGAGCTTCCCCGGATCGCCGCAGAGCGCGAGGACGTCATCGCGATGACGGCGGCCATGCTGCGCCCGACCGGCCTGCTGCCGTTCGCGCAGCGGTTCCCCGACCGCGTGTACGACGTCGGCATCGCCGAGCAGCACGCCGTCGCCTCCGCTGCGGGTCTCGCGTTCGGCGGGCTGCACCCCGTCGTCGCGATCTACGCGACCTTCATGAACCGGGCGCTCGACCAGGTGCTCATGGACGTCGCGCTGCACCGTGCCGGCGTCACCTTCGTGCTCGACAGGGCGGGAGTGACGGGACCGGACGGTCCCAGCCACCACGGCATCTGGGACCTGGCCATGCTGCAGATCGTGCCGCACATCCGCATCGCCGTGCCCCGGGACGCGACGCGCCTGCGCGAAGAGCTGCGCGAGGCCGTCGCCGTCGATGACGCGCCCACCGTGGTGCGGTTCCCGAAGGGCGCGGTGGCGCCCGATCTCCCCGCCGTCGAGCGTCTCGCTGACGGCGTGGACGTGCTCGTGCGCAGCGACACGCAGGACGTGCTCCTCATCGGCATCGGTCCGATGGCGCACACCGCGATGGACGTCGCCGACCGCCTGCGCGCGCAGGGCATCGGCGCGACGGTCGTCGACCCGCGCTGGGCGATCCCGGTACAGCCCTCCATCGTCGACCTGGCCGCCGCGCACCGCCTCGTCATCACGATCGAGGACGGCATCCGCGTGGGCGGGGTGGGCACCCGCGTGCGCCAGGTGCTGCGCGAGGCGGGCGTCGACACGGCCGTGGACGAGCTCGGCCTTCCGGACGAGTTCATCCCGCACGCGAGCCGCGAGCAGATCCTCGAGGACGCCGGCCTGACCCCGGCGAAGATCGCGCAGGATGTCGTGGCGCAGGTGCTCGGCACCCGGATCCCCGTGGCCCGGCCCACGCACGCGCCGCTGTCCATCGACGACTTCGCGCGCCACCGCACCGACGGCTGAGCCCGGCCGCGTCCACGACGCGACGCGCCGTGCCCGGGCACGGGTGCGCCCTGGTGCCATGATGGAGCGGGGCCATCGACTCGATCAGGAGGCTGCGTGCCCGAATCGATCGCCATCGTGGGGATGGGCGCACGGGGGCTCAGCATCCTCGAGCGGCTTGTGGCGACCGCGCGCCCGGATCGTCCGCTCGTCGTACACGTCATCGATCCGGGCCCGTTCGGCGTGGGCGTGCATCATGAGGATCAGCCCGACGAGCTCCTCCTGAACACGGTCGCGGGGCAGATCACCGTCTTCCGCCGCGGAGACCCCGCGGCGCACGGCACGTGCGTGGACGGTCCCAGCCTCGCCGAGTGGGCGGGCGTCGAGCGCGACGCCTACCTTCCGCGGCGCGTGCTGGGGGCGTACTTCCGCGACGCCTACGCGCGTCTGGTGGGCGCGGCGCCGCCGAGTCTGCGCGTCGCCGAGCACACCACGCGGGCGACCGATGCGCGCCGCGCCCCGGACGGATCGTGGACGCTCGTCCTCGCCGACGGCACCCGGGTGTCGGCCGACTTCCTCGTCCTCGCGACCGGGCACGGGACCCTCGTGCCCTCGGACGTCGACGTCGCGGCGGAGGCGTTCGTCCGGCGCCACCGCGATCGCAACCGCGCCCTCGCGTATCTGCGCACGTGCTATCCGCTCGCCGGGCTGTCCGCGATCGCGCGCGGCTCCCGCGTCGGCGTGCGCGGAATGGGACTCTCCGCCGTCGACGTCGTGATCGAGCTCACCGAGGGACGCGGCGGACGGTTCGAGGAGGTCGCCGACGGCGAACTGGCCTATCGCCCGAGCGGCGCGGAGCCGGTCATCGCCGTGTGGTCCCGTCATGGACGTGCGTTCTGGCCGCGGGCCCGCAACGAGAAGTCGCCTGCCGACGTGCACCGCCCGCGCGCGCTCCACCTCGACGCCGTCCACCGCCTGCGTGCCGAGGGGCCGCGGGACTTCACCCGCGACTACGTCCCGCTCCTGCAGGCCGAGATGCGCGACGCCGCCGACCGCATCGATCCGGCCGCCTCGATCTCCCACCTCGCCGGCCTCCTCGAGGTGCCCACGGGGCGCGAGCTGGGCCCGGCGGAGGATCGCGCGCGTGCCCTCGCGGCGTTCTTCGCTGCCGACGAGCGCCGTGCCGAGGCGGGCAACATGACGGATCCCGTCAAGGCCGCCACGGACGCGGTGCGGGACCTGCGCAACGAGATCCGCGAGGCCGTCGAGCACGGCGGGCTCACGCCGCAGTCGCACCGGGTCTTCGTCGAGGTGTACGCCCCGCTCCTGCACGTCATCTCGGCGGGACCGCCCGCGCTGCGGGCCCGTCAGTGGCGCGCGCTGCTGGACTGCGGCATCCTCCGGCTCGGTCCGACCGCCGCCGCGGTGACGTTCGACGACGAGGCCGCCCGGTTCCGCCTCCTCGGGGCGGACGGCGAGACGTGGGACTGCGACGCGGTGGTGGGCGCAGCGGTCGACCCGTTCCTGCCCGAGCGCGACGACGACGCGCTCACGCGCGCCCTGCTCGCACAGGGACTCGGTCGCCCGTACCGCAACGGCGACTACCACCCGGGTGGATGGGACATCGATCGCCGCGGACGCCTGCGGGATGCCGCGGGGGAGCCGATCGGGAACCTCTGCGCCGTCGGCAACCCCACCGAGGGACCGCACTACTTCACGAACATGCTGCCCGCACCGGGGCTGCCCTCCCGCATCACCGCCGACGCCCAGCACGTCGTCGAGGCGCTCGAGGAGTGGCGCCTCGCGCCGCGGGCGTCCTCCCCGTCCCCGATCCCCGAGGAGACCGTCGTATGAGCGCCGCCCAGAGCACCCCCTGGATCCCCCCGTTCGAAGCCGTCGGCACCCACGTGCGCCTCATCCCGCTCGCCGCCGAGCACGAGGCGGACCTCGTCACCGCCGTGCAGGACGGCGATGTGTGGGACACGTGGTTCGCCGCCGTCCCCCGACCCGACGACATGGGCCGCGAGATCGCGTCGCGCCTCGCGCTGCAGGACGAGGGCCGCATGGTGCCCTTCACCGTCGTGGACGGCACCGGGCGGATCGTCGGCATGACGAGCTACATGAGCATCGAGCCCGCCCACCGTCGCCTCGACATCGGCGCCACGTGGTACGCCGCGTCGGTGCAGCGGACGGCGCTGAACACCGAGGCGAAGCTGCTCCTGCTCACCGAGGCCTTCGACACCCACCGGTGCATCGCCGTCGGCTTCCGCACGGCGTACTTCAACTTCCGCAGCCGCGCCGCCATCGAGCGACTCGGCGCGAAGTACGAGGGCACGTGGCGCAACCACATGATCCTGCCCGACGGGACGATCCGCGACTCGTGCTACTACAGCATCATCGAGTCGGAGTGGCCCGCGGTGCGCCGCAACCTGCACTGGCTGCTGCAGCGCGGGGAGCGCCGCCGATGAGCAGCCCGGCCGCACCCGCGCGGGACGTCTTCGCGTGGATCAGCGAGATCGACGCCGCATCCCTGCTCGCCGTCGCCGCCGGCCGTCTCGCGAGCGTCGAGGACGCCGCCGCCGCGGCCCGCGCGATCCTCGCGGTGCGGGCCGCGGCCGAGGCACCCGGCGCGGAGCGGCCCGCCGACTACCTCGACATCCAGCCGCGGCTGCGCGCGCAGGCGGGGACCGCGGCGGACGCGATCCACATCGGCCGCAGTCGCCAGGACATCCTGGCGACGGTGCACCGCCTGCTCCTGCGAGATCGTCTGTGCGACGTCTCCGCCGCGCTCCTCGAGGTGCGCCGGGCACTGGTGGCGCGCGCGCAGGAGGATCTGCACACCCTCGTGCCCGCCTACACGAACGGCGTGCAGGCGCAGCCGACCACGTTCGGCCACCTCGCGCTCGGCTATGACGAGGCGCTGGCTCGCGCGTCGCAGCGCCTCGCGCAGGCGTATGCGCGCGTCAACAGGTCGCCGCTCGGTGCCGCCGCACTGGCCACGACGGCGCACGGCGTGGACCGCGGTCGCCTGGCGGCGCTGCTCGGCTTCGACGGCCCCGAGGAGAACGCGTTCGACGCCGCGCAGCTGGCCCCCGTCGACATCGGGTTCGACGCGGCATCCGCGGCCATGGGTCTCGCCCTCACGGTCTCGACGTGGGTGCAGGACGTGTTCGCGCAGTACCACCACGCTCGTCCGTGGATCGTGCTCACCGCGCCGGAGCTGCTCACCCCCAGCACCCTCATGCCGCAGAAGCGCAATCCGGTCGCGCTCGGGCGCGTGCGGCTGCTCGCGGGAGAGGTGCTCGGCGACGGGATGCGTGCCGCGCTCACCGGGCACAACGTCCCGTCCGGCGTGACCGACTACAAGCGCTACGACGCCGCAGAGACGCTCGATCGCGCGGCGCGGATGCTCGCGGAGCTGCTCGGCGTGCTGTCGGGGCTCCGGGTCGATGCCGAGGCCGCCCTCGCGGAGCTGGGCGCCGAGTTCGCCACGGCGTCGCATGCGGCCTACGTGATCGAGCAGGAGGCACAGGTCCCCGCCGCGCAGGCGCACGCGGTCGTGTCGGCGCTCGTGGACGACGCCCGCGGGCGAGGAGTGGGATCGTCGGGCGTCGGCGCCGACGACGTCGGGCGCGCGTTCGAGGCGGTTACCGGCTCGCCGTGGCGCGGCGACGCGGAAAGGGTGCGCACCGCGTTCCAGCCGGGCGCGATGGTGGCCGCCGCTCGCGGGACCGGCGGCCCGCAGCCGCGCGAGCTCGACCGGATGCTGCGCGTCGCCGAGGACCGGATCGAGACGGACAGCGCGCTCCTGCGCCGTGCCGTGGAGCGCCTGCGCACGGTCGATGCGCAGCGGGAGCGCGCCCTGCGCGCCCTCGCCGGGACCTGACGCGCTGCGCGGGCGCTCAGCCGGCCGGGACCTCGCGTCCGCCGCGGACGAGGGCACGGGCGTGGTCGCGGGAGACGTGGAAGAGGACGTCGAGGATCGACAGTCCCGGCGAGAACGCGTCGCCGCCGATCTGCGGGTAGGGGGCGAGCTCGGGGTCGAGGAAGGCGAGGTCGATGCCGGCGCGCTGGAAGTCGGCGCGCCGGTAGAGGGCGCGTCCGCCGGGCGGGTTGAGGAATCGGTCGCCGTCGAACGCGTGCACGAGCGCGACCACCCTGTCGACGCCGCGGTGGGTGACGGTGGGGCGCTCGGAGCTCCGCAGAAGGGGCGTCGAGATCCCCAGATATGCGCACACGCCCCGCAGCGACTGCAGCAGAACGGGGAGAAGGCGCTCGGCGTCGCGCGGCAGCCACTCGTCCACAAGCGCGAGCACCTCGTCGGCGAACGGCGCACGGGCGTACGCGTGACGCAGTCGGGCGAGCAGGCGTCGCCGCTGCTCGGGATAGTCCGGCGTGAGGGCGCGGTCCGCGATGTGCTCCTCGCCGGGCGCAGCCGCCACGGGGAGCGTCAGCATCGTGATGCGGCCGGCGTCGAGGAAGCGGTTGCGGTTGATCCAGCCGCGCCGGATCCACGGGAAGTCGTCGCCCACGACGAACCGGTCGGCCCGGGCGATGAGCTGGAAGTATCCGATGTACGGAAAGAGGTACGGCTGCATCGCCGCGACGGTGCCGGTCATCCCCAGGCCTTGCGATCGTCGCCCACATTGGTGACCGCGAGCGAGGACAGCCGGAACATGCCGGGTCCGAAGTAGCCCTCCTCGGCGAACAGCAGGGTGCCCACGGCGAAGTCCTCGAGCGGCTCGCCGCGCAGCGACGTGCGCCACCGGGGCTGGTCGACGAAGCGCTGGATGACGGTGGTGGCCGGATCCGCCGCGCGCCACGCCGCGTCCCACTCCGCCGGCGTCACGAGCGCACCGGCGACGACGCCCTCGCTGCGACCGAGGTTGCGCGGCTTCATGATCCATCCGGCGGGGTCGTGCCGCGCCTGCGCCCACAGGTCGGGCGCCAGGGCGGCGAGCCACGTGGGCTCCAGATGGCGCTCGAGCACCGCCCGGTGGGCGGGGGAGAGCTCGGCCTGGAACTCGGGAAGCGTCATCACCGCGAAGAACGCCTTGTCGTGCACGAGCACGGCGGTGCGCAGGTCGTTGCGCATCCCCGCATCGATGAGGCGGCGCAGCATCGCGTCGTCCAGCCGGGCGATCTCGCCGTGGTTCATCTCGCTGACGATCCGGCGCCCCGCGAGCTCCGGCCACCGCTGCGCGAGATCCTCCGGGGCGACGACGTCGAGCCGTCGCCCGCCCGCCGCGTAGACCCACTCCAGCATCTCGGAGTCGTTCCGGCTCTCCTCGCCGCGGACCATGACGGGATGCTCGCCGAGCCACCTCTGGAGCACGGGGAGGAAGCCGCGATAGCGGTCCGGACGCCGCAGGGGGAACCCGTGACGCCGCGCGAGCTCGTCGTAGACCGCGTGGCGCACGAACCCGTTCATGACGAACCGGCAGGTGATCTCGATCATGCGGGGCGTGCCGGCGGGGTCGAAGACGACATCCGTGCGGAAGGTGCCCTTGTCGTAGGGGGTGCCGGCCGTGAGGTGTGCGACGCGGTGCGCGAGCGGAGGGAACGGGATGCGCGCGCTCCATCGATCGAAGTCCGCTGTGAACAGCACGATGGCCGCCGACAGGGCCTCGTGGATCGCCTGGAAGGCGGCGTCCAGCGTCTCGTCGACGGGGTACGGGTCGTCGACGAACCAGCGGCCGTAGTAGTCGGCGCGCTCGTCGACGACCTGACCCAGCGCGGTTGCCAGGTCGAACGGGGCTGCGCTCACGCGGATCCTCGCTTCCGGGCAGGCCGGTCCCGTCCGAGGACACGGCGCGCGGTGTCGCGGAGGAAGCCGGTGACGCGCGCGGGAAGGAGCAGCACGGCCCGCCGGGCCAGGGCGACGACCAGCGGTGCGCGGCGCCCTTCCGGCCAGAGTGCGCGTGCCTCGCCGCCGGACGCCTGTCCCGACGCGCGGGCCCGGCGCACGGCCCACACGAGCTGCCACCATACCCGCCGCTCGCGCGCTCGCGCGGCGGTTCGCAGGACCGGCGCCTCGTCGGCGAGCCGGTCGAGGGCGGCGATCATGCGGATGCTGTGGCGTGCCGCCGAGACGTGGTCGGACTGGTGCTGCGACGTCCACGACCCCGGCAGGTGCCTCCGGTAGACGCTCATCGGGCGGTCGAGATACGCGACTCCCTCGGTGCTCGCCCACGCCATCATGAACACGTCGCCGAGCGGGGGAGCGGCGCGATCGCGGAACGCGCCGTAGCGGTCCAGGGCGGCCCGCGTGTACATCGCGGCGGCGTAGGGCGGCGTGCGCACGCCCAGCGTGCTGCCGGGGGCCAGGAGCGCGTCGGAGGGCGCGAGCTCGCCGGCGAGCACCGCGGAACCGGTGCGGGTGTCGACCTCGATCGCCGGGTGCAGGGCGAGCTCGGCGCCGGTGCGCTGGAGGGCCTCGAGCTGACGGGCGAGCTTGTCGGGGTCGGACCAGTAGTCGTCCGCCTCGACCACCGCGATCCACCGGCCGCGGGCGAGCGGCAGCACGTTGCCGAGGGTCATTCCGTTGCGGCTGTAGAGGTTCTGGTCGCGCAGGATCGCCCGCACCACCCGCGGATGCGACACGGCGTAGGGCGCGATGAGCTCGGCGGTGCCGTCGGTGGACGCGTCGTCCTGCACGAGGACCTCGAAGGGGAACGGCGTGCGCTGGGCGAGGATCCCCTCGATGGCGTCCTGCACCGTCGACGCATGGTTGAAGGCCATGCAGATGACGGAGACCCACGGCTCGGAGCCCGCTTCTGACCCCCAGCCGGCGACCAGCGCGTCCTCCGGCGCGGCGGTCAGCGGAGGCGGCACCACGAGAGCGGGGACCCGCGCGGCCGGTGTCTCGGTCGCGCGGGTCCCCGTCATGCTCTCATTCTGCCGGGTCAGCCGCCGATCCCGCGGATCGGCGGGTGGTGGAACGTGTCGCCGAACGCACGCTCGCTCGCCCCTTCGCGGTCGAGGTAGGGCGAGGCGCCGCCGTCGATGAAGGGCCAGCCCGCGCCGAGGATGAGGCACAGGTCGATGTCCTCGACCTCGGGGACGACCCCCTCGGTGAGCATGAGGTGCATCTCCTGCGCGAGGCCGTCCTGGACGCGGCGGAGGATCTCGTCGGCCGGGGCCGGCGACGAGCCTACGGCGGGCTTGAGGATCTTCTCCGCGGCCTTGGTCCAGCCGGTCACGCGTCCGCCCTTGTCCTTCTCGACGACCTCGGGCAGCTCCGCGAGGGCGTGGAAGTTCTCGTTGGCGTAGAAGCGGTCCGGGAAGGCGGTCGCCATCGTGTCCTGCACGTGCGCGGCGACCTTCCAGCCGACGAGGTCGATGAGCTGGAACGGGCCCATCGGGAGACCCAGCGGCGCGAAGGCCTTCTCCACCTCGACGATCGGCGTGCCCTCGTAGACCGCGCGCGCCGCCTCGCCCATGACCTTCGCGAGCAGGCGGTTCACGACGAAGCCGGGCGCGTCCGCCGTCAGGACGGCGTTCTTGCCGAGACCCTTGGCCACGACGAAGGCCGTGCTCAGGGCGGCATCCGTCGTCTGGGGGGTCTTCACGACCTCGATGAGCGGCATGACGGCGACCGGGTTGAAGAAGTGGAAGCCGACCAGGCGCTCGGGGTGCGCGAGCTTTGCGCCGATCTCCTCGACGGACAGCGAGGACGTGTTCGTCGCGAGGATGGCGTCCTCGGCGACGATCTGCTCGATCTCGCCGAACACCTGCTGCTTGACGCCGACCTCCTCGAACACGGCCTCGATGACGAAGTCGCAGTCGGCGTACTCGCTCTTGTCGGTCGTGCCGCGGACCAGCCCGCGCAGCTTGTTGGCGGTGTCGCCGTCCAGGCGCCCCTTCGCCTCGAGCTTCGCGATCTCGTCGTTGATGTAGGCGAGACCCTTGTCGACGCGCGCCTGATCGAGGTCCGTGATGAGCACGGGCACCTGCAGGCGGCGCACGAACAGGAGCGCGAACTGGCTGGCCATGAGACCGGCGCCGATGATGCCGACCTTCGTGACGCGGCGGGCCAGGCTCTTGTCCGGCGCCCCCACGGGTCGCTTGGCGCGCTTCTGGACGAGGTCGAACGCGTACATGGATGCCGCGAACTGATCGCCCGTGATGAGGTCCGCCAGGGCCTCGTCCTCGCGCGCGAAGCCCTCCGCCTTCGTACCGCTGCGGGCCTTGTCGAGCAGCTCCAGCGCCGCGTACGGCGACTTCGGGACGGTGCCGATGCGGCTCTCGAGCATGCCGCGGGCGACCTTGATGGCGATCGGCCACTTGGTGAGGCGCTCGATCTTGCCGGGCTCGTTCTTGCGCTCGACCTTCATGCCGCCGAGCACCCGGTCCGCCCACGACAGGGAGTTCTCCAGGAAGTTGGCCGCGGGGAAGATCGCGTCGAAGATGCCGTAGTCGAATGCCTGCTGGGGCTTGAGCATGCGGTTCTGCTTGAGCGGGTTCGAGATGACGACCTCGAGCGCGTTCTCGATGCCGATGAGGTTGGGCAGCAGGTATGCCCCGCCCCAGCCGGGGATGATGCCGAGGAACACCTCGGGCAGCGCGATCGCCGCGGCCGACGCGTCGACCGTCCGGTACGTCGAGTTCAGCGCGATCTCGAGGCCACCGCCGAGAGCGAGGCCGTTCACGAACGCGAACGTCGGGACGCCGAGCTCGGACAGCGAGCCGAACACCTTGTGGCCGTACTGGGCGATGAGGCGCGCGTCGTCCCGCGACGTCAGCTTCGAGATGTCGCTGAGGTCGGCACCCGCCGCGAGGATGTACGGCTTGCCGGTGATGCCGACCGCGTCGATCTCGCCGCGGGCGGCACGGTCCTTGAGTGCCCCGAGCGTCGCGTCGAGCTCCGCGAGCGTCGCCGGACCGAGGGTGTTGGGACGCGTGTGGTCTCGCCCGTTGTCGAGCGTGATGAGCGCGAGCGTCTTGCCGGAGGGGAGTCGGATGTCACGCACGGGGGAGTGCGTCACGACCTCGTCGGCGACGTCGGCGAACAGGGGGGAGAAGTCGATCTCTTCGTAGTTCGTCATTCCGTCGTGACCTACTTCCGCTTCTTGCCGTCGTAGTGCGGGTTCTCCCAGATGACCGATCCGCCCTGGCCGAGGCCGACGCACATCGCGGTGAGGCCGTAGCGGACGTCGGATCGCTCGGCGAACTGCGCCGCGAGCTGGATCATGAGACGCACGCCCGAGGCGGCGAGCGGGTGTCCGAGCGCGATCGCGCCGCCCCACTGGTTGACCCTCGGGTCGTCGTCGGCGATGCCGAAGTGGTCCAGGAAGGAGATGACCTGGATCGCGAAGGCCTCGTTGAGCTCGAACAGCCCGATGTCGTCGATGGTCAGGCCGGCCTTCTTGAGCGCCTTCTCCGTCGAGGGGATCGGACCGATGCCCATGATCTCCGGCTGCACGCCGGCGAAGGCGAACGAGACCATCTTCATCTTCGGGGCGAGTCCGAGCTCGCGGACGGCGCCGCCGCCGGCGAGGAGGGACATCGTCGCGCCGTCCGTGAGCGGCGACGACGTCCCCGCAGTGACCCGCCCGTGCGGGCGGAACGGGGTCTTCAGACCGGCGAGGTCCTCCATCGTGGTCTGCGGGCGACGGCCCTCGTCCTCGGTGGCGAGGCCCCACGCGCCATCCGGTCCCTTGATGGCGACGGGGATGAGGTCGGGCTGGATCTTGCCGGCGTCGTAGGCGGCCTGCGCCTTGTGCTGGCTGAGCATCCCGAAGCGGTCGGAGCGCTCCTTGGTGAGGTGCGGGAAGCGGTCGAAGATGCGCTCCGCCGTGACGCCCATGTTCAGGGCCTCCGGGTCGACCATCTTCTCGGCCACGAACCGCGGGTTGGGGTCGGCGTTCGAGCCGATCGGGTGGTGCCCCATGTGCTCGACGCCGCCGGCCAGCGCGAGGTCGTACATGCCGACGCCGATCGAGGCGCCCATCGTGGTGACGCTCGTCATGGCGCCGGCGCACATGCGGTCGATCGCGAAGCCGGGCACGGTCTGCGGGAGACCGGCGAGGATCGCCACCGAGCGTCCCAGAGTGAGCCCCTGGTCGCCGGTCTGGGACGTCGCGGCGATCGCGACGTCGTCGATGCGCTCGGCGGGGACCGCCGGGTTGCGCTCCATGAGGCCGATGGTCGCCTTCACGGCGAGGTCATCGGCACGGGTGTTCCAGTACTGGCCCTTTTCGCCGGCGCGCCCGAAGGGGGTGCGCACTCCATCGACGAAGAAGACGTCCGAAAGCTCGGCCACTCTGCCTCCAAGTTGGGATTTAGTCCAGCCTATGGTGAGACTCGGTGTCACCAAATCGGTTGGGACGAATCTACGAAGCCGATTCGTCAGCCTCGGGCGCAGCTTGCAGGGATGCCACAAAGGCATCCGCGATAAGCTGTGCGGTCTCTTCAATCTGCCACGGGCGGGCGCCGAGTGCGAGAAGGGCCTCGCCGATCGCCGTCGGGTCGGTCTCCGCTTCCGCGGGAGGGCTCCACGCGACGCGGCGGAGCACCTCCGGCGTCAGCAGGTTCTCCGTCGGCATCCCCAGCTCCCCGGCCCGCGCCTCGACGGCCGGACGGGCCGCCTTCAGGCGCGCGTCGGCCTCCGGGTTGCGGTCCGCCCACGCGCGCGGCGGAGGGAGGGTGTCGCTGGGCACCCGGTCCGGCGGCAGGTCGGTCGTCTGACGACCTGCCTCGATCGCGGCCCACCACCGGTCGAGCTGCGTGCGGCTGGCGCGGCCGTTGAACTCCTTGGTCCCCGCGAGCGCCTGCTTCGTCGGCGGGTCCGCAAGGACCGCGGCGACGATGGCGCGATCGGGGATGAGGCGCCCGGGGGAGACATCCTGCTCGCGCGCGAACTCCTCGCGTGCCATCCACAGCGACCGCGCGACGGCGAGCGCGCGCCGTCCGCGGACCGTGTGCAGCCCGCTCAGGCGACGCCACGGGTCCTCGCGCGGGGGCTTGGGTGCGCGCTCCAGCACGGCCTGGAACTCCTGCCGTGCGATCTCGGTCTTGCCCTGCTCCTCGAGTTCGGCCACGAGGGCGTCGCGCACGTCGACGAGGTGCTCGACGTCGAGGGCGGCGTACTCGAGCCAGGACTGCGGCAGCGGCCGGGTGGACCAGTCCGCCGCCGAATGGGCCTTGGCGAGCGTGATGCCCAGGGTGTCCTCGACGACGGCGCCGAGCCCCACCCTGGCATGACCGAGCAGGCGCGCGGCGAGCTCGGTGTCGAACAGCGTCGCCGGGTCGAGATCGAGTTCGCGCAGGGACGGCAGGTCCTGGCTTGCGGCGTGGAGCACCCATTCGACCCCGCCGATCGCGCCCTGGAGAGCGGAGAAGTCGCCGATGGGCGGCGGGTCGAAGAGGAACACGCCGCTTCCGCGCCGGAAGACCTGGATGAGATACGCGCGCTGCGAGTAGCGGAACCCGGAGGCGCGCTCGACGTCGACGGCCACGGGGCCCGAGCCCGCGCGCAGCGCGGCGGAGGCCTCGGCGAGCCCCTCCGCGGTGTCGATGACGGTGTACTCGGGAGGACTGTCAGTCACGTGCGACCTTTCGCGCGCCGAGAACCGCGACGCCTTCGGAGCCCGGCGGGAGACCCGCCAGCATGCAGACGAGCTCGGCCCACGCCTCGACGTGCGGGCCGATCGGACCGGCGGGGGACCACGACGCGCGCAGCTCGATCTGCGCGCCCTCGCCCTCCGCCTCGAGCGTCCCGAACCCCTTCGACACGGTCTTGGTCGCCGTTCCGGCGGCGCCTTGGAAGACGGCGCCGCGCGAGCGCAGCGCGTCCACGAGCCACGACCACGCGACGTCCGCCAGGAGGGGGTCGGTGCCGATCTCCGGCTCGAGCGGCGCCTGGGCGAACGTCACGATGCGGAAGGGGCCGCCCCACTGCTCGGGCTCCTCGATGTCGTGCAGGAGGATGAAGCGCCCCGTCCCGTAGGCGGACTCGCCGCGCTGAGGATCGGGGCGCACATCCCCGGCGAGGGCGACGGCGTCGGGGGCGAGGCCGCGGGGCGCCGGGATCTCCTCCACGGTGAGATCCTCGCGGAAGGAGACGGCGCGCACCTCTTCCGCGGCGAGCTCGAACGCCGACGCGGGAACAGGGGGACGGTCTGCGGCCACGCAGACAGACTAGAGTGAGGCACCGATGAACACCCCCAGGCACGCCGCGACGGGGACCGCGGCACCGTCGCTGAGAACCGGATTCCGAATCGCCGTCGCGACGCTGACCGGCGCTCTCGCCGTGGTCGGCGCGGCGTGGGCGTTCGTGTCCGTCCGCGTCGCGCGACGCGTCGTGACGCCCGAGCGCCGGCTTCCCGACACGGAGATCCTCGCGCTCGACACCGCCGCGCAGACCATCACCCTCGCCCGCAACGCCGACACCGAGCTTCCCGGCCGATACGGTCTGTTCACCTCCGGCACAGAGCACTACCTCAAGCTCGGCTCCGTCCTCTCCGAGGACGAGGCGCGGGTCACGCGCAAGCTCCTCACGCACATCGGCCCGGACGCGCGCCTCGAGCGCGCCGCGGCGTTCAGCGGCTGGTACTACGACAACCCGCAGCAGCTCCACGTGCCGTTCTCCTCGGAGCTCATCGGCTCACCCCTCGGCCCCTGCCCGGCGTGGCTGTTCCCCGCGCCGGAGCCCACCGACACGTGGGTCATCCAGATCCACGGGCGCGGGACCGACCGCACCGAGTGCCTGCGCGCGGTGCCCGTGTTCCGCGATGCGGGCATCACGTCGCTGCTCGTCTCCTACCGCAACGACGGCGTGGGGCCGCGCTCCCGCGCGGGCACCTACACGCTCGGCGCCACCGAGTGGCGCGACGTCGAGTCCGCGATCGGCTTCGCCCGTCGCCGCGGCGCCGCGCGCATCATCCTCATGGGGTGGTCCATGGGCGGCGCGATCGCGCTGCAGACGGCGCTGGCCTCCGCGCACCAGGACCTCCTCGCCGGTGTGGTCCTCGAGTCGCCGGTGATCGACTGGCGCATCGTGCTGGACTACCAGGCGAACCTCATGCGCATCCCGCACCCCGTCGCCGACCTGGCGATCTCGGCGCTGGGATCGCCGTGGGCGAAGGGCCTGACCGGGGCCGAGGATGCGATCCCGTTCGACCGGCTCGACGTCGTGGCGCGCGCCGACGAGCTGCACCAGCCGATCCTCATCCTGCACTCCGACGACGACGGGTTCGTGCCGTCGGACGCGTCGCATGAGCTGGCGCAGGCGCGACCGGACCTCGTCACCCTGCACGTCTTCGACACCGCGCGGCACACGAAGCTGTGGAACTACGACCAGGAGCGCTGGACGCGCGCCATCACGCAGTGGCTGGCCGCGCAGGGGCTGGGTGGCGGATCGGCGGAATGAAGCCGCCCGGTCGGGGGCGCCGCCCGGTCACGCGTGACGCTTGGCGCGCACCTGGCGCTTGACCCGCATGAGCATCCCGGTCATGCCGCTGATGCGCAGCGGGGAGACCGCTCGGGTGAGGCCGATGGTCTGCGGGAAGTCGTCCGGGATCGCGAGCACCTCGTCGGCGCTGAGACCCGTGATGCCCTGCACGAGGATGCTCGCGAAGCCGCGCGTCGTCGGAGCCTCCTCAGGCGCGGTCGCGTGCATCGCGACCCGGTCGTCGTCATCCACGTCGACGATGATGTAGACCGGCGACTGGCACTCTGCGACCCGCTCGCACAGCTCCGGGTGGCCGTCGTAGCGGGCGGGCACGGCGGGAAGCTCCTGCGAGAACTCGAGGAGCAGCTGGAGCCGCTCGGGCTCCGGGAGCTCCAGGAAGTCGTCGCGGATCTCCGCCAGGCCGGCGGGCAGGGTCGTCTCGGTCATCGCCTCGATTCTCCCACGCGCCCGCCTGTCGAGCGCCGTCGGGTCAGAGGGAGCCCGGCTCGTCGCCGGTGACGATGGGGACGCGCACGGCGCTGCCCCATTCCGTCCACGACCCGTCGTAGTTGCGGACGTCCGGGAACCCCAGCAGGTGCTTGAGCACGAACCAGGTGTGGCTGGACCGCTCGCCGATGCGGCAGTAGGCGACGATGGGCTCGTCGTCGGTCAGACCCGCCTCGCCGCGGTAGATCGCCTCCAGCTCGGCGCGCGGCTTGAACCCGCCGTCCTCCGCGACGGCGCGCGCCCACGGGACGCTCTGTGCCGTCGGGATGTGCCCGGCCCGCAGCGCGCCCTCCTCGGGATACGCGGGGGCGGAGGTGCGCGTCCCGTTGTACTCCTCGGGAGAGCGGACGTCGACGAGCGCGCCCTTGCCGAGGTGGGCGAGCACGTCGTCCTTGTACGCGCGCAGCGCGGTGTCGTCGCGCTCGACGACGGGGTACTCGACGGCCGGCCGCTGCGTGGCATCCGTCGTGAGCGGGCGGCCCTCCGCGATCCACTTGTCGCGACCGCCGTCCAGGAGGCGCACGTCCTCGTGGCCGAAGAGCGAGAACACCCACAGGGCGTAGGCGGCCCACCAGTTGTTCTTGTCGCCGTAGATGACGACGGTGTCGTCGCGCGAGATGCCCTTGCCGCCGAGCAGCTTCGCGAAGCCCTCGCCGTCGACGTAGTCGCGGACCACGGGGTCGTTGAGCTCCGTGTGCCAGTCGACCTTGACGGCGCCCGGGATGTGGCCCGTCTCGTAGAGGAGCACGTCCTCGTCGGACTCCACGACGACGAGGCCGGGCTGTCCGAGGCGCTCCTGCAGCCAGTCGCCGGTCACGAGCCGTCCCGGCTCGGCGTACTCGGCGAACTTCGGGGACGAGGTGTCGATCTCGACGGTCACGGGTCTTGCTCCTCGGGTCAGACGGGCGGGCCGCGGCGCGCGGCCGGACGGGTAGGGTTGATCCGTCCCTTCCGAGACTAGAGCGGTGCACGAGGCGTGTGCCCGAGTTCGTAAAACTCCGACACAGGATCCCCATGACACAGGCTGCGACCCGCACGGGAATCATCCACCTCTCCGAGCGGTCGCCGCAGGTCTCCGGCGGCGAGATGGTGGCGGCGCTCGTGCCCCCGCCGCAGTTCGACGACGCGACCTTCGACACGTATCGCGTGGATCCCGCCTACCCGTCGCAGCAGGCGGCCAAGGATCTCCTGCAGCGCTTCAGCGGCGTGGCCGCCCCGGCCAAGCGCGGTGGCTTCTTCAGCCGCAGCAAGCGCGAGCCCGAGGCGAAGCCGGGCGTGTACCTGGACGGCGGCTTCGGCGTCGGCAAGACGCACCTGCTGGCATCCGTCTTCCATGCGATGCCCGCCCGCCGGAAGTACTTCGGCTCGTTCATCGAGTACACGGCTCTCGTCGGCGCGCTCGGCTACAAGGCCACCGTCGACCTGTTCCGCGGTGCGGATCTGCTGTGCATCGACGAGTTCGAGCTCGACGACCCGGGCGACACGATGGTCATGACGCGCCTGCTCGGCGAGCTGGTCGCGTCCGGCACGCGCCTGGCGGCCACGTCGAACACGCCCCCGAACGCGCTCGGCGAAGGGCGCTTCGCCGCCCAGGACTTCCTGCGTGAGATCCACGCGATGGCCTCCAGCTTCGAGACGGTGCGGATCGACGGCGTCGACTACCGCCAGCGCGCGATCGACGGCCACTCCCGCGTCCTCACCGCGGAGGAGTACGAGCACGCGGTGCAGGATGCCGCGTCCCGCGGTGTGGTCTCGGACGACGCGTTCACCACGCTCGTCGATCATCTCGCGACGGTGCATCCGTCCCGCTACATCCGCCTGATCGAGGGGCTGTCGGTGATCGGCCTGCGCGACGTGGTCGAGTTCGTCGACCAGTCCGCCGCGCTGCGGTTCGTCGCATTCGTCGACCGGGTGTACGACGCCCAGCTCCCGATCCGCGCGACGGGCCTCGGTCTCGACGCGGTCTTCGGCGAGGAGATGCTGGCCGGCGGCTATCGCAAGAAGTACCTCCGGGCGATCTCGCGCCTGAACGCCCTCACGGCGAGCTGACTCGCCCGTCGCGCGCTCCCTCACGGCCCGCGTGAGCCGTATTCGAGGTGTCCTCCCCGTCTTCGGAAACGTGATGTTTACGCACGGGGTCCGTCCGTAACAGGTGGGAAACATGCCACCCACCGCGGGTGAAACGAACGCTGACCAGACTGGCCCCACCGGCGGATCGGACCCGACACCTGACCGACCGCCGGCTCGAGTCACACAACACATGGATGAGGGACTTCATGGACAGCGGAAACCTCGCCTGGGCCGTCGCAGCGACGGCACTGGTGCTCTTTATGACGCCGGGAGTGGCGTTCTTCTATGGCGGCCTCGTCAAGGCGAAGAGCGTCGTCAGCATGATGATGATGAGCTTCGGCGCTCTCGGTCTCGTGAGCGTGCTGTGGGTGCTCTACGGCTTCAACATGAGCGCCGTCGACAGCCCGCTGGCGTTCGCCGGCAACCCGTTCTCGGACTTCGGTCTCTCGGGCGCTGACAGCGACACGCTCGTGGGCGTGGCCTTCGGCTCGACCTTCGCGATCATCACCGTCGCGCTCATCTCGGGCGCCATCGCGGACCGCGCCAAGTTCGGCTCGTGGATGATCTTCGCCGGCATCTGGGCGACGATCGTGTACTTCCCGGTCGCCGCGTGGGTCTGGGGCGGCGGCTGGATCCTGAACCTCGGTGAGCTGTGGGGCTTCTCCACCGCGGTCATCGACTACGCGGGCGGCACGGCCGTGCACATCAACGCCGGTGCGGCGGCGCTCGCCCTGGCGCTCGTCCTCGGCAAGCGGATCGGCTTCCAGAAGGGCATCACCAAGCCCCACAACGTGCCGCTGGTCATGCTCGGCGCCGCGATCCTGTGGTTCGGCTGGTTCGGCTTCAACGCCGGCGCCGAGGGCACGGCGGGCCTGCTGGGCACCGGCGACTCGTCGGTCGGCCTCATCGTCATCAACACCATCGGCGCGACGGCTGCCGCCATCATCGGCTGGCTCATCATCGAGAAGCTCAAGGACGGCAAGGCCACGTCGGTCGGCGCCGCCTCGGGTGCCGTCGCCGGTCTCGTCGCGATCACGCCCTCGTGCGCGAACCTGACCCCCGGCTGGGCCCTGCTGCTCGGCGTCATCGCCGGTGCGGTCTGCGCCCTGGCTGTGGAGCTCAAGTGGAAGCTCGGCTTCGACGACGCGCTGGATGTCGTCGGCGTCCACCTCGTCGGCGGCCTCATCGGAACGCTCTACCTCGGCTTCTTCGCCACCGGCACGGGCCTGTTCGTCGGCGGCAACGCGGAGCAGCTGATCCTCCAGGCTGTCGCGGCCATCGCGGTCATGCTCTACTCCTTCGTCGTCGCCTGGATCATCGGCTTCGCGATCGAGAAGACGATCGGGTTCCGCGTCAAGAACGAGGACGAGATCGCCGGCGTCGACACGGTCGTCCACGGCGAGGAGGGCTACGCGATCGCCGAGGCCTGATCGCTCCTCATCCCCGTCCCGGAGGGGCGTCGCATCCGATGCGGCGCCCCTCCGGCGTGTGCGCGGCAGCGACGGCGTCATTTCCGTCCATCCTCGACATCTGCCCGCGGTGTTCGTATTGTGGTGCGCACGTTCGCGGTACGAAACTAAGGATGTCGAACATGAAACCGCACCGCCTCGTACCGAAAGCCCTCGTCCTGCTGGCGGCGTCCGCCGTCACCGTGGCACTCCTCGGAGCCTGGTCGCCGACGTCGTCGTCCGCGCCGGCCGCAGGACCTGCCGCAGCTCCACACGGCGGGGGGCCGGGCGGCGGCCCCGGCCAACCGGGCGGACGCGCGCCGATCACCGTGTCCGGCAGTTACTGGATCGAGCTGGCTCCGGTCCTTGTCGCCGCGGACAAGTTCTCTCCGCGGGGGCTCGAAGTCGAGGAGGGCGGCATCACGCGGATCACGTCCGGTGAGGTCGACATCGCCACGAACGCGGAGACGCAGCTGCTGCGCGAGTCGCTGGTCAACCCGGACCTGCGGATCATCATGACGGTGACGGAGGGCTTCTTCCGACTGGTCGGCCGCAAGTCCGCGGGCATCGAGACCCTCGCCGACCTCGAGGGCAAGACGATCATGCTGCCGAGGAACACATCGGCGAACTACTTCCTCATCGCGATGCTGGAGACCGTGGGACTCACCGCCGACGACGTCACGATCGTCGGCCTGCCGCCCGAGGTCGACGGCAAGAGCGGCATGGAACAGATGTCGGAGTATCTCGTCCGTGGTGACGTCGACGTCATCTCGATCTGGGAGCCGGAGCCGGTCGGAGCCATCGAGGAGCTCGGCGACGACGCCATCGTGTTCCAGGACCGCGACCTGTACCGCGAGGTGTTCAACCTGCACGCGCGCGCCCAGGACCTCGCAGACCCGGCGAAGCGCCGTTCGATCGTGACCTTCGTCCGATCGATCCTGAAGGCGAACAAGTCGCTCGAGCGGCACCCGGAGAAGCACTGGCCGCTCGTGTCCGAGGTCACCGGCTTCACACTCCACGAGATCGAGGAGTCCTGGCCGGAGCTCGCCTTCCCCGGTGGGATCGTGCCGGACATGCTCGATGTGCTCGAGCGGGAGGACGTCTGGGTCGCGCAGGAGACCGGCCGCGAGCCGCGCAGCCGGGAGGAGCTCAGCCGGTTCATCGACCACTCCGTCATGGAGGAGGCGCTGCGGCAGCACTGAGGCTCGTCACGGCGGGGTCCTGCGGTGCCCTTCGCAGGACCCCGCCGTTGCGCCTCGATAGGCTGAGAGCGTGACGCCACGACAGACGCTGCTCGGCCGTGTCCGCCGCCTCTTCCGGAGCACTGCCACCGCACCCGCACCTACAGATCCGGCGCGGAACCGCCGTCCGGACGGTGGGGAGGGCGAGGAGCCCGGCCGCAGCGGCCCGGCGCGGACGATCCAGGTCCCGGCGCCCGCATCGACGGATCTGCGCATCACGTACTCGCCGCAGATCGACGGCGACCCGGATGCGGGGGAGGTCGTGTGGACGTGGGTGCCGTACGAGGAGGACGACGGTCGCGGCAAGGACCGTCCCGTGCTCGTGATCGGCGCCGCCGACGGTGCGCGGGTCTACGTGGTGCGGCTCACGAGCAAGTCCCACGACGGCGACCGCGACTACCTGCCGATCGGCCCGGGACCGTGGGACAGCAAGGGACGCCCGTCGTGGGTGGACATCGACCAGCTGTACAGCGTGCATCCCGACGGGATGCGCCGCGAAGCCGCCGCCCTCGACCTCGACACCTTCACGGTCGTCGCGGCGGCGCTGCACCGCCGGCACGGGTGGCCGGTCGGCGACTGACCCGCGCTCACGCCGCCGTGCGGCGGTAGCGCACGTGCGTGGCGAGCGGGGAGTGGAGCACCTCGGCGGGCTCGAACTCGAGCGGGACCTCGGGGTCGAAGATGCTCTCGCCGGCGCCGAGCACGACCGGCGCGATGTCGAGGGGCCGATCGACGACAGGGTTTCCCGCAGGGCGCAAAAGGGCGGATTCAGCTCGGCTCGGCGGTCCGGATCAGGCCGCAGTTGACGCAGGACCACGCGACGAGGAACCGCTCGTCGTCGAGGATCTCGAACTTCAGGGCAGCGCCGCAGGTGGGGCACTCCGACCCGGGCGCTTCGCGAGCCTCCACGTCTCTCAGTCTAGGGTCGCGGCGACGAGAGCCGGCGAAGCGCTCGTGAGACGACGAACGCCCGCGGAATCCGCGGGCGTCTCATGTGGGCGATACCAGACTCGAACTGATGACCTCTTCCGTGTGAATGACGAGAGCCGCGTGATGCCGCGTGCTGTCGAGTGCTGGGACGTGCTGCCTGGTTGGCGTCCCAGCACTCGCACATGATGCCCCATACCGTCCCGTGATGGTCAGTGATAGGCCGTGTGCACACCGAACTGCACAACCGGCAGCGCGCTCAAACCGACTCGGACACACATCTACCCGGCGCGTGTCCATGCTCTGTGTGTCCTGACGATCGAGTGTCGATGTCGGTGCTGTGGGGCATTCTGAGATCGAGTAGAGAGGACGAGCATGCTGACGTTCGATGAGGCGTGCGAGATCGCCGCGCAGCATTATGGGGAGCCGTTCGCGGTCGACGGCGTGCAGGACGACGGCGTGTGTCTCGTGACGCCGCAGCGGGTGCGCGACGACGAGCGTAGAGGGCTCGTGATGGTGGGCGGCTGCTGGATCGTCGTCGATCGTGAGACGGGCGAGATCGACGAGTGGCCGCATCTCGACTATCTCGACCGTGTACGGCGGATGCGGCGCGCAACAGCCGCGCGATAGGTCGGCTCGACGTTCTGACGGTGAGCGGCCTCGCCACGCTGGCGTCGCTCGCTCGGCTTGTCCGACCCTCTGGGTAGTGTCGTTTGTGTGGCAAACAAAGATTCGACCGGTGACGGCAAGAACCGCTTGTACTACGGGGACAACCTCGATGTTCTTCGACGGTTGAAGAGCGCGAGCGTTGATCTCGTCTACCTCGATCCGCCGTTCAACAGCGCCCGCAACTACAACGTGATCTTCGCTCGCCACGGCGACACGCGCAACGGCGCGGGCGCGCAGATTCAAGCGTTCGAGGACACCTGGACGTGGACTCAGGCGACCGAAGAGGAATACAGCGAGTACGTCGCGGGTGGCGCCCCTCTGCGAGTCGCTGAAGCGTTGCGCGCCTATCGAACGCTGCTCGGCGAGAATGACGCTTTGGCGTACCTCGTGAATATGGCACCGCGGCTCGTCGAGTTGCATCGCGTACTGAAGCCCACGGGCTCGCTCTATCTTCACTGCGACCCGACGATGAGCCACTACTTGAAGACCTTGCTCGACGCGATCTTCGATGCGCGCAACTTCCGCAACGAGATCATCTGGAAGCGCACCCAAGCCCACAGTTCAGCGAAGAAGTTCGGGCCGATCCATGACGTGATCTTGTACTACGGCAAGACCGCGTCGCCGGTTTGGACGAATCCGCGACTGCCCTATACGCAGGAGTACTTGGACAAGTACTACAAGTTCGATGACGGCGACGGGCGGCTCTACTGGCGCGCTGATCTCGGCGCAGCGGGAGTACGAAAAGGCTCGTCGGGCATGCCATGGCGCGGGTTCGATCCTGCATCGAAGGGCATGCACTGGAAATACACGATCGAACGCCTCGACGAACTCGACGCAGAGAACCGCATCTACTGGCCCAAGGGTGGCAGCGGGTGGCCACAGTACAAGCGCTACCGCGACGAACTCCAAGGGCTCGCGGTGAGCGACATCTGGGACGACATCGACAAGTTGAATCCCCGGAGTGCCGAGAGACTGGGATACCCGACTCAGAAGCCTGTCGCACTGCTGGAACGCATCATCGCGGCGTCCACACAACCGGGCGACGTCGTGCTCGACCCGTTCTGTGGATGCGGCACGACCGTCGACGCTGCCGAGAAGTTGGGGCGCAAGTGGATCGGCATCGACATCACATACATCGCTGTCGACCTCATCATCAAGCGTCTTATCCACACTTATGGCGTCGAGATCATGCAGGCGATCGACGTCGACGGCATCCCTCGCGACGTCGAGGGTGCGCAGGCTCTCTTCGAGCGCAACCCGTTCGACTTCGAGCGTTGGGCAGTGTCGCAGATCAACGCGCAGCCCAACGAGAAGCAGGTAGGCGACAAGGGCATCGACGGAGTCGCCCGCTTCACTCTCGACGGCACCCTGAAGAACCTGGGGCGTGTGCTAGTGAGCGTCAAGGGCGGCAAGACGATCAACCCGTCGATGGTGCGCGATCTCGCAGGGACGATCGAGCAGCACAAAGCAGAGTTGGGCGTCCTCATCACGCAGCAGCCGCCGACAGCGGGGATGATCGACGCAGTGAACAAGTCCGGTATCTACACGCATCCCGCGAACGGTGACACGTTCCCGAAGGTGCAGATCATCACGACAGCGCAACTGCTCGATGGTCAGCGCCCGAAGTTGCCGTTGATTCTGCCGCCGTACGTTCAGGCGCAGAAGGCCGATCTCACAAGCGAACAGCCGACGCTCTGGTAGGTCGTGCCGTGGAATGGATCGCTACTGCTGTCGCCGTCGTGGCCGCTCTCGTCGCGGGCTGGCAAGCGTGGGAGGCGCGGCGATCTCGTCTCGATGCGCGTATGTCGGCGGGTGAAGCGCAGCAGCACGAAGAGCGCGCAGCCGCCGCGTCTGAGCGCATCGCGTCGGCGATCGAAGAGCAGAACGCGCTCGAACGTGCCGAACGGGAGAAGTACCGCAACCCGTGGCGCATGCTGTCGATGCGCGAGAAGAGCAGCCGCACCTACAAGTTCATGCTGGGCGGTGACGAGCCGGTGAGCGGCGTTGGGATCAGCGTCGATGACACGCACAGCGAGCGCGAGAAGTTCCGCTTCGTGAAGCCCGAGACGGACACGATGCGCCCCGGTGAGTCGATGTCGCTGAGTTGGTGGCGGCACATGGGTTCCGCGTCGCAGATCACAGTCGATCTCCGATGGACGCGCCCCAACGGTGAGCAGCACAGCGCAGCGGTGACGCTCGACTGATCTCGCGACGCTGTGCGTCGATCTCCGCGCCCGAGAGCGCGCGACGCTGTCGACGTACAAGCACGCGCTGCGGGCTCGTCCTCGCGTCGCCAGGGCGCGGACGCGTGCGCTCGCGAGCCCAGAGCGTCGAGCACGTCGACGCTGCGCGAGAGCCGGGACAGACGCCACCGAAGAGGCGTTCGGCCCGCGCTGCGGTGGGTCTGCGCGGGAGAGCGCCGTGGATGCGTTCGGCACGACGTCGACTATGCCGCGCCCTCCTGCTGATCTCCACGGTGCGGCGAGCGCGAGCGCGACGGATCAGCCGCCGAGCACCGTCGTCCTGTTCGGTTCCGTCGTGCACGTCCGCGCGCTCTCGGCGGGCGTCGACCTCCGTGCACGCGTTCGGTGCGCTCAGCCGGGCGCTCGCGTGCTCTACAGCATCACGACGACGACGCGAGCGGGGCGTCGATCTCCCCGCGCCCCGCTCTCGTCCTTCGCCGCTTCATCCCATGTGAAGCGGGCACCTGCTCCGATCAGTCCGGTCAACGGTCTCCTCACCCTGCGGCACACCGATAGTGCAGCCGTGCGTGATCTCAGCCGCGCTCTTCAGCCCACGCGAGCATCGCGGGGATGAACACCGCGTCGCCCGCAGGGCAGTCGCCCCAGTGCTGCGCGACGATCGAACGCAACACGCCACGCTCGGCAGCCTCGTCGGGCCAGATCATGCGCCCGCCGCACGGACAGACGCCGTCGATCGCTTGCACTCTTCGACGTGCGAGCCCTTCACGGATCAGCGGCGGCGCGTCGTCGGGGATGCGCTGCACGATCATCCTGTCGGTCGGGCGACCGTGAGGGATCAAGGGGCGGGCGAGATACGACCGCCCGCCCCTCTCGGCGACGTCGCGGATGACCAACACGACGCCGCCTGTCTGTCACGGCTGCGCGAGATCGAACCGACGAGCCCACTCGTCGACCTGGCCGTCGAAGCCGCCGCGCACCGTCTCGTAGCCCTCAGCGTCGACGCGGTATACGTCCTGCCACGCGCCGAGCGACGCGTCGCTGCCCGCAGCCGTCTCGCTCATCGCGCGATGCCACGCGATCACGGGCGCGTTCTGCTGCTCGACGTCGCGCACCTTCACGGCGCTCTCGACGCCGAGATCGGCAAGACGCTCGAAGACGAGGCCGCGAACCTCGGCGACGATCTCAGCGCCGCTCTGCGATTCGAGCACCTGCGGCAGCGTCTCGACGAGATCGGCGATCGCCAGCGCGCGCACGTCGTCGGCTTCAGCGATGATCTGCGCGAGCGGGCGACCAGCATCGAGCAGCGCCCGCACCTTCGTCTGCTCGTGCTGCATGCGCGCGATCTGGTCGACGCTCGACGCGCCCAGCCCCGCGAGCACGTCGTCGCGGCTCTTCCCGCCCGCAGGTAGCGGCGGCACAGCAGCGAGCAGCCGGGCGCGTGCAGCGGCGACAGCGGCGCGCTGCTTCTCACCCAGCCCGGTCGCGCTCAGGTTGGCATCACTGATCTGCATCGCAGCAGCGATCTCGTCACGGTAGCCGCGCACGGCGGCAGCGAATCGGCTCGTGTCGGTCACGATTGCCCCTCTCGGTTGTGGGCCTGCTGGCCCGTGGTGGCCGCGCTGTCTGCGCGGTGGTTCATGGTGCGACGCTGGGCGCGACGCGCACGATCGCGGGCGTTCTCACGCGCCCGATACTCGGGATCGGCGCGACGGCGACGCTTGTACTCGCGCAGCCGTTCACGTCGGCAGCCGATGCACTCGCTCTTCGAGTCGACGCCAAACGTCGCCCGGTAGTGGCCGCGAGGGCAGTGCTGCCAGTCGCCGCCCTTGTCGAGTTGGTGATTATGCGAGTCGCAGCACGGCGCGTAGTCGCGCAGATCGGTCGACCATCGGACGATCGCGCCGTCGCTGTCGTTCTTCTCGCCCCAGTTCGTCGGCTCACCGACGAGCGCCCACCCGTCAGCGAGTCGCGTGCAGCCAGGCGCAGCGCACGGCAGGCCGACAGCGCTGCCGCGCGTCTCCCGCAGTCGGTTGTGGATCGCCCGGTAGCCGCTCGTCATGACGCACCGCCGATCTTCACGCCGAGGATCGCCGCTAGCGCCGCGCGCAGTTCCTGGGCCTCTGCACGCTGCGCGGCGGCTTCAGCGCTCAGCGCCCCGGCGTACGCCTTCACGAAGCCGTAATGCCGTGGCTGCATCTCGTCGAGCGCCCGCTCATAGTCAGCGACGCTGTGACGGCGCTTCGCCTTCGCTGCGCGCAGACTCTCCCGTTCGGGTGCGGTGACGAGCCGGTGAGCGTTCGCGATCGCCTGGTCGAGTTCACGAGTCATCGGGCACCGCCGATCTCGCCGCAGTGCGGGCACTCAGCGCCGAGCATGCGCGCGAGCGGCTGCGCCGGGACGCGGATGCCGCGCTCGTTCTCGCCGACGCGGATGCTCTCGATCTGCCCGGCGCGGATCATCTTGTACGCCGTCGACAGGTCGATGCGCATGATCTCGGCGACCTCGTCGACCTTCAGCAGTAGACGGTCGGCGAGCAGTTCGAGCGGCGACTCGATCACGTGATCGGGCGGGTTCGCGACCCGGCGCAGCAGTGCGTCGATATCGCCCGCGTCGGGCTCGAAGATGTCGCCGGGATCGACGATGTCGTCGTGGTGTGTTCTCATCGTGTCGTCTTCCTCTCGTTCACCGCTTCCGGGCCTATGAAGCGGGCACCTGTTCTGCTCTGCGGTTCCTTGGGCCTGCGGCACACCGAAAGTGCAGCGGGGCGATTGTGTCGAGTGCGCCGACGAGCGCGGCGGCGAGCATCATCAGCCCAGCGAGTGTGTAGGTCATCGGCTCTTCCTCTCGTCGGGCGTCTTGTCGGTGTTCACCGGGTGGCCGTCCTCTCTGCTCTGCGTGTCGGTGGGTGGGCTGGTGATCGCGAGCATCGCGCTCGCTGCGGCAGTGATCTCGTCTCTGAGGCTCATGGGCTTGGGGACACCCGTTCGTCGTCGTGTCCCCGCGTCTCTTGTGTCCCTTCTGTCCCCTTCCCGCTCTCAGTTGGGGACACTGGGGACACAAGAGACACTTCGGTGAAACGAGACACTGTGTCCCGTTCACTGTCCCCAGCGATCGGCGCGTACAGGCCCCGACCGCGACGCGCGATTCGCTGGGAGTTCACGAGCCGCCCCAGATAGCGCTTCACTGTGTCGTAGTTCTCGCCGAGGGCTTCAGCGACATCGCTGGGGGACAACGGCTCAGCGCTACCGTTCACGAGCGCGACGATCCGCGACGAGAGATCACCGAGGGCTCGGTTGTTCTCGCGGTTCACGATCTGATGCACCGTCGTCGACGTCTCGCCGATGAGGCGCGCACGACCAACACGAGCAGCATCCCCGCCTCTCGCCGCGACGAGGGCGTCGTCGATCTCGAACGCGAGCGACATCGACCGGGGCGTCGTGTTGCCCTTATCCATCGTGAGCACGCGCTGATCTGTCTCGTCGTCGACGGCGAGCAGCAGCACCGCCCGTGCGGCGTCACGGAACGCGTGCGAGCCCGAGACGCGGTCGGATGCGCTGCCGCCGCCCTTGTTGAAGTGCATGACGAGAACCACCGCGATGTCGAGTCGCTGCGCGAGCGCATTCATCGGGTCGAGGTTGCGGCGCACGTCTCTCGCTTTGATCTGATCGCCGTCCATCATCGAGATCACCGGGTCGACGATGAGCAGGCGCGCGCCCGACTCTGCGAGTGCGCTCTCGATCGCGGGCAGATCGTCCGCGATCGTCGGCAACGTCTCCCAGCCCGTCGCGCCGTTAGGGATGACGCCGTACTTCGCCAGCATCTCAGCGGTGCTGTCGGCGGCGCTCTTGAACTTGCTGTCGGGAGCGCGATCACCGATGACCTGCACGCGGCTGAGATCGTGCGTGCGTGCGAGGTCGGCGTCCGCTGCCTTCAGCCGAGGCACGAGCACCGTCGCGGGGTGATCCTCGGCGGCGATGAACGCGACGTCGACAGGCTCGCCGTGCAGATCACCGGGGAGGGTGCCACGTGTGGCGGATGCCGCGAGCCACGCGAGGATGGTCGACTTCCCGATGCCGCCACGACCGGCGAGGATCGTCGACGCACCGAGCGGGATCAGGTCGGCGTAGAGCCAGCGCTGCCGCTCGACGGTGACATCGGCGAGCGAGTGCGCCGCGAGTCGTCGAATCTGCATGGGTGTGTTCGCCCTCCGTCGAGTCGGTCTGTCAGTGCTCGCCCAGCCACGCGATGAGCGCGGGCACGGGAACGAGATAGCGCCGCCCGATGCGCATCACGGGGAACGAGCCGCCGCTGCGCGCCTCGACGTATGCCTGGCCTCGCGAGAGCCCGAGCACTGCCGCTGCCTCTTCGACCGAGATCGTCGCGCGGCCTCGAACGTCATCGAGCGTGAGGCGCACGCGGCGCTCTGCGGGTGTGTTGTCAGTTGTCGCGGTTGTCATGTCCGTACCTCTCTCATGGGATCGACAATCTGACGGTACGTGCTACCGTGTGCCCATGACTAACCGTGTTCGGAAAACTGCAACACCCCTCGACGAGTGGGTCGGCCAACGCATCCGCGACATCAGAGAGAAGCGCCACATCACACAAGGCGACTTCGCCGACCGGATGAAGGAGCGCATCAAGAAGGGCTGGACTCGCCAGGTCGTCTGGCAAGTCGAGCGCGGTGAGAAGCCACTCAGCACCCGCGAACTGATGCACGTTGCCGACGTGCTCGCCGTCACAGTCGTCGACCTCATCAGCAGCAGCGAACCCGTCGAGATCGACGGCATCGAGCGACGTACCGACGATCTCGTCAGCGGCGAGAGCGCCATGCCCGAAGTCGAAGGCTGGGCGCGCTTCGACGACGCCGTCACCGCCCTCCGGGACTGTGCGCTCGCCTGGGCGCGCTACCAGAACGCCGTCGACGCCGCCAGGAACCGCGTGCGCGACAGCGAGCGCCTGCGCGAGGACATCGAGCGCTACGGCTCGAACGAGCGCGCCCGACTGCGCGACGAGATCGAAGACGCGTTCTCGTTCTGTCCGCCCGAAGGCTTCGACGTCGACAAGTTCATGAGCGACAACCCGAGCCCGGACTTGACCGCCGTTCGTGACGTGCTTCGCAACGTCGAAGGCCCGGCAACATCCTGGCTCCACCCGTACCCCTGGGCGGCTGCACGCCCGAAACAAGAGAGGAAGAACAGATGATCTACCGCAGATGCTCATGCCGCGACGAGAACGGCAAGCCGTACGGCAACCTGCCCGAGAACGCGACCGCACAGCAGACCACGCGAGCATGCCCGACGCTGCTCGCCGACCCCAAGCACGGCAAATGGGGCTACTACCTCAGTCGCGGGTTCGCGTTCGACCCCAAAACCAAGAAGATGCGGCGGCTACAGACACGCGTCGCGAACTTCACGAGCAAGCGCGCCGCCCAGTCGGCCTACGCGAAAGCGAAGAGCGAGCACGACGCCGGGCAGTTCCGCGAGACAAACCGCACACCGTTCGCGCAGTGGTGCGACGAGTGGCTGGCATCGAGCGGACTGTCGACCGGGCTCGTCGCAGCGTACGCGCGCTACTTCGAGAACGACGTCGCACCGAGCGCGCTCGGACGCATGCGGATCAGCGACATCAGACGCGCCGACGTGCAACGCTTCGTCGACGGCATGCTCGCAGCCGGTAGGGGAGTGCCGACCGTCAAGAAGGCACACCGAGGCATCTCTAGCGCGTTCACCGCAGCAGTGCGGGGCGATCTCATCCTCGCGAACCCTGCGCACGGTGTCGTGTTCCCGAAGGAGCGACGCGCGAAGTTCGAGCCGTGGTCGCCCGCCCAAGCCGGGAAGTTCCTCGATCACGCCGCGAAGCACCGGCTCGGCGTCGTGCTCGAAGTCGCGATGTTCACCGGGCTACGTCCCGCCGAGTTGGCCGGACTCAGATGGATCGACGTCGACCTCGCGACGCGCACTCTCACCGTGCGGTGGACGCGCACGATCGTCGACGGCAAGGTCGAAGAGAAGGAGCCGAAGACCGAAGAGAGCCAAGCGAGCATCGACCTCGAAGACCAGACGGTCGGCGCGCTCGTCGCGTGGCAGATCACCCAGCAGGCCGACCGGGAACGGCTCGGCGCGCTCTGGCAGAACAGCGGCTACGTCTTCACCCATGAAGACGGGCGACCGCTTCGCCGTGACTACGTGCTGAAGAACGTCTTCAAGCCCGTGTGGGCGGCGACGAACGCGACGATCACCGCTGAGAACGCCGAGCGCGCCGCACGCGGCGAGAAGCCTGAGCCGCTGCTGTCGTGGATCAAGATGCACGGGCTGCGGCACATGCACGCGTCGCTGATGCTCGCGAGCGGGGCAGACATCGCCCTGACGTCGAAGCGACTGCGGCACTCGTCGGTCGTCATCACGTCGGACGTCTACACGCACCTAATCGGCGACCGTGCGCGGCACGCTGCCGAGGCTGTCGCGGCGCTCGTTCCGCGCGCGGGTGCACAACGAGTGCACAACGAGAGCAGCGAGATCGCGTCTGTCGACGTTGGGGGAGTCGGGACTTCCGCGTGATCCTGCGGGTTCCTGTGGTGGGCGATACCAGACTCGAACTGATGACCTCTTCCGTGTGAAGGAAGCGCGCTACCAACTGCGCCAATCGCCCGTGGCCCCAGGGGGCCGGGTATCGATGCTACCGGATGTCTCGGCCCGCGACGAACCATCGACATGTGACACGCGCGGGCGGTGCGCAGTTTGGCGTCCGCGCGAGGATCGGCTAAAGTCAATGACGCACCGGGGAAGCCCGGGGCACGCGGATGTAGCGCAGTTGGTAGCGCATCACCTTGCCAAGGTGAGGGTCGCGAGTTCGAGTCTCGTCATCCGCTCGAGTGCGGGGAATCTCTTCGGGAGTCCCGTAACGTGGGTCGAACCACACACGGTGGCGTGGCCGAGCGGCTAGGCACCGGCCTGCAAAGCCGTTTACACGGGTTCGAATCCCGTCGCCACCTCTCGGCACAACTTAACAGCCCGAACGGGCGCGATTGGCGCAGCGGTAGCGCGCTTCCCTGACACGGAAGAGGTCACTGGTTCGATCCCAGTATCGCGCACCACCTGAAACCCCCGGTCTTCCGGGGGTTTCGTGCTTTCCGTCCTGTGGGCAGAATCGTCGGATGACGCACGGAGAGCGGATGCCGCTGACCGATCCTCGGCGCCTCGTCCCCGCCGGCGTCCGGACGGAGGAGTTCCTCCTGCGGCCGATCGGTGCCGCCGATGCCGCGCGGGACTTCGACGCGGTCGTGGAGACCCGCGCGGACCTGCGGGTGTGGGAGCAGTCGTCGTGGCCGGACGACGACTTCACCGTCGAGGCGAATCGGCAGGACCTCGAGGAGCTCGAGCGACGGCATCTCGAGCGCCGTGCGTTCACGTACACGGTGCTCGCCCCGGACGAGGACGAGTGCCTCGGCTGCGTCTACCTGTTCCCGATCAGCGCGAGGTTCCTGGAGCGGGCGACCGTGACTCCGCTCGTCGAAGGCGCGGACTGGGCGGAGGTGGATGCCGTCGTCTATTTCTGGGTGCGCTCCTCGCGCGTCGCATCGGACCTCGACGTCCGTCTCCTCGACGGCATCCGTCGCTGGCTCGACGCGGATTGGGGGCTCGTGCACGTCGTCTTCGTCACGAGCGAGCAGTTCCGGCGACAGGTGGATGTGCTCGCGGCGGCCGGGATGCGGGCCATGTTCGCGCTGCGCGAGCCCGACAAAGCCGGCCGGTACCTCGTCTACGCCGACCCGCCGGCGTAACACTGGCGCAGAGCGCAGCCCGTCGTCGCCGGGTCCTTGCAGGATTGTCTCTCCGGGGTGTGCCCGTCCTCCGGGCCTCCCGAGCCCCTGTCCCGACGGTGTGTCCGTCGCATGATCCCGAACTCATCGAAAGCGGAGACCATGGTCATCCACGTGCGCGATCTGCGCGTCTCGTACGGACGCCTCGAGGCGGTGAAGGGCATCGGATTCGATGTGCCCGCCGGCTCGGTGTTCGCCCTGCTCGGTGCCAACGGCGCCGGCAAGTCCACGACGATCGGATGCCTCACCACCACCGTCGTGCCCACCGCCGGCGACGTGACGGTCGGCGGCCACGACGTCCTGACCGCCCAGGCGGAGGTGCGCCGGCTCGTCGGCGTCGTCTTCCAGGACGCGCTTCTGGACCCGATCCTGCGCGTCCGCGAGAACCTCACCGCGCGCGCGGCGCTGTACGGCATCGGCAAGCAGAAGGCCAGGGAACGCATCTCCGAGCTGACCGGCCTCCTCGGTCTCGAGGAGTTCGTCGACCGCCGCTACGGGACGCTCTCCGGCGGTCAGAAGCGCCGCGCCGACATCGCGCGCGCCCTGCTCCACGATCCCTCGATCCTCTTCCTGGACGAGCCGACGGCAGGGCTCGACCCGCACTCGCGCGAGCAGATCTGGGCCACGATCGACGCGCTGCGGGAGAACCGGGGCATGACCGTCTTCCTCACCACCCACTACATGGAGGAGACCGAGCGCGCCGATGACGTGCGGATCATGGACCACGGTCGCATCGTCGCCTCGGGCACACCCGCCGAGCTGCGCGCACGCTACTCGTCGAGCATCCTCACCCTGCGCGGCGACATCCCGCGCCTGGAGGCCGAGGTCGCCCGCGCGGGTCTGAAGGGAACGGTGGAGAAGGGCGATCTGCTCGTCCCGGTCGCCTCCGCCGCGCAGGCGCGCGAGATCCTCGCGGCCAGCTCCGCCGAGGACTTCGAGATGCGCCACGGCACCATGGACGACGTCTTCCTCGCCGTCACGAAGGAGGTCGGCGCATGAGGGACGCCGTCGCATTCACCCGCCGCAACCTCGCCGTGTTCTTCCGCGACCGCGCCCAGGTCGGCCTCGCGCTGCTGTCGGCGCTCATCCTGCTCGGGATCTACGGGATCTTCCTCGGCAACCTCCAGGTGGACAGTCTCCAGTCCTCCCTCCCGACCGCGTCGATCGACGACGTGCGCTGGTTCGTCAACACGTGGGTGCTCGCGGGCACCACGATGATCACGACGGTGACGGCCTCGATCGCCGGCCTCGCGACCTTCGTCGAGGATCGTGCCTCCGGGCGCTTCAAGGACTTCGTCGTGACCCCGGTGCGCCGCAGCTCGCTCATGCTCGGCTACCTGGCCGCCACGTTCGTCATCGCCTTCCTGCTGACCCTCGTCGTCCTCTTCGTCGGTCAGCTGTACCTGCTCACGCAGGGGCAGAACGCGATGAACCTCGGCGAGTTCGCGGCGGCCATCGGATACTGCGCGCTCAGCTGCGCGGCGTTCTCCGCCCTCGCGAGCTTCGTGGTCACGTTCGTGCGCAGCTCGGGGGCCTACTCGAGCCTCGCGACGATCGTCGGCACCGCGATCGGCTTCCTCGCGGGCGCCTACATCGCCCCCGGCGTGCTGCCCGAGGGGGTCGCCACCACGCTCAGCGTCCTGCCGTTCATGCACGCCGCGATGCTCATCCGCATCCCGTTCACAGCAGGCGCGCTGGAGGCGCTCACCGCCGGCAACCCCGAGGCCGCCGACGCGCTCGCCCAGATGTACGGCATCACCGCCACGGTGGGAGATGTCGAGATCACGGCGCTGGTGGCGGTCGCCTCGCTCGCCGTCGTCGTGGTGCTGTTCGCGACGCTGGGCGGATGGCGGGTGTCCCGGACGATCCGCTGAGCGCTACCCTCGAGCCATGGCGAAGCTCGTGCTCACCCTTGTCGGCGACGATCGGGCCGGTCTCGTGCAGGCCCTGGCCGACGCGGTCGCCGCGCACGGCGGCAACTGGGAGCGCAGCGAGCTCGCCGAGCTCGCGGGGGCGTTCGCCGGCATCGTGCTCGTCTCGGTGCCCGACGACCGCCTCGACGCGCTCACCGCGGAGCTCAACCGGCTCGACGGCCTTCTGCACATCACTCCGCACACCGGCGCCGAGGCTCCGGACGCGCCCACCGGCGAGCAGTTCGTCTTCACCGTCCTCGGCAACGACCGCCCCGGCGTCGTGCGCGAGATCACGCACGCGCTGGTCCAGCAGGGGCTGAGCATCGATCGCTTCACGAGCCGTACGCTCGAGGCGCCGATGGCGGGCGGAACGCTGTTCGAGGCGACGGTGAGCGTGCGGGCGGGGGAGGACGGCGACCTCGCCGCCGCCGTCGCCGAGCTCGAACGGCTCGCGGGCGAGATCCAGGTCGACCTCACCGTCGCCTGAGCGCCCGCAGCCGGATCGCCGGACGCCTCAGAGCGCCAGCGGGAGCACGGCGAGCGCCACGGTGACCGGCGCCGCGACGAGACCCAGCCGGACATAGCGCCGCCAGGGGATGTCGACCCCGAGCGCGTGCAGCCGCTGATGCCACAGGAGCGTCGCCAGCGACGCCCACGGCGTGATGAGCGGACCCGCGTTGACCCCGATCAGCAGTGCCGCCAGGCGCGCGGGGGAGTCGGCCACGCTCTCCAGTGCGAGATAGGCCGGGAGATTGTTGACGCCGTTCGCCGTGAGCATCCCGAGTCCGGACAGCCGCCACAGCGCCGGCACGTCCTCGCCGGTGCCCGCCGCGGCGTCGAGCACGATGCGCGAGCCGAGCGACTCGAGCACGGCGACGGCCAGGAACAGCCCGGAGGCGAACACCACCAGCTGCCACGGCACGAGCGCGAGCCGCAGCGACCGCGGCGACCGCCACAGGAAGAGAGCCACGAGCAGGACGGCGGCGACCCCGGCGGGGATCCACGGCGGGATGCCGCTCACCAGCAGCGGCAGGAGGACGATGACGACGACGCCCGCGAGCCGCAGCTGCACGACATCCGCGATCTCCGGCGGCGGCGACGGCGCGAACCGATCGCGCAGCGCGCGTCGATGCACGAGCCACAGGAGGGCGACGGGGACGAGCACCGCGACGATCGCGGAGGGGCCGAGCAGCGCGAGGAAGTGCCACGGCTCGCCGCCCAGGCGGTCCGCAGCCAGGAGGTTCGTCAGATTCGACACGGGCAGGAACAGGGATGCGGTGTTAGCGAGCCACACCGTCGTGAACGCGAAGGGCAGCGGGTCCAGGCGATGCGCCCGGGCGACCGCGACCGCGACCGGCGTGAGGAGCACCGCCGTGGTGTCGAGCGACAGGAACGCCGTCGAGGCGACGGCCAGCGCCGCCACACACAGCCACAGCAGCACCGTGCGTCGCCGGGAGAGGCGGGCGAGGGCGTCGGCCGTGACATCGAAGACGCCGGCGGATGCCGCGAGCTCGGCGACGACGGTCACCGCGACGACGAACAGCAGGATCGGCCACACCCGGTCGCCGATCGCGAGCGCCTCGGCGGCGGGCAGCGCGCCTGCGGCGACGGCGGCACCGCCCGCGAGGAGGAGGATGACGCCGATGACCGCGAGCTTCACGGCATCCATCATCAGGTCTGGCCGCATCCGCGCGGGAATCGGAGGCGTAGGATGTCGTCGTGGACTCGCGCCGAATGACCCTTGCGACCTTCTCCGTCGCCGTCTTCGGCACGCGAACGCTTCACGCCTGAGCGGGCGGGGCGCTGCGTGCGCCCGAAGCTGAGCACAGCCCCGAGGGCACGCGCATGTGGCAGGCGGCCCGAAGGGTAGCCTTGATCCGAGCCACTTCTCTGGAGAGTTTTCTGTGACTGACGCTGTCATCCCGTCGGACGTCTCGTACCCCGCCGACGGCTTCGCCCTCTTCCCCGACCGCTCCATCATCGCGATGCGCGTGAACGGCGAGCTCAAGGACCTCGCCGCCGTCGTGACGGAGGCGGACGCCATCGAGCCCGTGACCGTCGACAGCCCCGACGGCCTCAGCATCCTGCGCCACTCGGCGGCGCACGTGCTCGCCCAGGCTGTCCAGCGGATCAACCCGCAGGCGAACCTCGGCATCGGCCCGCCCATCACGGACGGCTTCTACTACGACTTCGGCGTCGAGCACCCCTTCACTCCGGAGGACCTCAAGGCCATCCAGAAGGAGATGGAGCGCATCATCCGCGAGGGTCAGCGCTTCGTGCGGCGCGTCGTGACCCCCGAGGAGGCGCGCGCCGAGCTGGCCGGCGAGCCCTTCAAGCTCGAGCTCATCGATCTCGCGGGCGGCCCCGGCTCCGGGGCGAACGCCGCCGAGGGCGCCAGCGCCGAGATCGGCGCGGGAGAGCTGACGATCTACGACAACGTCAACCGCGACGGCGAGACCGTGTGGAAGGACCTCTGCCGCGGCCCGCACGTGCCCAACACGCGCGTGATCGGCAACGGCTGGGCGCTGCAGCGCGTCGCCGGCGCCTACTGGCGCGGCAGCGAGAAGAACCCGCAGCTGCAGCGCATCTACGGGACCGCGTGGCCCTCGAAGGACGAGCTGCGCGCGTACCGGGCGCGCCTGGAGGAGGCCGCCAAGCGCGACCACCGCAAGCTCGGCAAGGAGCTCGACCTGTTCTCGTTCCCGGACGAGATCGGCTCCGGCCTGTCGGTGTGGCACCCCAAGGGCGGTGTCGTGCGCATGGAGATGGAGCAGCACGCGCGCCGGCGTCACATCGAGGACGGCTACACCTACGTCTACACGCCGCACATCGCCAAGGAGGACCTCTTCCTCCAGTCCAACCACCTCGTCACCTACAAGGAGGGCATGTTCCCGCCCATCCGCATGGACGAGGAGAAGGATGCCGAGGGGCACATCGTCAAGGAGGGCAAGGACTACTACCTCAAGCCGATGAACTGCCCGATGCACATCCTCATCTACAAGGAGCGTGCACGCAGCTACCGCGACTTGCCGATGCGTCTGGCCGAGAACGGCACCGTCTACCGCAACGAGCTCTCCGGCGCGCTGCACGGACTGACCCGCGTCCGCGGCTTCACCCAGGACGACTCCCACCTGTTCGTCACCCACGAGCAGCTCGAGGCAGAGGCCACCAAGGTCCTCGAGTTCGTCATCTCGATGCTGCGCGACTTCGGACTCGACGACTTCGAGCTCGAGCTGTCGATGCGCGACGACCAGAAGGACAAGTGGATCGGGACCGACGAGTTCTGGGAGTACTCCACCAATGCGCTGCGCAACGTCGCCAGGGCGAGCGGTCTCAAGCTCACGGAGGTGCCCGGCGAGGCGGCCTTCTACGGACCGAAGATCGACCTCAAGACCACCGACGCGATCGGTCGCGTGTGGCAGCTGTCCACCGTGCAGGTGGACCCGAATCTGCCCGAGCGCTTCGATCTGGAGTACACCGGCGCAGACGGCGAGAAGCACCGCCCGATCATGATCCACCGCGCGCTCTTCGGCTCGATCGAGCGGTTCTTCGCGATCCTGCTGGAGCACTACGCCGGGGCGTTCCCGGTGTGGCTGTCGCCCGTGCAGGTCGTGGGCATCCCGGTCGCGGAGGAGTATGCGGACTACCTCGACGACGTCATCGCGAAGCTGCGCGCCGTGGGCGTGCGCGCCGAGGTCGACCACAGCGACGACCGCATGCAGAAGAAGATCCGCACGCACACGACCCAGAAGGTGCCGGTCCTGCTCATCGCGGGCGAGCAGGACCGCGAGGCCGGCGCCGTGTCGTTCCGCTTCCGCGACGGATCGCAGGAGAACGGGGTCCCGGTGGATGTCGCCGTCCAGCGCATCCGCGACGCGATAAGCTCGCACGCGCTGGTGAACACCGCCGAGGACTTCGCGTGACGGACGAGGCGACTCCGGCGCAGATCCAGGGGCTCGTCGACGCGGCGAGCCTCCCGGGGGTCCCCGACGAGTTCCAGCGCCTGTGGACCCCGCATCGGATGGCGTACATCCAGGCCGGTCCCGAGCCGCTGCGCGAGGAGTGCCCGTTCTGCGAGGCGCCGAAGAAGTCGGATGCCGACGGACTCATCGTCGCGCGCGGCAAGACCGCCTACGTGCTGCTCAACCTGTTCCCGTACAACTCGGGCCACCTCCTCGTGTGCCCGTACCGCCACATCCCGCTGTACGACGATGCGACCCCCGAAGAGGTCGCCGAGATCGGCGCCCTGACTCAGCAGGCGATGCGCGTGCTGCGTCAGGTGTCGCGCTGCGACGGGTTCAACATCGGCATGAACCAGGGGCGCGTGGCGGGCGCCGGCGTCGACGGTCACCTGCACCAGCACGTCGTGCCGCGGTGGGCGACGGACGCGAACTTCTTCCCGATCATCGCGCGCACCAAGGCGCTCCCGCAGCTTCTCGGCGAGGTGCGTGAGGCCGTCGCGAACGCCTGGCCGACGGTCACGCCCTAGCCCGACCGTGCGGTCGGGTCGGGCTCAGCGCACCTGCTCGACCGCGAACTGCATGCGCGGTGACGCGTAGAACTCCTGCGACTCGACGAGCTGCAGCTCCCGCTGCCCCGACTCGTAGGTGCGCTGGAGCAGATCGAACACGCTCGACACGGTGCGACCGAGGGCGTCCGCGGCGTCGCCGGTGCGGCGCAGGTGGGCCGTGAACAGGGCCGCGGTGACGTCGCCGGAGCCGTTGGCCTTGAACGGCAGGAGCGGCGTCTGCACGAGCCACGCCCCGTCGTCCGTGACGGCGAGCATCTCGATGGTCCCCACGGGGCGGTCGGGACGTTCGACGCTCGTGACGAGGACGGTGCGCGGACCGGACGCGCGGATGAGGTCGACGGACGCGAGCGTCGACTCCAGCGTGTCCGGCTCCGTGTCGGTGAGGTAGCCGAGCTCGAACTGGTTGGGCGTGATGATGTCGGCAGCCGGCACGACGCGGTCGCGCAGCAGCACCGGGATGGCCGGCGCCACGAAGCATCCGCTCTTCGCGTTGCCCATGACGGGGTCGCACGCGTAGACCGCGTCCGGATTCGCGGCCTTGACGCGCGCGACGGCGTCGAGGATGACGTCCGCGATGCCCTCGGAGCCCTGATAGCCGGAGAGGACCACGTCGATCTGATCGAACACGCCGCGCTCCTCGATCCCCGTGATGACGTCGCGGACGTCGTCGGGGGAGATGAGCGGACCGCGCCACGCGCCGTAGCCCGTGTGGTTCGAGAAGTTCACGGTGTAGACCGGCAGGACCTCGACGCCGATGCGCTGGAGCGGGAAGACGGCGGCGGAGTTGCCCACGTGGCCGTAGGCGACGGCCGACTGGATGGAGAGGATCTTCACGCGACAATCCTCCCATCCGTCGGAGGGCGTCAGCGCACGACGCGCGACCTCGTCGCCGCGACAGCCTGCGCTGCGGCCGCGAGGTCGGCGGCGAGGAGGGCGCTGTCCTCGTCGTCGAGCGCATGCACCGTGAGCCGCAGGTGGCGCGACGCCGCGGGCTCGAGGAGGAACTCGTCGCCGGTGCGGGCCAGCCACCCGCGACGCATGAGCTGCTCCGAGACGAGACGGGCCGGCGCGGGCAGCTCGACCCAGAGGTTGAGCCCGTCGCCGGCGAGGGCGTGCAGCCCGTGGTCGGCGAGGCGCCGCGCGAACGCGGCGTTGCGCCGGGCGTAGTGCGCGGCGGCGTCACGGAACTGCGCCTGCACCTCCGGGTCCGCCAGGAGCGCGTGCGCGAGCCGCTGCAGGAGATGGCTGACCCACGTCGTGCCGGGGCTGAGCCGCAGGGCGAGCCGTGCGGCCGTCTCCGGGTCGGACGCCGTGACGGCCAGGCACATGTCCGGCCCGAGGAACTTCGACACCGAGCGCACGAGCGCGAAACGGCGGTGGTCGGGACCGACGATGCTGTGGAAGGGCTGCTCGGACAGGATCGAGAAGTGGTCGTCCTCGATGACGAGCACGTAGGGATGATCGGCGAGGACCTCGCGGAGGGCGGCCGCCCGCGCGGGCGTGAGGCTCGCACCGGTGGGGTTCTGCGCCCGCGGCGTGCACACGACGGCGCGCACCCCCTGCGCGAGCGCGGCGCGCAGGCCGTCGACGGTCATGCCCTCCTCGTCCACGGGGACCGGCACGGCGCGGTAGCCGCCGAGGCGGACGGTGTGGATGCCCGCGAGCCAGCAGGGATCCTCGAGTGCGACCGCGTCGTCCCGGGTGAGCGCCTGGGCGAGCAGGCGCTCGACGGCGTCGACGGCGCCGGAGGTCACCGTGAGGCGCACGTCGACGGGCGAGAGGTCCGCGGTCATCCACGGACGCGCCCACGCCTCGAGCCCGCTGTCGATCACCGGCTCGCCGTAGAGGACGGGACGCCCGACCACCGCGGCCAGGGCGCGGGACGGATCGGGGATGAGCGCGGCATCCGGGTTCCCGGTCCCGACGTCGCGCAGGACGCTCCCGGCCGCGAAGCCCTCCTGCGGCACCGGCGCGAGGTCGGCGATGCGGGTGCCGCCGCGGCCCAGCGTCTCGACCAGACCCGCCTGCGTGAGCTGGCGGTAGGCCGCCACGACGGTGTTGCGGTTGACTCCCAGGCGGTCGGCGAGGACGCGCACCGGGGGCAGCGCCTCGCCCGCCTGCAGGGCTCCGCGCTCGCGCAGGTCGCGCACGCTGTCGGCGATCTCCGATGCCGTCGTGCCCGCGATGTGACCGTCCATGCCACCTCCCGCTGTCGAGTGTACGTGCCCGTGCTATCGTTTGGCCTATGCCAAACACTGAAATGACTGAGGTCGGGACCGCGCGCGTCAAGCGCGGCCTGGCGGAGATGCTCAAGGGCGGCGTCATCATGGACGTCGTCACGCCCGAGCAGGCCAAGATCGCCGAGGATGCCGGGGCCGTCGCCGTCATGGCGCTCGAGCGCGTCCCGGCCGACATCCGTGCCCAGGGCGGGGTATCGCGCATGAGCGATCCCGACATGATCGACGGCATCATCGAGGCCGTCTCGATCCCGGTCATGGCCAAGGCCCGCATCGGGCACTTCGTCGAGGCGCAGGTCCTGCAGCAGCTGGGCGTCGACTACATCGACGAGTCCGAGGTGCTCTCGCCCGCCGACTACGTCAACCACATCGACAAGTGGGGCTTCACAGTGCCCTTCGTGTGCGGCGCCACCAACCTGGGCGAGGCGCTGCGGCGCATCACCGAGGGCGCCGCGATGATCCGCTCGAAGGGCGAGGCGGGAACCGGTGACGTGTCCGAGGCCACGAAGCACATCCGCACGATCTCCCGGGAGATCAACCGTCTCACCTCGATGACCAAGGACGAGCTGTACGTCGCCGCGAAGGAGCTGCAGGCGCCGTACGAGCTCGTGGCCGAGGTCGCCGCGACCGGCAAGCTGCCCGT